>Ga0209429_10002234_pt1 | contig 11546 bp, 16 predicted proteins | sample BarGraNGADG00212_3_FD_184493 | JGI IMG/M metagenome (GOLD analysis project Ga0209429, IMG submission 184493) | Arctic peat soil microbial communities from Barrow, Alaska - Barrow Graham LP Ref core NGADG0004-212 (SPAdes) (version 2) | ecosystem: Environmental > Terrestrial > Soil > Wetlands >... | reverse complement strand
CAACCAAGCGGCGGGCTGCATTACAGCGGCCACCGGCCACGTATAATGCTCTCAATGAAGCGATTTATTGCCCGATTCTGGAATCTGATCGCCCGTGCCAAACGGGTCGGTTTAACCTTGTACCAAATTCACCGGCTCCTGGCCAACGGTGGCTACCCCGGTTCATTCAACACCTTTGCCACGTATTGCCAGCAGGTTGCCAAAATGACCTCGACGGAACGGAGCCGGTTTGCTAGGTCATAGCAGCAGTTTTGCCAGCCGCAACGGAGTTGGGAATGCCTTTTCCTCAAATCACCTCTGGTGGCCAGACCGGGGCCGACCGTTCGGCCTTGGATTGGGCCATTGCAAACGGAATCCCGCATGGTGGGTGGTGTCCCAAGGGCCGCAAAGCTGAGGATGGCAGAATTCCAGATGATTACCGACTCCAGGAAACCGCCAGTGCCCATTACCAAGAACGGACTGAAAAGAACGTCGTGGATTCCGATGGCACCGTGGTTTTCACCATGTCCTCCAAGCTGGAAGGGGGTTCCCGGTTGACCGTGAAACTGGCTCAGCAACACCGCAAACCGTGGTTGCACATCCACGGCCACACCCCACAACCGGCAATGCTGCTGACCAGTTTCATCCAGGGACACCGGATACGTCGGCTGAATGTTGCTGGTTCACGCGCCTCCAAGGAACCGGACATCGGCCATTTCGTCCAAGAGGTTTTGACCCAGACCGCCAGTTTTCTTGCCAACGGCAATTCATGACTCGACTGCCTCCCATAACTGCCGACACCTGCATGGAGCCATGCTCCAACGGGTTAGGGCAGTTTTGGTATTGCCAAGGCCAACGTTTTGTGGAACGATCCGACTCTGATAACTTATGTAACCGACGAAATAAACAAATTTGCGTAGCTTTGGTCGCTGTCTCGTCTGAAAACCGGCAGTTTTCTTGTGGAGAGACTCACCAAAGCCGCGCCCAATCGGGCGCGGCTTGGTGCATTCTCTTCACGGGCGCCTGCCGGTGCCTCAGACGGGGGTGCATTGGGTTCGCGCCCCTTCTGTTTCCATGGCTCAGCATCGGCATTAAAAAAATATGAAACTTAAAAGTCTAGCCTTCACCACAGTCTTTTGCTTAGCCATTTCGAATGTTTCTGCTCAACAGCCTTCGACAAATGATCTTTGGGACATAAGCCAAGGTGTAACTATTCTCAGGAACTCGGCAGTGGATAATTATGGCAGAAATCCAGCAACCCCATACGACATTCGGAACATCTTGGGATATCACTTCATTTCTTATCCTGGGGAAGCATACAACGTGATCTTTTCGGACAGCACTCCAAGTGGCTTTACTCATTTCCTTGAGTGGCAAACCCCGACACCAGTTACGGTCCGTTCCTTTAACCTCTGGGCTTGGGGGGACAGTAGCGGGCGCGAAATGGCCCTCTTTCGTCTTTTAGCCAAGTCGCCAGGAGCAACAAATTTCGACTTGGTTGTTTACACATTCACGCCGTCGCACCCATACCAATATGTTGACGGAGTTTTTGGGTTTTTAATCTCGACTGACATCAAACCCACCACAGCACAGGAATTCCGAGCCGAATTTGTAAACCCAACTCCGATGGGGTACGCTCCTCGTGTTAGAGAAATTGACGGTTTTGGGGAATTCCGTCATGAGCCGCGTGCAACAATCCGGGTTTCCGAAGTGGAGACTTCGTGGCAATCCGTCGCAGGTGTAAATTATCAGGGTGAGTTTTGCACGAATTTTCCCAGCAGCACTTGGGAGCCTCTTGGTTCGGTGGTCGTTGGTGATGGAAGCGTTCTAAAAATTACCGATCCCGTGCTTCCTGATCAACCGCGCCGCTTTTATCGCGTCCGTCCTTTAGACTAGGATTTCCAGCTTACTGGAGGCTGGGTAGAATTACTTTACCGGTTGGTTCTACTGGGGCGCTAGGTTCGTATTCGGGGCTACCGTCCTTCCCCTCTCCGTCACCGTCGCGCCCAGGCTTGCGCCTGCGTGTTGGGGAGCTTTTTACACCTTGCTTGCTCATTTTCACTGGATGTATGGCCAGCTCCCAGAACTGCCCCAATGCTCCCAGGGGCATGGATACGGGAATGATCCAAGGCATCTGCAAAGAAATTGCCCGGAGCATCGCCTAAGTTCACCACGTCACGCCAGGGATCACCGAAATCCAAGGATGAGGTTGCATTCATCCGACCAACATTGCCTCTTTGGGCAATTCCGGCACCGCCTATCCGATTGCCAACCGAGGCGCAATCCCGGCGTTGCCTGGAGCCGGTTTGTTAGCTCTTCTCTTCTTTAAGGAGTCTGTCGAACTTAATGCCCCACTCCCTCTCAATAAAGCGGATGGTCTTCGGCTGGTTCGCGAGTGATGCCCTGACATGCTGGACTGCGAAGAGTCCATATTTCGGCTTCCAAATGGCCTCTTCAGCCCTCTTCGCGATCAACCACTTGAGCTTAACTATGTACTCACACTTTTCGAGATCGTCGGAATCGTGGCAAATCTCGCGGACATTCAGATCGCATTGCTCCAGCATTTTGTTGCCGATTCGGAAATCACGAGCCGGCACGGCTTCTGCAGTTACTCGTCCAAGTCCCACGTAACCGTGCTTCCTCAAATATGCGACGACAACATCGGACTTATGAAGTTGACGCACTTGGTTGGCCCACTTCACGCCCCAACCGGCCGAAAGAAATCCGTGCTTGCGGCAATCATCCCAAGATCTCCATGGTTGGCCAACATCGAAATAGTGGATACGAGCAGAGAAATCAAAGCCGACCAGATTGGTGTGCAACGTATCTTGGGGTCGAAACTTCGCCACATCTCGTCCCCTATTCTTGTTGGTTAGCCGCTTTCCAAGCTTCCAAAGAAGGGCTGCTTCCGTCCAGAAAGCTTGATCCTCCGTAAGGTCCGTGGCAATTATCCTGACGGTTGGTTCTTCCCCAGCGTCCCTAATGGCTTTGATTCTCGCGGCCTTTTCAGATTTCCCCAGGTCAAGGAGGTGGGACTTGCTCCTGTTTCCTGTGCCCTTGCCGTAATAGAACTCTTCGAGATTTCTGGGATCAATGTAACAATAAACGTAGAAATCTTCTAAAGCATTCATAATTGTATCGAGCTAACTTTTAGTATACTACGGCTGGTTAGTTTATTACAAGCCCAATAAACGCCTATTTTTCCCGTGGAGCCTTGCACCGTTTTTGTCCCACCCCCATGAACGGTCAACTGCCCGGCAGAGCCGCTGTTGCTTGAGGTGTTGGCTGTGAATAGCTGCTTTACCGACTCGCGCATCAACACGCTGATCGTAAACACGCCCAGTATTGTGCCAAACGGCATGAAAATGCTCTCCACCCCTCCCATCACAAGACAGAACATGTAATGCCTCCGCTTCGCCAGGAATCGATCAGCCGTAAGGACGAATGCCGCCTAGATGATTCATCACCCTGCCACCATCCGAGTCTGCCGGGTTTCGTCGGCAAAATGAGTTCCCTTCCCGTTCGATGGCTTTACGCCGCCTTGCCGACACGTAACTTGCCTGCATGAGCTTGCCAGAACCGCCGCCCGTCCCGAAATTTAAGCTTGGGGACTGCTTTATCCCGTCCAACACCCTGGACGTCTTGACATACGAGGAAATAGTGCAGGCCTTGCGGCGTCACCAGGGGGGTGATTGGGGTGATGTCGATGAATACGACCGCCTTTCAAACGAGGAAGCCCTCAAGTATGACTTACGCCTGCACTCGGTTTACCACACCACGTGGGGGGCAAAGTTTTATGTTACCACGGAGCAGGACCGTTCAATGACAACCATCCTGGTTCCCGAGAACGAGGCAATTTAGGCCGCTGCTTGCCACGCCTTCAGTTCCATGCACGACGCCTAGATGATTCATCACCCGGCCACCGTGCAAGCCTGCCGGTTGTGGTCGGCAAAATGCGTTCCCTTCCTGTTAGACGGCTTTACGCCGTTTTACCGGCACGTAATTTGTATGCATGAGCCTGCCAAAACTAACGCCCGTCCCGAAATTTGAACTTGGAGGCTGCCATATCACGTCCAACGCCCGTGCCCACCTGACCCAAGATGACGTGCTACGGGCCTTGCAGCGCCACCAGGTTGGTGATTGGGGTGATGTCAACCAGCATGACCGCCAGGCAAACGAACTAGCCCTCAAGGAAGGCTCTCGCCTGGTCTCGGTTTACCACTCCGCCACTGGGGTGAAATTCTATATCATCACGGAGGCCGACCGCTCGATGACAACGGTCTTACTGCCTGAGGACTACTGATTGAAGGAGGCTTTATCGCTCGCGGCTCCTGTTATTGACGCCTGCATGATCACCTACCCCAAAGAAGTGATTGTGGTAAAACGCGACCGGTTTTGGGCCGTTTATCTCGACTCCGAATTGCTTGCCGTTGTCGTTTACAAAAAGGGGGCAGTCGCCATTAAACAACACCTCGACCAGCTTTACTCCCATGTTATCCCTCATTCCAGCTAATAACCAGCCACCCGCCCAGGCTGGGGAGCAGGTTCAAGTCAATGAACTGGTCCATGCCTTTCTGTCCGGCAGGAATCCACGGACCTTGAAAGCATACCGCCAAGACCTTGCCGATTTCCAAGCTTTCACCAAGACCACCACCACCGATGCCGCCGCCCGTGCTTTGCTCTCCCAGGGCCACGGCAAAGCCAACCTGCTGTTGCTGGAATACCGAGCACACCTTGTTGAAAGGGGCCTGCAATCTGCCACCGTGAACCGCCGCCTTGCTGCCGTGCGCTCCTTGGTCAAGCTAGCCAAAACCTTGGGTCTGGTGGACTGGTCTTTAGACATCCAGAATGTCAAAGCCGAAGCCTACCGTGATACCAAGGGACCGGGCAAACAGGGGTTCAAGTGCATGTTGCAGGAACTCGCTGGCAAGAAATCCAAGAAAACCATCCGTGACACTGCCATTCTTCGGCTTCTCTACGATCTGGCATTGCGCTGCGGCGAGGTGGTCGCCTTGGATTGGGATGACGTGCAAATCACCCCCAAAGTGATTAACGTCATCGGCAAAGGCAAAACCACCAAACAGCAGTTGTCCTTGCCCGAACCGACCAAGACCGCCTTGGAATCGTGGTTGCAGGTACGGGGCAACGAACCGGGGCCACTTTTCTTGAACCTCGACCGTGCCAAGAAAGGTTCTCGTCTCACGGGTGTCAGCATCTACCGGATTGTGCGCCGTCTTGGTGAAAAACAGGGTTACAAGGTACGCCCGCATGGGCTCAGGCACACGGCCATCACGGAAGCCTGCAAAGTCGCCGCCGCCGCTGGCATTGGCCTAGAAGAGGTCCTCGATTTTTCACGGCACAGCCGGTCATCCATTGCCGTGCTCATGATCTACCGCGACCGCGAGCGCAATATCCAAGGACAGCTTGCCACGCTCATTGCCGCCGAGACCACCTTGACTGCGAGCATTCCCACTGTCCAGACCTCGAATTAATCCCCCACGTCTCGAAACCACAACAACACCAACCCGCCTAATCGGCAAAAAAGCAGAAAGACAAGAAAATGAAAGACCAACCAATCAACTCCACTCCGGAGCAGATTCAGACACCCACCACCAAAGCCACCCGTCACACGAAGGTGCGCTTCGACGTAAATCAGGCTGAGGCATTCCGCCAAGGCCTCGATTGTCCCAAGCCAACCGCCATCATTGAGTTGAATCCACAAGCCATTGACCAGGAGAGTCGAAACCTCATCGCTAACCGGCTGGTTGGAATGGACATCCTCGAACTGCATCTCGGTGCTGATGGTGAAAGGGAGCAGCTCCCATCCCACAAAACACGCGGGCACTCCAGGATAAAGACCAAGCTTCCGACCTTTGAGGCACTGATGACCGCAATCAGGGAGAATGAAGCCAAGCTCCAAGCTGAGATGGCCCAAATCAAGAAAGCCAAGAGCACCGCCGCGCCGGTGGAAAGCCAGCCCGGCAAACCACAGCGGCCAACGAAGTGAAGTTGTCGTTCAGGCAACAAAGAGGACACGATCAGAGCCCGATCTAATTTGATCGGGCTCTTTTTACCCATTGCCGTGCTCATGATCTATCGTGACCGGGAGCGCAATATTCAGGGCCAACTTGCCTCAATGATAGCCGCACAGGTCGGCACAACCCCGCATTTACAGAATGAATCGACGCACCAAAACGCCTAAAATTGAATGGGTCTATCCGGGCGTCCTGGCCCGGAGTTGTCGGCCCTGCTACCACGATTGCACGCCCACCCGTCTCGGTGTGTACCTGTGGCTGAACCGGGCAAAGCAATTGGGCATCCGGTCCATTTTGTGCCTGCTGGCCGACGATGAATTGAGGGAATACTTCAATGCCAACGGCCTTCTTCTGTTGGGCTGCTATCGCAGGCAAGGATTCCAGGTCGCCCATATACCCGTACCCGATCGCCTTGATCCACCACTGCGTCTTCAGGACATGGCACTAATTCGGACCGCATTGCGCGAGTTGGAGGCCCCGCTTTTGATACATTGTGGCGCTGGGATTGACCGGACAGGGACAGCCGTTCAGTTCATTAAAACGGGGATTGGGCACGGCCCATGCAAGGTCTCCACTCTGATCAAGGCAGAAGCATTCTTACGTCGATTCCACCCACCGACTCAGCCCCCTAAATGAGCACGCAGAACAAAATCAGTTCGATAGCGCCATGACAAAATGAAGCAGAATCCCAAACCACTGGAAATTCAATGGGTCTATCCGGGAGTGCTGGCTCGGGGGTGTCGGCCTTGCTACCATGACGATACGCCTTCGGTCGCCAACCTGGATCAGTGGATGAGCCAGGCTTCACAGTGGGGCATCAGGTCCATTCTTTGCTTGTTGTCAGAGGTTGAAATCAGGGAATTCTGCACCGCCCACGGCCTGGATCTCCTGGCCAGTTATCGAAAGAAGAGGTTCCAAGTCAGCCATATACCAGTTCCAGATGACCTTGATCCACCACTGCGTCATCAGGATTTTCAATTGATTCGCCGCGCTTTGTGCAAATTGCCGGCCCCGCACTTGATTCATTGCAGCTCTGGGATTCTCCGGACAGGGGTGGCCATTCAGTTCATCCGAACCTACTTGGGTCAGATCCAAAACCGCCAACCACGAAGGGGCTAGTCGGCTTGGCAATTGTGCCGCATTCTCATCCTGGATGCCGCGACGAGGGATGATAATCCACTCATCAAAACCGGCAAAGTGCTCCCAAGGGCAAACCGCGATCACCAACCACCAACCTTGACTAAACTGGTTTCAGTCGGAAGAAACTGGAACGTTTTGTTGCCGAGACATCCAAGACCGTGATAGCAACCTAAACAACTTCGTCATCGTCGCCCGTTGGGTCTTCGCAATGGTCGGCCAGGGTTGCCAGCAGATGGCTGTAATCCAGGCTGTGGCCCTCTTTCAGCACATCGTCAATTTCGGTCTTGGTCCGTGAGCGATCCACTTAATAGGTGAAAGGTCCTGAGAGGTAATAAAGGCCATTTCCGATACGCTTCTTGCTTTTCCTCCACCAACGCGAATGCGCGGTCCACTGCGGCGCCTGTTGGCATCAAATGGACTGGATTAGTTTGTCTGCCGTCAGTCCGAAGTACGGTGCTCGGTTTGCTATAGCGGTGTAAAACCGTTCGTCATGCCCCGTATCGCCCCATTTGTTGCCGTACTTCTTGTACAGCTCGCGACCTTCCTTATCAGCTTCGACAACCTCCTTGCGATCAAATTCGTGCAGCATTTCATGGACTAGTGAGCGCTTCCATATCGGCCATGCCTCCGAATTCAGAATGTCGGAGTCATCAAGCTCGGCACCACCGATTGACACAATGATCTCATTTGGCCATCGCCCATAGCCATCTTGGGTGCCGTCCATGTCGAACTTGAGGGTGGCAATCCCGTATTCGGGCCTTTTGGCATACCAGTCCGCCGCGATCTTTCGATGCAGCTCGTGGATCACTCGGTGGACGTCTTCAAATGTCGCCATTCCGTAACTCTATAACTGGTGACCCCAGTTGTCACGATTTAGCCGATTTCGTCTTCGTCGCCGGTTGGGTCCTGGCAGTGGTCGGCCAGGGTCGCCAACAAGTGGTCGTAGTCCCGGCTTCGAGCCTCGTTCAGCACGCCGTCAATTTCCGCCTTGGTCCACCCCTCCTTCTTGGCCTGTCGGCTGAATGCACCCATGAGGAAAAACGCATTGCCGTCCAGTCCCGCCAACCGCAGTTTGATTATTCTTTTTGTCGTCATCAGGGGTTTCAGTTTTAATCAAATAGCCCGTCCAGTTTCCACCACCAGAAAATGCCAATCTGCCCGGTTACAGGTTGACCCGTGGGGCTTGCTGGTTTTGAGGATGTGTTTGCACTTATGCTTTGGTCAAAGTACGTGCAGGAATGACCTAGTAAACTTGGGCTGGCCAGTCTGGGTGCCCCATGATCTTGGATTGTTAACCCGTTCCAGGCGTTGGTCTTGTGTAAGAAAATATCAATTATCTTACACATGATAACGCCCGGCAGAAGCCGTGCTCCAAAGTGGGATTTGAACGATCAGGAAGCCCCGAAGGTCATCTTCTGGGCCATCGCAAAACTGTGGGTGTCGGTCAGATGTCCGTAGGTCTTGGCAACCAGCATACCGCCGTCCTTGTGCCCTACCCAGGCTGCAATGGTTTTGAAATCGACCCCGGCTTCAATTGCCTGAGATACGAAAAAATGCCGCAACAAATGATGATAGAACGGCGGCAGGTGGGCTCTCTTGCAGGCATTGCCAATTGCCTTCTTTGCCGTGCCAATCAAAATGACACGTTCGTTAAGATTGGGCTCTTTGCCTAGATCGGCTTTCATCCGTTCAAGCAGCGCCCGCAACGATGGAAACAGCGGAACAGACCGGGCTTCATGGTTCTTGGTCCCTTTGAGGCCGCCCGTGACCACAAAACGGTTACCTTCAAAATCAATATCTCCCCAACTCACCCCGGTAGCTTCCGAGAGGCGCATCCCCGAGCAGGCAAGCAATTCCACCAAATCCGCGCCTTGCTGTGCCAGAGGACCCGCGTCGCGGATTGTTCTCACCAGCAATTTGAACTGGTCCTTGGTGGGGATGGTGATTTTGTTCTTGGGGAGCTTGCGTCCGGCAATGGCCTTTGCCGGATTCTCCATGAGCAAGCCTTCCGCCATGGCAAATTCGAGCACGGCAACCAGTGCTGTCCGGTCGTGGTTGAAAGAGGAAGCACTGATGCCCACCCCTCGCTTTTTCTCCCACTCATGGCAATCAGCCGTGGTGATATTCCGCACCGGCATGATCCCAAAGTGTTTGTTCAATTGCCGGATGCAGACCTCCAACCCACGGGCAGAACTCGGTTTCAGCCTGGTCTTGGCTATTTCAAACCAGTCCTTGGCCAGTTCCATGAACGTGGTGCCACGGTCCTTGGTCGGGTTGGTGAGACGGCCAACCTTGGAACGGAAATCTGCCAACCGTCGGTCAGCCAGTTGGCGGTCTGTCGTTTTGAGAGAGCGGCGAATTTGTTTGCCGTTTTTCTTTACCAGGGCATAATACTTGCCAGTATTGGGGTGACGGTACAGGCATTCGGCTACCCACTTGAAATTAGGTTCGCCGCTGCTCGATGTGTTCTTTTCCATACGCTTCGCGCCCATATTACTACTAAAGTCAAATTTCATAAACTGTAAAATGAAAGTGGCTCGAATGGAACAGGTTATGAAATATAATTGTTGTAAGCCCCCGTAGCTCAAATGGACAGAGCAGCCGGTTCCTAACCGGTCGATCGCGGTTCAATTCCGTGCGGGGGCACCAATTCATTTCCAAGCCCTTAGTGCAAGGATCGACTCCACCATTCTCCGATTGTCGCCCTCCTGTTGTAATATCCTAGCACTCTCCTTGGTCGGGTCGGCCTGAGAGGTTGCATTCGTGATCGCCACCCGGTTCGCAACGGACGCCAAAGCCTCTTGGATTTTTTCGGTCTTGCTATTCATTTTGGTTACCATACGTAAGGTCCCAAGTCTGTAAAGGCATGGAGTGGCAAATAGTTAGCCACCGGGAGTCCTTGGAATATGGGGTTACAAAATGGGTTACAAAATGCGAACATGCCCTAAACATGCAATGCACTAAGTTGTTATAAATAAGACTATTAGAATGTAGATTGTAAAAGTGGAGAATAAGTTTCCTAAACGTGTGATCCCTGTTCAATTCAGGGTAGGGGTACCAATTCCAGCTTGCGATGCTGCACAGCAGGCAGGGCTGCAAAAAGGACACGTGGCAGCCGACGTGAGTCGGCTCAAACTATCGAGTCTGGCGCCGCTTTTCGAATGCTCGTCGGAGACAAATGATCCGGCTCACACCGGATGCTACAATAACGTGGCAGCCGACGTGCGTCGGCTCAAACTTACGAGTCTGGCGCGGCTTTTCGAATGCTCCGCCGAGAAAAATGATCCGGCTCACGCCGGATGCCACGAACTAAGCCACGAACTAAATGAGTTGCGCCCGGGCAGTGGTCCCTGACAACAGCGAAGGTTTTTCCAGTTAAATATGAATAGGTGTCGAACAGTCGAGATGACGCCACGAGTTGAACGATGGGCTTTGACCTTGGCGGTGCTTGCTTTGGTTGCCACTGCCATCGCGCAGCCTGAACGCGTCAGCCAGGCGAACCGATCGAGTCACGCACCGGTCGCTACCGGTGTTGGCGTGCCCTTTGACTTGCAGGGTTTCATCGACCAGGAAATCAATGCCGGCAGCAAACGCATTGTCGTGCCGCCGGGGCGTTATCGCGTCACGCCGCGGGATCGACAGCACCTCTTGCTGCGCGGACTGAACGATATCCAGATCGTCGCCGAGGGCGTGGAGATGATCTGCACGGAGACGACACGCGCCCTCACTGTCACCCACTGCACCAATGTCACCGTGCGCGGGTTGGTCATCGATTACGATCCCTTGCCATTTACGCAAGGGCGCATCACCGGGTTTGCCGCCGACAAGAAGGTCCACGAGGTCGAACTGTTCGAGGGTTATCCGCCGGCCGAGTCGGCGCGGAATTTCAAATACGAGATCTTTCGGGGCGACACGCGCACGCTGCGTTGCGAGGATCGATACGTGCAGAAGATCGAAGTGATCGATTCGCGTCACCTTCGAATCATCACTCCCAACGGGCATGCGAGTGACCCGGAACAGGCGGGGGATTTGATGGTCATCGGTGCCGAGTACGCCCCGCATGGCAGCGCCGCCCATGCCGTCGAGTGCAGCCACAACGTCAATGTGCGGCTAGAGAACATCGATCTCTTCGCCTCGAACTGCTTTGGCTTCCTGGAATACAACTGCGATGGCAGCACCTACTATCGCTGCCGCATCGACCGGCGTGCTGCCGCGGACGACCCCGTGAAACGCGCCGATCCGCGCCTTCGTTCCCTCGACGCGGATGCCTTTCACAGCAAACATGCGATCAAAGGCCCGTCCTATATCGAGTGCACCGCACGGTTCATGGGCGATGACGGTGTGAACATTTGTGGCGACTACCACCTGATCATGGGTTCTCAGGGCCAGGAA
>Ga0209429_10002233_pt1 | contig 11547 bp, 7 predicted proteins | sample BarGraNGADG00212_3_FD_184493 | JGI IMG/M metagenome (GOLD analysis project Ga0209429, IMG submission 184493) | Arctic peat soil microbial communities from Barrow, Alaska - Barrow Graham LP Ref core NGADG0004-212 (SPAdes) (version 2) | ecosystem: Environmental > Terrestrial > Soil > Wetlands >... | reverse complement strand
ATTTTTAAGTAGGCAAACAGGTAAAATGGAGGATCTTCAACATGACAATACCAAGCGATCCTATCTATAAATACCAGCCTCTTTTCGGAAGCTGGAACATTGAAGAAGAAATTGGCGAAGGCAGCTTTGGCATTGTATACCGAGTGTCCAAAGAACAGCTTGGACAGAAATACATCTCAGCAGTAAAGCTAATTTCAATCCCCAGCAAGGAACAGTACCGCGAAGCAAAAAGTTCTCTGGGGACTGACGTGAGTACCCTTCACGCTTATTTTCAGGACATTGTTGAAAACATCATAAAGGAAGTAAACATCCTCCACTCTCTGAGCGGCAATAACAATATCCTCAATTATCACGACCATACTGTAATAGAGCGGGAAGACAAAATCGGGTGGGACATCCTGATCCGCATGGAGTATGTCACATCTCTCCCTAAGTATCTGGAAACGAACAGCCTAAATCGAGAACAGGTCATCCGGCTTGGAATCGATATTTGTTCCGCCCTGGAGATGTGCTCCAAGAAGGGGATCATTCACAGGGATATAAAGGACGAGAACATTTTTGTAAATGAGGACGAAGTTTTCAAGTTGGGTGATTTTGGAATAGCAAGAGAACTCTCCGGCAGTGGGCGTGCTGCATCAATGCGTGGAACCCCTCTGTACATGGCACCGGAAGTTTATCGTGGCGAAAAGTATGATGCTGCTGTGGACATTTACTCTTTGGGCATTGTTCTTTACAAGCTTCTGAACAACGGCAGAATGCCTTTCATGCCGCCGTATCCGAAGGTGATCAAATTCAAGGACAGTGAGGAAGCATTAGACAGAAGGATGTCCGGGGAGGCTTTGCCTTTACCGGTGAATGCCGGAGAAAATCTTGGCAAAACGATTCTGAAAGCCTGTGCATATAATCCATCAAACCGGTTCTCTTCGGCTACGGAGATGAAAAGCGCCTTGGTGCGCTCTCTGGCAGAACTTGACCCGCAAGAACGGGACGAAAAAGTTAGAATGCCATTTATGAGACCGGAACCGGAACAGCAGAGCGAACTTCCCGCAGAACAACCAAAGGGAACGGTCAGTAAATATGACGGACTGCAGAGCTTTGAAACAACCCCAGATAAAATACAGGAAGAACCTCAGCCAATCAACAAAACAATGAGTAAGTTTAGTGGTTTAGAAAATGTGACTGAAGAGAAACAGTCTGGATATACGTCCAATTTCTCTGACAAAGAAAATACTGCGAATAATTTGCAATCCCAAGAAGAGCCAATGAAGACAGAGCAACTCAATCAGATTGTTCCCGAGACTAGCCGCCCAGGTTCGACAGTGCCAAAGCAAACGATGGAGCCCTCTTCGGCAGTGGACTTCGATAAAAAAAATGATTTTGAGAGTAAACAGAAAAAGAAGGGGTTGAAAAGGAATGCTTTGTTGGTGTTCGTATCTTTCCTGATAATTGGAGCCTCTGTCTGGGTGTTTTGGAATATTAGTAGAGATCGTGCTATCGGACAAGTTGTCCAAACAAATGCAGTAGCAGTAACAACAGCAGCATCAGAAACAACAACAGCAACGACAACAGCAACAGCAGCATCAGAAACAACAACAGAAACAACAACAGCAACGACAACAGCAACTGCAGCAGAAACGACGACAACTAATACACGTGGAAATAGTTTGGGCAATATATCAAACTATGGAATCGTGGCGCAGCAAGGCGATTGGATCTATTACTGCAACTTAAGATACGGGGGATATATCTACAAAATACGAACGGACGGCACGGAAAAAACACAGCTGAACAGTGAGAATTCTTTTTATATCAATGTCGTTGGGGATTGGATCTATTACTGCGACAATAATCCCAGTGGATATCTCTATAAAATACGAACGGACGGCACGGAAAGAACAAAGCTGAACAGTGAGGATTCTATTTGTATCAATGTCGTTGGTGATTGGATCTATTACATTAACGGTAGCTTAAGGGGATGCATCTACAAAATACGAACGGACGGCACGGAAAGAACAAAGCTGAGCAGTGATTGTTCTTCATTTCTCAATGTCGTTGGGGATTGGATCTATTACTCCAACTATGGCAACGGAGGATATCTCTACAAAATACGAACGGACGGCACGGAAAGAACAAAGCTGAGCAATGATAATTCTGGTTTTCTTAATGTCGTTGGGGAGTGGATCTATTACTCCAACGGTAGCGACGGGGGATGGGGATGTATATACAAAATGCGAACGGACGGCACGGAAAGAACAAAGCTGAACAGTGAGGATTCTATTTGTATCAATGTCGTTGGTGATTGGATCTATTACATTAACGGTAGCTTAAGGGGATGTATCTACAAAATACGAACGGACGGCACGGAAAGAACAAAGCTGAGCAATGATAATTCTGGGTGTATCAATGTCGTTGGGGATTGGATCTATTACTCCTACTATAGCGACGATGGATATATCTACAAAATACGAACGGACGGCACGAGTCTGCAGAAAGTAGAGTGAGTACTGAAAATTTTTGCTAGATGATGACACAACGAATGAGTGTGTTCTGAACGATTTGGTGACGAGAAAGCAAATAGCAGTTTTTTCTTTAGAAAAATTTTTAAGTAGGCAAACAGGTAAAATGGAGGATCTTCAACATGACAATACCAAGCGATCCTATCTATAAATACCAGCCTCTTTTCGGAAGCTGGAACATTGAAGAAGAAATTGGCGAAGGCAGCTTCGGTATTGTATATCGTGTGTCCAAAGAACAGCTCGGACAGACCTATATATCTGCCGTCAAAATAATCACAATTCCTAGTAAGGAACAGTATCGTGAAGCGAAAAGCACGTTAAATATGGATGACAATTCACTTCACGGTTATTTTCAAGAGATAGTTGAGAATATCATTCACGAAGTGAATATTCTTCACTCGCTAAGTGGGAATTCCAATATTCTTACGTATCATGATCATAATGTGGTAGAGCACGATGACAAAATCGGTTGGGATATCTTGATCCGTATGGAGTATATTACTCCATTGACCAAATATTTGGAGGAAAATAATCTTAGTCGTGAGAAGGTGATTCAGCTGGGTGTGGACATCTGCAGCGCTCTGGAATTGTGTTCCAAAAAAGGAATTATTCACAGAGACATTAAGGATGAGAACATTTTCGTGAGCGAGGATGGTGTATTTAAGCTGGGTGATTTCGGAATTGCCAGAGAGCTATCCGGTAGCGGCCGCGCGGCTTCCATGAGAGGAACACCCCTATATATGGCACCGGAAGTCTATCGTGGAGAAAAATACAATGCGGCAGTGGATATTTATTCTCTGGGCATTGTGCTCTATAAACTGCTCAATCATGGACGGATGCCATTTATGCCCCCTTATCCGACAGTTATTAAATACAAAGACAGTGAGGAAGCATTGGATAGGAGAATGTCAGGGGGAGAGGCTTTGCCACTGCCGGAAAACGCAGATGAAAAGTTTGGCAAAGTTGTGCTGAAGGCGTGTGCTTTTCGTCCGGAAGACAGATATGCAGCAGCCAGTGAAATGAAGCGGGATCTGACACGCATATTACTTGAACTGAGTCCTGAGGAACTTGCATACAAGACGGAGAATCCTTTTGTCGTAAAAGAACAGAGACAATGGAAGGAAGCAATCGAAAAAGAGATTCCTTCGGGTACAGTCAGTAAATTTGCAGGGCTGGATAGTAATGTAGTAATAAATGATAGGAAAGTGCCAGAAGAAGAACCATCCATCAATAGAACAGCCAGCATCTTTGGCGGGTTGGGGAATAATATAGGTTCTGAGTACATCTCACCTCCTCAGAATGGTTTTGACAAGGCGGTTGCGTTACCTCGGCAAATGCCAATCATGAATAATGCGATAAATTATGAACAACCATACAGCAACGGACAGTCCCAAACAACGGAGACATCAGTAGGTGACGTCAACTATCGAGCACAGCGAGTGCCGGAAAAACAGTCTTCACCCAAATCATGGCTTGTGCTGATAGGCGTTCTTGCAGCAGCCTTCTTAATCATGATTGTTCTCTTTATAGGTGCATATTCATATTTTTCCAGAGAAAACGCTTCTACAAATGCAGGCTCGACAACTCAGACTGCTGCTGCAAATCCGACAACGAAAACTGCAGCAGTTGCTTCTGAATCAGTACAGACAACTACGACTTCGTTAACTGAAACAGAGCGTGTTACCACAACAATGGCAATAATTACGGCGGCATTGCCCAATGGGGACGCGGATCCGGAGTCATATATTCTTCAGCTAAATCAGAGATATATTAGCGCAGCAGAACTTGATCAGTATACCCAAGAACAAATAGCGTATATACGAAATGGAATATTTGCGCTTTCGGGGAGAGTGTTTGTAAAAGAAAAATTCAGTCTATATTTCAACAGCAAATCTTGGTATATTCCTAATTCAAATGCCGCTGCAAATACTGACACCTATATTGAAACTCTATTCAATGTCTATCAAGCAGCAAATCGTGATGTATGTGTAGATTTTGAAACAGCACATGGATGGCGATAATGACAGTTTCTCTATTTGAAGGTGAAGGAGGGCCGCATACATGTCACATTCAGATGACCCTATCTATAAATATCAGCCTTTGTTTGGCAGCTGGAACATAGAAGAAGAAATTGGCGAAGGCAGCTTTGGTATAGTATACCTTGTTTCTAAGGAGGAACTCGGGCAAAAATACCTTTCTGCAGTCAAACTGATTACAATTCCCAGTAAGGAACAATTTCGCGAGGCGAAAAGTTCACTGGGGACAGACGAAAATACGCTGCATGCCTATTTTCAGGATGTTGTCGAAAATATCATTAAGGAAGTGAATATTCTGCACTCTCTTAGTGGAAATATCAACATCCTCAATTACCACGATCATAGTGTTAAGGAGCGTGACGACAAAATTGGCTGGGATATTCTGATCCGAATGGAGTATGTCACCTCGCTTCCCAAGTATCTTGAAACTCACACCCTAAGCCGAGAACAAGTCATTCGGCTTGGGATAGACATCTGCACAGCTTTAGAATTATGCTCGAAAAAGGGAATCGTCCATAGGGACATCAAGGACGAAAACATTTTCGTGAATAAAGACGAAATATTCAAGCTTGGTGATTTTGGAATCGCCAGAGAATTATCAGGCAGCGGACGGGCAGCGTCGATGCGTGGAACTCCTCTATATATGGCGCCTGAGGTTTACAGAGGAGAAAAGTATGATGCTGCCGTTGACATTTACTCTTTGGGCATTGTTCTTTACAAATTACTGAACAACGGCAGAATGCCTTTCATGCCGCCATTTCCGGATGTTGTCAAGTACAAGGACGGAGAGCAAGCTCTGGACAGAAGAATGTCAGGGGAAGCTTTGCCGTTGCCGGTGAATGCCGGAGAAGATTTGGGGCGAGTTGTATTAAAAGCATGTGCCTTTCGATCGGAAAACAGATATGCTTCAGCAGAGGATCTGAAGAAAGCTCTGGAGCAAGTTCGGGTAGAACTGAGTACTGAGGGGCAGGAACGAATTATAATGCCTTTTGCAAGTTCAGTAACGCAGCAGAATAGTAAAATTCTCGAAGAGAAACCAGTCGGAACAGTTAGTAAGTATGCAGGTCTGCAAGACATAGCAACCGGTTCCATAGATATGCATGAAGGGCCGCAGTCGATAAACCAAACCATGAGCTTGCTTAGTGGTCTTGGAACTATGTCAGACGATCAGCCAGCAAAAAATAATCATCATGATTCTGGTGACAAGAACTCTATCTATCAAGAGAATTTGCAGAATACACAGCAATCTCAGAATCTGCAAAAACCAACAAATGACGTTTCACCGTTGATAGGGATGAAAGAGCAGCCAGGGGGAGAGTCCACTAAGGAAAGACAACCGGGCAACTCTGCATCATTGGAAAATGAAGAGAAATCGTCAGACAGTAACATTTCTTCCGATATACAGGCACATTTAAATACTCAAACTGTTCAAACTAAATCGCATTCGAGAAAGATCTGGAAATGGGTGGCATTAGCAGGTGTGCTTGCTCTGATAATAGGAGGCATTGTTTGGACTAATTATGGAAGACAAAGTGACAATGCGCAGAGTGTGATAACAACAGCTGCAACAACAGCAGCAACAACAGCTACAACAACAGCAGCAACAACAGCAGCAACAACAGTAGCAAATGTTAAAGTCGGTGACATAGTATTCTTTGGTCACTATGAGCAGGACAACGACACCGCAAATGACAAGGAAGCGATCAGATGGCGTGTGCTATCTGTTGACGGTTCAAGAGCATTGCTGATATCCGTGCAATGCCTTGACTGGCAGCTTTATGACACAGGATTCGAAGCTGTTACATGGGAGACTTGCACTCTTCGTACATGGCTGAACAGCACGTTCCTGAACACGGCATTTTCTAAAGATGAGCAAGAGTCCATTATTCTTTCGACGATACATAATCCGAATAATCAAGAATATGCAACAATCGGTGGCAGGGACACGCAGGATAAAGTATTTCTTTTGAGCATTGAAGAAGCTGAACAATATTTTGATGACGATTTATCAAGAGTAACATCATCAACAATATATGCCCATGCCCATGCTCATTCTTATGCTTACGATGTTACTGGAAACTGTTGGTGGTGGTTGCGCTCTCCTGGCATTAGTTCCACGTATGCAGCGTGTGTGTGGAATGACGGTTCCGTTGGTAAGAATTCAAACTCTATTGATTCGGAGGATTACGCTGTCCGTCCGGCAATGTATGTAGATCTAACATCTAAAATTTTGACATTTGAATCGACATAAGGATGTGTTTTTACTATTGAAAGTGTAAATAGCTATTTCAAAAGGCATTTTGTAAAATTGATGGTTATGGAAAATATACATAGAAGATTTATGTTATTCAAAGAGGCAGAAGATCTACACTAATATGTCATGACTAAATTGGTAATCCTTCAGTCAGTTCCAAAAAAAGCAGAAGTACCAATGCTAATTTATGTAGATAAATTTTACGGAAGGATAATAATGCATATGACAACTAAGATTCAAATTTCTGCTATTTCTGATACAGGACGTGTTCGGGATAATAACGAAGATAACCTGTATGTAAGCAGTCAATATATGAAGCAGGGAGAACAGGGCAACTTTCACCTGTCTAAAACTATTGAGGCAAACAGTTTTGTATGTGCTGTCTATGATGGTATGGGCGGAGAAAAAAGTGGGGAAAGAGCCTCTTTTGAAGCAGTAAGCAGGCTCCATTATGCCGTGAGTACAACTGTATTCCCGGACATGACTTTGCCGGAAAAAATCCAAGAAATCAACAAATATATTGGAGAGACAAATGCAGCAATTTATAATATGGCAGCAGGTTCTTTCGACTTCAAGGGAATGGGAACAACCTTTGCCTGTCTGTTAATCGCCCAGAATCAAGCGGCTGCAATGAATGTAGGAGACAGTCGGGTGTATTTGTTTCGAAATGACATTTTGAAGCAATTAACTCGTGATCATTCGGAAAGTGAACGCCTGATTCGTTTGGGAATCATAACGCGAGAACAGGCAAGAGGACATAAGAGTCGGTTTATGCTTAATAGGCATTTGGGAATGCCCCCGGAAGAGGGGATTCTTGAAGCCGATACTTCAGAGATTATCCAGCTTCAAAGAGGGGATACGTTTCTTTTGTGTAGCGATGGTCTAACCGATATGGTTGAAGATGAAACCATTAAAAGTATTCTTGCTGTGAGCATAGATACGAAGGAAGCTGCGCAGATGCTTATTAATGAAGCCCTCAAAAATGGAGGGAAGGATAATGTTACCGCAGTTGTGCTCAAGTTGGATAATCTCAACGTCATTGACTCACTTTCAGGTTCTTCCATTCACTCCCTTCACAAAGTCTCACGAAAAGAACTGCTCCTTATTGTAGCGCTAATTGCAGCTATAGTAGTGATCATTATTCTAGCTGTAGCATTTTTTGAAAATTCTCTGAGAAGTAATACAAAAGCAACTGAGAAGTTGGTTCAACAAACTTCAATGGAAGTAAAAGCAACCCCCACACCAGCTCCGACACCGACGGCTTCGCCAACGCCCTCACCGACAGTTTCACCGTCTCCATCACCGCCAGCTTCGTCATCTCCCTCACCAACAACATCGCCAACTTCGACACCGACAACTTCGCCATCTCCATCATTGACAGTTTCACCAACAACGGCGACTACACCAACGACAGCATCTACTCGGCCTTAGGGACAGAAAATATTCACCAACAACAATAATTTTGGTTATTACACCAATAGACATACTTTGATCTCGCGAAGCAAGAAAGGCTATCAACAGAAATACGCTGAATGTGCATATTGGGTAAGTTTGACTAAAACCCCGAAATGTCAATTAGCGATTAAACTGTGAACAACTGAGTGATATCAAACAGCACTCTATTTAGTATCGCCATTTAACACCTACACCCAATCCACAATTTTAGCGAGGTCAATGCTATCTGGAGTTTCATGAAAGTTGTATTCCCCATAGAAGTTGACGTGCTTCCAACTCACTGGGTTCAATTAATTTGCGGAGGGTGACAACTTCATTGGTACTGGGACAATAAGGCCATAATTGATTTGGGGGTTTTGGGGGTTTAGTCAAACTTACCCACATTGCGTCAATGTTGGTACAGTTAAAGATTTAGCCTTAATATATAATCTGCAAAATACAATCAAAATAATACATTGAAACAATATTCTATAGGGGGCGGAATCGTGAAATGCTCATCATGCGGATCAGAAAATATCCTTACTTACTCAAGCTGTTACAACAACAAAGGTTAAGACAAAGCACAAAGATACATTACGCTGGTACAAGCAATAAGGTATTCATTTTTATCCGTTAATCCTAATGGGAGGCAGGTATCATGGCATTTTTAAACATGAATTGCCCAAATTGTAACGAAAAAATTCCGATGGATGATACATTAGAAAAGGGTTTTTGCATGTACTGTGGTGCATCCTTTTGGGTGCAGGACGAAATTCAGCGTTTTCATGACGAAAATAATTGGGGATATCATGCAAGTAAATGGAAACAGCGCCAGCAAAAATACAGAGATCAAGTGGATCCATTGGTTAATGTAATTTGCGCAATTGCGACAATTATTGGTGTAATAACGATAATTTGGATTCTTATTGCTATGGCTTTCAATTAAAAATTATTTTTGCAATCAACATTCGAAAATCTGTAACGGACAATGTGGAGGGGTTAATGAATGTGTGATGAATACGTTGAAGTGTTGAATCGAAATCTGACCAACAGCCTCAGCAAAGCCCGTCTTCTGGCTCAATTTGCACATGACGGGCAGGTCGACAAAGCAGGTAAGCCATATTTTTCGCATGTGGAGATGGTCAGCAGGACAGTTGGCGATTTGATCAGTAGTTGGAATCAGCCATCGTATACCTTTCTCCTGCAAGCCCGCATAGTCGGATACCTTCATGATGCGGTGGAAGACACAGAGGTAACCATTTCGGATTTGAGAGAACATGAAATCCCAACAGACTGCATTCTGGCCATTGAAGCAATCACCAAGGTCGAAGGAATTGCATACCAGGACTATCTTGAAAAAGTGAAAAGATGCAAGCTCGCAGCTGTCGTTAAAATCGCAGACATGATGCATAACAGTGACTTGTCCAGATTGGACAATGTAACAGAAGAAGACCTTGCGCGTGGGAAAAAATACTTGAAGGCGATTGTGTTTCTTAGTGAATTTACTTGCAAGCGATGCGGTCAGACACTACCGTTATCTGTAATGGGAGAAAAATCGACACGTACTGGTGGGATTCTCTGTCAGGATTGCATGGATCAGTACGAAAAGGGATAGGAAGAATTTGAAGATTGGCTGAATTAGGCTTGATTTTAAATATAATCATTCATATGATCGAATGATTGATTTATAATATTATAGGTGAGTCCATAAATAACTGAGTGCATTAATTGAAAACAAAAATTCCAATCTTGCACTGAGAGGAGACTTGACATGCCAATAAAGATTTTTCACACAGGGGACTTGCATATTGGGATGAAATTCAATAACTATCCGGAACCGATTAAAGGTGCTTTGCAGCAAGCCAGGCTCGACAGCCTGAAAAATATGGTGAAGATGGCTGATCAGCATGGTTGCAATCTCTTTGTCATTTCCGGCGATTTGTTTAACGGAATCAGTGGAATCGATAAGAAGACTATCGCAAGTGTTGTTACGGCCCTGGAATCTTTTCAAGGGCAATGCGTTCTGGTAATGCCCGGCAATCATGACTATGATAATAACCTGGTGGATTTATGGACAAGCTTCAATCAAAGGGCTTCCGATAAAATTCTCTTCATAAACCATGAACAGCCATATTCTCTGACCGATTATGATATTAATGCTGTCGTGTATCCGGCTCCCTGTCACTCCAAGCATTCCGATACCAATAATCTGGGATGGATAAGGGAACAGGATATTGATAAAGGTCCGGTGAATATTGGGATAGCACACGGCGCAATTATTGGCATTTCCCCGGATATGGATTCGAATTATTTCAACATGACGCTGGATGAATTGAATGATATTCCGCTGGATGTGTGGCTTTTGGGGCATACACATATTACATACCCGCCTAAAGCATCTGTTGCACAGTGTAAGGTCTTTAATCCTGGGACTCCGGAACCGGACGGACTGGACTGCAAGCATCGTGGAAGTGCATGGATTATCACAATTGATGATAACAAAGCAGTGAGTGCTGAGACCGTTACTATTGGCAATTACCAGTTTGTTGATCGGAACTATACGGTCCGCCAAAGAGAAGATCTGGATGCCATTCGGACAGACCTTCTCAAAGACGAGCCTTCAAAAACTATCGCCCGCATACATATACGCGGAAAAGTCGAGGAAGATGTTTTTACTTATCGGCAGGAAGTGTACAAAGCAATTGAAGAGAGCATCGGCTATTTTGTCATTGACGACTCTGATCTGGGAATTAAGATCACAAATGAGAAGATTCAAAAAGAATTTTCGGACGGCTCATTTCCTCAGCAGTTATTGTCAGCCCTTTCAGATGATGAAGAGGCACTGCAACTGGCCTATGAACTGATTGCGGAGGTGAGGAAATGATCGTTAAAAAGTACAGCTGTAAAAGGTTTGCCGGAATTAAGGATCAAGATATTGATTTTCAAGATAATCTTAACGTGATCCTCGGACCCAATGAGGCAGGGAAGAGCACCCTTGTCGAAGGCCTCTATTCCGTACTCTTCAAATCAAGCAAACTGGGCTATAAGAAAGTCGAAGATATAGAGTTCCGCGACAGATTCATGCCCATACAGGCAGGCGACAGTATTGACGGTGAGGTCATCATTTCTGACCATACGGGTGATTACCTGATAACCAGAGAATGGGGTACCGCTCCTTTTTCCAGGATGATTCTGCCTGATTCACAGACAATCAAAAATGAGGAGAGCATCGCTGAATATTTGAAGGATGTCCTGGTTTTCGGAGAGGGCACATACAGCAGTATTGTTTTTTCCAAGCAATTGTTTA
>Ga0209429_10002232_pt1 | contig 11549 bp, 7 predicted proteins | sample BarGraNGADG00212_3_FD_184493 | JGI IMG/M metagenome (GOLD analysis project Ga0209429, IMG submission 184493) | Arctic peat soil microbial communities from Barrow, Alaska - Barrow Graham LP Ref core NGADG0004-212 (SPAdes) (version 2) | ecosystem: Environmental > Terrestrial > Soil > Wetlands >... | reverse complement strand
GTAGGTGTAGGCTTGGGCGTTGGTGTAGGTTTGGGCGTAGGTGTGGGCGAAGGTTGGGGGGTGGGCGTAGCCGGCGGGGTGGATGTGCACAGGCTATTCTTGACGTATGTGCCCTTGGCGGTCCGATACCAGCCGGTAGACGTTTGAGCTACGACTGTAATTGCATCACCGGCAGCAAGTGTCTTTGTTATTGAATACCCGGTACCCGGACCGGAGCGTACATTGATCTCGCCGATTGCATAATACGTTCCGCTGAGTTCCGTTTCCGGGGGTGTATCTGACAGGAAATCGGCAATGACGTATTTGGCATCTGCGATCTTCTTCCAGCCGTTGCTGGTAGCAGCAACGGTATCCAACTCGTCGCCGGACGCATAGGCTCCGACTTTCTCGAATTCCGTGCCCGGACCTGTGCGGATTGTGAGAACAGCTGTTACATAATAATGTCCGGTCTCAGCAGTCTCCGTTACCGCGGCGGTTGTCTCCGGAGGGACAGTAGCTGAAAGCGTGTCAGATACAACAGTTACAGAAGCTGCAGCAGGATCAACGGTCGGTATTGCGGTTGTTCCTGCCGTAAGGCTAATCGAATCATCTGAACGTGCATTCAGATCAGGAACAGTTGCGTCAACATTCAAAGGCGCCATTTCTGAAGAGGCGGCAGTTGTCGTAACAGCAGTTGTCGTAACAGCAGCTGTTACGACAGGAGTAAATGTATCATCCGGTGCAGAAGTTGTTATGCGTGAACCAGTAAACACTGACTCTGCACCAACTACACAGACGACTATTAAGGAAAATAGAAGCAAAGCACCAATTATGGAATGAAGTGCTTCGTTCTTCTTTTTAACAGTCTTCGGTATTCCGATAAATTTCATAGTGTCCTTCCATCATGCAAAAAGTAGTATGACTTTCGTTGCAGCTAGATTCATCCAACACAGAACTAGCCTCTGCAATTATAGCACATGACAGAATAAATGAAAAGAAAGCATGTATAGGTCGGTTTCATGAATGCTGATCAGGGCATTAGTCCTCCACAATGCAGGTAAAAACATATCATAGAAGGAGTGCATTCACCACCCTTCAGGCGGGTCATTTTTTCCAGCGATAACTTAACAGACGATCATGCAAAGATAGCTTGTCTTTGTGCTGCAGACGCATGTGCGGGAATGCGTTCAAAATTCGGCGCATTCTCCGGAGGAAAAGTGCAAGGCTTTCTTCCTGAAGCTCGACAAGACCGGCAAGTTCCCATTCCAGTTTCTCGCGCTGCTCGTCACGGAAAGCGTCCATGGATGTTCTGAGTTCATCCCTTTTTTGTTCGATTTTGTCGGTAAGTTCGGATAGTTTGCCCATTTCACGATTGAAATCCAGTGTGTTTCTGACTGACACGAAGAGATCGATACAAAATACCAGCGTCAGGCTTACGGCGATGACCGGAACAATTGTTTCCGGCAGCCCGACGAGGAGGGCCGTAAACATCGGGTGAAGTACATATATAAGAAATAGTGAGAGGGCACCGAGAAGAGAACTGTTCATAAGGCAGATACGGCCGTTTACGTTGAACTTCCTGTCGCTGTAGTCCCACCAGGATTTATTGAACAATTTCTCAAGCAGTACGCTTGACGCATATTCCAGAAAGGATGTCAGAATCATTCCAAAGAGGAAAACCAATTCCGGATGATTCTGAAACGGCGCCAGTATGAACGCGACGGCAATTGCACCGAAGCCATATATCGGACATACGGGTCCCACCAGAAATCCGCGGTAAACGAATTTCTGGGCAGGAATCGAACAATATACAGTCTCAAGAACCCAGCCGATAAAACTATAAAGGGCAAACAAAATAACAAGGGATGAAAGGGACATCAGATACCCTCCGGATCTAAGAATATCAGGACTGGCTCAGGACACGATGCCCCGTTCGGCGTCTATCATTACCATTGAACCATCTTTGAGAAGCCTCGTAGCATTCTCGCAGGAAAGCACGGCCGGCAGCTCGAGCGCCAATGCAACCGTAGCAGCATGACTTACCGGGTCATCATCCTCAACTACCAGAGCTTTCGCTTTACGGATGAGCGGCATCATCTGGTTGTTGGTATAGGGTGCTACCAAAATAATATCATCGGCAGAGGATATCGTGAAATTCTTCAAATGTTCGGGATCCCGGATAATCATTACCGTCCCGGAAACCTTGGTCGCAGCATTATCACCGCCGGGCTGGCCTTTGCCCTGGACGATGGAGTGGCCGATCGTCTGCACCTTAATCGTATTTGTGGTGCCGCTCATACCGACAGGGGTCCCGCCGGTCATGACGATGATATCGCCGTCTGAAAGAAAGCCGCATGCCTTGGCTGCCTGACTTCCTACTTCGAACATCTGATCAGTCGTCTGGATTTCATCTACCAGTATCGGGCTTACACCCCAGCATAGGTTTAACTGGCGCTGGATACGGGGGAATACTGTTGTTGCGACAATCGGACAGGCAGGACGGAAGCGTGATACCAGACGTGCTGTACGGCCTGCGTGCGTGATTGTAATAATTGCTTTTGCATCCAAATCCATAGCGGTGGTACATGTCGCATGGCTGATAGCGTTGGCAACGGAAGAGAGCATTGTGTAATGCGTATTAGTCAGATCTTTCCAGTAATCAATTGATCCTTCGGTTATTCGGGCAATTTCAACCATCATCTGCACGGACTCGACAGGGTATTTACCGGAAGCCGTTTCGCCGGAAAGCATAACTGCGCTTGTTCCGTCAAAAATGGCATTGGCCACATCGCTAACCTCAGCACGTGTCGGGCGCGGGTTCCTGATCATGGAGTCAAGCATCTGCGTGGCGGTAATACAGACTTTGCCGGCGAAGTGACACTGCCGGATGAATCTTTTCTGAACGATGGGAACTTCTGCTGCGGGAATTTCTACACCCAGATCTCCGCGGGCGACCATGATGCCGTCGGTAACCTTGAGAATATCATCAAAATTGAAGACACCTTCGCCGTTTTCGATTTTGGCAATAATATTTATGCCCTGTGCATTGTGTCTTTCAAGTATATGGCGTATTTCCTGAATGTCGCGCGGTTTTCTTACAAAAGAAGCGGCAATGAAGTCTATTTCATTCTCTATGCCGAACACGATATCGTCTTCATCCTTTTTGGTCAAAGCCGGCAGGTGAAGTTCTACGCCGGGGACATTAATGCTCTTCTTATCAGATATCTGTCCGCCGTTTTCGATGCGGCAGTATATATCCTTATCTTTTACCTCAAGGACAATAAGCTCAATCAAGCCGTCATCGATAAGGATTTTGGTGTCAGGTTTAACATCATCAGGAAGTTCCTTATACGTGACGGAAAACTCTTTGTTACTGCCAAGGATATCTTCAATGCGGATAATAACAGTCTCGTCTTCGACAAGAATCGCTTTCCCGCCTTCAAAAGAGCCGGTCCTGATTTCGGGGCCTTTCGTATCAAGAAGAAGGGCAACGGGAAGATGAAGTTCTTCCCGGATCCGCTTAACCCGGTCCATCCGCTGCTGGTGTTCTTCGTGAGATCCGTGTGAGAAGTTGAAACGTGCTACATTCATTCCTTCAAGCATAAGTCTGCGGACAATATCATCGGAATCCGCGGCAGGACCCAGAGTGCAGATAATCTTTGTTTTTCTCATATACATAAACACCTCTTTTCGCATTTACGGGAGCCGGTTCCGGCACCCTCAAAACTATAAATTTTTTAGTAAAACTGCCCAGTTACGCGAATACAGAAAATTCCCCAGTGTGTTTTCAATTTGCATTAACAATAACATGAAAACAGAGTCACGTGAAGAAAGGAAAACGACAAACTACGTGTTTTGGTCTGCATCGTTGACAGGCAAGGCAAAAAAATGCAGAATGCAAGAGCGAAAAGGGGGGCTGTATGAACTTCTTAACTGTTTTTTTTATCGCAGTCGGACTGGCTATGGATGCCTTCGCCGTATCTGTCTCGACCGGGATGACCGTATGTGATTTTAACTGGAAACACAACCTGAAGATGAGTCTTCTGTTTGGCATATTTCAGTTTGCCATGCCGGTCGCCGGGTTTTTCGGTGCGACACGTTTTCGTTCCTATATTGAGAATTTCGACCACTGGATTGCATTTGCACTTCTTGTTTTGATTGGCGGGAAAATGCTCTGGGAAGCAATCTTTTCCCGCGGCGAAGCAGAATTTATTGAAAGTGCTCCTGCCTGCCCTGTTCCTTCCGGTGCCGCTGCCCCGGCCGGCGGGAAGAAGGGTCTGATGGCATCTGACCTGCTTACCTCAAGGAGACTTCTGGTTCTTGCAGTGGCAACTTCAATAGACGCTCTGGCAGTTGGTGTAAGTATGGCGTTCCTTCAAGTCGATATATGGTGGCCGTCTGTTCTGATCGGTGTCGTAGCTTTTGTTTTTTCTTGCGCCGGAGGTTTTCTCGGATGCCGGATCGGACCGGTTCTGGGAAAAGTAGCTGAAATTGCCGGAGGCCTGATTCTAGTTGGAATCGGTGTCAAGATTCTTTTGGACCACCTTTTCTTTTCATAAATTTCGCTCAATTCCGCGCTTATTGTATAATCTACAAGAAATAATTACGGTAACCACAGGAAAATTTGTTGCCTCTTTTGTGAAAATTCTTGCTTCAATCCGGCAAAAGTACGGTATGCTATTTGCATGCAAATCAAAGCCGTTTTTACTTCAAAGGGGTTGATGCCAATGTTTGTTCCTGGTAAATGGTGCGAGGAGATACATGTTCGGGATTTTATTACCCGAAACTATACGCCTTACGATGGCGATGATTCTTTTCTGTGCCCTCCAACCGAAGGTACAGTGACACTTTGGTCGAAAGTGCTTGCCTGGCGTGACAAAGAAATTGCAGCCGGCGGTGTACTTGATATTGATGTGCATACAATTTCAACGATTTCCGCCCATAAGCCGGGCTATATTGCCAAAGACCTCGAAAAAATAGTCGGCCTGCAGACGGACAGTCCATTAAAGCGTGCAATTATGCCCTTCGGCGGCATCCGCATGGTGCGTACTTCCCTCAAAGCCTATAACCGGGAAATGGATCCGGCTGTCGAACGTGTTTTTCAGTACAGGAAGACGCATAATGACGGTGTTTTTGACGTATACACCCTCGAGATGCAGCGGGCAAGGCACGCAGGTCTTATCACGGGTCTTCCGGATTCTTACGGCCGCGGCCGCATCATCGGGGATTACCGAAGGGTCCCTCTTTACGGTACGACGTTTTTGATCAATCAGAAGAGGCAGGCCAAAAACACCTGTATTTCGGATGAAATGGATTCGGCTGTGATTCAGCAGCGCGAAGAAATTTCCGAGCAGATCAGGGCTCTTTATGAATTAACCAAAATGGCCCAGGGATATGGGTTTGATATTTCGGTACCGGCGACCAATTTCCAGGAGGCCGTCCAGTGGCTCTATTTCGCCTATCTGGGTGCTGTTAAAGAGCAGAACGGAGCCGCGATGTCCCTCGGACGTGTGTCGACTTTTCTGGATATTTATGCACAGCGTGATCTGGAGGACGGCACTCTTACAGAAGAGTTGGTGCAGGAGATTGTCGATCACTTCATTATGAAGCTGCGCATGGTTCGATTTCTCCGCACACCGGAGTATGATGAACTCTTTTCCGGGGATCCGACCTGGGTCACCGAAGCAATCGGCGGGATCGGGCTCGATGGACGGCACATGGTCACGAAGATGTCATACCGCTTCCTTCACACTCTTAGAAACCTCGGCCCTGCGCCGGAGCCAAACCTGACTATACTCTGGACACCTAAGCTTCCTTCCAATTTCAAAAACTACTGTTCAGGTCTTTCAATAGAGACATCCTCACTGCAATATGAGAACGATGATCTTATGCGCGAGAAATTCGGTGACGATTATGCCATAGCGTGCTGCGTTTCCGCCATGCGTGTTGGAAAACAGCTGCAGTTCTTCGGTGCCCGGGCAAACCTTGCCAAAGCACTTTTGTATTCGATTAACGGCGGACGGGATGAAAAAACCGGAGAACAGATAGGTCCGGTGCGCGAGCCGCTGATGGGTGAATACCTGAATTACGATCAGGTTCTGGCACGTTTTGATGAGACTTGTTCGTGGCTGTGCAAGCTTTATATTAATACTCTTAATATTATTCATTATATGCATGACAAATACTGTTATGAAAAACTGGAGATGGCACTTCATGATGAGAAAGTTCTTCGTACAACTGCCTGTGGAATGGCTGGTCTGTCGGTTGTTGTCGACAGCTTGAGCGCCATCCTCTATGCACGTGTAAAGCCGGTCCGCAATGAGTCCGGATTGGCAACGGATTTCATCATTGAAGGTGAGTATCCGGCTTTCGGTAATGATGACCAGCGTCCCGATAAGATCGCTGACATGGTCGTGCGCAGGTTCATGACGGAGCTTGCCAGGCATAAGACATATCGTGACAGTAAACCGACTCTTTCGATCCTTACGATTACATCCAATGTTGTATATGGTAAAAAGACAGGTTCCACGCCGGACGGAAGAAAAGCAGGTGAGCCATTTGCTCCCGGAGCAAACCCCATGCATGGACGGGACAGAAAAGGTGCCGTTGCCGCTATGCGCTCAGTGGCACAGATTCCATACGATTACAGCGAAGACGGCATCTCCTATACATTCTCGATTCTTCCCGCAACGCTCGGCACGCATCTCCCGGAACAGGAAGATAATCTGTCCGATCTGATGGATGGATATTTCAGTGACGGCGGGCATCACATGAATGTGAATGTTATCCAGCGCAAGGTGCTTCTTGATGCTATGGAACATCCGGAAAAATATCCGCAGCTGACCATTCGTGTATCCGGATATGCAGTGCATTTTATTCAGCTTACCCGCGAACAGCAGCTTGACGTTGTTCGTCGTACGGTTCATGCAAAAATGTAACGATATCATAGGCAGAGTTCATTCCATCGAAACCCTTGGTGCATTGGATGGCCCGGGGCTTCGTTATATTGTTTTTATGCAGGGGTGCGCACTTCGCTGCCAGTACTGCCATAATCCCGATACATGGGATCTTTCGGCCGGCACTCCTGCTACCGTCGATGAACAGGTCACGGATATTTTGCGCTACCGGAATTATCTGAGCGGAGGCGTAACCATATCGGGCGGTGAGCCGCTCCTTCAGCCGGATTTTGTGTGTGCACTGATCCGCGAATGCCACACCCGGGCAAATCTGCACTGCGCCATAGATACTGCAGGATCCGTCCCGCTGTCCCGCTGCAGCAGCGCTGTCAGGGAAGCGGATATGATCCTTCTTGATATCAAAGCTTTTGACGATGCCGCAGCATCTGAACTTACCGGCGCAGATACCCGCAGCGCATGGGCGATGCTGGATTACTGCGAAGAAAACATGAAAGCTGTCTGGATCCGTCATGTTTTGGTGCCGGGGAAGACCTTGTTTGAGAGAGATGAATCGAATATACTTTTTGATAATGAAGACAAATTTCTTACTGCAAATCCACAGCTGCGTGAGGGTGCCGCGAAACTCGGGAGATATCACTGCATCGAGCACATCGACCTTCTTCCTTTTCACAAAATGGGTGAATTCAAGTGGGAAGAGATGGGTGTCCTATGCAAGCTGAAGGAGACCCCCGAGCCTGATGAAGCGATTGTCGAATGGAGCAGGAAATTGTTTTCCAAATCTCAATATGAAAAGCGGGGACGTCATGAATAACAGGAATGTGCTGGCTCACGGGGTAGCGCTTGTCACGATCCTTATCTGGGGAACTACCTTTGTTGCGACCAAGATCCTTCTGGAACATTTTTCGCCTGTTGAGATCCTGTTTATACGTTTTGTGCTTGGTTATGCGGCACTCGCCTTTGTTTCCATTCCGGAATATATAAGTAAAAAGAAACAGCCGGTACGTACATTACGCCGGGAACTGTATTTTGCAGCAGCCGGTCTTACGGGTGTAACCCTATATTTCCTTCTTGAAAATATAGCGCTGACATATTCCTTTGCATCCAATGTCGGTATTATTGTCGCGATTGCACCAATTTTCGCAGCGCTTTTTGCAAGTCTTTTTCTCGTGGGAGAAAAAATAACCGTCCGTTTTTTCCTGGGGTTTGTTGTTGCCCTATCAGGAATTATTCTTGTCTCACTTAATGGCAAGATTGCCCTTGCGCTCAATCCGCTCGGAGATATACTTGCAGCGCTTGCAGCGATTGTCTGGGCGATCTATTCCGTAATACAGAAAAAAATCCAGGCATTCGGGTATTCGGTAATTGTCCTTACGCGAAAGACTTTTTTCTATGGCCTGATATTTATGATTCCGGTTCTTGCCAAAATGGGATTTAATCCTGATTTACATATTCTTTCCGAACCTGAAGTATTTTTACCGTTCCTTTATCTCGGGATAGGTGCATGCGCCGTCTGCTTTGCGACATGGAATTTTGCACTCCATGTTTTGGGAGCAATGAAAACTTCGGCCTATATTTATTTAGTGCCGTTTGTCGATATCCTTTTTGCAGCCTGGATTCTGAAAGAAAAGATTACATGGGCCGCAATTGCCGGCACACTTCTTATATTAAGCGGACTATATCTGTCGGAGCGCCGTTCCCGCAGACCTGAATCAGGAATAACAGCTGGTGACGTAGTCGGAAAATAATTTGGATACCTGCCCTATAATGGCCTGCCCGTTCGAATCGCTTCCGGATTCCGTCATGACACAAAGGACATAATCTTCCTGCGCAAAAACAATACCGACATCGTTATTGGAACCATAAGCGGGGTTGAATCCGACTTTATGGGCAACTTTGTAATTATCCGGTACTCCGGCCGGAATGCCCCAGGTGTATTCGGTGGTGCAAAGATCAGTCATCAGCTGTTCATAGGATGCCGGCGCCGCCTTATATAAGGTGTATAAATTTTTGGCATACATGGCAAGATCCGTCGCGGAAGTCCTTTGCTTCCCGGTCTTCTCCTGTCCTGCATAGTCGGTATAGGTTACAGGGATGCGGTAATTCACGACTGCACTGATCGGGACCATATACTCACTGTTTACGACATCAATTCCGCCCAGTTTACGAAGAATCATATTTGTTGCACAGTTGTCGCTTATGGTGACAGATAAATTTGAGAGAGTGCTCAGGCTATACTTTGTGCCGTTGGCTGATGTCTGGATCGTTCCGGTTCCGGTCTCGAGGTCTCCCTCCGGATAGGGCGCTGAATTGTATGCCAACTCCTCATCCAATGATAAGGCACCGTCAGCGGCCTTTTTATATAAATATGTGTTGTAGGCAATTTTGATTGAAGATGCGGAAACCATAGGGTCCTTTTGCTTGTATCCGAGAGTTTCTCCATTGTTCAGATTCATATAATACACACTGTATCGTCCATCCTGCGCATCCAGAAGTGTTTTGACTGATGCTGAAAGCGCCGCCAGCGCTTTGGTTCGCTGGTCTGCTGTAATAGTCTGAGCGGAGGCAGAGGCACCTGGTGTGATGGACGGGGGGGGTGTAACTGCGGTGGTATCGGTTGGAAGGGTGGTGTCACTGCCGGCAGTTGATGAAGGGTCGGGCGTGACCTGCGCAGACTGCTGCGCTGAAGTGACAGAAGCAGATGTATCCGGTTTATTGCGGTCCTGCATATTTTTGATGATAATTATGCAGGCAGCGACTGACAGCATACAAATTATTACGCACAAAAAGGCGATAATCTTTCTCTGTTGATCCATGTGATTTTTTCTGACTCCATAAATATTGGGATATTTATCCTGTTTCATATTTGCACAAATCGCGCGGCAAGCCGCCGAACCTTTCTTGTTTAGTAACGCGGATGCCGGAAGCGGCATCGCTTAAGGGACTTAAAGAATTATACAACGGGAAACCGGCAGAATAAAGCATATAAGAAAAATGTTAAGAAAAATGTTAAGGAAAAGGATAATAGAAAGGATAAGAAAAGCTTCAGGTGAAATGCTGCGGGAAACCCGGTTTACTCTGCGCGCGTAAAGCCTAAGCTGCTCTGTAAAAGGGACCGCCCGGCTACGGTTTTCTATTTATTTCGCTTATTATTTATGGTAAGATCAAAATACGAAGCGACGCAGATATTCCTGCTATGCTAAAACATCTTTGACAGGGTTTTTAACAAAGGGAGGGATCTTATATGAATTGTAAAAATTGCGGTGAACTGTTGACTGAGGATTCAAAGTTCTGTGCTGTATGCGGTACCCCGGTTCTTAGAGAGCCTGTCATTACACCATCTGCAGAACAGCCGATTATTGTTCCCGTTGCCGTGCAGACGTTCGAAACCCCCGTTGTGCCCCCGCCGACGGAAGTTAATGGATCAGCCCAATCGACAGCCGCCCCGGTCCAGGCTACACAGAAGAAAAAATCCAAAGGAAAACCTATTCTTATCGCAGTGATTGCGGTAGTTGTCCTGGCGGTTATCGCCGTTGGGGTTTTGTTCGCGATGAATGCTTTTTCGGGTTCCGGAACGGGAAGCTCAAATGAGCAAATGAAACCGCTGCTTCTAATTGCGGGCGAAGATGAAGTTCAGATTTATGGCGGAGCAAAGAAGCCTGTTACCATTGACGGACTTAATGATACATACAGATACTCCATGGACGGTAAAAAGGTCGCGCTTACCGTGGATGTGGATGATAAGGGACTTGGACAGCTATGGTACTGTGACGGACAGAAATCCTTCGATGTCGCTAAAGATGTTTATAACTTCAACTTTTCGGCATCCGGCAACAAAATTGCATATTTGACTGATTATGATTCTACGTCAGGGGTCGGAAACCTTAATGTTTATGATATACAGACAAAGAAATCAAAATTAATTATCGAAGATGCGCTTTCTTCATATTCGCTTTCTTCGGACGGCAAGTCTGTCTCCTATGCAACGGACGTTTCAACGGACGATAACGGTACGGTGGATGGCTTTACCGGATACCTGATTATCAACGGCGGAAAAGCTTCGGAATTGGGCAAGGATCAACTCGCCTTTGCACTGGCAGACGGCGGCAGCTATGTATATTATATCGAAACGGATTTTGCCAATACAGAATCAGGTAATTTATATATCCGCCACGGAAAGACAGACGATAAGGTTGGGAAAGTAGATCTGTATAGCGGCTTCTTTTTCAACAGAGACCGCTCAGAAGTAATGTTTACAAAAAGCGGTGCGACATATGTTTGTATTGATGGTGGAGACAAAAAGAAAATATCCAGTTTGTCCGGTTCAATATATACTCCGGATATGGGACAGTATTACTGGAACAATTTTCTATACTCGTATGAGGAAACCTTCAATGTCAGCAGCATGGCGAACCAGCTTCTGTCTGTACATGACACAGACAAAGGCGGTACGACACTGTCATATTTGAAGAAAGATTTTACAACGGAAGACATTGATGAACTGAACGGCGACTATGTCACACTGACTATATCTCCGGACGGAAAAGGTCTTTACTACGTTAACGATTCAGGCAAAATTATGTATTACAAAAATTACCGCGACTTGAAAACCGATCCCCAGAAAATCGACACAGATGCAGATATCACCGACTTCAT
>Ga0209429_10002230_pt1 | contig 11559 bp, 22 predicted proteins | sample BarGraNGADG00212_3_FD_184493 | JGI IMG/M metagenome (GOLD analysis project Ga0209429, IMG submission 184493) | Arctic peat soil microbial communities from Barrow, Alaska - Barrow Graham LP Ref core NGADG0004-212 (SPAdes) (version 2) | ecosystem: Environmental > Terrestrial > Soil > Wetlands >... | reverse complement strand
TCCCCCGTCAGAGGCACGGCGACGAATAGCCGAGGCTTCGGATAGGTGCTCGACTTGCTGTTCAGGAAGGCGGCGAAGTGTACTCCAATCGCAAGGCCCTTGGTATCCGTGCTCGCCGCCGTGTAGAGCCCTGCCTGGGGCGTCGGAGCGGGTGGCGCGGCCCTGAGGTCCTCGAGCAGTGAAGTCCAGGGAAACGCGCTGCCAGGGCAGCCCTGCTTGTTTATCCCGTCGATCTGGTAGTGTCCCACCAGGCCGATGCGGTCTAGGCTGATCTTCGGATGCCGCTCCCGCATCAGCTTGGTCCACGCGATCAGGCTGGTGTACTGGTGGGCCGTGAGGGGAGCCCCGCTCTCTCCCGCGATCTCAATGTTGATCGTGTAGCAGTTGGGCGAGATGCGCCGTGCGTAAGCGTCAGCCAGCCAGGGGAGCTTTAGGTCGGACTTGTGCGCCGCCGGCCCGCCCTTTGACCAGTCGAGTCCGTTGCACCACGCCGCGTTCTCGTCGGCGACGTGCTGGCGAATGGTGCCGTCGAGGTCCAGCGAGTAATTCGCACAGTTGCGGAAGCCCGCCGCCTTGCCGAGGATGATCGACTGATAGAACGACCAGTACCCGTCCATGGTATGGTAGGCGATAGCGACGATCTCGCGCCCCTGGCGGCCAGTGTCGAACTGGTTAGGGTAGCCCCAGAAGATGCCCGGGCTCTGTGCGATCTCAACCATTGGTCAATCCCTTCACAGCGGCCCCGATGGCCGCCCCTCGCGCGCCAGTGAACACCAGATAGGCGGCTGCTCCGATCAGGAACACGCCCACCACGAGCTTCGCTACTCGGCTCCCCGACAGCCAGCTCGAGCCTGTCGAGGTCGTCCCGTCTGCCTTGATTGTAGCCCACGTCGTTCCGTCCGGCCAGCCCGCGCGCCAGACGTTGACCAAGCCCTTGACCTGAGCCCCCGCGAGAGCTGAGACAGATATCCAGTCTGGGGGGCGACCTGCCGTTCGGATGCTCCGCTCAATGTCCCCGTTCCCGACCAGGACCCGATCGCTGGCGGGGTCGTACCCGAGGACCGCGATGTAGTGTCCCCCGACGCCCGCCTGGTTGTACGGTAGCAGACCAGCGTGATCGACGTTGACGATGGTGCCAACCGTGTTCCCCTGAGCTGAGAGCAGCGACAGGTCCATCAGTCTTGAACGTAGCAGCGACTGAGAGTACCCGCTCTGAATGTACGGCGAAACCGAGACTGACAGATCAGGCTCATAGGTTCGCACGTCCCACGCAATGTCGGATACCCCCTGGCCGCCACCCGGCACAAATCGACCTGCCTGTATGTCACGGTCCCTGATCGCATCCATACCAGCATATGTCGGTCGCTCCCCTCGCAGATAGGCCACCAAGTTCTCGTTGCTGTTGGGCCCACAGTCGTCGTTATGCCCAGCGCCAAACTCGTCAATGATCGTCGGCAGGACCGAGATATCGTCCGCGCCAGCTTGCCAGAGTGGTAGCACACTACGCACCTCCTGGGAGCGCTGGGAGATTAGGCAGAGCGCCCCCGCCCGCGACGCCGAGGATCCCGACCGCGATCAGGACGACCCCGACCAAGAGCTTGGCTATCCGCTCGGGCTTCGTCAGCCACGCCTTGAGAGCGGCGATGGTGGCCGTCACGTCGAGCGCGTCTTTGGCGGCGGTGACAGCAGCGGCAGCAGCCGCGATGGTATCCATGGTCCCGCCACCAGGCGTGTAGGCGTCGTTTGGCCCCATCGTCGTCAGGTACTGTTTGTACGTACCCTGTTTGTAGGCCGCCCATTGGTTAAACGTAGTCCCGCCAGCCGAGATACGATAGCCCTGGGTGAATGAGCAGGCAGCGTCGAATGCGCAGGCGTTGCTAACCTCAGGGTGCCAGAAGGAGTTGATCTGGAGTATGCCCCGATCGGTTGACGGCGGCGTGTTGCCGGCCGTGTTGGTGGCCAATGGACGCAGCCCAGACTCGGCCTGAGCTATGGCCACGATCGTCTGAGCCGCCACGCCACGGAACCCCGCCGCCTCTGCCAGCGTGCGTGCCTCTGCCACGCTGAGCGTCTGCCCACTCGTCGCCGTCACACAGTTACCTCCCAGGTATCGTGAGCACTAGCCCTGGGTGAATCAGGCTCGGGTTAGAGCCGACGGCCGTTCGGTTGGCTGTGTAAATCGTCGGCCACAGAGTGCCGCTTCCCAGGAACCGAGTCGCGATCTTCCATAGCGAGTCACCCGCGACCACGGTGTAGGTTTTGCTGGTGGCTGGCGGCGTCACTACTGGCTTCACTGGCGGGACCACGGGGGGAACCGTGAGTCCAGGGTCGACAGGCGTGAATCCCGGGTCGACTGTCGGTAGCACGGCTGGCTGAGTGACTGGTGTGTCACTCGCCGGCAGGACGACCCAGCCCGAGCCCGGGGTGATCGGGTCGATGGCCGCCTGATCCTCTGCCGTCGCCGTCGTCCCCCCCTGGCCGGTCAGCTTGGGCAGGACGTAGACGACCACGAGCCCTCCCGCGATAGCCACGCCCCAGACCCAGACGGGCATCCCCGCGACTTCCGCGTTTATGTTCATCACTCGTACCCCAGCGGCGACGCGCTCGAGCCGTACTCAGGCATGCTCGGGTTCTGGCGGTAGCCCAGCATGTAGTCGCCCTCGCGGAGTGGGCGAGCGATCGTCACGGTCGACGTCCTGTTGAGCATCGCGCCATACGGGAGCAACCCCCTGTTCGCCGGCGGGTACGAGCTGTCCTGCCAGTTGGCAGCCTGGCGGAGAGAGCCCAAGAACCACCTGGCGTAGCCCTGAGCCCGCCCGATTGCGGGCTCCTGGAGCACGATCTGGCCATCGACCACGCCACCCGCCTGGGGCGGCGCGTAGGAGCTGAACACGTCCAGGGTCCGAGACGGACCCAGGGATCCACCAGCGGGCTGGTAGTCACGGCGCACGTAATCGACCGCGATGGCCTGCTGAACCTCGGAGAGCCGAGGCAGCGGGCCAGGCGAGCCGTCGCCGCCACGAGCATAGCGGACGAATGCGATCTGCGCCATGGCAGCCTACTTTCCCGTCGCCGCCTTGAGCGACGTCGAGAATGCGGTCCCCCAGGCGGTGATGATATGCGCGGTTTCGGGACTCGTCACAACCACGACCGTGATCGCCAACGTGACAATGCTGGCAAAGATGTCGAACACACGACCGAGCGCCATTCCTAGCCTGCTTTCTTGGGCGCGACTGCCGCGCTCAGCTTATCTATCAGAGGAGACATCGAGACGACCGCGACGATCATCGCTACCAGGGCGAGCCCGCCCGCTATCTCGCTGATCCTGCCGCCGAGAGCGTCCATGAGCGAGAGCACGATCAGGAAGATTCCGCTTCCGAGGAGAATCCGCTCGATCGGGCGGGGGGGGGTGGCGGTGTAGGCGTTGATAATCCCCGCGCCGCCAATAACGACGACCGCGACGACAATCCGCGTGTTCACCCCGCCGCCCATTACCAGGACCCTCCCGAGCTTCCGCCAACGCCACCACCAGCCGAGCCAGTGCCGTCGAGCCCAGACTGACCAGACGAGCCAGGAGTCGCGGCGACCGAGCCGTGAGCAGCTGTGCCCGCCGTGCCCGCCAGGATAAACCCGACGGTCGCCTGTATCGACCAGTCGTTCACGGCGGATAGGATCAGCAGCCCGCCAGTCGTCAGGCAGACGGCCACGATCAGCGTCACGCCTTTTTGCCCGCCAGCATACCGACAATCACCGGGATGCCGAGATACCCGAGTAGGAGCCCGATGATGAACCAGAACAGATCGAAGCTACCCATCCGACGTCACACCTCACCACGTTTCAATCCCCGGCCTCCAGGCCGCTAGAACTGGACCGAGCCACTGAACGCCACGCTCACGCCCACGAGGAGCAGGAGCGCGACCACGACGATCGCTGCCGCCGCGACCGGAACCATTGACGAGCCGTTCTCAGGCACTGCCATAACCTCCCTGTTGTGTCTAGGCTCGAGGAGGGGCGAGCCTGCGAGAACTCCCCTCCTCGAGCCACCCTCGCGGGTCTAGTTCCCAGGCTGCCCCGAGTAGACGGCCTGGCTAACCGGCACGATGTCATTGGTCAAAACGGTCAGGTTGCAGGTACCGGCGGGGGTGAAGCGCAGCGTGAGCTTCGAGCTGCCGCTGGTCGGCATCCACTCGTCGCCGTACTCCGCGCCTCGAATGAAGTCGGGGTCACTCACGTTGCTGTACGTCACGACTCCCGACGGCTGGATCACTCCGAAGGCCATGTACTCTCGGAGTCGCTGAACGTCTAGCGTGCTCATGAAGCGGACGCCAGAGTCCCAATCGTACTCGATCGACGTGGGCAGGTCGCTCGTCTCGGCAGTCGCTCGGAGCCCGTCCGAGGTATCGCGGAAGATCAGGATGTGGTTGCGGATCAGGTTCCCGACGCGCGTCAGCTGGATAGTCTGAGCCCCCGTGAGGCTGGGGAACGTCTGCGCGCTCCAGAACTGCACGGTCCCGAGAGCCTGAGGAGCCGTCTGGTTCCGGTTCCCAAACTGATCGCCCGCTGGCGGCTGGGAGCGGTAGACACCGTGGACGTTGACCGAGACGGTGATAGCCGTCGTGGCCTGAGTGGTGTACGGCCCGCCAGCAGCGGTCAGCGAGCTTGCAAGCTGAATCGTGATTCGGTAGCTCGCGCTGGCGTCCTGGTTCGGCAGGCAGCCGAGCATATCCCGCCCGAAAATGAGCCAGATCGGGAGATGGAAGGCGAACAGGCCGGAGGTCGCCCCTGCGGTGTAGATGCTCGGGTCGGTCGACATATCAAACGGGAACAACCTGTACCCGCCGAACTTGGCAGCCAGGTAAGCCTCGTAGCCCGTCAGGCTGAGGATTGGCGCGCCGCCCACGTCCGAGAGGGTGATCCGAGAGATCATCGACCAGGGCGCGTCCTCGTGGTACACGGCGGCCGTGCCACCACCACCAGCCGCAACGACTGACAGGATGATGCCCGCGAGGTACCCGTAGCTCGGGACCGTGAGGACGATTGGCGCGGGACTAGCCGTGGCGACCACGACGCCCGCCACACCCGAGCCCTGCTCGACGTGCCAGCGGGACGCCCTGCTGAACGGAATGACCGCGCCGACGTTGGCCGTGTTCGGCCTGGCGACAGCCTGGCTGGGAAGAGCCATTGATTTTCTCCTCTGTGGTGTCTGAAGCACCCGGGTTAGTAGATGTAGGACATCGCCTGACCGATTGGGCTGTCAGCCATCAGGCTGGCGAGAGTGCGCCAAATGAACCCCAAGATTAGAACGTACGCGAACACGGTCAAGGCCGCGAGCGCTCCGATGTGCATGTGCACCTAGTTACCTCCCACGATGATCGGCGCGCGTCGGCTCGTGAGAGCCACGGCGTCGAATTGGCCCAAGTCAGACATGATCGACCACAGCTCGGCTCGCGGATAGCCCGCGATCTCAGCAGCCCGCCCGACCTCCTCCTTGTCGTCGTAGCGCCAGACGATGATGTGACGGCTCTGATTGAACGCCTCGAGCGGAACGCGCCTCGGCCGCTGGACAGCGGAGACTACGCTGATACCAGACGAGCGTCCCTGATTGAGAAACGCCGACACGGTCCGGCGGAGGTTGAGATGATCGGTCATGTACGAGAGATCGTCCAGGTAGACGCACCATCCGCCCTCGAGGAAGATGGACATGAGCGCCCGATGGATGGCGACCCGCTGCACGTCCACGTCGCCCAGCTCGCGCGGCTTGATCCAGAGAACCACGTGGTTCTGGTGGTAGGTCGGCGGCCAGGCCTGAATGACCGAGTAGCCGAGCTTCCGAGAGTAGAGGTCGAGGCTGTCGTCCGCTGCCTTGATAGCTAGCACGCAGACGAATGAGCGGACGCCTAGAAGGTCCCGGGCCAGCGTGGTCTTCCCCGAGCCAGTCGGCCCGAGGAGTGCGACGTGCTCGCCCTGCTTCCACAACGTCCGCATCATCTGAATGTACTCAGCCCTCGCCAGGCGTCGGATAGGAGTAGCGGCCATTGGCCCCCACCTGCTCAGGTTCGGGAGTCGCGATCGGCGCCCGCTTGGTCAGTGTCGCCAGGGTGATTCCGTGGTTGCCCATGATCGTCATCAGCATCGCTCCGTGGCCCACGATGAGCGGCACATAGTCGCCACCCGTCGTCAGCGTCTCGAGCACGTTCCACATCGCCTCGTGGTGGCGCGCCACGTTGACCAGCTCGTTGGCTCGGTCAGCAGCGCCCTGCATCAGAACCGCGCCGTCTGCCTGGCTGAACGCAAACGCGAGCATCCCGACCGAGCCGTAGAACTGCGTGAGCCTGCCGATCATCTCGGTCTCACGCTTCGGCCGGCCGCCCTTGGCCTGGTGGCTCTTGCCCTTTGGCGGCTTGTCATTGACAGGCGCGTCATTTTCCGATGGGGCGCCACCAGGCGTGTCGTTGTCGAGGAGTGATTCGGTCAGGCTCGGGTCGCTCGGGTCGCGCGGGAGGAACCGTCCCCCTGGCCCCCTCACTGTTCCCTTCGGTGGCATGCGTTTCCTCCACAGGCTCAGCAGGTCCGTCCGTGCCTGCCTCAGTACCAGTCTCGCCCCCGTCTTCGTCAGACTCCACCAGGTCCGCGTGTACAGCCCGATCACTGGAGGCCAGCTCGGAGAGCCGTGCGTCGATCGCGTCCAGACGGGTCATAACCGAGAGGAGCGTTATCTCGGCAACCGCCTCGGCATCCTCGGCTCGAACCGTCTCGTCTGGCGTAACCTCGTCTGCCAATCAGGGTATCTCCCTCGCGTATTGGGGTCATTATAGCACATCCGTTCTATACCTTCTACTCTACGACGATTCTGCCCGCGTGAATCTCTCTCGCGTACACCTGGCCATCCGCGTCGGCCTCCCAATTGGGAGAATTGCGGATGGTCGAGTAGCCCCGCCGCGCCAGTCGGCTGGCGCCGTGCCCCCTGAACGATGAGACTGTGCTGGCCGTCGTCACGTATTCGACACTGGCCTGCTCTCCCTCGAGTGCAGCGATGATGTCTGCCAGGACGATCGCGGCTTTCGGGATCCCAGCAGCTCGCACGACGTAGGTGCCGTTGCCCTCCAAGCCGACATATTCCTTCGGGGCACCCGGGTGGAACCAGTCGTATAGATGCTCGACCTTCCACTCGCCGTAGGCCGTGCCAATCGGGACAGCCCCCCTCTCGACCGCTCGGTCGATCGCGTCGCGGTCGGCAGTGATCGAGTCGGTATCGCAGTACCTCACGTGCTCGGGTCCGATCGCGTAAACCGCGTCGATCAGCCGGAGCCTGGCCTGAGCGGTTATCCAGGCGGCCCAGTGGGGGAGCATATAGGGCGCGTCCATTGGTTTCTGGCGCCAGCAGATCGCCTCGGCAATATCCCCCGTCCGCTCGTCAATCAGCGGCTGCCAGCCCGCCGGCACGTCGCCCTCGTATAAACGGTACTCCTCAATCTCCTCACGGGAGCCAAACTTGCCATAGAGAGAGTTCTGGAGCAGCTTGACGACCGTCTCGACTGGCTGCCCTCGGTAGCGACTCCTCAGCTCCTCGAGATGTTCCACCCAGGCATCGAAAGGGTAGCTCAGCCCGGGGAATGCGTAGCCGTCTAGCACGGTGACCGTGAACCCCCGAGCTCGCGCAGCGTACAGCTCATCACTGGTGAGAGTGGTCGTGAACTCGCCACGCGGCCAGAGCAGCCGTCCGTCGGGGCCGTCGTATGGTAGCCAGGGGATTCTCTCCTCGGGAGGAACCACGACCTCGCAGCGATAGAAGGCGGGGCTCCCGGGCACCTCACGATACACCCGCGTCGGCACACCATCAGGCACACCCCGCCGCATGACCGAGGGGTACATACTGTTGACGTCGATCGTGCTCACCCGCTCCGTGCGGTTGATCGTCGTGAGTGCGCAGAGCCCGCCGTGGTAGGCTCGACGCGCGAATCCCTCAACCACCGGCTTGAGTCGCCAGTAGGCCTCCTCTCGGTCCAGCTGGCGGCGGAATGCCCGCATCGCGGTCGCTCCTGTCGTCCACCCAACCGCGCACCCGAAATGCGTCCTCACCAGCGCTCGCGCCGAGAGAATGACCGCCAGCAACGCGCTTGTGTCGTGTTGGCAGGCAAGAATCTGAGCGTAGGTCAGCTCACGTGTCCGCACGAGAATCCCGACGTCCTCATGCGCCAGGTGGGGCGCGAACTGACCAGCCAGCGCGTGGAGATTCAACGGCAGCAGCGCGTGAGAGTCCCGCAGCTCGATTCGCTGCTTCGACCCCGTGTGAATGACGATACCGATGATTCTTCTCTGCTGCATGATCGGGTACGCCTCGGCATCAGGATGCAGTCCGAGGTAGCCCAGGATGTGCGGGATGAGGTAGCGGTAGTCCGTCTCCCCGCCGTGGTGAGCGTACCAGACACACCCTCGGTTGCTGCTATGAACCACGGCGGCCCACAGCTCGAGTGAGCTGGCGATATGAGTAGGCTCAGCATCGCCCTGCCGCTGGTAGCAACCATGGCGCAATTCCCCTCCAATTCCATCAGTCACCAGACTCAGAGCGATGATCGGTTTGTCTTCGGTCGCGTAGGCCGCCTGGGTCAGCAGACGATTCGCATTCGCTCTACTCACTTCCGACGACGCGCAGACGAGCCAGGGACCTCAGTCTTTCGCTTGCGATACATCACCGAGTATTCGGTCGGCGGAGCCTCGAATATCTCAGCAACATTCTCGGCCAGCGTCTGAGCGATCGGCTCAGGAGTGTCGCGGAGATCGTCCGACAAGTGGGTCGGCAGGACGTTTCGCCAGATTTCGTCCGTGGAGTCGTTGTAATCCTCGATCGGAGCCCCCAGCGCGTTGATTACGACCTCCTGCCCAGACGGGATAATCCGAGCGACAGCCCGTAGCAGGTCCTGAGGGGTCCCGTCCGGCCCTAGCGTCACAGGGATAACCGTGTAGCCCTTGTGGTAGATGCCGCGCCCGATCTTGACATTCGGGCTGGCGGCTTTCGCAGCCGCGCGAGCCTGAGCCTTCTTCTCGTAGCTGGTGGCCCCCGAACGGGCCAGGGAGCCGAATTGCTTGTCGTACTGGCGGCGGGATAGCTTCTCGCCACCTGGCCCTGCCCAGGAGCGCGTCTTCGGAACGTAGGCCCAGCCTGGCCCTGGCGGGGTTTGCGGGGTTCGCTTCGCCATCGTGCACTCCCCTCAATGAGTACCGCCCGGGAGATTCCCCCGGGCGGTCTGTCAATCTAAACCTCTCGCAGCTCCGTGAGGATTGAGGCAACCTCCTCGAGGAGAGTCTCGACGTACTCATTCGCCACCCGCCCCTCGGTGGACAGGTCAGCCAGCGGGGCGATCAGGTCGTACAACTGAACCTCGTTGTTGCGATACAGCTCAGCAGCCAGGAGCCGCAGAGCGGCCACCAGGACGGAAGCGACTCGCTCGTCACGACAGGCGCAGATGGCTCGATTGGCCACCCACACCTGGCGGATGGGCGCGCCACAGATACCAGGCTCGTGACGGATCCCGCGCAGGATCAGACGCAGGTCGGTTTTCGGCTCGCTGGGCTCGTACATCGTCCCGTTGGGTGAGAGCGTCGTGGCAATGCCCCACTCGACATTGACGCTCACAACCCCGCCTGGCGGCGTCCCCCGCGCCAAGTCCAGCAGCTTTGACATTTGCTCCGTCGTGAGCATAGAGCCCAGCAGCGCTCGAATTGGTACGCCGTCCCGATCGCACGGTTCGCCGCGCCCTGTGGGATCAGCCCCTACCACAATCGAGATCATCGGCTAATCTCCTCCAAAACGACGGCAGCCAGGCCACCCAGGCCGCCGAACAGGAGCGAATCCGGCATGTCCCATTCTGGCACCACCAGAATCAGCCCAACAAGCAGGGCCGACCAGACGGCCATCCAAACGACGTAGATCAAGACTTTTCGCATCTCTCCCTCACCCTCTCTTTCGGTCTGCCTCAGCCCACGCATCCCAGCAGGGCTGACAGAGGTAGATTTTCTTGTGTCCGTAGTGCCCCAGGACGGCCCTGTTGGCCACGTGCGGCCGCATCACCCAGCCACACACGTGGCAGGCCAGATCGGGGGGCCTCGGCGGGTACGTCTCGCACCCGAGCCCGTCATAGGCCAGAATGGGGGGCTTGTGGCGGGATCCCTTGCAGGGAGGCGCGTCAAGAGGCATCGACATTCCCCGGGAATAGCAGTCGCTGGCAGGCCCTGCATTTCCGCCCAGGCTCCTCCGTAACCTCCCTCATTGGCAGCTTCGCGATTAGGCCCTCGTCAGACGCCCATTCGTCAACGAGGAGACTCACCCCGAGTCGGGCGAAATTCGTGCCACACCACGCGAGCGCAGCCTGGTGGATGGCCTGCCCCGCGAGGCGCACAGGCCACCAGACACCCGAGTCGAGGAGCTGGGTACGCGCGTGCGTCAGGGCAGCCGGCACGGCATGCTCACGGCTAGCCTCACTCAGCTTGAGCGAGTGGGTCAGATCGTCCCTGAGCTCGCGTGCGACAGTATCTGAGACGCTCATTCCGCCACCACCTCCAGCCGGGCGATCGCATCACAGAAGAGGTCCGTCGAGATATCCAACACCCTCCCCCACTCTGGCCGGCGGCCAGCCAGGGCCAGGGAGATCACGAGCGAATGCACCTCGCGGATAGCCTCGAAGGCGGGCAGGTAGGCTCGGAATCTGGCCCACTCGAGCTCGGCGACGATCATGCGGTCGAGGTGTTCGGAGGTTTTGGCTCGGCGGAATGCTCGGCGGAGGAATACCTGGAGGATGTAGCGCTGCTGTCGCTCGGTGAGGGTGGAATCGAGAGTGGCACCAACGGGCTCAAACCCGACGTTCGGGCGATAGGTCGTGGGTGGTACCTGGCCAGAGACGGTCATTTAGACACCTCATCGCTCGGGTGGGCCCGCCCACGCGCCTCACGGTCTAGCCCAACAGCCAACAAACGAGAGGAGATTAACGCCACCCTCCCCCACTCGGGCCGCCGGCCCGCCATCGCCAGGGACATCACCAGATGATGAACCTCCTCCTGTGCCTCCACCCATCGCAGGTGCAGGTCCGTCCGCTGCCTGGCACTCACCAGGCAGTCTTCGATCATCCTGTCCAGATGCGCGGGGGTTTGATAGCGGCGGAAGGCGGCCTGAAGACTACGGGAAAGCAGCACGCGGGCCGAGATCGGGCGCGCAGGGATTACCTCCCGCACGTGCGTTATCCCGTACGGCGTGATCATGACGAGGGATTCGTAGGTCATTGGCGGACAGCTGAACGTGACTCCCTCAGGCTCCAATGCCTCGAAACTCTCGTCGTCGACAATCTCGCTCTCGTCTCGGTAGCTCTCGTTTTCCTCAGTCATCTCGCAAGCTCCTCGGGAGTCCAGTCGGCTGGACTCCCGCACACCATCGTTATACCACAACCCCACTCACCCGCGCGAACGCTCGCCTGCTCTCACTCCTAAACTCCTACCACCCTCTCCCCCAGCTCTAACCTCGCTCTAACCTCCATCCCACCCACAGAACGACCCACTGCTCGCCCGCCA
>Ga0209429_10002229_pt1 | contig 11560 bp, 9 predicted proteins | sample BarGraNGADG00212_3_FD_184493 | JGI IMG/M metagenome (GOLD analysis project Ga0209429, IMG submission 184493) | Arctic peat soil microbial communities from Barrow, Alaska - Barrow Graham LP Ref core NGADG0004-212 (SPAdes) (version 2) | ecosystem: Environmental > Terrestrial > Soil > Wetlands >... | reverse complement strand
ACCGAGCCGACACCCATCCAGGCCGCCCTTATCCCGGTCATGCTGACCGGCGCGGATGTGATCGGCCAGGCCCAGACCGGCACCGGCAAGACCGCCGCCTTCGCCCTCCCCATTTTGAACAATCTGGAACCGGGAAAACGCCACGTGCAAGCGCTGGTGCTATGTCCCACGCGCGAACTGGCTTTGCAGGTTGCCGGTGCCATTTACGATTATGGCAAAGTGCAGGAGGTGCGCGTGCTGGCTGTCTACGGCGGGCAGCCTTATGGTCCGCAGATCAGCCGCCTCAACCGCGGCGTAGACGTGGTGGTCGGCACCCCCGGCCGCCTGATTGACCTGCTCAAGCGCAACGCCCTCAACATCAGCCAGGTTCGCACCGTGGTGCTCGATGAAGCCGACGAGATGCTCTCGATGGGCTTCATCGAAGACATCGAGACCATTCTGGCCGATACTCCCAAAGACCGTCAGACCGCCCTCTTTTCTGCCACCCTGCCGGCCCCCATCCGCCGCCTGGCTGATCGCTACATGCACTCCCCGCAGTCCATCCTGATCCAGCACGCACAGGTCACGCTGGCGGCCATCGAACAGCGCTACTACCTGGTCAACCAGGCTGATAAACTGGCCGCCCTGACGCGCCTCTTCGAAATCGAACCATTGACCAGCGCCCTGATCTTCGTCCGCACACGCGTCGGGACCGGGGAACTGGCCAACGAATTGACCCGGCGTGGCTTCCCCGCCGAATCGCTGAACGGCGATCTGAGCCAGGAAGCCCGTGAACGGACTCTCAACCGGTTCCGCCAGAACCAGGTCAAAGTGCTGGTGGCGACGGATGTGGCCGCCCGCGGCCTGGACATTGACGACATTTCCCACGTTTTCAACTACGACCTGCCCGACGACCCGGAAATTTACATCCATCGCATCGGGCGCACTGGCCGCGCCGGAAAGACCGGCATCGCCATTTCGATGGTCACGCCGCGCGAGAAACGCCTGCTGCGCCAGATTGAATCCCTCATCCGCCAGCCGTTGACCAAGTCTGCGCTGCCGACCGAGGAAGACATCCGGAACCACCGTGAGAACGAATTGCTCGAAAACGTCAAAGTCTGGCTGGCACGCGCCCGCTACCATCGCGAACGCGAACTGGTGGCGCGGCTGGTGGAAGAAGGTCACGACCCGCTGGAAATTGCCGCCGCGGCCCTCAAGCTGGCGCGCGCCGACGAAAAACAGCGCCCGGTCGCCTCGGTCAGCGAGGTGCAGGAGACGGGTCCGCGCCGCTACGAACGGGACGGGAAACACGTCCCCCGCCGCGGCTACGCGGACCGCGAAACGGTCTCGCACGAACCGGGCATGATCCGTCTCAGCCTGAGCATGGGTCGCGTCCACGGTATCCGCCCCAACGATGTGGTCGGCACAATTGCCTTCCATGCCGACATCCCCGGCCACACCATCGGTAAAATCCACATCCAGGATAAATTCACCCTGGTGGACGTGCCGGAGAAATTCGCCGCCCAGGTACTGGCGAAGAACGGGAACTATCGCATCCGCCAGCAGCTGGTTAATGTCAAACCGGCCTGATTATAGAAAATAATGAAAAGAGAGTGGCGGCGCAAAGTCGCTACTCTCTTTTGTTATAACGTATCCAGTCCGGTTTACATCTTTATCCACCTTCTCCATTTTTTCCTCCCATGACAATCAATTTGCGGATGTGGTCCACGTGGTCACGCTCGTGCCAGAGTGCCCGGCGCAGCGCTTTGCGCGGGGACCAGAACTCGCCGTCCACGCCGACGACTTGTTTCACCCCATCCATTTTGAAAAGCGCTGCATTGAAATGCTTGCGGACTTTCTCCAGCCGGACGAGCGGTTGCTCCGGTACCTCGGTGCGCGGGAAGGCCAGCCCGAGACGTTCCATGTACCACCATTCCGCCCCGCCAACATGACCGAGAATCCCGTTGATGCTCCAGCGTTCGCCTGAATACGTCTGGTTGAGTTTCGCCTCGCTTAGTCCATGCACGGACTTGAGCAGATCATTCCGGCTCCAGGCCAGCATATCCAGGGCGCGTTTGATTTCAATTGTGGTGAGTGGTTTCCAATCATAAGGGAAGAAAGATTCCACGCTATAACCGTCAGTCTCGGTGTCTTTGTCCAGATCGTCATTGATGAAATATACATCCCAGGTCCCATTGACGACGATCTCAATATCAGTTTCGGCGAAGCTTAGCCAAGTGTTTGGCTCGTGGCGCAGAATCCAGCCTGCATATTTATTGAGCGCCCCTTCCAGGTTCGTAGCTGCCGCCGCGCCTTTCATTCCATAAGCAAAACAGCCGGGATGTTCCAGTGCCCAGGCGATGGAGCGTCCTTCATTATTGTTTTCAATTCCTACTTGAAAAATCATCTAGCACCTCCATAACTCTTGTATTTTACACCAATACAAAAAGCGGACAAAACGGTTCGCCCCGTGTCTTTGGGAATTATCGTGATAAAGGGAAAGATTTGGGGGTGGCTGAAATTTGTTCCCGGGTTTACCCATATCGGTTCATGAACTTTTCCATCCGGTGCAGGGCCTCTTCGATCTTCTCATAAGCCGTAGCATACGAGCAGCGGACAAATCCCTCGCCACCTTTTCCGAAGGCATTCCCCGGTACCACTGCCACATGTTCTTCATGCAGGAGTTTTTCGGCGAAGGCCTCATCGTCCATACCGGAGGCAGAAATCTTGGGGAAGGCATAGAACGCACCGCGCGGCTCGAATGTGGTCAGGCCGAGTTTATTCAACCCGCTGACAATCAGCTTGCGCCGCCGGTCGTATTCGACGACCATCTCTTGAACGCACTTTTCTCCATTGATCAGGGCTTCGAGGGCTGCGTCCTGGGCGGTGGTTGGGGCGGACATGATGGTGTACTGGTGGACGCGCACCATGCCTTTGATGATATCCGCCGGGCCGCAGGCGTAGCCGATGCGCCAGCCGGTCATGGCATAAGCCTTCGATAGTCCGCCCAACAGGACGGTGCGCTTCTTGATCTCCTCTCCCAGCGCCGGGACACAGACGTGGTCGAAGTTGTACACCAGCCGGTCGTAGATCTCGTCCGAAACGATGAGCAGATCATGTTCGATGGCGATTTCGGCCACCTGTTTCAGGGTCTCGCGCGTAGCGACTGCGCCGGTCGGGTTGCTTGGGTAGCCCACGAAGATAACCTTTGTGCGCGGTGTGATGGCGGCGCGGATGCGGTCCGGGTCCAATTGGAAATTGTCCTCCATCCGGCTGGGGATTTCGACCGGTATCCCGCCCGCCAGGATCACCTCGGCCTGGTACGAGACGAAGCATGGGGTTGGGATAATGACCTCATCGCCCGGGTCGAGCAGGGCAGTCATCACCAGGTAAAGTGCCTCTGAGACACCCACCGTGGCGACAATCTCGTTGACCGGATCGTAGCTCACACCGTAGAGGTGCTTTAAATTCTTGGCCACGGCTTGCCGAAATTCGAGCTTGCCCGAATTGGAGGTGTAATGGGTTTCCCCGGCCCGCAGGGAACGTATACCTGCTTCCAGGATCTGTTCCGGAGTGGTGAAATCCGGCTCACCGATGCCGAGTGAAATGACGTCCTTCATCGTGGCAGCGATGTCAAAAAACTTGCGAATACCCGAGGGTTTCAGTCCAGCCACCCTCTTTGCGAGATAACGCGCCTCAGAAATTTCCTGCATCCAGTCTCCTCAAAATTGGTGAATTTGCCACTCGTGTTCGGATGGGCGTTCGTCGGCTGCATCAACGTAAGACAGCTCGAAAACTTGTCCATCCGTTGTCCTGACCCGGAACCACTTCGCCTTGGGCGTGCGTCCCTGGGATAGGATTTCAGCGATAATAAGCCGCTGTCCCTGCCAGGTGAGCGCTGTCGGTCTCTCGGCGTAGGCGGATCCGGAATGGCATTCGACGATGTCAGTCATATAAACAACACTACTTTAAAGTAACGGAACTATTATCTCCGATGTTCAATTTCAGCGGCGGATCGTCGGCGGAACGCCCCTGAACCCTGGCCTGCCGGCCGATAAATGAGCCTTTCAATGCCGCCGTGTCCACCGTTACCCCGGCTTCGAGGATGGAGTCTTCGACCCGCGCGCCCGTGATTATGCAATCTGCCCCGATGGAGGCGTATGGGCCGATCACAGAATTGCTGATCTTGGCGCTCGCGTGGACAAACACCGGCGGCACGATTTTTATGCCATGTTGTTTTTTGTTTTTTATTTTGTTGGCTTTGCCGTGTTCGAGCAAATACCGATTCGTCTCCAGCGTGGCGTCAATCGTACCGGTATCCAGCCACACCTCCACGGTCTGCGTGCGCATCTTCAGGCCGCGCTCGATCATGATGTTGATGGTATCCGTGAGGAAGTACTCACCCCTGAGCGAAGCGCCGCGCCGGAACTGTTCTTCAATGGCAGAGAGCAATTCTTCGGCCTGTTTGAAATAATAGCACCCGACGACGACCAGATTATTATCCATGGTCTGCGGCTTCTCGACGAGATGCGTCACCCAGCCTTCGCCATCCACTTCGGCCACGCCGAAACGCCTCGGGTCCGGCACGGGTTTGACCCAGGCCACGCCATCCGCCTTTTCGTCCGCCAGGAAGGAGAAGTCTGTTTCCATAAGCGTATCCGAGAAGCAGATAAGCACAGGCCCGGTCAGGTGTTCGCGGGCGAGCCAAAAGGCGTCGGATTGCCCTTTCATCACCGGCTGCAGGACGTAATGTGCTTTCAGGGCGGGATAGCGCTCTCTCACATACGGCGGGATCTGCATCTCGCCCAGATACGGCCCGACGATGAACACGTATTCTACCTCCATCCCTGCAGGGACGGACTCGAACATATCCAGCAGGTGGTCGAGGACGGTCTTGCCGGCCACGCTCACCAGCGGTTTGGGCTTGGACCAAGTCTGGGGACGCATTCGCGTGGCCCATCCGGCAGTCGGGATAACGATTTTCAGGGTTTGGGTCATGGCTCTATTTTATGCGAAAACAAGCGAAATATCCAACTGTGGACAGGACTCCCATGCCCGGTCTGGGCTGTGTGGGAGTCTTCCCCGAGGGATGATTACCGATAGAAAATCAAGCCAATGGCTGCGGTGGCGAGTACCAGCCAGACGGGGCTGATGTTGGTGAATGTCAGGATCAGGAAAGCTCCCAGTCCAATCAGCCACTTGTCCCAGCCCTGGAGAAGGGAAACGCCGACCCCTTGCTTCAGATTAAAGACGGTCACGGCCATCTGGTAAGCGGTCCAGGCCAGCAGACCGACGACGAAAGGACGCATGCCCTGGATGGCGGCCTTCATGTAAATGTTGTCTTTGATGCTAAAGAACCCGATGATAAGGATGAGCATCAGCAGCGTGGCCGGGACGACTGTCCCGGCTACCGCGGAGAGGGCTCCCGGCCACCCGGCCAATTTGTAACCGACGTAGGCGGAGGCCTGCGGAGCGGTCGGCCCCGGCAGGGCGTTGCTCAAGGCCACGCCGTCAGCGAACTCCTCCGGCGTGACCCAGCCCGCCGCGACCGCTTCGCGCTGCATCAGGCCCAGCGAAGCCGGCCCGCCGCCCCACGAGAACATGGCGACTTTGGTGAAGAGCCCGAAGATTTTCCAGAGTAGTTTCATGTTCATGGTAGCGCTCCTCCGTTTCTATGAATGCTCCAGGACAGGGTGTGGCTGGTAAAGTTCTTCGAGGCGCTTGATCTCTTCGGATGTAAGCTCGATCTCCAATGCGGCGATAGACTGATCGAGGTGCTCCAGCTTGCTCGCTCCGATGATGGGCGCAGTGATACAGGGCTTGTGCAGTACCCAGGCCAGGGCGATCTGCGACCCGCTGACATTGTATGTTTTAGCAACCTCCCAGGCCCGCTCGGCAATGGTGAAATCTTCTTCGCGGAAGTATAGCCGGTCCGCGAACGGGTCGGTCTTGGCGCGGACGGTCTCGCCGCCGCCCTGGCGAGAGCGGTTGCCGGCGAAGAAGCCGCGCGCCATTGGGCTCCAGGGGATGATACCGACGCCCTGGTCAATGCAGAGCGGGATCATCTCGCGTTCTTCCTCACGGTAGACCAGGTTGTAGTGGTTTTGCATCGAGACAAAACGGGTCCAGCCATGCAGAGCGGCAGTGTATTGCGCCTTGGCAAACTGCCAGGCAAACATAGACGAGGCGCCGATGTAGCGTGCCTTGCCCGATTTGACCACGTCGTTCAGCGCCTCCATCGTCTCTTCGATGGGCGTGGCGTAATCCCAGCGGTGGATCTGGTACAGGTCCACGTAATCCATCTTCAAACGGCGCAGGGATTTATCAATCGAATCCATGATGTGCTTGCGGGAAAGGCCACGGTCGTTGACCTCGTTGCTCATTGCCTGGAAGACTTTGGTGGCAATGACGACGCTCTCGTGCTTGACCCCAAAGGCTTTGAGGGCGTTGCCAAGCACTTCCTCGCTCGCACCGAGCGAGTAAATGTCGGCCGTGTCGAAGAAGTTGATCCCGGTGTCGAGGGCGCGTTTAACGAATGGCAACGCCTGCTCTTCGTCGAGCACCCATTCGCGCCATTTCGACGAGCCATAAGTCATCATGCCCAGGCACAGGCGCGAGACCTTGAGTCCGCTTTTTCCCAAGTTTACGTATTCCATATTACCTCCAGATAGCTACTGATAAAGTTTTAGATTTTTGTTTCCAACTCAGCGATCACTTTTTCCATCAAATCCACGGCAGTCTTCAAGGTGGTGGCGTCGAAGGCGAACTTCGCATTGGCGGCGGCGAATAGCTCGGGTAGAGTCACCGTACCGCCCAGCGCAAGCGCCTTGCGGTAATCAGCGACGGCTTTCTTCTGATCTTTGATGGCATTGCCGAAGATCTGCACCGCGCCTAATTGCGCCAGGCCGTACTCGACGTAGTAGAATGGGATCTGGTGGATGTGCAGCTTGCGGTGCCAGCCGGTGACTTTGACTTCCTCCAGCCCGGAGTAGTCCACGCCGGGGATGAAGCGATCCCAGAGTTCGCCCCATTTTTTGTCGCAGGCCGCCGGGTCCGCGCCCTCTTTCGGGTTTTCGTAGACCCACTGCTGGAACGAGTCCACTGCGGCCATGAACGGCCAGAAGAGGAGCATGCCTTCCAGATGCTCAATGCGGGCTACCGCAGCTTCGGCGTCCGAATAGAAGCCGCCGTTGGCTTTCGTCAGGTAGGGCGAAGCCAGCAGTTCCATACCCATCGAGGCCACTTCGGCAAATTCCATCGGCACAGCCAGTTGATGGATGTACGGGATTTTAGCTGTCTCGAAGACGTGGAAGGAATGCCCGGATTCGTGCAGGGTGGTCATCACGTCGTCGTGCGTGCCGACGGCGTTGACGAAAATGAACGGCTTGCGGATGGAAGTGTAGGAAGTGCAGTACGCGCCGGGGGCCTTGTTCTTGCGGTTGTCGAGGTCGGTCAGGCCTTCGGCTACCAGGCTGTCGAAGTAGCCACCCAGCACCGGGTCCACTTGATGGAAGATAGCTGAGGTCTTTGACTTAAGTTCTTCGATGGACGCGAACGGCTTTAGTTGCGGGATGCCGGCTGCCGGGGTAGGACGCGAGTACCAGCCATCCACAAGGTCCCATGGGCGAAGCGTGTCCAGACCGAGGGCCTGCTTCCGTTTCTGGTAAATGTGTGTCGCTGCCGGAACGACCACCTGTTCGATGGCCGCCGAGAAGGATTTGCAGTCTTCGGGACCGTAGTCGAAGCGCAGTTTCTGCACCCAGGTATATTCGCGGTAACTGGGTTTATCGGCGTTTTTTGCGATTCTGGCACGCACGTCCATGAACTTTTTCCACAGGTCGTTGATGGCTTTTCTATCGGAAAGTTGACGTTCAGCCTTGAGATGCCAGGCTTTTTCGCGTCGGGCGCGGTCGGGCTGCTGGAAGTTCATGGCGAGACGGGTGAGCGTGATTTCCTCGCCTTCCCATTTGACCGTCTGAGCACCGTAGATTTTGTCATATTCGATGGCAAGTTTTTGCTGGTCAGCCAGCAGCGCGAGGTTGGACTCGCGGAACAGGTCCGCTTCGGCGCGCATGTTGCGCAGTGGGATGTCGAAACCTTTCGGTTCCAGTTTGCTGGCGAGCAGCTTCTCTTTGAGTTTCTGCTCGGCGGCCATCACATTGGGGAAGATGCCGTCGAGGAAGGCGTTCATGCGCGCGTCGGCCTCCTTATCGGCAGTGTTGACCGAGGTGGCGACCGAGAGGCGCGAGTACATTTCCTCGATGCGTTCGCCGACGCTCGACCAGTCGGTCAGCCAGCCGGCCACACTGGCGGCGCTGAGGGGACGGGCTTCCAGATCTTTGTAATATGGTTCGATTGCAGGCCAGGTCCAGGCGATGATTTCTTGTGGGGTGGTGGGAAGGTTTTTCAACACAGGAATCCTTTCATTATATAGAGATGTCATCGCTCCCTGCGTTCGCTCCTCCCCCAAGAACAGGGGACGATGTCGCAACGGCATGAATCTAAGGGAGGTTGAACCTTTATATTTTCTCATACTACCGGGTATTGCGCAAAGAGTTGAACCCAAATTAATGTAAATCCCTTTATTTTGATCGATAATTGATCACGGTTTTATGCAGGAAGCAGTAAAAGCAAAAGGCACAGAAACATCCTTGCTGTGTGCCTCGGCTTTATTTCATGATTGTCAGGTTGGCGAGACTCGCCGCCAGCCGCTTGATTCCAACTGATTCAAAAACCACATCCACGGTTTCGTCGTTGTCCTGCAGACGGGAGTTGAGAACAATCCCTTCGCCCCAGGTGGGGTGCTGGACTCTCATTCCAGCACGGAAATGAGCCTTTTTGACGGTGGCAGACCCTTCGGCTCCGCTCAGGGGGTCCGAACGCAGCCACACCGGAGTCTGGGCGCGGGAGGAGCGCAAGGCGCGTGCTTTCCCGGAGAGCAGTTCAGGCGGGATGTCCTCCAGATAGCGCGAGGGGATGGTCTCCTCGGCATAGCCGCGTCCGCCACGCCGCAAGGCGCGCAGCAGATAGAGCCGGTCTTTGGCGCGCGTGATGCCGACGTAGAACAACCGGCGCTCTTCTTCCATCGCTTCGGGTTCATCGAAGGAACGGCTGTGCGGCAGGATACCGTCATCCAGGCCGACGATGAAGACCGTGCCGAATTCCAGCCCTTTGGCGGCATGCAGGGTCAGCAGGGTGGGGGCGTTCTTGCCCTCGACCAGAGTATCCTGGTCAGAGATGAGCGCCACGTTTTCGAGGAAATCAGTCAAGGTGCGGTTTTCGTACTCGACCGTCAACCGGCGCAACTCCTGAACGTTCTCCCAGCGCTCTGCGCCCTCATCCGTGCCGTCGTCGATGGTTGCCTGATAGTTGATGTCTTTGGCGATACGGTCGAACAGTTCGGTGACCGTCGCGCGCGGCGCCTCGGCCCGCCAGTTCGACAAAAGTGCCCCGAAGTCGGCCAATGGCAACGCGGCGCGACCGGAAAACTGCGGCCAAAAAGGAGAGGCGTCGCCGCGGGTCAGGTCCATCAGCACTACCGACGGGGAGGTGTTCGCCCCGCGGGCGGTGGTGTGCAGCGCCAGGATGGTCTTGTCGCCGATGCCGCGCGGTGGGACGTTGATGACCCGGTCGAGCGAAATTTCATCGGCGGGGTTGTGAACCAGGCGCAGATAAGCGATGATGTCTTTGACTTCACGCCGTCCATAGAACCGCTGCGCCCCCACCAGCCGGTAGGGTAAACGCGCTTGCAGGAAGGCTTCTTCCAGCAGGCGGGACTGGGCGTTGGTACGGTACATCACGGCGCAGACGCCCGGCTCACAAGTCTGGCTGGCAACGAGGCCGGCGATGGTATCCACAACGAAGGCAGCTTCACTGTAATCGTCCAGCGCTTCATAATAGAAGAGTTTCTCGCCTGCGCCGCGCTCGGTGAACAGGTTCTTGCGGCGGCGGTGCGGGTTGCGGTCAATGACTGCCATGGCGGCATCGAGAATGATTTGCTTCGAGCGATAGTTTTGTTCGAGCAGGATGGTGTGGCAATCGGGAAAGTCCTGCTCAAAGCGCTGGACATTGCGATAGTCCGCGCCACGCCAGCGGTACACCGATTGATCTGGATCCCCAACCACAAAAATGTTGTTATGCACCGAAGCCAGATGCTTCAACAAAACATATTGGGCGAAGTTGGTATCCTGGAACTCGTCTACCAATACATGCTGAAAACGCTGGGCGTACTTCTCACGCACGGCGGGGAATTCGGAGAGCAGGTGCGCCGTCCATAGCAACAGGTCGTCGAAGTCAACGGCGTTATTTTGTTTCAATAATTCCTGATAACGTTTATAGATACGCTTGACCACCTCATCTCGGTAGGTCTGCGTGGGGTAAGCATCGGGGAAAATCAACTCGTTTTTAGCTCGTGAGATCGCGCCATGCACCGATTGTGGTCGATAGGTTTTCTCGTCCAGGTTCAGGTCACGGATGGCCCCTTTGGCCACGCGCTGCTGGTCGTCATCATCATAGATAACGAAACTGGCATCGAACGGCAGATGCTCAGATTCGCGGCGCAAAAGTCTGGCGCAGATGGAGTGGAATGTCCCCAGCCAGAGTCCTTCGGAGGGCAATTCGCCCAGAATGTCACGGACGCGGTTGCTCATTTCCCGCGCCGCCTTGTTGGTAAATGTGACTGCCAGCATCTGGTACGGACGCACGCCCTTGCAGGCAATCAAATAGGCCACGCGCTGGGTCAGGACGCGCGTCTTCCCGGAACCGGGCCCGGCCAGCACCAAAACGGGACCGGCGCCAGCCGTCACAGCCTGGCGCTGCTGAGGGTTGAGTTTGTCTAGGAAATCCATGGGATTACTCGGGAGTCTGACATCTCGAAAGGTCGGACTCCGCATCATTTACAACTCCGACGTGCAATTGGGGCAGCGCGTCGCTTTGATCGGTATAGTGGTGAAGCAGTACGGGCATTCCTTGGTGGTCGATGCCGCCGGAGCGGGCTTCTTCTGCAGGTTGTTGATGCCCTTGATCATCAGGAAGACGACCAGGGCGATAAGGATGAAATCAATCAGGTTGCCGATAAAATTTCCGTAAGTGATTTTGGCACTGCCGAGAGTGAAGGCCAGGCCGCTGAAATCGATCCCGCCGATGATCAGGCCGATCAAAGGCATAATGATGTCAGTAACCAGCGACGAGATGATCTTTCCGAACGCCACGCCGATGATGACACCGACGGCCAGATCCATAACGCTGCCGCGCATAATGAAGGTTTTGAATTCTTTAAGCACTTGGGAGTCTCCTTTCCTCTGAGAGAGGGCTGTGGCCTCATTGTACCGTCAGGGTAAGGGACTGTCAACGAAAGGGGCACTCTGTTGTATAATCCTGCGCAGTAGTCCCGGTTCCAGCGAAGTAGTCCCGGTTCCCGCATATCATCCCGAATCTCTTACGGGACGGGGCACGGGGCCATGAATCTTTGCACAGGAAGGATCGGTATGTTCTTTCGTCATTCTGTAATTTACCTTTGCGGCCTGATAATTGGGCTGTCGCTTCTGGTTGCCTGCGACCAGAAAACCCTGCCTCCCACCCC
>Ga0209429_10002228_pt1 | contig 11563 bp, 7 predicted proteins | sample BarGraNGADG00212_3_FD_184493 | JGI IMG/M metagenome (GOLD analysis project Ga0209429, IMG submission 184493) | Arctic peat soil microbial communities from Barrow, Alaska - Barrow Graham LP Ref core NGADG0004-212 (SPAdes) (version 2) | ecosystem: Environmental > Terrestrial > Soil > Wetlands >... | reverse complement strand
CTACAAGCTCGATCCGCAGATCGTCCGCGCCACCATCGGTGAGCCGGTCGCCCACCTCCGCGCCGCGTGCGAGGCAATCCTCTCGGAAAGAGTCGTAGCCGACGACGGCGAGGCATAGGTCGAATCGCCTGCACTGGGTCAGCGATTCGGGTGCCCAGCCGTTCGCACCCACCGCGGTCGAGGACTGACGACGAGGGCGATGACGGACGCAAGACTTCTTGCACCACGTGCGAGACGGCGCCGGAGACGCCACCCGGAGGGCCATGACACCTCTCATGGCATGACACCCATCCTCGTTCCCAAGGTCAGGGGGCTCCACAGGAGGATCGGACGGGGAGCACCCCAGGTAGGGGTCTTCCGGTGCCAGAGCGGCGTACGGTCGCTACAAGAGTCGCGCGCCGTGTGTGCTGCCGACCGGGGCGCCTCTGGGATGCTGGTGCGCAACCAGGAGGTGCCATGCGGGCCCGGTTCCCCGGCTATGCGGCCCTGCGTGGAGCTACCACGCCGGTCGATCTCGCCCCGGTGCTCGCGTGGTTCGGCATCGACCCGACGACAGACGGCGGCCGTCTGATCGTCGAAGGGCTGAGGACGGCACTGGTCCACGATAGCTACCTCCATGAGCATCACGATGAGTTGCCTGCGGCCACCCCGGCGGTGCTGAACGCTCTCGACGGGCTCGGTGGAGCCTGGCTGCGGCGAGAACTTGCCGTCCGCCTGCTCCTGCATGAGTCTTTCGAGCAGGTCGGACAGTTGAGCGCGCGGCTCGCTGCTGCGCCGAGGGCATTCGCGCAATGGACGGCATCGATCCAGTGGTTGACGTCGGTCTGCTGCTACGGCAAGGGAGAGGTCGCCGCGGGTGGGGCTGTCCGGCTCGCCCCGAGACTTCTGCAGCAGGCAATGGGGCTGCTCGCGGCCTACGGCGACGACATGAGCCTGCGTCGCGCCCTGCAACCGTTCATCGACATCGCCTTGGAGCCGCCTGCCGTTCCTCTGGATCCCCGAACAGCGTTGAGCAGACTCTTGCCTAACTCGCAGCAATGTTGGACGGTGACCCCAAGCGGGCCGGACCACGCTCGGACCTTTCGTGCGGAGCTCGCCGCCCCGGGTCGTGCGCCGGTGTCGGGCACGTCGACGAGCAAGAAGCTCGCTCAGGCGGAGGCCGCGCGCGCCTACCTCTCTGCCTACGCTCCGAGCGCCCTTCCGACCCCGAAAGTGCTGCGACCCTCGTTTCCGCGCGAACTTCAACTCCCGAGGCGGTCGGAAGAGGCAGTGCGGTCCCTCACTCGGGGTTTCGGCGTAGATCCGCGATTCACGCCGCTCGTCGCGCAGGCTCTCATCCATCCCTCCTGGTTGCACGAGCACCGCGGCGAGGCAGCGAGGGCGGGTCAGCGTGACAACCGGCTTCTCGCACTTGTCGGTTCCAGCGTGCTCCAGTACGAGCACATCTGGGCTGTGGTGGACGCGGTGCTGTGCGACCCACCTCAGACCCTGTCGCTGCTTTCGATCACTGATGTCCAGACCGCTGATGCGCTGCGGGCGGTCGGTCTGAGCGACGCGGCCGTGCTTGGCCTTGGTCAGGGGTCGAGCGGGCTGTCGGTGGAAATGGCCGCGAATGTCTTCCAGGCGGTCGTTGCCGCCTTGTACATCGCCGCCGGATCCCCAGGTCTGGTCCGCGACATCATTCCGGAGGCGTGGGTCCCAGCACTTGGCATCGTCGCCCCTCGCACGGTACGCGAGCAGGATCCCACCACGGTCGCGGAGAAGCGTCTCGCCGCCACAGGGTTGGAGTGGCGGTATGAGTTCACGACGAGCGGCCCCGACAATGCAAAGTCCTTCGCGGCGACTGTCGTGATCACGAGTAGCAAGCTGGGAAGACAAGTCAGAGTCGGCGCTCCGCCCGCGCGGAACAAACCGGCATCGAGGCACTTTGTGGCGAGCAGAGTGGTCGCAGCGCTCGACTGGCCCGAGACGGAACCAAGCGCCGCATCGCACCGGGACGAGGTCCTCGCCGGTCTCCTCTTGGTCTTTGTGGCGGCCGTTGCGTGCGACGACCCTGGGAGAGCAGGTGCGTGGCGACGGGCATGGCTTCTCGGGGCACACCTTGCGTCTGAGCCGACCCGGCTCGCGGAATGGGCAAAGCACGCCGACGACGCCGTGCGACTCGTCGCGGGGGACGGGTCCCTCCTCGACCCCGTTGCCCTCGCTTCCTTCTATCGAGCCGCCCGGGCTGCAGATTCCGACCAGGACCGCGATCTGATGACCGAGTTAGGGGCGGTGCTCACCGGGGTGGCCGATGCCGATGCAGAGTCCGTCCTCGATGTCGACTTGGGCGAGCGGCTGGTCGGACTGTGTGCCGCCTTCAGGGCGTCGGGCATCCAGGAGGACGACGAGCCGCTCGGCGAGGTAATCCACGGGTGGTCGATCCTGCACAGGGGAATCGAGGTCAACGGAAGCGCTCCGGCGATCACGGTGACGTCCGGAGAACGCACCGTCCTCGACCATATCGTTCGCGCGATGACTGCTCGGGGCGGCCCGGTCGTTGTGACGGCAGATGCTCAAGCCGCAGTGCTTCGAATCCGGGCGGACTTCAATGACGACACCGACGGACGGGCGCTCGTTCGCCTGTTTGCGTCGGTGAGCCCGCGCATGAGGATCTCCCTGGAGAGGGGCGCGATCCAGGTGGCTTACGCCGCGTTGGCCACCGGAGGTCCCGCCTCGCCGTTCACCGAGGCGGTCCGACTTGCGGCGAAGCCCATCTCGAAGCCGGTTAACTCGGTAGTCGCGGACGCGCTCCACGACATCAAGAATCAACTTGTTGCCGTTCGCCACGCGACGCTGTCGGCTGGCGGTGACCGCACGGCACGGCTGGAGGCCCGGCTTGCTGCCAGTCGCCACCTTGACGAGGCCGCAAGCCTGGCGAGGCGGCTGCAGGCCGGGACCGCCTTGCTTTCCTCGATCCCGGAGGGTGAGACGGAGGTCGCTGCCTACCTGCGGCGGTACGTCGCCTCACTGATGGTCAGGCTGCCCAACGCCGTCATGGTGGTGCCACCTCGCACCACGGGGGAAGCTGTGGTCGCGCTCGACCCTGTGACCGTGGCCGCGGTTCTCGACAACTTGGTCTCGAACGCGACCGAGGCAATGCCGGACGGCGGGACACTCGAGCTCGACTGGTTGGCCGACGAGAACACAGTCGTGCTGGTCGTGAAGGACTCGGGCCCGGGCATGCCCGAGGAATCCGCCGCCGCTTTCAGGGACGGACGGCAGGTGCACAGCACGAAGCCCGGGGGCAACGGTCTCGGGCTCCTCGGGGTGCAGGCGCTGCTCAGGCGGGTGGGCGGGCGGCTGGAACTGATGACTTCCGGCCCGGGGACGACCTGGTGGGTGACGCTGCCTGCCGTGCCGCAAGAAGTACTCGGACGGGAGAATCCATGAGCGTCCGCGGTATCCGCGTGCTCGTCGCAGACGACCAGGTCGACGTCGCGAGGACTCTGTGCCGACCCCTCGTCGCGGAGGGCGCAACCGTCCGTGTCGTGTCTGGCGGGAGCGAGGCCCTCGCCTGCGTCCGGGCCGGTGGATTTGACCTGTGCGTCGCCGACATGAAGATGCCCCCGCTGCCGTGGGGCGGACTCTGGCTGCTGAACGCCATGCAGGACGGGAGGTTGACCGTACCCCTGCTCGTGCTGTCGGGTGAAGGCACTCAGCGTCAGACGATTCAGGCGATGCGTCTCGGCGCGGTCGACTGGATCGACAAGGCGTCGGCGGGCACGGAGCTACTCAATCGCTGCGAAGCCGCCATCGCTACGAGCCGCGCGGCCGGCCCCAAACTCGTCGGCGATTCCGGCCCCAGCCCGATCGCGCACGCGTATGCGAGGTATCGGCAGGCGGTCGGCACGGAGCGACAGATCTCAGAGGGCCTGCATGCGATGGAGGAAACGGTCCGCTTCGTCGCACTGGTGGGATTGTCGACCTGCGACGTGGGGACATGTGGTCCGCTACAGTTGCTGATCGACCGGATCGGCCGACCTTCTCTCGGAACATGGGTCGAGATAGCAGCAGAGTTGTCAACCGTCGCGACCGCCGACCCGATCTTCCGCAGCCTCGCCGCCGCCGTCTTGGCCGACGGACGAAAACCGGTGGACCGGTTCGTTCAGCTGCGCAATGACCTACACCACGGCGGTGCGGAGCCGGGCGCGGCGCAGGGAACGGGGCTCACGGAGATGCTGGCCACCTGGGCCGCCCGCATCACCGCGGCATGGCCATATCGACCGGCAGCACCCACCTCCATGCAGTACGACGGCGACAACTTCGACGTCGCCGTCGAGGAGTTCACCGGTGTCGCAGGGCCGCAACCAAGCCGGGTCAGATCCAGGAGTCCGCTGCACACCGGACGGCCGATCCTCATCCGGCCCGAGGGCGACCCCGTTCCGCTCTGGCCGTGGTTCGCGGCCAGCTCCTCTCCGTCCACCGGAGCCTCGGCGAACCAACTTCTCGTCTTCGACGGCGTACGCCAGGCACGGCGAGGCGTGTTCGACGACTGCGACCAGCTGGTCTACTCGGACCCGGCGTCTGGTGCGCGCAACCTCACGCCGGAGGCTGGCGCCGCCTGGTCCGAGGCGGCACATTGGTTTGCGCCCCACGCGAACGGTTGACGACAGCCAACGCGCTTCACTCGTGCGCCGACAAACACAGGTGCGCACAACACCGCAATCAGAGGGGCGCCGTTGGTGACCCGGGACTGCTGAAGGTTTGGTTGACACCTTGACCTGTGGGGGCGGGAGCCCTCGCTGGAAGGATGTCGATCGTGCCCAGGCCCTATCCGAAGGAGTTCCGCGCTGATGTCGTGGCGGTCGCCCGCCGCGGGGACCGGATCCGCACCGCCAAGGACACCGGCCTGAACAACTTGCCGTTGGCCTCCTTCGCCGCCAACCAGATCTGGTGCGCCGTCGTGGCCCTGGCCGCCGAGATCACCGCGTGGATGCAGATGCTCGCCTTCACCAACACCGAGACCGCTCGCCGCTGGGAGCCCAAGCGGCTGCGCTACCGGATCTTCACGATCCTCGCGACGCTGGCCCGCAGCGGGCGACGGATCTGGCTGCACCTGTCTACCCGGTCACCCTGGGCCGCGCTGACACTGACCGGGTTGGAGCGCCTGGCCGACCTGGCCCCCTCCTGAGCAGGGCGCCACCGTCCCCACGACCCCGCCCGACCCCCGGACCTGGAACCGGCGCCCATCCCGGACGACACCGGGGCCTCTTGTCACACCCGGACGGCAGAATCACACCCGGACGGCAGCAGAACTGCCCGACGCCGAGCGCCACCGCTCATCGTGAAAGATCGAGGCTAGTGGGCGCCGTCGCGCGGCTCGTGGAACTCGAGGTCCGCGCGGCGCACGAGCGCCTCTCGGGCACTGGCTGCGCCGCTGCTCGCCTGCCCCCGGCGACGGTTGGAGTTGACCCCAGACTGTAGACAGTTGACAGTCGCGGTCGAGAGCCATAGCCTGTCTACATCCCCTTCCCCGGGGACTTCTGAAAACGAGGGCTGTGAATTTGACTGGTATCGAGCCGCTTTCGCCACAGCCTCTACTGATTGACGAGGTGGCGCACAAGATCCGTGCCGCAATTCTCGATGGCACTTTTCAGGCGGGCCAGCAGATCTTCCAGGCGGACGTTGCGAGGCGCCTACAGGTCAGTCGAGGACCCGTTCGCGAAGCATTGCGTTATCTGATGGCCGACGGTTTGGTTCGCGAAGAATCCCGACGCGGCACCTTTGTCGTGCGTCTAGATCGCGAGGACGTCCGGGAGATCTACGATCTCCGCGTGGGCCTTGAAGTCAGAGCGAGCGAGTTAGTGCTGCACGGAGACCTGCGCAGCGTCAAGGAGAGCATGAAAGATGCTCTTGAGACACTCACGGAGGCGATCGCGAACACCGATGCCGACGCGATTGCACGGGCTGACTTGGCATTCCATGAGCACTTGTGCCGAGCCAGTGGAAATAAGCGCCTGCTCCATCTGTGGCTCCAGCAAGCGGCCGTAGTCACACATCTGATCAGGATTGATGAAGGTTCGTACCTCGATCTTGATGCGCTCATCGAAGAACATCATTCCTTGATGACGGAGTTGCGGGCAGGAAACGAACGGCCGTTTGCGGACTTGCTGACTCAGCACATCGAAGACGCACGCGATCGACTTATTACCCTTATCGAGGTCGAGCCGCAGAACGGACGCATCGACATGGGTCGCCTCCAACATACGCGGCGTAGGGGGCTCTGACTACAGTCTCAGCGCCGGCACCCAGGTGAACATACCGGCAGCCCGTCACACAATTCAAGAACCGTCAGGGCCAAGCCCCACCAATCTAACAATAGCCCGTTGACGTATCCGCAACTCCGAGGGAGCCACAATGGAACAGACAAACAAAATTACAGCCATCCGTGCCCGTGAAGTGATTGACTGCCGTGGCCTGCCTACGGTCCAGGTCGACCTTGTGTTGGACGACGCGACGTTCGGACGGGCAGACGTGCCCGCCGGTCGTTCCACCAGCAGCTACGAAGCCTTCGAGATGCGAGACGGCGGCTCGCGATTCGGAGGCTTCGGCGTACTCGGAGCCATCAATAATGTTGTCGGTCCAATCGCTGAGCATCTCATTGGATCATCGGTGACCAGTCAGCGTGACCTCGACCAGCGACTCATCGATCTGGACGGCACACCGAACAAGTCAAGAATGGGCGCAAACGCGATACTGGGTGTATCGCTCGCATACGCTCGAGCAGCAGCCGCGAAGCGCCGAGTTCCCCTCTATCAGAGCATCAGTGTCAACGCGCACATCCTACCCGTCCCCCAATTCAATCTCATAAATGGCGGTAAGCACGCGTCGAACGACCTCGACTTCCAGGAAATCTCAATTGTGCCTGTAGGTGCCGCAAGTTTTCTCGAGGCCGTGCAGGTTGCGACGGAGGTCAACCTCAAATTGGCCGAAATTCTAACACGGAAGTTCGACAAATTCGCGATCAACATCGGCGACGAGGGCGGATATGTTCCTCCAGTGACTCGAGCGGACGAAGCTCTCGGCTATCTGCACGACGCGGTGGACCAGGCAGGGTATACCGACATCATGGAGTATGCGCTCGACTGCGCCGCGGCACATCTCTACAACGCGACGACCAGAACCTACCATGTCGGCGGCAAGGATTACGACGTCGCGGGGATGTCAGACATGTACGAGGGGCTGGTGAAGGATTACGGCGTCACCAGCATTGAGGATCCCCTGGATGAAGATGCTGTAGAGGAAACGGCTGCATTAACGAAACGCCTCGGAATTCAGATCGTGGGAGATGACCTATTTGCGACGAACCCGACGCGGATCAAGACGGGTATCGCTGCTGGCGCTGCCAACGCTTTGCTTTGGAAGATGAACCAGATTGGCACATTGAGTGAGTCTCTTGACGCCGCAGCACTGGCCATGCGTAATGGTTATGGCGTTGTCGTGTCCGAACGTTCAGGTGAGACCGAAGATCCAATCATTGCCGATATGGTTGTAGGCATGAATGCAGGTCAGATCAAAACCGGCGCACCGGTAAGGGGCGAGAGAACCGCAAAGTACAACCGTTTGATTGTCATCGAAGAAGAACTGGGCTCCCAGGCCGTGTATTCCGGCAGGAACTATCGGAGAGCGGTGTAAGCCCATGGCTGAGCTGTTCCAAACGGGGTTGACGGACCATGGGCTGCAGGACCTGCGAGGTATCGCGGTCGACGTGGCGGCGGCGGGGATGGCAGCGGCCGATCCCGCCAAGGCGTTGAAGGAACAAGTGTTCCTGGATGGCGATGAACTGTGCTTACCAGATCGTACGTTTGATCTGTCTGCCTATAATCGGATCTGGGTTGTCGGCGCCGGGAAGGCGACTGGAACTCTTGCCCAAGCCATGGAAGGCATACTCGGTGACCGTGTAACAGGTGGACTGGTCGTTGTTCGTGAAGGCTCTGCCGTCCCGCTGAGGAATCTTCGCCTCTTGGAGGCCGAACATCCCCTTCCAGGTCGCGGTAGTATCGCGGCCGGTCGAGCTGTGCTGGAAGTTGCCGATCACGTGGGCGCGGAAGACTTGGTAATCTCGCTGGTTACCGGGGGAAGCTCATCGCTAGTGTGTGTGCCTGCCGGTCACATTACTTCGCACGAGAAGCGTGATCTCCATCGGCGCCTCCTTTCATCCGGCGCCAATATCGAGGAGATCAATACTGTTCGTAAGTTTACGTCGGGCGTGAAGGGCGGAAAACTTGCAGAGCGGTTTGGCTGCGCAACGATCATCAACCTGTCGGTATCAGATGTTGCGGGTGATCCCGAACAGTACATCTGCGATCTGACGGTGCGAAATGACGAGTTGTCATCGCAAGCCATCGACGTACTCAGACGCTACCGATTGTGGGAGGTGGTGGCGGCATCGGTTCGTGAAGTCTTGGAGAAATCTGAAACTCGCCTTCCATCTCTAGAGGGCATCGATATACACACGCACATGCTCGTCACCGGTCGGTCCGTCTGTGATGCCATGGTCGATGAAGCAGTTCGGCAGGGCATCGCGGGGGTTGTCATAGGTACCGAGATGTGCGGTCCAGCTGCGGGAATTGGTGCCGTGCTCGCTGGTTTGGCGATGGAGTCCGCGCGCGGAGGGGTCCTGTTTCCCGTGCCATGCGTTCTAGTGGCATGTGGCGGAGAGTCAACTGTCGTCCTGACCGACCCAAACAGTTTCGGTAAAGGGGGTCCTAACCAGGAACTCGCCGTCGCGGCTGCGACGCGTTTAAGCGCTACCGACCGCGTCGCGCTCCTGGCCATCGACACGGATGGTTCTGATGGTGGCACCGATGCATGCGGAGCGCTGATAGATTCAACTACGGCACGGCGAGCTCGTGAAATGGGCGTTGATCTCCACCAGGCCGTTAGTATCCACGAAACTCATGATGCACTCAACGCTGTTCACGATTTGATCATAACAGGGCCCACGCACACTAATGTCAACGACTTGATAGTCGTTGCGATTGGCCGAGAGACGTGATGTTAAGGCCTTGCCCCCTTCGACCACTCATGGGAGTTTGCGCATGAATTCCGGAAAGACCGGAGCCTCTATTTCTGACGAGTGGACCCCACCTCGGGCTTCGGGGGCGCTCGACAGTACGGTATCGTTGCCGAACTCCAAATCCATTACTAACCGGGCATTGGTTCTCGCCGCGCTATCTATGGGATCAACCACGGTGCTGCACCCACTCTTGAGCCGAGACACAGAACTAATGATTGATGCATTGCGTGTCCTGGGCGCGCAGGTCGAGGTCGAAACGGACCGGGTGACTGTCGGACAGATCGGTACGGTTGTCGGGGGAGACCGGATCATGGTGGGCAATGCGGGGACCGTGTTGCGTTTCCTTTTGGGCGTCGCTGCGCTGAGCGCAAGGAGCATTCGGTTCGATGGGGACGAACGTATCCGGAAGCGCCCTATAGCACCGCTCGTGGAGGCGTTGCGCCACCTGGGGGCAGACATAACGGCTAGCCCGCGAGGTGGGCTACCGGTTGTCGTAAATGGCTCGAGCGGCCTCAACGGCGGATCAGTCGAGTTGGATGCGTCGTCGTCAAGTCAATTCGTGAGCGCACTTCTGTTGGTGGGGGCCCTGTGTGAAACAGGACTTGACATAGGAATGATTGGAGGTCGACCGCCCAGCAGCCATCATATTCAGATGACGATCGATATGCTTGCACAGTGTGGTGTTCAGGTAACGGAGGGTCCTTCGTCCTGGTCGGTGGCGGCAGGAGTCGTCCGCGCGCCCGATTTCGATATTGAGCCCGACTTGTCAAGTGCGGCGCCATTCGTCGCCGCTGCCTTAGTCACAGGCGGCCGTTTGCTGTTTCCCGCTTGGCCCAAGCAAACTAACCAGCCAGGTGACCAGTTGAAGACATTGGCAATGGAAATGGGCGCGAAATGTTTCCGCGATAGTAGCGGTCTCGCGATTTCGGGTCCGGAACGCATTGGACCGCTGGATGTTGATCTGGGCGAAGTCGGCGAACTGGCGCCTGTGCTCGCCGCCACATTATGCTTTGCCACAGGACCCTCTCGTTTGCGCGGCATTGGTCATTTGCGGGGGCACGAGTCGAACCGGCTCGCCGCTCTGGCAAAGGAACTGTCCGGACTCGGTCCAACCGTATTCGAGACAGCTGATGGTCTCATCATCATTCCCGCGCCAATTCGCGCGGGTACATTTGAGACTCACGACGACCATCGTCTGGTCATGGCGGGTGCGGTTGCGGCCTTAGGCGCCTCTGGTGTATCTGTGACGAATCCGGCGACGGTAGGAAAGACTTTTCCCAATTTCGTTATTGAATGGTCTGCAATGTTCACGGAGGGAAGATAGCCTCAATGTCGACTACTTACGAACTACTTGCGCAGGGGGGAACGAGTCGGTATCTCCAGGAAGCCAGCGGAGCGACAATCAAGATATCTGCTGGAAACGGCGTCAGCCTAGTCCAACCGCCGCAGGTGGCCGCGATCCCGACCTCGGCTATCCACCGGGCGTTCTTACCTCCGAATAGGTCGGCCGACTCAGGTTTGGTCAACACCCCGGCCATTGCTGAATTGGCGAATCTACTGCGACGTTTCTCGCGAGTAACGACCGGGCAACACAAAGATCTGGTATGGGCCACACCACCAGGGCCTCGGCAAAGTCACGTGATGCCGAGGATTTGCAGTGGTCTTGCGGGGTCGCGGGCGGTCCAGCGTGTGGCGGAGGCGATGTTGGTGTGACCGTTCAGGCGCAGGGCGCTGATGGCGAGGTTGCGCAGGCTGGCCATCACCCGTGGCGCGGAGCCGGTGCGGACCTGGGATCGGTCCTCGTCGTAGGTGACGTCGCGTACCCAGTGCAGTCGGTTCTCGATCTGCCAGTGGCCGCGGATGTAGCCGGCCAGCTGTTCGGCGCCTGCTTGCTCGGCGTCCAGGCTGGTGATGCAGTAGGCGATCTCTTTGCGGGCGCGCTGACCGTCCAGTCCACCGACGTCGCGGCGCACCCGAAACACCTGTGCAGCATGCGGGAAGCTGATGGCGCACTTCGCGGTGACCGGCGCGGTGCGGGTGGTGCGCTGCTCGGTGCGCCCGTGTCCGCGGTCCGTGCCGATGTGTTCGGGCGCGAAGGCGCTGGCGGGCCCGGACAAGGCGCGTTGGCAGGCCGCGAACAGCGTCGGCTGGTTTCCCTTCACGGTCAGCACATAGTGCGCGCCACGGTCGCCGACCAGGTGCTCGGCGGTGGCCCGTTGGGTGTGCAGCGCGTCGGCGGTCACCACTACCCCGGCCAGGTCGAGCTCGGCCAGCAGCGGTGCGAGCTCGGGGATCTCGTTTGTCTTGGCAGCGATCTCGCGCTGGGCCAGTACCACCCCGGCGTCGTGACTGATCGCCGAGAGCAGGTGGACCTGCGTCCCGTCGGGGCGCCAGGCACCGCGCACGGTCTTGCCGTCCGCCGCGACTGCGGGCAGCGTGGCGCGGCTGCCGGTGGCGCACTGCTCGGCCAGCCACCCGCTGATCACCGCATCGAGCAGCTCC
>Ga0209429_10002227_pt1 | contig 11563 bp, 6 predicted proteins | sample BarGraNGADG00212_3_FD_184493 | JGI IMG/M metagenome (GOLD analysis project Ga0209429, IMG submission 184493) | Arctic peat soil microbial communities from Barrow, Alaska - Barrow Graham LP Ref core NGADG0004-212 (SPAdes) (version 2) | ecosystem: Environmental > Terrestrial > Soil > Wetlands >... | reverse complement strand
TTCCAGAACCACCGGTACATCTGTGCGCCGACGATGGCACCTGGCTTGACCGATGCGCAGCGGCCCCACTTGTTGTCTGCAACAGCAGCAGGCAACGAGGCAACAGGAAGGTCACCCGGTATGAGAAGCCAGCCGTGATCGGTAACAATGCGGACACTGCGCCAGCCAGCGGTCAGCAGATCTATCACGCGGTCTCGCAGTTCGTCCAGTGTCCGTTGAACATCGATAGCCATCTTTGCCCCATGCTCATGCCCCAGACTGTCGATATTCCCGTTCTCGCACCACGCGTGTCCATGTCCGGTGCCGGTCTCCGCCTCTGTCAGGACTGACCACCCACTGTCGGACATCATCTTCCTGAGGATGGGGGCCGTCAACTTCTTGCCACTCGCCGCCACAATCGGCTCGAAGTCCCCGCTCTCTTCTCCACCCGTAATCAGGTCTCGCACGGGTGTGACGGCAGGTTTCCCTGTTGCCGTGATGCTCGGCAGCGGCGCCCACCATGGTTGTTCGGCAACCTTCAAGCTTCGTTCCTGAAGCATCGAGCTCAGCCGCTTCGCGAGGTCAAACCGGAGCCCATCGACAAAGAGAATGCATTCGCCATCCAGGTACGACGCTTTTGGCAGCCGCTCCATGGTGCTGGTAGGATACTTCCCGGCCTGCACGAGTTGCTGGAGATGACGCGCTGCTTCGTCCGCCCAAGGCAGGTAGACCGCACGAATCGCGGCAGTCACCGCTTCGGTGTCGTTCTTGGTCCTGACACAGGCCAGAGACTCGAGCACACAATTGTCCGCTTGCCACGCGCCGGCGACGTACGCATCCTGTACATCCTGGAAACTGCCTGCACCAAGCGACACACTGGTCTTGTCGGTAAGGATCGCCAGATGGCGGAGTGCATCAGCGAGAGGCGTCATGCCAAGCTGATGCCATGGAAGATCTCGCCTCGAAGCATGAACCGACTCCAGATGAGCGATTGTGTCACACGCCTCGCCAGGAGTGCGGTTTTCGAGGGCAACCAATTCGGTCCGAAGCGTCGTCTCTTGAGCGTCGTTCCACTGCAGCCACCCGCCGTGGGATTCAACGCTCGCAAACAAATCCGCTATCGGCATCGTGGCCTGCCGTATGCGATCGGGAATATTGTGGTAATTACCTGGAGCCTCGCAGAAGCGTTGCCAGACCGCTTTCCATGGCTCGCTGTCGTGCGTCGCCAACTTGGCCGCTGCAGTAAGAATTCCATCGCGCTCTGGGTTCAATCCCGTCCGCACCTCAGTTACCGCGACGAATGCCCGCCACTCGGCATCAGTACGTCCAGCCTTGAAAGTGTCTCCCTGGTCGAGCCACAGGAGCACATTTTTGACCGGCTCTCCACCAGCCATGATGCTCAGAAAGTAATCCGCATCGAGCCTCCTACTGCGCAGAGCATCCATGTCTTCGTCCAGCAAGCGCACAATGGCCTGCTGCATAGCATTCTTAGTCGCCATGTCCTGCACGACGTCCAATCCGAGCCCTCCCCTTTCCGTCTTGAGGAATGCCAGAACCGTCCAGTCCTTGCCGCTCTCCTGCAACCACAGAGCTCCACTGTACTGCAGCTCGACAATTGGTTTCAGCATGTCGCTGCAGCCCTCGACGGCACGCAGGTCCTGTCTGCTCACGCCCGGGAGGTAGAGGATCGGGAGAATGTCACCAGCAATGTCCCCCTCCGTGATGGTACGGGCAACAACACAGCGGAGCCAGATTGCCGGACCTGTCCTGCGAGCCGCGTCGAAGGACCCGAGCACAAACAGCTCCGGCATGTCGCCCTGAAGACGTGCGACAGTCTTCTCCCACTGACATTCGCCGTCAGGCCAAAGAATGCAAGCGGGCTGGGATTGTGCTTCATGGTTGTAGTCGCCGGTAGAGCGAAGCGCCTTCATCAATGCATCGAGGACCAGCATTATTGCTCCTTACGCGCGGCGCGCTTCTCGTCGAGCATCGTATTATAGTCATTGATGCGTTCCCCACCGAACACCTTGAACCATGGTGCTGATTCGACGTCCTTGCCACGGTCCTTGTCCCACGTGACGTTCAGTTGCGGCTTCTTGTCATAGCGGAGCACGTGGGCCGTCACGAACGGATGGATGTTCATACGCACGCCATCGTTCAAATCCGGGTCCCATCCGAGGGGCTGTTGCGACAACGGCTTCCAACGGACAAAGATGTCATATGGCTTCTCGCCTTCGAGGATGAGCTTCAGACGTTGCTGCAGCTGCAGTGCTGCTTGCAGGCGTTCGCTAGTGCCGTCGATCCTGCTCGCAAGATCTTGTCTCTGACGCGCAATCCAGGAACCAAGATACGTGTAGATGAGGGTTTCCATCGTCTTGCGGTCCAATCTGTGGTAGTCGACCAAAGCGCCGAAGCCGTCTGGCAATCCGTCCCAGATCTGCCATACGAAGGGGCGTTGCTGAAACAGCTTGCAGTGTTGGACGAAGAACTTTTCTCGCAGCCAACTGTCCAGCGTGTTGCCGGTGCTGTTACACTGTGCGAGAAGCTGTGACAGAATATCGGCGGTCCATGCCTTGCCATAGGAGGCAGCCAACAAGCTCTGCAGGCGGTCTGCAGCAGCAGGTTCGCCCCGCACTGACGGAATGCAGACGATTCCATCGCTGTCGGCAAAGGGCAGTAGACTGTTGCACGCCTGCAAGACGGCCCTCGACTGTTCCGACAACTCCAGACTGGCGTCCAGCTCTGCGGGCCAACGATACCCAACCAGCCTCGCAACAGCGACCTGCAAGACGGTCGCATCTACTCTCAACGGGCCTTCTTTCAGTTGCTTTGTCTCGTCACTCCAAACAACGCTGCGGCACGGATGGCCGTGGAAGACCCACTGCGTCGGGTCGTCGGAATATGGCTTCGGCAAGCCGTGTGGGTACTTCTCCCGAGCTAACTTGGTCCAATGGTCAAGGTCAAAGCGGACTTGGACGAGATCCCCTCTGACTTTGAGGGCCTGATTTATCTTCCTGACTTCTGCCCTGTAAGTCGAATCGCTGCAAAATACCCAGATGGCAGGAAGTGACCAACTCTCCGTTGGGATCAGAGAGACGGTGTTCTCATCATAGAGATCTCCCGAGTACATCGTTGCATACAAATCTCCCATTGCACTGATCGATACGCCGCGTTTGCCCCAAGCCTCCGTACCCCTAACGACTGCTCCAATTCCCACAGAAATGTCACCCTGACCACTATCCCAAAGCAAGATCCCCTCACGCCCACCATATTCTCTCGTAGCGGGCACGGTTGACTGATAGTAGCTCCAGGGCCTGGCCACCACCGCGACTTCCCAGAATTTGCGCCCGAATCTTGGATAGTCTCCTGTCTGCATTCCATTGTGAAATGAGGCGCTGAGCGACAGCAAGGGCAAGTCGCTTTGCCGAATCAGGGAAACTCTTGCATCTGGGTTCAGGAGTTGTCTCTTCTGCTCTGACTCACTCACGTCTACCGTACAGAGGCCATCATCTTTCTCTTTGGCGGTACTCAGGTTGGAGACATCTACCTGTCGCATCAGGCGAGCGGGCGACTGTCCAACTGTCCGCCTGCTCTTCGTGCCTTCGCTCACGCCACGGCCTATGTTGAGGAGAATAGCTTTCACGACCCACCCGTTGATGGTTTCGAAGGCGCCTGGTCCCAACCACGTGACCATGTGCCAAGTATCAGTAGTCAAGAGCTGTTTCCGCAGTCTGGAATACGAGGGCAAGAAGAGCCAGTTCTGTGGCAACACGAGGCCCGCAGTTCCACCCCGAACGCACAAGCCGAGGCAACGCTCGACGAAGACGGTGGCAAGATCGTTCTTGGACGCGGGGAAGTTCCTCTCACAGTATTCTCTCAGGACATCGTCCTGCTTGCCTCGCGCAAGATATGGTGGGTTGGTCGTAACCAGCGTGTACTGACGCATCAACAACTGTGCCGTCTTCGCCAGACCGCCAGCAACGACAGCGGCTTCACGCGTCGCATCAGTCTGCTGACCCCCAAGCACACGCGAAATCAACGGTTCAATGTCATTCCATTCGCGAGCAAACATGGGATATTCGAAGCCGCTGGCGGCAGGATCCACAAGACTACCAAGGGTGGGAGCATCCGAGAACTGGTTGTACATCTCATCCAAGACCGTCTTCAGATTGGTGTCACCATCTGCCAATGCCAGCCACTCGTCTCTGCTCACGCTGACCGCTAGTCCACAACAAGCAACATTGAGCTCCGGCAACGTTCTCAGGCCAGTTGCACCGGGATACCGCCACGCCGCAAGTGCCAGATTGAAGGCAGCGAGTTCGACGCACCTCCGGTCCAGTTCCAGACCGTAGATGTTCTCGCGAAGAACCGCGCTAACAGCTTTGTCTGTCGAGAGCCCTTCCTCAGCAATGCGCATTGGCACAAGCATTTCAAATAGAGAAACGAGAAAGTGACCAGATCCGCTGCATGGATCCATGGCCGAGAAGTCGCTGAGACTCTCCGGCCAACCGGAAAAGGTTCCGGCAGCGGGAACCCAGACACCATCTTCACCGCGGACAAACCGTAGATACCTGAGCGGAACACCCGGGAGCGATGCCTTGTCACGCAGTTCCTGCTCACTTGTTGCCATGGACAAGTCAGTGCTCGTCAGCCGCTTGCCGGCCCACCATGCGCCAAGGGAGTTGTCGAGGAGGAAGTGGACCATGTATGGTTCGGTGAACAACTGTGTAACAGCCGGCAGTTCGCGAGCCCCGATCTTCACTTCAGCGGCATTGACGGCATCCTTCCGCTTGCTCTGCCAGAACTGGTAGACCCATCCCAGCGAATCGGATGCCCTAAAGACGTCGATGGTGAGCTCGCCGAGCAGACGTTCAAGCTGCTGCTGATGTTCCGGAGGCAGGGCGACCTTGAAGACAGGCGAATCGGGACGAAAGATCTGCGGCAGCATTCCGGCCGCGAGTCTGGCGGCGAATTCCCACCCATTGGCTACGCCTTGCGAACTGGCAAGTTCCTCACACTCATCTAGCGTGATGGCCACATCGTGATACATCAGAAGACTATTCTCAGCCAAGAAACGTGCGAACAACATGCGATGCCAATATTCGTACGCTATTTCCTCTTGCAGCCGAAGCGTTTCCTGTTCTTTCGTTTTCTCGTTGCGAGCATCGCCGAGTTGTCGACCATGTGCTCTGAGAGAACGCCTCAGGACCTTCTCGTCGTTGGTTAGGTACGACGGAGGTTCTGAGGCACCAATACCGAGGTGCTTCAGAATAGCGTCAGCACCTTGTTCAGCAACGTCACGTGCCTGCTCAACTGTCTGTTCCAACTTGCCTCGAAGTGCCCGTGCTAGTGGTTCCATTGTTTTCCTCGGCAGTCTCAGCGCAGGACGATCGGACCTTTGCCGATGTTCTTCTTCAACAGCTTCTCGGTCTCCTGGAGCCATTGGTCAACATCCGCGTCGGTCAGTAGCGTCCCCTTGGGAAGATCGATGGTCTGAGCTTGTGGCATGTGCGCCTTGGCTGCCAACTCGCGGACTTGACTGAACCTGCTGGAAAGCGCCGCGGTACGATCATCCCAACTCTGTAACGAGCACTGCTCAAGAGCAGACAGGAGCTGATCGCTTGTGCCGATCTCCTGGTGTTCCATCTCGCATACTTGGCCCTGTTCCAGTGCGGCCGAGCGTTCTTTCGGCGTCATTCCCTTCCATGCTGGATCCCTTTCCAGTTCCGACAGTTTCTGGGCGTACACGCTCTGGTATTTGTCCTGTGCCTTCTGAAGGCGGATGCGCAGTCCCTTCTCAAACGCGCTGACAAGAGGAGGGAGTGGATCCGGATCCGAGAGCAGAAGCCGGTTCTTCTCGATGGCAGAGGCCTGCTCCATGTGCTCCTGCAAGGGACTCTCACCTTTGGCATGGGACAGGAGCCGCTTCAAGTGCTCCCATTCCGGAACGCGCTGCTTGATGGCCGCTGCTGTCTTCTTCCACAACGCAATAGAGGATTCGAGATCACCGCGGTTTGCGTGAAGCATGGTCAGGCGCGTGTTTCCGGCGCACTTCATGATCTTGTCGACAAGTGACGTATCCGGTGGCGCCGGCAATGGTGCATCGCCTCCGGCAGTCGCTGCCAGTTCGTTCAGTCCCCGGAGAAAGACATCAGAGCTGTCCAGCTCCTCTCCGGGCTTCGCGTTCACCGATAGCTTCTGATAGAGATTGCGAATATCGATGCGCTGGGCGATCGAGACCGTCTGGGTCTCGACCTTGAAGACGCTCTTGCCAATTGCCTTGCGTTCCAGCTGCTTCGGAGGGATGACCGCCCCGTACTCATCCAGAGCGCTCATCAACCCTCCGACAAGGAGCACCTGCAGCGCACCGTCCACCGTATCTCGGGACCACCCGAACGGAGCTTCCTCAAAGGTCGTCCTGATTTCGGTGCCCTTCATACCTCCGCCAACTGCAGCCAGGATAGCCTTGCAGACAGGCTCGAGCGCGGGACCCTTCGAAAACCCGATGGCTGCAAGAGCGTCGGGAGCGCCATCCTTCGCCTTCTCATACACCTTGGCCCAACCGATGTTGTCGGCAACGTCGAATTTCGGATAGAGACGTTTCAGTGAGTTTGCAGCAGCAGCCCGGACAGCCTGAGCCACGTCCACACCAGACACGTCCTGACCGCCGCCCTGGTATACCTGCGCCTCGGCAATCGCAGAGTCAAGCAATTCATTGATGCGCTGGTCCGCATAGTCGCGAGTGGACTCAATCGACGCGCGCGCCTGCATACCCTCGGGTGTGGTCGGCACGGCCCTTTTCTCCAGTGTGAGCGTGGCCGCCTTGTACTCCTTGAGATAGCGGTACAGATCGTCAGCGGACTTCTTCGGGATGAAGACGAAGACCGTCGGCGCCTCCATGCCTGCCTGAGCTGCTTCCGCCTTGAGCGAACTCTCGGTGATGCCCCATTCATGGCGAACCCAGACACAGATGCGTTTGCTGGCGTCCGCGGGCAGAACGGATCCGAACACGAGGTCAATCTTGCGTGTCACATTCGAGCGCCCCTGAGGCAGCTGCATATTTCCGATGAGTGACCGCACGTTCGCCTCGATGCACTCATTGCGAAGTCCGTCCACCTGTGTCAGGGAGTTGCCAAGCGCATTGAGCTGTCTGGCGAATTCGCCCTGCCAGAGAACGCCCTCGGTCGTCTGGATATGGTACTCGTCCTTGTTGATGTGCATCAGGAGCTGACAACTGTCCAGCAGCGATGGGAGCCGTGTGTGCAGTGCAGTTCCTCCAGCTGTGAGGTCATCGACCATCAGGTCCGCAAGCGTGTCAACAGTCGCGTGGATGCCCGTGTCCTTGTTTGCAGAGGTCAAGCTGTTGATGAGAAACACCAAGCCACATGCACGGGCTCTCAGCTGGTCGTCTTCGTCCTTGCCGTCTCTCCACGTCATCGTCGTCTGGTAGACATCGCGCGGCAGCGCCTGCGACTGGAGCAGCCGACTGGCGGATTCAAAGTAGAGGTGGTCCGCAGGCACGATGGTGCCGACCGGTTTGTCCAGGTTGATCCGCGCTGCATTGAGGACCATGCTCAACTGGTTACGCAACTGGCTATCGGTTCCGGTCTTGTCCAGTGCACGAAGTGTCCTCTCCCAGAACCGGCGTGTCGTCGGCAGAATGGGATAGTCCGACACGAAATCCGCCTCGTCCTCCGTCTTGTGCCCAAGCGCAGTTCCTGCGAGATGCCGCGAGATCTCTCCGATGTTCGTCTCCATGACCTTCCGGATGATAGGAACTGCCGAAGGCTTCTTTGCGAGGACGACCCTCCGGACGACGGTATCCACATCTGCATCAGAGAGGTCGAAGCGAACGGTGAAGCGGCCTTCCAGTCTCTTGAGGTTGTCCGTGCCAACCAGCGCCGACTGGCCGGTGCCGACAAACATGAGCTGGCTGCCAATGCTCTTGCAGCATTGTTCGACAGTATCCTGGACACCCAGGGACCGTTGCGGATCGTCCAAGATGTACTGCTGTAGCTCGTCAAGCGCGATCAACGTGAGCGGGAACTTTCCGTTCTTCGTGAGTGCCTGTTTCAGAGTGGTGATCATGTCGTCGTTGCTGATGTCTGTCACGGTCGGATACTGCATACGGATCGTCTCCAGACATGCTGCAATGTCGTCAAACATGCCCGGTTTGACGGTCATGAGGGCTTCCGCAAGAACATCGGAGACGTAGAAATTGTCCAACTCCTCATCCCAAGTGCAGCCGTGGTCTTCTACGTGTTGCCGGACAGCGGCAAAGATGCCAATGCTTTGCAACCACATGACGAAGCGCGCCTTTGCGTAGTCCGTGGGGAGTCCGACAGACTTGAAGACGACATTGAGCAACGCCAACCGCACGCTGCCGTTGGCACTTGAGCTGAGCGTCCCTGTCGCCGCGTGAAGGCCCCCGTTGCGCTTGCCCTGGGTCGTGAGTTCCCGCAGTTGATCCTGCACGCCGACCGGAAGACGGGCGACGCTGCGCGCGGTCGTGCCATCATCGAATGGAACGTCCGTCCACAGAGAACGCAGCATCTTGACGAAATGCGACTTTCCGGACCCGAAGAACCCGCTGATCCAGACCCCTGGCTGCTGTTCCTGGCCAAGGTTGCCCAGATACGTCTCGAGGATGTGCTGCAAGGCTTTCTCGTACTGTCCTTCACAGACGAAAGTCTCGAGTTCGTACCGCAACACCGCCTGCTTATCGTCGTTGACGTTCGCCACGCCCTTGTTGACAAGCTCGTGTGTGGAAGGGTCTTTCAGATAGATCTCTCGATTGTTCATGCCCGCCTCACTACTTTGAATTGTCTGCTGTGATCGGTACGGCGAGGTAGTCCCAGCCGTCATACGCGTCAAACAGCCGATAGCTATTGTCTTCGCGGTAACTGCCCGGGAAGAACACGAGAAGACGTCCGGCCGTCAGTGGAGCCAGTCGGGCGACGACTTGGTTCACCTTCAAGAGCCCGAAGAGAGAGCCCACGCCAGTTAGGGCGACAACAGTGTTGGCACCCACCCCGTGTTTGAGAACATGTTGTTCGAACTTGACAACGATGTCATCAGCGTATTTCTGCAGGAGCGTCGCCAGCAGTTCCGGTTTCTCATAGTACTTGCTGGCGTACTTCTGTGTACTGAGCCAGCCGGCAAACGTATCGGTGAGGTCGAATGGTAGCCATTCGTGTCCCGCCTGTTCGGTGGCAATCTCGAACTCCCCGATCCTGGCTCGGATGCGCAGCTCATCGACCGCGTCGTAGATGCAGAAGAGTACCCGCTGGCTGGGAGCAGCGTTTTGCTGCCACGGAATCCGAATGTACGACTCATACGATGTTTTCAGCCGTTCAAGTTTGTTCACGGATCCACCCCATTTCTTGGGCTGTCAGCACAGAGGGAAACGAGGCGTCATAGACGTCTGAGATGTGTTTGAACACGATCCAGCCATGAGCCGATGCGTCGGATGCCAGTTCAATGATGCGCTCCTTGGAGCAGTCCAGGAGTCTCGCGTAGTCCGTCTCGAACAATCCTGCTCCGCGCACACCCTCGAGATATCCCAAGAGCAATGCGTATCCTGTTGCCCCGGCCGTAGCTTCAGCCTTCGAACGCTTCTTGACGGCTTTTCCCACAAGATGGTTCGAATCGGTCAATGTCGCGTCAATGTGCTGGGCAACAGTCTCGCACGTGACGTGGCTGAACCTTCCTGGATACAGTCTCTCGATGTGTTCCTCGACCTCGGTACGCTTGACGACCGAGGCAGCCGGTCGGTCGAGGATGAATGGAGTTGCTTGGCGCAGCAACGGGTCACGGGCGAACGCACACTCCAGTGCCAAGAGTGGTCTACCGGTGGGATCCCGCTCCCACAGCGACCGAAGCGCTCGAAAGACGACCAACGACGAATCGAGCCCGTAAAGTGTCCGCAAATACCGGGCTGTCAACTTTCGGTTCGTGATCGAGCGCTTGCCGAGGCAGTTGCTATCGATAATGGCTCTGCGGTAGTCAGCGACCGAGACATCATGTTTTGGGACAGCGCTCAGCAGAAGGCCCAGCTCAGTGAACATCATCGTACGCGCGGTATGCACGCCTCCACCAGTCGGGTTGAGTCCGAAGCGCTCCAGACCTTGAGTGGACGTAGCGCTACAGTTCATCACGACACCGGGAGAAGTATGACGTTCACTTGCATGCGGACAAGTTGCTCTTCTCGCGTCGCCAGTCTGTTTCATTCATCTGTCGCAACATCACACATTCCCCTCCGGTCGTTCCGTGGCTCCAATTCATGCCATTGGCCTTAAACATTACTATACCGCAAATGACAACCCGAGCCAAGAGCCGATTGCAGGCGGGCGAATCGACCGCATAATCACGGACAAGGACAATACATGCCATGTCAGCACCTCATAACACTGAGACACGCCATATCATCGAGCGGCAGGGACATACTGCTGTGCAGAGTTTCATTGGATACCTACATCGACCTCAAGTACGACTCAGGCACGTCCTCGAACGCCTGCCAGTCGAACCAGTCCCCGATGCCAAGCGTGGCTGCCCACTGATTGGACTCGTGCACATCTCCCTCGAAGCCGGTGTCTGGTTCCTCCAGGACGGCCGCCAGCCGCTTGCCCGGTTTCACGATGCCAGCGTCGGCATAGTCGCGGACCAGGTTCTGTCCGAGCATGATGCCGACAGAGCGGAGATAGGCATAGTTGACGGCGTTGCTCCCCTCGTACACGAGGCGCGGCGTATCGCGCTTGACGTTCGGACCAACGTACCTACTTGTTACCGGACATCCGAACGCGAGTGGCTGGCGCGGCAGTGAGGACTAGTGGAGCAGCTGCCAGATGAAGCCAGCCAGCTGAAGAAGAAGTCCTGCTCCACCGAAAACCCCGAACCAGAACGCCTGGTTCTTCATCAGTGACGGCTTCGGAGCCGCCGCTCGTGAGAAGGTGAACCCGGGGAACAGGGTGCCTCGTTCCGCTAGCCAGACGATGACGATCGAAACAAGAAGGGAGAACGCCGAAACGAGCACTCTAGAAGTGCTGCCATGTTTCGCAACGAGACTCAAGAAGATCTCTAGCTGGCCACCGATGATCCCGTAGAGGGGACCTGACAAACCCCAGCCTGCAATGCCCCAGTACCAGACGCGTTTCTGGCGAAGAAACGCGACCAGCACCTGGATCTTGCCATAGCACCACGTCTGGTCTGAACTTGATATGTAGAGGCGAGACCCCATAATGCCGGTCCTCCTGCAGAGGTCGATGGAGACGTACTTCGTGATCCCCGAGTTGCCCGATTCCGAGCGGAAGTAGAAGCTAATATCGAGGGAATCCATGGAACGTGCCCCAGTCACCTGTTTAGCGAAGCTGGCGACGTCATGCGCTTCGACTGTCCTGTCCCCCTCCTCGGATTTGATGGTTAGAGTAACGGACTCGTCACTGCCAATCCCCTCAACCACGGTTCGTCGAAGTTCCTCAAGATCTGCCTCCGTGATGGATACGGCACGTATTAGCGCTGTCCTACGATACTCCGCCACTGGTTCTTCCATGTCAGCCCGCACTAGACCAGACGGCCGAGAACGATG
>Ga0209429_10002225_pt1 | contig 11572 bp, 14 predicted proteins | sample BarGraNGADG00212_3_FD_184493 | JGI IMG/M metagenome (GOLD analysis project Ga0209429, IMG submission 184493) | Arctic peat soil microbial communities from Barrow, Alaska - Barrow Graham LP Ref core NGADG0004-212 (SPAdes) (version 2) | ecosystem: Environmental > Terrestrial > Soil > Wetlands >... | reverse complement strand
ATCCTCACCGTTAATAACCGCCACATACGTGGGAGGCTCCGAAAGCACCCGCTTAAACCCAGTGAACACCTGCACCCCCATCACGTCGGACAGAGACTGCAACATCTCGTCGGTGTCGTCTTCTACCTTGCCGTCCGCAGATTTTGTTATCAGTAAGGGGGATTTTACCGTTTCTATAAGTTTCTCCGACGCTTGCGAGGCGTTGACGGTGGCACGCGCCTTCATAACCGTTACTTCAAAATGCTTGTCCTTTTTAGGTTCCAGATTGTGTTTCTTGCGAAACAGAATCAGTAACGTAGCAATCTCGTTATCCTCGAAACCATAGCGCGCCGCGTAGTTCGCCAGCGACATCTCAATACTACTGGGGGTGTTATCTCCCTGCGCTGTTTTGCGGGAACGCAAAAACTCTGGCGTCATCTCAAAACATTCTCTTGCCCGTGGCTCCATTTCAAACAGCAAGTCAAGGCGGTCTCTGTCCAGCTCTTTTTCGCCGGAGCCCGTCTCCATTCTGAACAAGTCTCGCGTGGTATACTTCGCTGGCTCAGGCAACTGGAATTTAACTAAAACCTTATCCACCTCGCGCACATTTATCCGTGTCATCGGTGACGCTTCGTGAATAACTTCTACAGGACGCGATGGACTGTATTTTTTATTCTGTGTCCCCGGCATCCGCAGCACCCTTGACAGGTCGTGAGTGGAGTCTATCGCATATCCGCCGTTTAGGTCGAATACCTGCTGAATCATTGCCTGCCACTGCATCACCAGCTTGGACGCGTAAAAATTATTATCCTGCCCCTGCGTGTTAAGCATCTCGTTAAAAAGCCAGTACGCGTGGAGACCGCCACCAGTGGAAACAATTATTGATGGGTAGACAGGAAGTCTATCTATCAATTCCATAGCTTTTTCGATGGTCTCAGGGTACCTTTTTCTGTTTTTGTGCCCTTCTCCCTGTACGTCAATATCAGCCCAGAGACCCGGAATAGATTTGACTTGCTTTGCATCTGCGCGTTCCAGCGTCTGCCACGAGCCACCGTGCGCTCCCTTGGTAGGCGGAACCATGCCCAGACCGAAATAACAGTCGCCACCGCCGCTCATAATAAGTCTGATATTGTCCTGCGCGGTGTGAATGTTTCCAAAAACGTGCTTGCGCGGTTGCGGTAGAGACCAGTAAGATACTTTGGTAGGCATTGTCCATAGGAGCATAATGTCGTCGCCATTTTGGTCGGCTGGAAATAAAGCGTCTATAAACTCTTGGCTGTTCATTAAATGTTCCCCTTTATAAGTTGAATGATAAACGCATGCCCCGCTGGGCATGTGTTTGTCATTATAATTGATTAAGTGTTAAATGTAAACACGGCACAGGTAGTGTCCAAGTAATTCTCGGACACTACCTGCAAGCCTAATCGATAGCCGTTTTTTACGAGGTGTTCGTCTTCCTCTGGTTGTAGAGTTTAAAGACCGTCAGTGTACCCACTGATATTCTTTCTGCGTCTTAGAGCTCCCGCCATATCAAGGAGCTATCTCAAAACTCTATAACTCAATTATACTACACTGATGGGATATTGTCTATATCAATATCGGACAAGTCAGCGTCGGTGAATCCGCTCATTACATCGTCTGAATCGTCATCTGCGGATGACGGTTCGGACGATACATTGGTGTATCCTTCGAGGTTGTCAGGCGCGATGTAGGCAGATAAGAACGTTTCCATCTGAATACCGAACGCGCGGAATTTCTGCTGTACTTCTTTGTCGAAGTATTGTAACGGGCGTACCTGAATCTTACTGTATGCCAAACCGTTGCCTGATTTTTCCTTTACCAAGGAAAATTCAGTCAAGACCTCGGAAAGCCGTTTGAGTTTCTGCGAAGCGAGTCCGCGCTTGTAGTCAGAGAATACCCTGATGGAAGTCGGTGCAATAACCAGAATAGACGGCAACACAGAGTCTTGGCGAACAAGGAATACTAATGTGTATTGCTTGCACGGGGTCGGCAACCATGCGCCTTTCTCGTCTTTGACAAACTGCGCCATCGGACACTTGGAACACAAGCCCCCGCATTTATCAGCCATAGTTCCGATACCGTGGATACCGTCTTCTGATTTACAGTCTGGCGCGGTTCCGCCACCAGAGGTAGCGAAGTCCTGCTCATAAAAGCGTCTTACGGCTTTATGGGCAATTACTACGCCTTCAAGGGTAGGCGTGCTGGTCTCGCCGTCAATACTGTTGATTGACCACGCCAGCGCTCCACCAGAAGGTATGTGGATAGTGGTAAGGTCTGATAAGCGCAGGGCGTCTCCGCCAAGGTTCTCGGCGAATACTTCTGCGATATCAGCAGGGTCTACTTGCATCAACGCAAAATTCTTGGCGTCAATGACTGCGAGGGTGGTTTCTTTTGCGGACATAAATAATGTCTCCTTGTAACGTCAGCACAAATGACTTTTTTCAAAAGTCTTTTGTACTGACCTATTTGCCAGTTGCCTTCATTGTTACTACATCGAACACACGGGCAACATTGACGTAATCCCGCACGAACGCGGGCAGGTTCTCTTTCACAATCTCTGGAGTTAAGAGAAGGTTTTTGTTCTCGGACGCGAGGCGTTTAATAATCTCATTCACTTTGCCACGCAGGGAATTAGCGTTAATAGATTCTTTAACCAACCCTTCCCAGTCGCGGTCGTGTGAAGACTCAATGCCTCTGATGGCGTCTTCTAAATTATCCGCAGGGATATTAGCGAACCAGCTTTCCTTGCGGTAAGCGGTCACGGGGTAGCTAATAGAAAAATCACCTAACATGCTGGTGTCTTTCATAAAGTGATTAACCTTTGAAAGTACCTCTGTCGTGAGCTCTTGCGAGATGCGCAACTTTGTGTTGCTGACATCTATAAAATCGTCGTGCTCAATCAGAGCGGAAGTCATCAGGGTACCAAGTTTCTTTACAAATTTTGTCTGCTCTTCCAATTGTTTGGCGTAAGCGTCTAAAATAGCCAGCTCCTGCACCATGATTAAAATTTTGACATCTTCCCCTACAAGTCCAACTTGTTCAAGGAGAGGCTGAGCCTCTGGTTCGACAACGTCACCTTCGGTGGGGTCGTCGAAAAGTTCATTTCCCATCTTTTACCTCTTTTGCCAGCGCACGTTTGCGCCGTTTTTGGTCGCGTTTCCACGCATTTTCTTTAATGCGGTACTCTTCATCATTGTAATGATGCTCGATATAATATGCCTTTGAGCGCGTGATTGCGCAGTTTCTACAATATGGTGCTCCGGTTTTACGGATATACCAGTCGTCTTCCCCGCACTTAGCGCAGGGTCTACCTAAACTTTTTGCCATTGACTATTCCCCTTACGCTTTAAAGTATAGCACAAACCATACATATTGTCAATAGGTGCGATAGTTTTTATTTATTTTTCGCAAAAAATAAACAAAAACTATCGCACAATTTTGAGAATAGCCTCGCAGTCCTCTTCCATTTTAGCGTCATCGAAGAACGTTCCTGAAACTTTTAAGTCCCGCTCTGTATTAACAGCGCCAAGAAAGTCCTTGAACTTTTCCCCGCAAATCATAAAGGCGGACATTTTATCGTCCCAATATATAAGACAGTGGATTTTCTTGCGGGAATGAAAGACAAGGTCGCCAGCGTAGATGGAGTCATGGTCTTTGTCTATGCGTCCGGTCTTTTGCCCCACCGTCTTCGGGTCTACCTCGAAGATGTCGTCCCCACCCCACGACGGCATGCCGTCCCATTGTATGAAGGTGTGCTGTAAAACGGCGTTCCTAACAAAGCCTTCATCGTCGGTGTCGAAAGTGGAGCCACTATTTTTATCATCAACCGTAGGATAATCGAATTGCTGTATTAGGTTGCCAAAGACCCATTCCCCGCCGTTAACGCTCGACTTCTCTTCGTCGAAGTCTAATAGCAGGCCACGAAATAAGTTTTCTTGTTTGTTCATTTAACTACACCCCTTCGCGACCATCGCAAATAAGAACAATACTATGATAATCAGACAGCCGCAGTTGAAACAGCCATTACAACTCGCTGTGGCGCTGTCTGCCATTTTTACAAATTCTCCAGACATAATATTCTTCTCCTTTCTTAAATGTAAAGACATTATAGCACAAACCGACAGGTTTGTCAAGAGTTTTTCGTGAACTTTTTCAAACATTTTTGGCATCGCAAATTCTTTGACACGCCATCAAAAAATATGCTTTCCAAACAATTATAGTAATTACTAAAATAATCACAGTAATATGCTTTGGTATGCGAAGTTATTGCTCTTACTCTAAGTTGCGGACACGTCTGGTCGCAAAACACGCCGTTATAGCGAATAATATCTTCCACTGTTCTTTGGAGTTTAACTTCTATCATTTTATCACCTCTGTAACTTTACCATAAACATTTTTTGTCCAACCGTTTATACCGCCTTTATTGTTTCCGATAAGGCATCCCTTATCGTGGTTTTTTCCCTTAACTAAATGCGTATAAAAAGTTCCATGAACTTTACAATAAACAATATCTCCAATTTCAACAGTGTCCCATGTGGCAGGAGTTAGTATATGTTCTTGCCCTGATTTAATCAGCGGATGCATTGAATTACCATGTTCGCTTGTGATAAACGTTTCTTTATTTAACAGTTTTTCTAATTTATAATTTCTCACTTTACCACTTCAACCAAAACCTTCCGTCGCCCAAAACTAACCGCTTCGTGGCGACTATCCACAAAAACGTCTATAATTCGTCCCCTGACTGCACCGCCGGTGTCGTCTGCGGTATATACCCCGTCATATTGGGGCATACTTGGACATCGCACCCGTACCTTCGCCCCCAGCGGTATCAGGCGCCTGTCTACGGCGATAGTTCTGCCCGCGCGGGGATATACACCAGAAGCAGTTCTGTTGCCTGTGGCGCAATAAGAAGTTGCTGTAAACTGCCTACCGTCGCGCTGTATAGCGGGCACATTACTGTAATGGCTCGGCAGGTGTGCTTTCTTTAAAAGTTTTTTGCGCAGTTCTAAATTCTCTTGTGTTAGCGCTTTAATCTTTTCTGTTTGAGCACTAATAATCTTTTTGTGCTCGAAGGTTGCCACGGCTACCGACGCTTTTACGACGCTTTTCGTGTGCAAATAATTGTATTCGTTTTGCTGACGCATAAAATAAATTGTGGCAATAGCCATAATAAGCATTAAGACCACACTAATCCACATCACTTTTTTTAAATCTTTCATATCGCGTATCCTCCCATAAGAATAACCGTTAGACATTATAACAGAAGTCTTACTTTCTGTCAAGCGGGGCGTCGTTGAAGCCAAGCAACCGCCCATATTCATCTATCCTTAGCCCTGCAAATTGTTTTGATGCCACACGTTCCCACTTACCTTTATCCTCGCGCCTGTCGAGGCGCAGGGAACTCGTATTAATCACGTAGCTGAATGTTACGCCCCCTATGCGGGGGGAGACCCACCTGCCTCGCTTCTCGGTATAACCGTGCGATGTTAACCATCGCTCTATTTCAATCAAATTCAAAATGCTTACCTCCCAGAATCTTCGTCAGAATTAATTTCTACCATGAGTCTGCGCATCTCTTCAGTTTTGTACCTTGTCTGCAACTTTTCGAGTTTCTCGGTTGTTTCAAACAAGACTTCTTTATAGTTGTGTAGTTCGTCTTGCAGGCTTTCCACCATTCTGGCAAAGTGCTTGAGTTTTTTTACAGCGTTGCCATAACGACTACGCCAAGAGTGAGCTATTTTCTTAAAACCGTCCGCCTCTTCTTGTAAAATCACAGCTACAGGTTCAGTCTTTAGTAATTCGTCTTTGTTGGCGCGGATATATGCCACAGCACATTCAAGGCAAGTATAGTAAATATCAGACGCGGGACGGTTATAATATCGCCCATAAACTCTGCCCCCTACTTCGTACCAGCCCTTCTTTTCGCCCCGAAAAATCCAGCCATTTTCAATAGCATAGTCGTCATTTATAAACCATACTGTCTGGTTGTCGCTAATATAAGTTGTTGCGCTAATCATTTCTTTGCTCCTTTTTGGCTTTTATTTTAGCATAATACCTTTTGTCTCTTTCTCTATATTCTTCAATATTGCTTATACGGTTTTCCCTGTTTTTTATTTTTTGACAGTCCTTACAAATAGAATTATATCCGTCTTTCTTTCTATCAAAATATATATTATTTACCATTTTTAATATATTACACCCACAGCAACATTTCCACCATTCGCCATCTATCAGCTTAAGCCCCGCGTGAATTTTTGTATGGATTCCCCTCTCTATGCACATAAGGTTGTCCAAGCTATTATTACTTGGCACCCCATCTATATGATGAATAACAAATCCTTGGGGGACAAGACCATTTTCTGCTTCCCAAAAAAGAACGTGCTCAAACTTTCTATATGTAACGCCCCTAATCACCTTTATTAATCTTATATGCCCCGTTTTTGTCTGAAAACGACACGCTTCTTTCCAGTCTAAAACCACACTTTTTAGATGCTTGGCTTTTAAGGGGTCGCCAGTTCTTATCAGCGATTTGTAGTGGCGTTGACAAAAGGACTTAGCATAGTATTTGTTTTCACATCCATCAATACTACATTTTCTAAAATCATTCATCTTCTTCCTCCGGTTTTGTCGCCCGAATATGGGCGGTAATCGCCGCAATAATCGACGTTTTTTGTTCGTTGGCACGGTATATTACAGAATCTATGCTGGATGCCACATGCAAATGATAAAAACTTACCGCGCGTTCCTGCCCCGGTCTGTGGCACCTCGCGTATGATTGTTCCGCATCACCAGAACCATAACCCGTCGAGTAGAGGACGCAAATGCAGGCGCGAGTGAGGTCAATACCTACCCCCCCTGCGCGTATCTGGAGTACAAGAACATTTGTCTCTCCAGCTAACCATTGCTCCAATTGCTTAATACGACCCGAATACTCACCAACGCTCCTCCCTTGTTCAAGAGCAACTGCCTTAGCGTCATCCATTTCGTGGTACGAACAAGCGAAAACCACTACCGGTTCTTCTGGTTCAACATCTGATAAAATTTCGGCAAACGCATCTCTTTTAGCTGTCGAGATGACATGGGTAACCCCATCATCTGTTCGCATGACTCCTCCAGTCATTTGTGAGAGACGCAACACTTTTACGAGGCCGTTCGCGACGGTAAGCTCTCCCGTCTCCGAGAGTTCTCCATCATCGCCAGTAGTCCCAATAATTGCACGCATCTCCGCTTTAAGTGTCTCATACAATTTTCTTGCCGATGGCTCAAAAGGTATGCTAATAATGTTATGCGTTGCCTCAGTCAGCTTAATTACATCTCTGTCGTACCTAATGCAACTCTGGAAAAGCAGTTTGCGTATTTCTGCGGTGCGTATGTAGTGGCTTATAACCTCTATCGGACGTTCTTTTCCCCAACGGTCTTTATAGGTTTTGTTTCCTAACTTCCTTTTTACGCAATAGCGTTTCTGAAAGTTTAAGAAAGACTTCCCAAAGACGCGATAGTTTAAAAACCTATATTGACTCCACGCGTCTGCTATTGAGTGCGGAAAGGGCGTTCCCGATAATAAAACCTTCATCGCCTTACCATCGAAAAAGTCACCAATACTCCACGCCGCGCGCGATATTTTACCGTTATCGCTTTTTATCTTTTGCGACTCATCCAATATTATATGTGACCATGGCACCGACAAAATAAAGTCATGCATCGCCTCGTGATAAATAACGTCGTAATTGATAGTGACTACAGGTATTTTTCCTTTTCCTATAGAAATTGCTACTAATTCCGACAAGGCTTGCGCGCGTTTTTTAACAGACCATGATGGTGAATACTTTGTCAATAAGTCAAACTTATCAAGAAACTTCGCATGCTTGCCAAATTCCCTTCGCCATGTGGCAGGTAAAACTTTCGGGCAAATAATAAGCACCGCTTTGCAGTTATCGCTATTTTGAATAAGGTCTATACTTATCTTACTTTTGCCGGTACCCATCCCGAGATAAACGAGGCCGCCCCCGTTAGCACGAATAAATGCTACTGTCCTTTTTTGATGCTCCCATAAATCGGTAACTCGTATCGGCAAATCTTCAACGTTATCCTTCTCCCGAAAGTAATCCCCCGTCAAGAAGGTATCTTCACTCATGACTATCGCATATAATGGAAGCCAAAATTTGTCGTTAATCAAAACGGCTTGGATTGTCTTTGCGGTCGCAAAACCACGGAACACCTTGGGCACACCCTTCTCCGCACACAGATTTTCGCTACCATCATTTATCTTAATAATGTAGCGCATACCCAATACTATATCGTAGTGCGTCAAATTGCTCCCCCTATATTAACAGCCTGATTAATCACGTAAAGCCAGAAGTATTTACCTTTAAATACTATGTAGTTATCCTTGCATAACTGCATAGATATATACTCTTCGCCCACTTCTCTCAAGGTACACATAGCATATAAGCTAAGTTTAAAATCAGGAAATTTCATGCTATGTTTCATAAAGTGATTTCCGTTCCAACAGGAGATGTCTAACACCTTATCCGCACAACTCAAATTGTCCATCAGGTCAAAGTGCAGTTGTGGCAAATAGTATACCGGTGATACCGGCGGCTTATCAACCAAGGCAAGCGCCCGTGGCACCCGCGCTAAATTCCAAGTACACCACACCACCTCGTCGACCCTTAAAACTTTCTCTTTATAAAGGAAGGTCAAGTGGACTCTGGTGCCCGAAAGCACCGCTATAGATGACAACATCTCAGACAAGCAAAAAGGTTTTATGCTTTTGCGCTTTCCTACTTTTGTCAGCATGGGTATACGGAGACGCAAGTCTGCGTTCGACAGCCATATATTATCGTGCTCTATATCTATTGTGCATGTTGCCTTGTCGCATAGTATACGCAGGGCTTCTGCTAACCTTTTTCGACTTACTGTAATAGTGAACATCTTTTCAACCTTTTATGAGAGACACGAGGCATCGCTATGCCTCGTGTCTCTCATACCTACTTCGTAGAATACCAGACATCATTCTTGTTAATAAGAGTGAAGTCTCCGCCCTTGGGATACTCGCCCAGCGCAACCTTGTTCTCGCCACACAGAATGTTTACCTCGCTCTTGATGTAAATGTCATTAAACACCCCGCCCTTATCAACACGGTCGATAGCATCTTTAAACAAGGCGGCAAACATCATCTCGGTAAACTCCGCTGGCGCAAACGATTTTCCCACACAGGAGAAACCGTCTGGACGTTGCTCGTCCGGCGCGCGTTTCCACACCACTTCAAAGTGGTAGTACCCCCTTCCGTCATTGCCGGTGTACAAGCGAGCCTTTAATCGCGCAGTGGTATTTAAGCACTTTTTGTACAAACCTTTAATTCTGACGGTTTGTTTTCCTTTAACAATAGTAAATCCTGACAGCATAATAATGCCATCCTTTTTCAGGAGCCTTCTTGTGTACTTTGAATGCTTTTTTCAAAAGCGTTCAAAGCACACACATTAAGGACTTATCCTTAACAAGAATCCCTTAAAATGGGTTCCCGTTATTCGTTGGCAATGTGAGTGCAGTACTTATGTCTGCGCTCATTGCCGTTTCTTTTTCAATTTGTGCGATAGTTGGGTACTTCTCTGTATTAAACTTCCCGTTACCGCAACTCTCGCCATAGTATAAATCGCCGTACTCGCTATAGACTTTAGTATTAGCATAGGTTGTTTTATACCATGTCTTAAAGTTCTCTGGCATCATGCCCTGATAATAAGAGTCAGTGAAGATAGTCACCGCCGTAGACTTATCTGTAAAACCAAAAGTAATATATTCTTCATCAAACAAGTTCAACATCGCGTCTCGCAGGTAGCCCAGTTTCACCGATAATTTCATTACATTCCATTTCGATACCCCAGCCGACAGGCACGGAATATCTACTACCGAAGTTCCTCCGCACGACACTGTTAGAGACAAATTCTTCTCTGTTGTTTCCATTTCTGCGGTATCATCTTCCGAGACACCCATATTATAAATTTCCGCTACCGCGCTGGCTATATCACTGCGTTTACAGGTTAAAAGAACTTTTCGTGCTAATCCAAACAGCTCAATAGGGCGCGGGATACTGCCATGTACACAGAACATATAATATTCAACAGATATGTTTCCTATAACTGTACTCAGTATTGCGTTTTCTTTATTATCTGTTAGGGACAATTCCCCTTGGCGCCCCTCAACAACAGATAGGATTCGGTGCAGGGTGTCGCCAAATAACATTAGGTACCCTGCGTTTTTTTCCAAGAAATCATTGCACACCAGCTCATCAGATGATACCGCTTCTGCGAACCTCTTAGTATTTATACATGTATAGCACACCGCGCCTTTATCTGATACTCCCACCTGCATAAACTTAAACGGCGCTGTTACGTCGTCTATCGCATGAGCACAGACATATAAAACCTTATTCAAATCTGCATAAAAAGCTTTGTTGCTCACCGAGAACAAGGGCTCTGCATACGTTGCGGGGACACTAAATCCCAACACTGATACTTTTTCACACCACCGCAAAACGCTTGGGAATACCCTCTCTGATGCTGTCGCGCCTACAATCAAAAGCATGCCATCATCAGATAGCCCAAGAGCAACACTATCAGAACTTCCAAGATGAATGGTTAGCGCGTTCCAGAGGGAGTCATAATTCACAACCATATCAAGATTTTTTCCACCTTCGTTCACAACTGGCGCTGTTGCCTTGCACAGCACCCAACCCGCCGACGTTGGAGCTCCCCGCCGTCCTACAAACACGGCGCTGTCTCCGCTAATCGTTATTCTAATGTCCCGCGCGGTGCTGTCCCCTGTAACACAAGGGCTTAAGGCATCCATACTGTCCATTAAATCTTCCAGTTTTACTCTAAACATAATTTATCCCCTTTTTCATAATATTCTCTTTTCACTTTCATATTATAGCACATTCCTGCGTTATTGTCAATCACCAACTACCACACGAGTGTTGTTCTCTAATCAGTTCTTCGGTGTCTTCATCTGGCACACCATCCTCCCGCCAATCCTCTGTACAAAAATTACAAGGCGGATGTCCTAAATGGCAAGTGCACTCGCCTTCTCTAACGGGTTCGGGCACATCCGCCACTTCATCAAGACAAGTGAACGACTCGGTTCTGCCCACTATCGGCGCAGTTCCCCATGCCGTAAGGCTGACGTCCATCCGTCGTCTTGCTTCTACTAACGCCTGATTAAAACCAGCATGGTCAAAGGCTGGTTCGCGTGCACTAACCCTGTCAGTTGCCCGCGCCAACGCTTGCGAATAATTCTCCGCTGTATCGGTACTACTGATAGACAGTTGCTCAACCGCCGAAGGTGCCACAAATTCTGAATCAAGGCTTGCGCGTATCGGCGGAGTGCCCCATGTTTGCGAATGTGGTGCTACAATAAAACTGTCGGAAACTTCCCGATACCATAAGTTTGGGGCTACCGGTCGAAAACCCGTTCTATAATGTGGCGTTGCAACAACGTCTTCCGCTTCTGCGCCTACGCTTACCCCCAACAGCTCCCCGTTATTGCCAATGACCGGCTCTGCCGAAGGAATAGG
>Ga0209429_10002224_pt1 | contig 11572 bp, 12 predicted proteins | sample BarGraNGADG00212_3_FD_184493 | JGI IMG/M metagenome (GOLD analysis project Ga0209429, IMG submission 184493) | Arctic peat soil microbial communities from Barrow, Alaska - Barrow Graham LP Ref core NGADG0004-212 (SPAdes) (version 2) | ecosystem: Environmental > Terrestrial > Soil > Wetlands >... | reverse complement strand
CAAACTATCATTACTTTATATCCAACAGACTGTGCGAAGCAGCCGAACGCCACGTGCTGACGAATGTCACACGTAGAGTGTGCTGTTGGTATAAATGTAATGAGAGTGGACGCTAAGAAAGTGCGTAACTTACAAAATAGAATAAGATTAATTCCAGACCGAGCGTCAGGACCAGCAAGGCAAAACTGTAAAATTGATAATTATTTAAGTACATTTAACAAAACATCGCAAGCCGTCATAACTCTTAACCAATAATAAGATAACCCTTTAAATTACCGGTAAATAATAATTAAAGTATCGTTGCTATCCGAGTATGTCTGAACAGCGGTGAGTTACGCAGGATACAAAGATATTTTAATTATTATTTTGCCGCGTAATTTGAACTGGTTGTCGTTTATTGGGAAAGAGGGAGGGCGGAGAGGTAAAATACAATAATCAACATTTTATATAGTGCTACAATAATATCAATGTCCGAAATTATCGTAATCGCCCATAATATACGCTCAACTCACAACATTGGAGCTATTTTTCGTACCTGCGAAGGCTTTGGCATATCTAAATTAATTATTAGTGGCTATAGCCCGTATCCAACAATACAAAACGACACTCGCCTACCTCATATTGGGCTAAAACTTACCGAACAAATTCATAAAACCGCACTTGATGCCGAGACGATGGTCCCCTTCGAACATCAGGAAATACCAGATATTGCTGCCTTAAAAGAACAAGGATTTACAATTGTTGGCCTCGAGCAAGATGAGCGAAGTACTATGCTTCAAGATTATCTACCACCTAAAAAAATAGTTCTATTACTTGGCGAAGAGGTCAAAGGTATAACCGACGATATGCGTAATCTTTGCGATGACTTAATTGAAATACCAATGTTTGGTAAAAAAGAATCATTTAATGTTAGCGTTGCTGCTGGTATAGCACTTTACGCAATTTCAATTTAAATTGCTCTTAATGACGTTACGTCATTAAGAGCAAGGGGTTGGGTTGGCACAACGGCCTAGGTGCTGCTTTCGACTTCATACGTCACAGTAAAAACTGCATAAGTACCGTAAGAAGACAATGCAGACAAATCCCCTTTCTTAAACGTACCTTTTGTACTTTCGAGAAATGGATTGATATCCGCCGCCAACTGAATGAGCTCTTTAGGTAAACTATCTCGGTTACCAGTTAGCTCAACCGGAAAGAACGCTACTCTTTCATTCATTGTCCATACCTTCTTTCAATTTTTTTGAAAAGGATTAAGCAATACATTAATTATATAATACTATTATATTTCAGTCAAACATCTATTAATATTGCTATCCCTATACCGTTTTTTGGTTTTTATTTAAGTGCAACACTTTCCGCGCCCAAGATTTTAACCAATTCACCAATCAATATATCGCTTGCTTCAACCTTAAATGGCATTTTAATTGCCGACTTTTTTTCTGCACCCAAAACTAAGACAATTTCAGATAGTCCAGGAAACCTAGTACAAGTCTGTTTTAGTGATAATAATGAAGTTTTGTCATCTGGATCTTTAATATGAACATAGACTTTTTTAATAACTACAGTTTCCGGCATAGAAACAGATGTAGTTTTTGAAGACTTTGCAGTTCCAGGGCCGCTAGCAGTATTAACTGGAGCTTTTTCTCGCCTAGCATAGACCTTAGCGCCAGGTTTTGGTTTATCCATCTTTTTACCAATAGATTCATAGCCATTTAATTCTTTATCAGACACAAATTGAATTTCATCAGCAATCATTTTGGCTTCAGTTCCAACGTTTCCATCTCGATCCTTGGCACTAATTTTACCAGTAGCTCTAACCACAGCATCTTGAACTAATTTTGCACCAATTTGTTCAAATAAGTTTGGGAAAACAATAATTTCACCTTCGCCAGTTTTATCTTCTATCCCTACAAACGCCATTTTTGTACCACTTTTTGTGACAATCGTACGCACTGTTGAAATTAAACCACCAATTGTGGCTTTTTTGCCATCGGCATCGGGTAGCATTTGCGAAAGTGGTATAGTTTGCTCTTCAAAATAGGTATCATAATTATCGAGCGGATGGGCGCTAACATATAAGCCCATAAGCTCTCGTTCCCAAGCTAAACGTTCTCGATCAGTGTGTTTTGCTGGCGAAGGCTGTAAAGTAATTGTCGGTTGCAGCATACCAGCCGAACCGCCAAGACTACCAAACAAATCAGTTTGACCGCTTAAAGCTTCTTTTTGTAATTTAGAGGCAAAAGATTGAATTGTCTCAAGGTTAAATAGTAAATCAGAACGATCACCTAACGTGTCAAAACCACCAGATCGAATTAGTGAGTCCCAAGCTTTTTTAGTAAATTTACCAGTTGAAACTCGTTTAGCAAAATCTTCTACACTAACAAATTTTCCGTCTTTTCGAGCCCTCAATATTTCTTCAACTGCTCCAACGCCAACACCCTTAACGGCGGCCATTCCAAAACGAACTTCTTTTTTGTCAGGCACAACGGCAAACTCAACGAACCCTTCATTTACATCAGGTGGTAACACTTTAATACCCATGTGTTTACATTCATTAATCTCAATCGCTAGTCGATCTATATCCCCTTGGTCACTTGTCATCAGAGCGGCCATAAAAGCCTCTGGGTAGTGTGCCTTAAGATAAGCCGTCCAGTATGCAATTAAGCCATAACAAGCGGCGTGCGACTTATTGAAACAGTAATTAGCAAACTCTTCCAATTGAGTCCAGAACTTTTCAGCTAGTTTAGGGTCTGCGCCGCTAAACTTAACAGCACCTTCCACGAAGTCGACTTTTACTTTGCGCATCAAATCAATTTTCTTTTTACCAACAGCTTTACGAAGTGTATCAGCCTGACCACCGGTAAATCCAGCAAAATCTTTTGAAATCTGCATAAATTGCTCCTGGTAAACCAAAATACCATAAGTTTGCTCAAGCGCGTTTTCAAACTTGGGATGCAAATAAGTTATCGGTTCTTTACCATGTTTTCGCTTAATAAAGCTATCGATAAATTGCATTGGACCTGGTCGATATAATGCAACCATAGCAATAATGTCATCAAATTTAGTTGGCTTTAAATCCCGAAGATATCGCTTCATGCCAGCAGATTCAAGCTGAAATACGCCAGTCGTATCACCACGTTGCAACAATTCGTAGGCTGGATCATCATCAAGTGGTAACGAAGACAGATCGATCTTTACACCATATAGCTTTTTGATAATACGCATACAGTTATTAATAATTGTAAGGTTTGATAATCCTAAAAAGTCCATTTTAAGAAGGCCTAATTCTTCAACCTGTGGAGCTGGAAATTGAGTTGTAACTACACCCTTTTGGGCATATTCAAGTGGCATATATTTAACAAGCGCTTCCGGTGCAATCACCACACCACAGGCATGAACACCGTGCGAACGAATCGTACCTTCTAGCCTAATTGCGAAATCAAACACCTGTTTTGCCATAGGGCTACTTTCATAGGCCGCCTTTAAATCAGGGTCATTAGCAACACTGGCTTTTAATGGAATATGGTGACCTTGCGCAGGTTGTGGCACAAGTTTGGCTAAACGGTCACTTTCAGCATATGGCATCTGTAAAACCCTGGCCACATCACGAACTGCCGCCCTGGCTGCCATTGTTCCAAAAGTTACGATATTTGAAACATGATCCTCGCCATACTTCTTGGCACAATATTGAACAACTTCATCACGACGCGTATCTTGAATATCGACGTCAATATCTGGCATAGATATACGATCTGGGTTCAAAAAACGCTCAAAGAGTAGTCCATACTTCATTGGATCAAGCTCAGTAACGCGAAGCGCATAGGCAATAATTGAGCCAGCCGCACTACCACGACCTGGTCCAAAAATAATCCCCTGATCTTTGCCCCAGTTAATAAAATCTTGAACAATCAAAAAGTAACCATTAAAACCCATACTGCCAACCACACCAAGTTCGTAAATCGCACGCTGCAAAACATCTTCTGGAATATGTGATTTGGCTTCATCAATACTAAGTCCAGCTATTTCTTCACGACTAAGTTTGCCATAGCGCCAAGCAAGACCGCGATAAACTAATTCATGTAAATAAGTCTCTTCATCTTCACCATCTGGAGTTAAAAATTTAGGAATTAATATTCCGCCAAGTGCTAATGTCACATCGCAGCGATCGGCAATTAGTTTTGTGTTTCTAATAGCATCAGGAAATTCTTTGCCCCAACGTCCAATAATTTCAAGTGGATCAGTAACATGAAGATCAAAGTTTTTTAAACTCATTCGTTTTTCGTCACTTAAGAAGGCACCAGTACCAACGCATAGTAAAATTTCATGGGCATCTTGATCGCCATGCATAAGATAATGTCCGTCGTTACTTACTACAAGTGGAATATCAAGTTCTTTTGACATTTTTTGCAAACCAGCATTAACCTTTGTCTGTACATCCCAACGACATGGGCTATCTGGATGACCATGATCCTGCATTTCTAAATAATAACGATCACCAAAAATCGACTTATACCATTTAGCAATTTTTATCGCTTCATCATAATTGCCGCTACTTAAACTTTCGCCAACTTCTCCACCAGCACAACCAGAAAGAACAATTAAACCTTCATTAAATTCTTCAATTAAATCATGGTCAATGCGCGGCTTATAATACATACCTTCTAAGTTAGCAGTCGTGCTAAGACGCATTAAATTATGATAGCCAACATCATTCATAGCTAGAACAGTTAAATGAAACCGAGCTTTATCTTTTGAAGGGTCGCGGTCATGTCTTGACCTAGACGCTACATAAAACTCTTGCCCAATAATAGGCTTAATACCGACATCATTTGCAGCCTTATAAAACTCTACAGCACCAGACATAGTACCGTGATCGGTAACGGCCACTGCCTCCATACCCATTTTTTTTACTTGTTCAACTAAATCAGGTATCTTTGTTAAACCATCAAGTAGGCTGTGATGTGTGTGATTATGCAAATGAACATAATCCGACGGCTTAAGTTCAATAACCCCCATATGTATCTCCTAGTATACCTAAAAATGACCTATTTTGTATGTAGTAAAAAACAATTTTATATTTTAGTGCTTGATTGCATTAATTATCTGATTGATATAATCGCCGATAAATGGAAACCAGCCGGCAAATTGGCTCAAGATCCAAATAATAATAGCAACAAGAACAGTACCACCAAGTAATGCACCAAATCCAAAGAAAATACCGCGCACAAAATTAGTTAAATAAACCCGATGTCGATTTGTATTAAAGTCGTAGAATAACTCTTCGAGTATTTGACGACGAGCATCACGCTCGGCATTATTTTTTGCTTTGAGTACTGACTTATTCATTGATTTTATTTTTTACTAAAGAAGCCTTTTTTAGCACCATCAATAGCACGTTCTGTACGATCTTTTAATTCGGTTGTCTTAGCAATAACATCTTCAGAAACATCTTCAGCCTTAGCTTTAACATCATCAACTAAGATACCAGCATCATCAGTTACCTTATTTATTTTATCTGTCACGTTTGCCTTAACATCGCCAGCTGCAACTTTAATTTCAGCCCGAGTTTCTTTGCCACTTTTTGGAGCTGTTACAATTCCGGCAATAAACCCAGCTGCTGCACCAATGAGTGCTCCGATTGCAAATTTACCTTTTGACATGATTATTTCTCCTTTTTACTTTTTTTAAAAAATTTCAACAACTTACTGACAATCTCGGCCAAAAACATTGGTGAAGTCACCTGGACAATTCTAGAAACAATTGATTCGATATCACCAACCGTTTTTTCAGCTGATAATGATATCTTTTTAATTTGTCGAGTTAGTTTTATTAAATATGCAAGTAATATAATGCCAAGTATTAAAAAGATAGCTAAAAATATCGATAATATTACTACAAGAATTTCAGCTGCTAAGTTCATTATTTATTACCATTTCCGTTGCTCTTATAATGAGTAACCTTATACTTTATATATTAGCACTAAAATTGAGAATAAATCAAATAGTAGTCTTTGGTCATGATTAGCTTTGCGGGTCCTGACGCTCGGTCCACCCCTAGTTTATAAAAATGGATTACCATTTTGTAGTAAACTGGGGTTGCCCCGCCTCACGCCACCCGTGATTACTGATAAAATCAGCTTTGTTATTTGCCGTAAGTAGTAAATCACTCAGGTCTATTCAAAATACGTCCAATATCATTACTTTATAACCAACGACCTGTGCGAAGCAGCCGAACGCCACGTGCTGGACTTCGTCCACACGTAGAGTGTGCCGTTGGTATAAACGTAATGAGAGTGGACAGTAAAATAATGATATTCTAAACAATTAGCTATTTTTATGCTTTTTTATTTAGTCGTTTTTGAAGATACTCAGCAAAATCACAACCGTACTCAGAGCTCTCTAAAGCAACATCAACGATAGCTTCAAGATACTTCAACTGATTACCAGTATCATGCCACACACCGTCTATAAAGCACCCATATACATCATCTTTACGCGCAAGTTCATTAATACTATCAGCAAGAGTAATTTCGCCGTTTAAGCCAACTTTTTCTTGGGCAATTATCGGAATAATGTCAGGAGTTAATAAATAGCTACCTACTGATGCAAAAGTCGAAGGCGTATTAGCCTCACCCGGCTTTTCAACTAGACCGTCTAATTTAAACACGCGATCCGATAATTGTTTGCCAATTTCTACCATTCCATATTTATCAGCATCTTTTTTATCAACTTCAATTAATGAAATAACTGATTTTCCGGTTTTATTATAAACTTCCTTAAGCTGAAGTGGCCAAGGAGTTTTTGACCTAAAAAAGTCATCCGCAAAGAAAACAAAGAAGGGTTCATCGTCATCAATTAAATGTTGCGCATTCAAAATTGGTCGTGCATTACCTTTTGGTGACCCTTTTTGGCGAACGTAAACAAAGTTAGCAAGTTCAGCTACGGCTTTAATTTGGTCAGCTTTATCATCTTTGCCTTTTTCACGAAGTTCAGCTTCAAGCGCATCACTACGGTCAAAATGATCTTCAATTGCGCGTTTTGTGCTACCTGTAACAATAATAATATCGGTTACACCTGCCGCCACTGCTTGTTCAACGATTAGTTGAATAACTGGTTTATCAATGATTGGCAACATTTCTTTTGGCATAGCTTTCGTTTGAGGTAAAAATCTCGTTCCAAGCCCTGCTGCACAAATTATGGCCTTAGTTGGTTGCTTCATATTTTTCCTCCCTGAGCTTCCTTTAATTTTTCATAAGCCAAAAAAATTGCATCGGTATCGCACATTTTACCATTTTTTGCATTATCAAAAAGCTGGCTTATAGATATCAGTTCAACATCTATAAACTCGCCTGAATCAAGTTTTTGATTACCACTATCGGTGCAGCCTAGCCCTAAATAGTAATAGAAAGTTGCATTTGAATAAGCATCTTTATATAATTTGCCAAGATACTCTACAGACTCTGGTACGTATCCGGTTTCTTCAACTAATTCACGCAAAGCAGCATCTTGTGGTAGCTCACCAAAATCAGCACGACCGCCAGGAAGCTCATGCATAACTTTTTCTGGACCTTGTCTAAATTGTTTAGCAATAACAACTTGATTATTTTTTGTTAACGCAAGTACAGCACAACATACCGTACCAACCGCCTCTTTTGTAATATATTCAGCCGATTTTCCGTCTGGTTGCTTAAACGTCTTTTTTACTAAAGTTCTCCAGCCAAACTTAACAACTTCGTCATCTTTTATGCGTGACCAAATATCCATTTTATATACGCTCTCTAATTAATCTTTGAGCTAATGCTGGATTTGCTTTGCCTTGTGATTTTTTCATAACCTGTCCGACTAAAAATCCAATTACCTTGTCATTACCATTTTTTAAATCTTCAACAGCCTTAACTGACGATGGGTCACTTAACACTTCGTCAACAATAGCAATAATTGCACTTTCATCACTGACTTGAATAAGGTTTTTTGCTAGTGCAATAGATCTTGGGTCTTTGGCACTACTAATCATTTCGGAAAATACTTCTTTTGCAGCCGTTGAACTTAGTTCATTCGAATCAACCATTTTTGACAAATCAATATAAAAATCATCAGGAATTGATTCACCATAAGACAGAATTGTACCATCGGCATTTACTTGGCCACTTACAACCGTTAATAACCAAAGACTAATTCGACGGGCAGTCGCAACATCACCAGATTTATCAAATATACGCTGGAGTAATTGAGCAGTTGATTGCGACAAAAGCAAGGCATTGATTACAGTACTATCAAGTCCCAAATCTTTCCAGGCGTTTCGATAAAACGATGGCAAAGCTGGCATTTTTGATTGAATTTCGCTAATTTCTTCTTCTGTCAAAACAATTGGCGGAATGTCAGCATCGGGCATATAGCGATAATCTTGTGCATCCTCTTTACTACGCTGACTTGAGGTTTTTTGTTTGGCATCATCCCAGCCACGCGTCTCTTGCACAACTTTTTCACCACGTTCCAAAATTTCGATTTGGCGCTTAAACTCAAATTCAGCCGCTCGCTCAACACTTCTAAAAGAGTTAAGGTTTTTAACTTCGGCGCGAGTCCCTAACTTATCAGAGCCCTTTAAAGCAGCCGATACGTTAACATCAAAACGCATATTGCCATGATAAAGGTCACCACGAGTTACACCGGCATATGTCATCAAATTATATAGTTCTGTGGCATAAGCTTTTGCTTGGGACGCCGAATGAATATCTGGTTCGGATACAATCTCAATTAGTGGCGTACCAGCCCGGTTAAGATCAACTAGGCTATAATTGCCAAAGTGAGTTAGTTTACCAGCATCCTCTTCCAAATGAGCGTGATTAATTCGAACATTAATTGAACTACCATCTTCCAGTGGAATATTAATAAGTCCAGCCAAAATAATTGGTTGGTACATCTGAGTCGTTTGATAACCCTTTGGTAAATCTGGATAAAAATAATGTTTGCGATCAAATCGACTTATGTGTGCAATTGGACTGTTTAAAGCCTTACCAGCCTTAATCGCCAAATCAACGGCACCACGGTTTAATACCGGCAACATACCAGGCAAGCCATAATCAATTGGGCTAATCACACTATTTGGCTCTTTGTCGCGTTCGTCATTATCGGCACCACTAAATAGTTTTGTATTTGTAGCTAATTGAACGTGACATTCAATACCAACCGTCATCTCATATTTTGCCAATATTTCATCTGTTAACATATTAAATAGCCCCCAAATCTTTCAACGCTTTTTTAAAGCCAGCTAGCGCATAACGAGCCTCGTCATAAGTTACATAGGCATCGGATTCATGAGCAATACGATTGCGTAATTTATGAGCATTCCAGATTCCATTATTATCGCTAAACTTGTTATTGGCATTTTTCATCCGCTCGCCCATTGTTTCGCCCCTATAACCACATTCTCGCAAAGCTTGGTCAACTAATTTATCGGCATTTAAAACCGACAACTGGTAACTCGAAGCCTCATCTCGCTTTAATTGATTTTCAATAGATAGGTATTTTACGCGATAGTTTTCGACGTTAAGATGTTTCCGGCAAGTATTCGAAGTTAATCTGCTAATAAAAGCTAGCAACAGCGCACCAACTATAATGAGGGCGGCAAAAAAGAATATTATTGATTGATCCATTATTTTATCTCCAATGAACGAGCTAATGATAAGAGCGCAGCATCACTTTGCCTAGGTCCGATTAATTGTACCCCAATTGGTAAACCAGATTTATCAGAACCAGCCGGGACACTAATTGCTGGTAAACCTGCAAGTGAAGCTGGCACAGTCATAATATCCTCTAAATACATCTTTATAGGATCACTGGTATTATCACCCAATTTAAAGGCTGTCGTTGGCGCGACCGGTCCAATTAATGCATCGTATTTACTAAACAATTCATTAAATTGATTAATCAATAAAGTTCTAGCTTTTTGAGCTTGCAAATAATAGGCATCAAAGAAGCCACTTGAAAGTACATAACTTCCAATCATAATTCGACGTTTGTTTTCAGTTACAAAACCCTCGTCCCTGGTTTTACCATAAAGTTCGGCAAGTGTTTTTACACCTTCGGCACGATGACCATAACGAATACCATCAAATCGAGCTAGGTTGCTGCTAATTTCGGCAGGAACAATGATATAATAAATCGCAAGTGCATATTCAATCATTGGCAATTCAACTTCTTCAACAGTGTAACCAGCTGCACGTAAACGATCGGCGTACTGATTAATACAATTACGAACGTCAATATCAACTCCATCAGCCATAAATTCTTTGATTAGACCAATTTTTTGACCAGGTTTTACATCAGATTGAACTTTAAAAAAGTCAGGTAAAGTTGTCATATCTCGGTCATCACGTCCGGCGATAATATCCATTACAAATTCCGCATCGGCAACATTAGAAGTTAAAGATCCAATTGTATCCGTGCTACTAGCCATTGCAACCACGCCATAGCGGCTAACCGTACCATAAGTTGGTTTTACGCCAACAACACCGTTAAAGCTAGCTGGTTGGCGAATCGAACCACCAGTATCAGTACCTAATGCAAATGGCACAATGCTTAGCGCCGTAACGACAGCTGACCCACCGCTACTGCCACCAGAAACACGAGTTGGGTCAATGGCATTTTTTGTAGGACCAAAGGCAGAGTTTTCAGTACTTCCACCGTGCGCAAAGGCGTCCAAGTTAGCTTTACCTATACAAATTGCACCTTCGGCCTCAAGTTTTTCAACTGCAGTTGCCTGAAGTGGCGCATTAAACTTTTCAAGCATTTTACTGGCCGCTGTAGTTGGAGCTCCAAATGCCAAAAAATTATCTTTAACTACAAATGGCACACCAGCAAGCTTTCCGATAATTTTACCAGCGTCAACATCATTAGCACGAGCTAAAGCTCGCTCTTCTGTTAAGTTTAAGATTGCATGATATTCGTCATTATTCTTAGCGAGTTTAATCGCGTTTTCAACTACCGCACGGGCAGAGCTGTTTTTAATTTGTTTTTTAATATCTGAAATAGTTGTCATTATAATACCTTTGGAACCTTAACTTGGTTATTTGTTGATTCTGGCGCAATTGCCAACAAATCATCCCTTTCTACACCGTAATCAATCACTGAATCATCTCGCCATACGTTTTCAAGCCCAGTTACCTGATAAGTTGGTTCGACGCCGTTAGTGTCTAATTCACCTAGTTTTTCAACGTAACCTAAAATATTACTAATATCAGTCCTAAGGCCATCAATTTCACCATCATCAAGCTTCAAGCTAGAAAGTTGCGCTAAATGTAGCACATCATCACGAGTTATTTGTGTCATACCGTATATTATAAACCAAAACAGGCTAAGTTTGCACTAAATGATAAGAATTAATTAATATAATTGAGTTTAAAATCTCATCTTGTTGTATAAAATATTATTTTCTTAGCGTCCCCTATCATTACATTTATACCAACAGCACACTCTACGTGTGGCCGTAGGCCAGCACGTGGCGTTCGGCTGCTTCGCACAGTCTGTTGGTTATAAAGTAATGATAGTTGACGTACTTGGGCAGAAATGAGAGA
>Ga0209429_10002223_pt1 | contig 11576 bp, 11 predicted proteins | sample BarGraNGADG00212_3_FD_184493 | JGI IMG/M metagenome (GOLD analysis project Ga0209429, IMG submission 184493) | Arctic peat soil microbial communities from Barrow, Alaska - Barrow Graham LP Ref core NGADG0004-212 (SPAdes) (version 2) | ecosystem: Environmental > Terrestrial > Soil > Wetlands >... | reverse complement strand
CTTTTCTCCGCGCGCAGGCGCGACAATAGAAAATACGGCCGTACAATATTATGTCGCGCGCGTTCGGCCACACCGGAGGGTTTGCATCCGTTCATCGGATTGATTTTATGGAATGGTTTTCCGGATCGGAGCGCTAACCCGGTTGCCGGTGCCGCCGGGGACACCTCGGAATCAATTGCGCGCCCAGCAGTGCGCCCACCGCGAATAGTCTCAGCCGGTTTTCGTCCTATTTCCCCGCCTCCAACCGCTCGTACAGATCCACACTGTCCAACACGTTGATGGTTTTCGTTTGGAGTAGCGCGATGGCTTGGTCGGGATCGTCGAAACGGAAGACCAGCACGCCGCGGTTTTCGTTCTTGAGGGTGAAGGCGTACATGTATTCGACATTGATTTTCGCCTGCTCCAGCACGGTGAGGATCTCCACCAAGCCGCCCGGACGATCCGGCACTTCGATGGCTACCACGTCGGTGACCTTGACCACGCAGCCGCCCTTTTCGAGCACCTGCTTGGCCTTTTCCCAATCGCGCATGACCAGCCGTAAAATGCCGAACTGCTGCGTGTCGGCCAACGACAGCGTGTGAATGTTAATCTTGGCCTGGGCCAACAACTGGCAGGGGCGGGTCAGCGCGCCCGGTTTGTTTTCGAGGAACAGCGAGAGTTGCTTCAGTTTCATGGGGGTCTCCTTTACATTTTCCGCTGGTCAATCACGCGCTTGGCCTTGCCCTCGCTGCGCGGAATCGTGCGCGGCTGAACCAGTCGCACCTGCATGCGCAAGCCCACCGTGCGTTCAATGGCCAGGCTCAACTGACTCTGCAAATTCTCCAGGGCTCCCACCGTGTCGCTAAAGACCTCCGCGGTAACCTCAACCTGCACTTCCACTTCGTCCAATCCGTGCTCGCGCCGCAGGATGATCTGGTAATGCGGCAGGGTGCCTTCGACCGCCAGCAGGGCCGTCTCGATTTGCGAAGGATAGACGTTGACGCCGCGAATGATGAACATGTCGTCGCTGCGGCGCGAGATGCGCTGGAAGCGGCGCAACGTGCGCCCGCAGGCGCAAGTTTCGGGAGCCAGGACCGTGATATCGTGGGTGCGGTACCGGATCATGGGCATCGCCTGCTTGCTCAAGGTGGTCAGCACCAGTTCGCCTTCCACGCCGTCGGGACAGGGTTTGCCGGTTTTGATATTGACGATTTCCGGATAGAAATGATCCTCGAAAATGTGCGGTCCGGTTTGGCACTGGCATTCCATCGCCACGCCGGGCCCGATGATTTCAGACAGACCATAGAGGTCGTATGCCTTCAGACCGCTCAGCGCTTCGATGCGGTGGCGCATCCCCTCGGTCCATGGCTCGGCGCCAAACACCCCCGCGCGCAACGGGAGTTTCTTGAAATCGATGCCGGCCTCCTGACCTTGTTCGAGAAGGTGCAGGAAATAACTGGGCGTGCAGCAGATGGCCGTGACCCCGAAATCCTTCATGATCATGAGCTGCCGCTGGGTGTTGCCACCCGAGATGGGAATGACGGTTGCGCCCAGCGCCTCAGCGCCGTAGTGGGCGCCCAACCCGCCGGTGAACAAGCCGTAGCCGTAGGCGTTCTGGATGATGTCGCTCTCATGCAGCCCGCAGGCGGCAAAACTGCGCGCCATCACGCTGGCCCAGACATCCACGTCCGCCTGGGTGTAGGCCACGACGATGGGCTTGCCGGTCGTGCCACTGGAGGCGTGCAACCGCACGATCTCTTGCATGGGGCTGGCAAACAGCCCAAAAGGATAGGTGTCGCGCAGGTCGCTCTTCTCGGTGAACGGCAGCTTGACGATGTCATCAAGCGATTTCAAACCGGCCGGCGTTAAGTCGCGATCCTGCAGGCGTTGCCGAAACAGGCTCACCCGATCGTAGGCCCGCTGCACGATGGCTTTGAGCTTGCGCAATTGCAGGTCGCGCAGTTGTGAAATGGGCAGAAAATCCGGCGCGCTGACCGGATGGTAACCTTTCCCTAAATCTTGGCGGTAATTGATCATAGCCGTGTCACTTTGCCCCGTGAGAACTTGCTTCATCCTCTGTCCGCGGCGACCCGGAAACTTTCCCAACCGGCCGCTGCTTACCGCGGTTCAGCCCGCCAGCCAGCGCCGCCCGCCTAACGCGTGATGGCCACGCCGCGCCCCACGTCGAAGGCCTGGTGGTTGGCCGCCCATAGTTTTTCCGGAAAACAGGCGTCAATCGCCGCGCGCCAATCAGTTTCCGGAACTTCCAGATGATTGCTAAGAACACCTAAAAGGGCAATATTAAAACTCTTGCGATTCGTCAGTCGCGCCGGATCCACGAGATCCGGCGTCACCAGAACTCCACCGGCGCGCAATTGCTGGCGATTCGGCTCCACTTGGTCGGGCGCGAGCACCACCAGGCAATCGGCCTCGCCGGGCGGCACCATCGGGCTGAAGACCTCCGGACCAAAACGGATGTCGCTGCAAACCGATCCGCCACGCTGGCTCATGCCATGCACTTCGCTTTTCTTCACGTCGAAGCCAGCTCGAAACACAGCCTCGGCCAGCACATCGGAGGCCTTCAACACGCCCTGGCCGCCCAGGCCGGCGATCACCACGTTCGTCACGGTTTGCTTACTCACTTTGGAGTCCTCCCGGCCCGATGGCGCATTTTTCGTATTCGCGCAATTGTTGGGCAATGAGGATGCACGGCCGCTGCGCCACCAGCAGCACCGTCTGCCCGCTGGCGAGGCATTCCTGCAGCATCGTCGCAAATTCCGCAGGTTCCCGGCCGATCTCCACTACTCGAACCTGCTGCACCCCCAGCGATTTACCCAACGCGGCGTACTCCCATTTCACCGTCCTGCTGTGGTCGAGCTTCCGCCCGGTGCCGGGATGTTCCTGATGCCCGGTCATCGCCGTGGTGCGGTTATCCAGGATGATCACCACGTGACCCGTCGGCGGTGGATTATAAACCATTTCGACCAAACCCGTGATGCCGCTATGCACAAACGTGCTGTCGCCAATCACGCTCACCACCCGCCGCGCTTCATCCGGTGGCAGCACGTGCCGCAATCCCAGTCCCACGCCGATGCTCGCCCCCATGCAGACGCAGGTGTCCATGGCCGAGAACGGCGGCAACACTCCCAGCGTATAGCAGCCAATATCGCCCGCCACGATGCAATCGAGCGTCCGCAACGCCTCGAACACCACGCGGTGCGCGCAACCCTCGCACAATTGCGGCGGCTGGCCGGCTGGGCACGCCGGTTCCGGCGAGGTGTCGCCCGCCAGAATCCGCCGCACCCGGTCCACGTTCAGCTCGCCAAAACGGAACCTCTCCGGCCGGTCTTCGACGGCCAGGCCTTGGGCGCGTATGGCATCGAGTAGGAACGGATCGCCCTCCTCGATCACCACGCACCGATCCACACTGCGCACAAACGCCGCGATCTTCGCCATCGGCAGCGGGTAGGTAAAACCCAGCTTCAGCACGCGGGCCTGGGGCGCGGCTTCGCGCGCGTGCATGTAGGAAACACCCGAGGTGACGATGCCGAGGCAGCGGTCGCCATCGATGACCCGATTTAACGAACAGGTTTCGTTCCACGCCGTCATCGCCTGTAATTTCTCGCGCAACTGCCGGTGGGCCGGGCGCGCATAGGCGGGAATCATCACGCGGCCCCGGACATCGCGCACAAACTTCCGCGGTTGCGCCGGGGCGGGAACGGACCGGGGTTGCACCCGCGTTTGGGTGTGGCACACGCGCGTGGTCAGGCGCAGCAATACCGGGATGTGCCAGCGTTCCGATAAATCGATTGCCGCCAGGGTGAAATCGTAAGCTTCCTGGGAATCCGAAGGCTCGACCATGGGCACGCCCGCCGCCACGGCATAACGGCGGTTGTCCTGCTCGTTCTGGCTCGAGGCCATGCCGGGATCATCGGCCGAAACAATCACCAAGGCACCGCTCACACCCGTGTAAGCCACGGTAAAGAACGGGTCGGCGGCGACGTTGAGCCCCACATGCTTCATGGTCGCCAAGGCGCGCGCTCCGCCAAAGGCGGCGCCGATGGCCACTTCGAGAGCCACTTTCTCATTAGGCGACCATTCGGCATGGCCGCCCAGGTCGGAAAAATGCTCCAGGATTTCGGTCGAGGGCGTGCCCGGATAACCGGCTCCCAGGGCCACGCCCGCGTGCCAGGCGGCCAAAGCGACCGCCTCGTCTCCGCTCATCAATTTACGTTCCAAATTGCTCATGCCCGTTGGTTGGCTTGCTCCACGATTTCCAGGAACCACTGCGGGGGACGAATCGGTTTGCCGGCAGCCTCGGTGAAGGCGTGGATGGTGTATCCCCGCGCCACGGGTTGACTGTTCTCTGCCTGCACAATCAGCACCTCGGCGCGCAGCCGGGCCCGGCCCGCGAAGGCCACGGCGGTAGTCATACGCAGCAAATCGTCATAGCGCGCCCGCCCCTGGTATTCGACATGCGCCTCGACCACGGGCAGAAACACGCCGCGCGCCTCCATGGCGGTGTATGGCATTCCCAGGGCCCGCAACGCCTCGCTGCGCCCGCACTCGAACCATTCGAGCGCCCGGGCGTTGTAAAACGTGCCCATCTGGTCGGTCTCGCTGTAGCGAACCCGAAACGTGGTGACATTTTCAAACCGGCTCATCGCGCAGGAAAATGCCACGGATCGGCCAGGAGTTCAACAAAAGGTGGAGATGCGCTCGGTATTCGGGCGATGGCGCCGGCGTCAGGCTGGAGTTATCGGCGAGACCTACGCGCGTGCAAAAGCGTCAGGGGACACGATCAATCCCAAGCCTGGCGAAGCGTTGTCCTGCAGAGAAAGGCAGGCAACCTGCCGGCGCTCCCGCTGGTCCGTATGAAGCCTCGATGGCCCTGCAGCCACGCCTTGTGTCCATAAACTCGTCCATGCAACCTTTTGTTGCATATGCAATAAAAGATTGCATAGTCAAAGCAGATTCATACGAAGTCGCCTGGCAACCAGGTGCTTGGTCAGCGTTCCGGCCAAAGCCGGCATTCAGGCACTTTCCTTCTCCAGCCTGGCCAGCACCTCCGGATCGCGCACGTCCACCCATCGCCCTTGGATTTCCAGGCCGGCGATCCGGTGGCCCGACTCGATGAGCGCGCGGATCGCATCGGTGAGTTCGTACTCGCCCCGAGGCGACTTCTGCAAACGCGCCGTGAAAGTGAAAAGCTCCGGTCGGAAGAGGTAAACCCCGGCGTTGTACCAGACCGGCTGTCCGGGCTGGAGCAGGCCTTCGCGGCGCAACTGCTCCAATTGTTCCGGCTGGGGCTTTTCGATGACCCGCGTCAGACAGAACGACGGATCGAAACAGAGCATGCCCCCCTGGGTCACGTCTTCGCCGTCCGTCACGGTTATGACACCGGAAAAATCATGCTCGCCAAACCGCCGGATCATTTGCCGGTAGGTCTCCGGTTTCACGAGGATATCACCGTACGTCAGCAGGAAGGCGTCGCTCCCGACAAAGTCCTTGGCCAATTCAGGCGCCTTGCCGGTGCCGTCCGGCACCGTTTGGCGCGCGTAAACGATCCGCACGCCCCAACGTGAACCGTCTCCGAAATAGGACTCGATGACCTCAGCCTGCCAGCCGGTGATGATGCAGAATTCACGAACTTGCGCGGCACGCAGACCGTCCACGATGTGTTCGAGGATGGGCTTGCCCTGGACCTTGAGCATGGGCTTGGGGCACGCGTCGGTAAGGTCCTTCATACGCGTGCCTTTGCCGGCGGCCAGGATGACTGCTTTCATTAAGCCCCGAACTTGTCGAATGCCTTGGCGTTGGCCTGCATGTAGCGCAAGAGGTATTTAGCCTCGAACAGACCGAGCGAACCCAGATTGGCGCCCGTTTCGGTGAACCGCTCGAGTTTGTCCGAACCGGAGACAGCCGACTGCAGCAGCACCGGCTGTGGATGCCACGAATGACCTTTCATGGGCGCCGGGGTGGAATGATCGCCCGTGATGGCCAGCACATCGGGCCTGCGCTTCATCAGGATCGGCAGGGCGGCATCGAAATCTTCAATCGCCTTCTTCTTCAGGGCGAAGTTGCCATCTTCCCCATATTTGTCGGTGTATTTGAAGTGGATGAAGAAGAAATCGTACTGCTCGTAATGGTCGAGGTAGCACTGGAACTGCTCGGCGATGGTCTGCGGTCCTTCGAGCTTGGTCATGCCCACGAGCTGGGCCAGGCCTTTGTACATCGGGTAAACCGCAATGCAGGCCGGCTTCAGTTTATAACGGTCCTCGAAGCGCGGGATGGCCGGCTGATGCGCGATGCCGCGCATGAGGAAGCCATTGGCCTTCGGATGCGAGGCGAGGATGGGCAGCGCCAGTTTGACAAAGTCAGCCACCACCTTGGCGGTCTTCTTTTGCGCGGCGGACTTGGAATTCTCCGGCTTGGCCACCCACAACGGCTGGCCTTCGCGGTTCGGATCGGTCGAGGTCAGCGGCCCTGCGAGCCCCTGGCCGCGGAAGACCACCACGAAACGGTGTTCCTTGCCGGGCTTGATGATGACCTCCACGTCGCCCACCTTCTTGATCTTGGCGGACATCAGGGCAACGAGTTGCTCGCAAACCTCGGTGGGAATGCGGCCCGCCCGGCGGTCGGTGATGATGCCCTTTTTATCGAGCGTGCAGAAATTGGCGCGCGCGGCGACATCGCCGGGCTTGAGTTCCATGCCCAGCCCCAGCGCCTCGATCACTCCGCGGCCGACCTGGAATTCGATGGGATCATAGCCAAACAGGGCGAGGTGACCCGGTCCGCTCCCCGGGGTGATGCCGGGCGCCACCGGGATCATGCGCCCCTGCGCGGAGTCCTTGGTCAAGGCATCCAAATGGGGTGTCCTAGCCGCCTCCAGCGGGGTCAAATAGTTGTTTTCTTTGGTGGCAATGTCACCCACGCCATCCATCACGACCAAAGCGAGTTTTGCGTTGGTTTTCAGCGTCAATTCCGAATAAAGCGCATCCAAGTTCATAAGTTTCCTTTTCGATTTCAGACTGATCATGGGCTGACCCGACCCGGGGCCGGACCTGCCATCGCCAGGAATATTGCGAGCAATCAGCCCCCAGCGTCAACGCGATTCCGATCGCTAAGGATCGAGTTTGCTTGCCCGTCCGCGTCATGCGGTTAGTATGTCCCATCATGAAACGTCTTTTGGCTTCTTCGCTCGCCAGCTTGACCCTGTTATCCGGTCTTCTGGCCGCCGATTTCCAACCCGTCACGCTGCCAATGGGTTCGCCGGCGCCCGACTTCAAACTGCCCGGTGTCGATGGCCGTTTTTATACGCTCAAAGATTTCGCCAGCGCTAAAATCCTGGTCGTCGTCTTTACCTGTAATCATTGCCCGACCGCGCAATATTATCAAGATCGCCTCAAACAGCTCGCCACCGATTACCAGAACCGGGGTGTCGCCGTGGTGGCCATCTCCCCCAATGATCCCAAGTCCGTGCGCCTCGATGAGCTGGGCTGGACCGATCTGGGCGATTCGTTTGCCGAAATGAAAATCCGCGCCCAGGAAAAGCAGTTCAACTTCCCCTACCTCTACGACGGCGACACCGAAACGGTCGCCCGCGCTTACGGCCCGCTGGTAACTCCGCATGCCTTTGTCTTCGACGCCGAACGCAAGCTCCGGTACGTGGGCGCCATCGACGACTCCGAACGCATCCAGCACGTCAAAGTCCACCACGTCCGCAACACCATCGACGCCCTGCTCGCCGGCCGGCAACCGCCGACGCCCCAAACCAAAGTCGTCGGCTGCTCCGTCAAATGGGCCGGCAAATCCGAGACCGTCAAGGCCTACGTGGACAAACTCGCCGCCGAACCGGTGTCGCTCGGAAAGGCCGGCACGAACGAACTCCGGGAGCTGCGAAAAAACGCCCCGGGCAAATTCCGGCTGGTGAACTTCTGGGCTACCTGGTGCGCACCGTGCCTGGCCGAGTTCAGCGAACTGGTCACCCTCAACCGCATGTATCGCCACCGCGACTTCGAACTGGTCACCGTCTCGCTCAACCGGCCGGATGAAGAAACGGCCGTGCTTGGCTTTCTTAAAAAACAGCAGGCGTCGAACAAAAACCTGATTTTCGCCTCAGCCGAGCGGGAGAAGCTGATCGACGCCTTCGATCCAGATTGGCAGGGCGTCGTGCCCTACACCGTGCTGATTGATCCGGACGGCAAAATCCTCTATCGGGAAACCGGCAGCATCGACGCCCTCGCCCTGAAGCGTGCCATTGTCAAAGCGCTCAACGAAAAGAAAGCATGGTAGCAAAGGGATCGCCGGGACGAAAGGCGTGATGCCGTTTGCGCCGTAAGCCGTTAAAGGAGCGTGGCGTTGGTCAAGGTGGCTTCCCTTCCCAAAGCGCCTGAGGACTGGCGCAGTCCAAAAGCTGGCGCCCGCTCGAACCGGCCGTGAATTCGCGAAGCGTTTTGGACTGCGCCAGTCCTCTGGCGCTTTCAGATGATGTTTGCCCGGCGCTCAACAGATACGGGGCTGGAAGGCCCCCGGAACCGGCCAAGAGCCCGGGCTCTTAACCCGATCGGTCGGATCAGACCCTATTCATCTGGCTAGGTAAAGGGGTGAGCATCCAAACGCTCACTTTGCAAAAAGGCGGTGCTGGGTTATTGTGGAAGTACAAGCTGAACGATAACCGTAGGTCCGGGATTGACGTAGCCCGTGGAAACGTCTAGTTTGTCCGCTCAGCAACAAAAAAGCCAGAATCCGTAATTGTATGAAAAGTATGAATACCATCTTGAATCGGCCCCAGACAGGTCGCTTGACTGGGCGTGGGGGATTTACCTTGATCGAGCTTTTGGTGGTGATCGCCATCATCGCCATCCTGGCGGGAATGCTCTTGCCTGCTCTGGCCAAGGCCAAGACCAAAGCCCAGGGTGTTTTCTGCATGAACAACAACAAGCAATTGACCCTGGCTTGGATAATGTATTCGGACGATTACAACGGCAACTTGGTTCCAAACCACGACGGCGGCACGACTGATTACAACCTGAGTTGGGTGCCGGGCTGGCTGGATTTCACTCCCAACAACTCCGCCAATACGAATCTAAACTACTTGAGGATTTCGAAGATTGCACCTTACACGAAAGCTGTAGCAGGCATTTATAAGTGTCCTGCGGATATCTACTTGTGTCTTGAAGGAGGCAAAAAGATGCCTAGGGTTCGAAGCGTAGGCATGAACGGATTTATCGAAGGTGGGGCTTACAAGGGAGGCGAAGGTCACGGTTCGCTCGACTCCCATTGGTATACCGGGTGGTCTAGCTATCAGAAAATGACCGATATCAAGAATCCACCCCCAGTCAGGCTCTGGGTATTTGTGGATGAACATCCCGACAGCATCAACGACGGCTGGACCATCATGAACGTAACGGACCCCAACAATTGGATGGATCTGCCAGCCAGTTATCACAATGGGGCTTGCGGACTTAGTTTCGCCGATGGACACGCGGAAATAAAGAAATGGATCGAGAGCAGCACGCGGCAACCTGTGAAGCAGAAACAATTCAACGGCGTTTCGGCCCCGAAAAGCAGAGACATTCAGTGGATCATTGAGAGATCCTCTGCGAAAAGCAGGTGAGTTAACCGGCGTCAGCCTTAAAAAAGGAAATTCCTAATCAGTAACTGAAGATCGCGCCGAAGGTTTCCACCATGACCGTCCACCGGGCGCCCGCTCCCGGACGCGGTCAAATAATCGACCATGAGTGTGTCCGTAACGGCGTGGCAGAAATCTTCTTGGAAGTCGAACCGCTGACCGGACGCCGTCACGTCGCCATCACGGAACACCGTACCCGCAAGGACTGGGCCCTCTTCGTCAAAGGCATGCTGGAGGAGCGATACCCACAGGCCACCAAAGTCCGCTTAGTGATGGATAATCTCAATACCCACACGGCGGCTTCGCTTTACGAAACCTTCGAGCCGGAGGAAGCTCGACGATTGGCCCGCTGACTCGAAATCCACTACACACCCAAGCACGGCAGTTGGCTCAATGTCGCCGAGATCGCGTTGAGCGTGCTCAGCATCCAGTACCTCCAGCGTAGAATCCCGAATATCGACCTGATGAGAACAGAAGTGGCGGCTTGGGAGCTGGATCGAAATAACCGCGCCGCAGCCATTGACTGGCGTTTCACCACCGAAAACGCTCGCATCAAATTGGAGCGTCTTTATCCGAAATTATAAATGATACAGGATTCTAGGCTGGCGGACTTTAAACGTGAAGGGTGAGCCATCAGCTCACCCTTCAATTTTAACGGAAGAAGTCTTTTGAAGCCAGATACGTAGCTACTCAGTTAGGCTTTACTTAGACTGTGGTTAAATATCGACTTATCCAGTATGACCGCAACGATTCCTGATCAATTCAAAAATGTGACGGTGGTGGCCAAGGCCAATGTCTATTTTGACGGCAAGGTCGTCAGTCACACCGTGCTGTTCCCCGACCGCAGCAAAAAGACGCTCGGCCTGATCTACCCCGGCTCCTACCATTTCGGCACCAACCACGCCGAACGCATGGAAATCGTGGCCGGTGAATGCAGCGTGAAATTCGACGGGACGACGGCAACGAGCATCTATGCCGCCGGCCAGGCCTTCGAGGTGCCGGCCAAATCGGGTTTTGATGTCGCGGTCAAATCAGGTATTTGCGAATACATCTGCTCGTTTTTGGGGTAGCTTCCGCGCGGCGGTTGGTGATGGCAGCAGTCCAAAAGGCGCCCCATTTATCAAGAACGAGGAGAACTCAGGGCCCGGTCGGAAGCGTCCTTCCCAAAGCGCCAGAGGACAGGCGCAGTCCAAAAGCTGGCGCCGGCTCGAACCGGCCGTGAATTCGCGCAGCGTTTTGGACTGCGCCAGTCCTCTCTCATCTTTACCGGCAAAAGGATCAACCAAACAAATTTTTCAATTCGGCTAATCTGAGCGGATGCTAGACGCCGTACGCCGGTGTGGACGCTGGATCAGTAAAGCGATCCTGCAACGAATCACCGCCCGAACCCTGGGGCCCGAGCCGCCGCCACGCCAGGAACTGCTCCAGGAGTTTTGCCGCCGCACCGACTGGCGTAATCGCAAAGGCGAGCTTTGGCTCAGCTCCGCCAAGGTTCTTCATTTGGGTAAAATGTTGCCTGCTGCTTTTGGGCGCGGCTGGAGTTTGGTCCGTGGAGGCTAACCCGGCTTGCGGCGGCCTTCCTTGGCGGGCGCTTTTTTTCGCGCGCACTCCTTTTTGATTTTTTCCCAGTTCACCAGCGTGTTCAAGATCAGCAAGCCCCGGCCCATCAGGTCTGGCCCTGGATGGCCGTCGGCTTTGCGAGCCCAGAACCCCGCCAGCATCGCCACCAGCAAATTGGCTTGGAACAGCGTCAGCGTGGCGGGGACTTCGTTGGGCTGGCTTGGTACGGTGGGAGCACCGGCCGCCGGCTCCGGAAGCCACCGTGTCGGGCGAGGGGACTGGCTGGCTGGCTCTCGCTTGGGACCCCGCTCCGGAGCGGGCGTGTTCCGGCAAGGGCCTTTTTTTTTGAGCTCTTCCAAAATGGCCAGTTCTTCCGGAGTATAGAGCACGGAGGCGGGCAAAT
>Ga0209429_10002218_pt1 | contig 11592 bp, 11 predicted proteins | sample BarGraNGADG00212_3_FD_184493 | JGI IMG/M metagenome (GOLD analysis project Ga0209429, IMG submission 184493) | Arctic peat soil microbial communities from Barrow, Alaska - Barrow Graham LP Ref core NGADG0004-212 (SPAdes) (version 2) | ecosystem: Environmental > Terrestrial > Soil > Wetlands >... | reverse complement strand
AGAGAAATTGACAGATATCTGGACTGCACCGGCGGGCGTTCCCGGGGTTGAAACTCTCTTTCCTCTCATGTTGATGGCAGTGAAGCGAAATCTTCTCACGCTGAAAAAGTTGATCGAGGTCACAAGCCAGAACCCCGCCAGGATATTTGATCTAAGGAAAGGCGCTCTTGTTCCCGGATATGATGCCGATCTCATAATCGTGGGGGATGCAAAAGAGATCCGCAGGGAAAAAATGCACAGCAAAGCAGGATGGACGCCCTTTAGCGGGATGAAGGGCATTTTCCCCAGAATGACCATATCACGGGGGGAAGTAGTTTTCGAAGATGGGGAGATCTTTGGAAAGAGAGGTCGTGGGAGGTTCATTCCGGGACGTGGATTTAAGAAGGGAGATGAAGAAGATGCAGAATGAATGTTTTCTCAAGAAGCATTTCTAAAAGTGAGGCGCCTATATCCGGAAGTTCGCCATTTTTTAAGATATGGGCATTAATAGCATCTCTTTTTTCAACATAAATCCCAAAAAGTGCATCATTTTTATATCTCAAGAATTCTTCAAACGAAAGCGGAAAGAGGTTCAAGACAAAAATTCGCCCGACGAGGTATTTTATGCCGTGTATCGTGAGTCCGGAGGCAGAATACTTAAAGTTTGCTCTAGCGAAAAAGATAATATACATTTACTCATAATAATAAATAGAATATAATTGCAAAATAGAAAAACTATCCTGGAGGAGTCTAAAGGTATAAATCGATAGCCCTTGTAACCGATGATTTTCTGGTATATCATTCCATTATAGAGGAAGCACGTACCCGGCAATTGAACATCCTCGTTCTCAATCCCGAACAGCGCATACCACCACATGTCGGGGTCATTATTACAACGGAGAAAGAATCTGAAGGAATAGATTTCGGGCATGACAAAATACTCATCGCTGACAATAGACCCCAGGCGACCCTTGATAAAGCGCTCTCCTTATTATTCGGTGAGGATTTTAACCAGATAATAATAGGAATAGATCCGGGAAAATATCCGGGCATTGCGGTGCTTGGGAATAACAAGACAATATCTGTTCATCATGTGTCCGTAAGCGATGTCTGTCCGCTTATTAAACGGACAATTAAGATTTTTGAGAACAAGAACATCATTGTAAGGATCGGGCACGGCGCAAGGCTCATCCGTTCTCAGTTAATAAACGGGATACTTGACATGGGGCTTCAGGTAGAAATGGTGGATGAAACAGGAACAACACCCAATCTTGGGAAAGGAGTTCATGGGCAGGTAATATCAGATATTATTGCAGCAATAAATATTGCACTTATTCCTGGAAAGATCGTTGGAAAACAGTCCATAGAGCCTTCGCATGGAGAGGTGCGGGTCATTCAGGAATCAAGCAGGGAATACTCTAACGGCCGCTCTACCATCCCACGGTTTCTTGCCAAGAAGGTCGCAAAAGGAGAGTTAACACTAGATGAAGCTATGGAGAGACACCGGAATGACTAATTCAGCGCCTTGGATTTTTTTGTTTCTCAGTCTTTGCTGATATCCATGCTCCCACCACCGCTATCAAAACTGCAATAGCCATGCTTCCGAACACGAACTGGTATCCATTATTGATTATTGGGTATCTTTCCATCGCATCCCTGATCACAAGGAGATATGAGCTTCCCGACCATAAGAAAATCCCTGTTGCAATGACAAAGAATGGATGTGACCAGTGCCGTCCGATCTTTTCCTTGGCAAGATGAAGGTCAAAGATCTTCCCGATATTTACCATAACACCTGCAAGAGTATACCAGCCTATGGAGGCATTGATATACCCCATAACCAGGACAAGATAACCCATGAGTATAGGTTCATTATAATAATCCCACAGTGCAATACCGCCCTGCACTGTTCCTATCAAAGAAAGTATTATAGCTGCCAGGTACATCACAAAGGTAATTTTTCCCCCATATAAAGATCTTGTCATTGACTCAATGAAACCAGTGACTGCATCATCAAGCCCTGTTCCACGATAGAGCATATAAAGTCCTATTGCTGCAGATATTGCCATAGCTGCGACCTCCGGGCGGTCAAAATATAATGAGGTCGCATAAATGAGTGAGACAAGCCCGATAGGCACGAAAAAAGTGTGTGATATCTTGGGATCGTTAAAAGCGTTCTTGATTATATAATATGTGCTTTCAAGGTTCTCATGCTGCTTTACGATTATTCGATGGACACCATCAACTTTCAACCTCGACTGGATGATCGGAAGGACGGATTCATCTTCCGCTCCATCGGAAACAAGTATCGCATTATGTGGTTTTAACTGCGAGATTATCATATCAAGCTGTTCTGCTATCAACTTGTCAGCATATATTCCAACTTTCTTGTCTCCGGCTATTGAAACGATTTCAACATCATTTTCTTTTGCTATGAGCTCATCATAGACATTTATCCCACCAAATATAGTATTAATATCTGAATCTTCAGGATCAGCTGCTGCAAGCCTGACAGCGGCATCAATGTTAGCGGCGCGCCCGATTACCGGACTGGCGACTTTTGCCTTCTCGCCGATATCGTTGTCCCTGTCAATACATATGATAAGCGTATGCATTGTACTCTGTTATCGTTACGTTTATATAAATAATATTCGCACCAATTTTATAAATGGATATTCACTTTATATATGGTCAAGATCATAGTTTGAATCATTTGGTTATCATGACTCAAATTGATCCATCCCACATCGCCAGGTGCGCGCAACTGGCCATGATCCTTGAAGTATCTGCAACTCCCAAGCCTGGCAATGTCGACCGCGACCATAATTACACTGATACGCGATTTGAGCATTTCCTTGCAAGCGCTGTCGGCGTATATCCAATACTTGAGATGGCAGCAATCTCAAAAGCAGGAGTTGGGAAGCTCATTCATGACTCTGTTGTGGAAAGCAGCAAATGGCAAAGCGGCGGAAATACGCATTTCGGGGCATTCATCCTTCTTATACCGCTTGTTATGGCAGGAGGACGATGCGAGAATAAAAAGTGCCTGGAAAAAGAGGTACAAAAGATCGTAAGGGAAACGACAGTCGATGACGCAGTTGAATTTTACAGGGCTTTTGCCACGGCAGGAGTGAAAGTCAAACCAGTTGATGACCTTGATCTTAGAGATGCGGATTCTATTGGGCAAATAAATAAAAACGGTTTGACGCTTTTTGACCTGATGGACATATCTGAAAGTTACGATATGATAGCAGAGGAATGGATAAATGGTTTTAAGAAGACATTTGAATGCTCTAGCCTGATCCAGGAGAAAATCAAGAAATATGGAATAAATGACGCTATTGTTCTGACATTTATGGAGCTATTATCAAGAAATAAAGACACCTTTATTCGTACAAAATTTGAAATAACAAAAGCGGAAGAAGTATCAATCCGCGCAACAAGCATTCTGCAAAAAGGCGATATGACAAGAATAAGGCCGGAAATTTGCCAATTTGACGAGGAACTATTGAGGGAAGGAGTAAATCCAGGTTCAACAGCTGATATTATTATTGCAGGGCTTTTTGTTTCGCTTTTTGAGGGGATGAGATTCTGATAGATATTGAAGAATTCGGGATACATGAAGGAATATCCGAAGTGATCTTTACAACTATCTCCCCTGACGGTATTCCAAATGCAGCACCTATTGGTTTGCACATGAAAGATGGAAGGTTTTTTGCACGAATATACAACTCAAAAACACTTGAGAACATAATGAGCAACAAAGCGGCTGCTTCAAATATCGTAGATGATCCATTTTTATTTGTGGAGTCGGCACTTTCGGATACCAATCCGGATAACTTTGATCTTATTGGAGGTTTTCCGGTTCTTAAGAACGCACTGGGATGGATTATTTTTAATTGCAAGATCAGGATGGGTGAAACTATTTCAGTAGTTGAGCTTACGCCTGTAGATGCACAAATTAAGCATCGGCAGATTCATCCCATAAATCGTGGTTTCAATGCAGTAATTGAAGCGACGGTTGAGGCAACGCGATATGTTGTCATGCATGATAAAAAATCTCTTGACCGCATCGAATATTATGATACTATTGTCCATAAATGCGGAGGCCCCAGGGAAAAGGACGCGATGAAGCTGCTTTTTGACCTAATCGGGGAATAGGCTATTGCTTATCCAGCGATTTTTTTTACTAATAGGAAAGTAATAAAAGCATAAAGCTGAGTATTTACTTCAAAAAAAAAGGAAAAAAGGGACAAATAACTATTTGCCCTTTCTATTCTTCACAACCAGGAGCATTGCCAAAAGCATAATACCGGCAATAGAAAGTCCAAAGGACAACGGACCGAATTCTGGTACTGGATTCGGGGTCGGGGTCGGAGTTTCATTTCCTGTAACTGGCCTATTTGTGAAGTTCACGTTAGGAACATCGCTGCCGTCTACGTTGACCGTTTGAGTTGTAGGCCCAACCGGAGTAAAATTCGCCTGTGTTTCTTCGGTTATGTCATAACTGCCATTTGACAGGTTCGTGAACATGTAGAGGCCGTTAGCATCCGTAGTCGTATTCTCCTCATTGCAGCCCACGCAGGAAATCTTCCAGCCTGCTATTCCCACATTATCACTGGCATTTAATTTGAATCCTGATATGTTGAACGCCAGTCCTGGTGTGATTATAACAGGTGTCAGGGCAAAGTTCAGGGTGACTGTTTGTCCAGAGGTTACCGTAACGCTTGCGCTGTCGCTCTGGTATCCAGTTGCGCTGGCTGTAGCAGTATATGTACCTGCGGTAATGTTTATGCTGTAGTTGCCGTTAGCATCCGTAATATTACTCTGGGTATCTGCTTCCACGGTTGCACCTTCTATCGCTGAGCCTGATGAGACATTGGTCACTGTCCCTGCTATTGTGCCGTTGCTAACTACAACAATCTCCTTCGGATCGACGAATCCTTGACTTGGGCCGCCTGCGCCGTTGTGGCACCTGAAGCACCAGCCGGGGTTACCAATACCCGTGATCGGCGGGAAGGTAGTTGGCTTTGTGTCAAGACTCGGGTGACATCCAATGCAAGCAGTATTTACTGAGGCATTGCCGAGACGACCGTGGTTGCCTATGATTGTTCCTGTTGAATCCTCGGTGTCTCCAAGAATCCAATCCTGGAATGAAACTGACAAACCGTCATGGGTAGTAAGAGCAGTCGAAAAGTTGCTCAATTCTTCGGATGTGTTGAGCACCCGCACTTCAATCATGCTGGTACTGCCAGGAACTATTACGAAGGCATACTTTGATTCATTCGAGCCTGTAACATAATTCACGACCGGGTGGCTGCTACTAATCTCTGAAGGGTAAGACTTGATCCTGTACGCTGGATTTGAAATGTCGCCTATGACGCTATTTCGCAGCCTTCTCCCTACGGACTGATTGATGTCTGATGCAATGCTGTCGATGCGCGTGGGCACGAGGGCGCCTGCATGATTGTTAACTTTGATGAAGTAGTCGCCCGGACTTATGCCGCTCAGATCAAACTGTGCTGTCATGCCATCTAATGATATTGTTGTTGCCGATTCGACGGTGTTGGATGATGTGTCAAGCAGCTCTGCACTTGTGATGTTAGTGGTGTTGTCCACTAACGGAGTATTCGTGCCGTCCATAGTGTTGTTCAGTGTGAGGGTCAGGTTAGGTGCAGACGTAGCTGTGGATGCGCCTGCAATTATTAATGCTATAATTAACATTGCCCCCATTAACTTGTACTTAATTCTCATATCTCTTTAACCTCCTTAACTAGAAGTTATTGAGTAGCGTATCAAAAAAAAAAATTGCAGTTTCCATCAGGATTTAAAAGCTTTTGCATCAAATCCTGTAAACTCCCATATATTTTAATACGAACTCAAACACTCCTTCATTCTACTTTGTTTTTACTCAGTAATAAAACTTACTACATGTTCAGTCCTATAATTTTTATTCACAAATAAAAATTAAAATTGTCTCGTTCATTCATAACCAGAATTCCCAACAATTGCACTCAGTTTTTCAAATGTTCCTTCGCCGCATCTGTTGTTTCCCTGCCCTGCGGCGTTCGTTTGATGAATCCTATCTGGATAAGATATGGTTCATAGACTTCTTCAATAGTCCTGACCTCTTCCCCGGCTGATATTGCGATCGTCTTTACCCCGACAGGTCCTCCCCCAAAATCTCGAGCAATTATGCCAAGAATCTTCCGGTCAAGTTCATCAAGCCCAAGCCTGTCCACCCCCAGCATGGTAAGCGCTGAGTCCGCTACATCCTTCGTGATGTTTCCATCAGCCCTCACAAGTGCAAAATCCCACACGCGCCGAAGCATCCTGTTCGCAATGCGCGGTGTTCCCCTGCTTCGTTTTGCGATCTCATTTGAGCCATCCTCCGTTATCGGGATATGAAGGATCGAGGCGCTTCGGGATACTACTTCCATAAGTTCCTGGACTGAATAAAGATTCAGCCTTGAAATTAGACCGAACCTATCACGGAAGGGCGAACCAAGAAGTCCAACCCTTGTGGTAGCTCCGATTAGAGTGAATTTTTCAAGTGTAAGTTTAATGGAGCGAGCGCTTGGTCCTTCTCCGATCATAACATCTATTTCGTAATCCTCCATAGCTGGATACAGGATCTCTTCGATGACGGAATTGAGGCGGTGTACTTCATCTATGAACAGTACCTCCCCTTTCTGGAGGGCGGTCAAAATCGCCGCAAGGTCTCCGGGTTTTTCAAGAATTGGACCTGAAGTGCTTCTTATATTTGCGCCCATCTCATGAGCAATGATATGAGCAAGGGTTGTTTTTCCAAGGCCAGGGGGCCCTGAAAAAAGAATATGATCAAGGGGTTCGCATCGTTTTTTTGATGCTTCAATGAATATTTTTAACGACTCTTTGAGGGCTTGCTGCCCGATGAAATCATCAAGCCTGTTCGGGCGGATGGTGATATCTTCTTTTTCGTCACTGTGCGAGTTAGGGGTTATGATTCGCTCTTCCATTTTAATTATCAGATGTCTTTTTTAGATTATACCTTTTCTGGATTGTGAGCATCTTGCAGAATTACATAATAGTGTGCATCAGTCTTCAATTAATCAAATCAAACTCAAAACAGAAATATTTCAAAGGATCTCTTTGATCTTTCCTGCTGTCTTTTCAAGCTCCTCGATTATAGGATCAAGACGCGCATCATTCGTTGCAACAACTGAGATCAAAGCTTTTGATCCAGCTGAAACCGTGATCATTTTCCCGCCATCATAATCCACGATCACATGGTTCGGATTGCCTTTTTCAAGCTTGTTCGTGACAGTTTCCGCTGCCCTCAACATAGCAGACGACATCAAAGTCATGGTTTCCAACCCTTTGTTCACATTTTCATCGAAAAGGTAGCCATCACGACCTGCAAGTGCTATCATTCTTACTCCATTTACTTTCTTCAGGTCGAAAAGAACATTGTTATAAATATCTGATAATTTTCCCTCGTTCATATTACCCCAATAAGTCTTATACCTTCTCTAAGATAAAACTATCGGGAGAAATATTTGTATTCGTTTTTTTTCAGCCCCTAAAATGTGCGTTAATCTGTTATAAACAAATTACCTCTTAATCTTAACCTCATCAAGCAAAAACGGTGGATTAAAAACGCCATTTTCTGTGATGATCGCCGTCACATATTCCATGGGGGTGGCATCAAAAGCAGGATTATAAACATTTACCCCGGAAGGAGCAATCTGGTGCTTTCCAAAATACTTTAATTCGTCTGGTTTTCTGAGTTCGATCTCGATCTCATCTTCAAACCTTTCAAAATCAAAGGTGGAAACAGGTGCTGCAACATAAAATGGCACATCATGCTCTTTTGCGATGATCGAATGTGTATAAGTCCCTATCTTATTGAACACAACATCCTGGGTTATCCTGTCCGCCCCCACGATCACGCTGTCAACCATGCCTTTTCTCATCACATGACCCGACATGCTGTCCGTGATAAGCGTTACAGGGATTTTATCCTCCATCAATTCCCATGTGGTTAGGCGGCTTCCCTGGTTAAGGGGGCGGGTCTCACAAGAAATTACTTTTATGTCTTTTCCCTGTGCGCGTGCAGAACGGATTACACCAAGAGCTGTCCCCCAGTCCACGCACGCAAGCCTTCCAGCGTTGCAGTGAGTCATGACGGTATCCCCATCCTCAAGGAGGGCAGCACCGTGCTCTCCTAGCTGCATGTTCTTTTTCACATCTTCATCAGCAATCGTTTTTGCTTCATCAAGAGCAAAAGACCTGACTTCTTTAATGTTATTTGCATCATCTATTGCTTTTAAAGTTCGTTTTACGCCCCATGAAAGGTTTATAGCTGTTGGTCTTGTTGATATTATGGTGTTAGATGCGCTTTTTACGTCCCTCAATAAACTATCTAATGTGGAGGCATTACTCCTAAACGCAGAAAGTGCAACCCCAAATCCTCCTGCGGCGCCAAGCGCTGGCGCCCCGCGAACACGAAGGGTCTTGATCGCTTCACATAATGCGTCGATCGTATTGCATTCTATGACTTTATATTCCCCGGGCAGGAGGGTCTGGTCTATCATTAAGATATTATTTTTACTGTCATTCCAGTCTATTGTTCTCATTTAAATCGGTTTTCTTATCGTGTCGCCGATATTTAAATATCTCCTTTGCTGGTTTCGGATGTGATTGCGAGTAACAGATTGTTCAATATCTGGAAAGCGCATTGCAGAAGATGACATAGATGCACGCTGATCCTTGAAAATCATTTTTAAAATATGTATTAAATATAATTTTTTCCAGCACGCAAATTATTTATAGAACTACAAACACTTAGAAATATCTTTACTTTGGAGGTAATTCATTATGGCAGGACAATTAAGCGGACAGCCTATTATCATATTAGACAAAGACAAAACAAGAACCCAGGGAAGGGATGCCCTTGGATTTAATATCTCTGCGGCAAAAGCCGTAGCGGATGCAGTTAGAACAACCCTTGGTCCAAAAGGTATGGACAAGATGCTCGTAAATCCTGTTGGGGATATTGTTATCACAAATGACGGCGCCACGATCTTGCGGGAAATGGATATTAAACACCCTGCAGCAAAAATGATGGTTGAAGTAGCCCGTACTCAGGAAGATAAAGCTGGAGATGGAACCACAACCGTAGTAGTTCTTGCAGGTGAACTTTTGAGCAAAGCCCATGCACTTGTTGAACAGGGAGTTCATCCAACAATAATCACAAGAGGTTACAGCCTTGCCTCAGTGAAAGCCCTTGAGATCCTGGAGGATCTGGCGATCGATGCCTCAGAAGATATGCTTGAAAATATCGCAAAGACGGCACTTACCGGAAAAAGCGCAGATCTGGCTCTTGATTCACTGGTTAAGTTGTGTATTGAGACCGCAAAGTCAATAAAAGAAGGCGGAAAAGTCAACATCAAGGAGAATATCAATATCATCCACCAGCGCGGAGGAAGCATAAAAGATACAAAATTCATCCACGGGCTTGTCATTGATAAGGCAAGAGCACACAAGAATATGCCAAAGCGAGTTGAAAATGCAAAAATAGCCGTCCTTGACACAGGTATCGAGATCGAGAAGACGCAGGTCAAATCAACGCTCAAGATAAAGTCCCCCGAATTGCTCGCAGAAGCAAGGCTTGAAGAAAGCAAGCTTGTTGAGGAGAGAGTGGAAGCACTTGCAAGAAGCGGTGTGAACGTTGTATTCACTGAAAAAGGCATAGATGATCATGGGATGCATTTCCTTGCAAAGAAAGGTATTCTTGCAATTAGAAGATGTAATGACCAGGAGATTAAGAAAATAGTAAAAGCCACAGGAGCACGTGTCGTCTCAAAAGTTGACGGTGTTGAACCGCAAGATATTGGTAAAGCGGCACTAGTCGAAGAGCGCGGTGTTGGCAATTATAAGATGATCTATGTGGAAGGATGCGTAAATCCAAAAGCTGTATCCATTCTTATATACAGCGGAGCAGAACATGTTGCTGATGAAGTGGAGCGCGCTCTTGATGATGCGCTTCATGTAGTAGGTGTTGTCATAGAAGACGGAAAGATCGTAGCAGGTGGAGGCGCGCCGGAAATAGAGATGGCCACAAGACTGCGCAAATATGCGACCACATACGGCGGAAGGGAGCAACTTGCGATCATGGCATATGCGGACGCGCTTGAGGAGATACCAAAAGGCATTGCTGAAAATGCAGGTCTTGATGCTATAGATATCATTGTTGACCTGAGGAACAAGCACAATAAAGGGCAAAAGACCGCAGGCTTGAATGTATTTTCAGGGAAATCCGAAAATATGCTTGAGATCGGGGTCATAGAGCCTCTTCGAGTCAAGACCCAGGAAATAAAATCAGCTACTGATGCCGCAGTTATGATATTGAGGATAAACGATATCCTTATAGCAAAGGAAACTGGCATGATGGATGTCAAGCCTGAACATACCGCAAATTATTATGATGGTATCCAGGCGCCAGAAGTGGGAGAGGACTAACATTAAATAGAATAAAGTCTAATTTAATGAATACCAAAAGGTGAAAGTGGTATTGTATGCCATGAATTGGAAATCCAATATTTTTAAGATTCTAAATGGAGACGTTTATTTGAAAACAAGCCAGAACAATAACATTGATGAGAACGAGGAAAAATCGGAACTGCCCGAAATTGAAGAGAAAGAGCCTGAATCAACCGAGGGAAAACTCCAGAATGAGATTGATGGTCTCAAGAAACAACTCATGGACGAAAAAGACAGGTATCTTCGCCTGAATGCAGAATTTGATAATGCTCGAAAAAGAGCAGTCAAAGATCATGAAGAATTCATAAAATATGCAAATGAGAAACTCATACAGGAATTTATCGACATATTTGAAAGTCTTGAGCGAGGAATTGAAAACGCTAAGAAGGCAGATAAAAAAGACAAATTGATTACAGGGATGGAACTTGTATATAAGAAATTCAAGGCCGTGCTTGAAAAAAATGGTTTAACCCCAATAAAAGCGCTGGGTGAAAAATTCGACCACAACAGGCACGAAGCGATGATGCAAACATTCACAGATGAATTCGATGAGGATACAATACTTGAAGAATTTGCAAAAGGATATATGTTAAATGGAAAAGTCATTCGTTATTCTAAAGTCAGAGTATCGAAATTTGAAACTCCAATTATATCAAAAAATTTGAATGGAGTTTCAAACTTGAAGGAATCAGGAAACGAATCGGATATTGAAACAGAAAATAAGGTGAAATAATGGCAAAGATAATAGGAATAGATCTGGGTACAAGCAACTCAGCAGCAGCAGTAATGCAGGGAAATAGACCGGTAATAATACCAAGTGCAGAGGGAGTATCCCTTGGTGGAAAAGCATTTCCGTCATATGTGGCATTCACAAAGGACGGACAGAGGTTGACCGGGGAGCCCGCACGAAGACAGGCGGTAACAAATACTGAAGGTACAGCCTACGCATTCAAAAGAAAAATGGGGACAGATTACAAGTACAGTATTCGCGGCAAGGAGTATAGGCCACAAGAGCTTTCAGCCTTCCTGCTTCAAAAAATAAAACAGGATGCGGAGGCGTTCCTTGGTGAAAAGGTTGAGAAAGCCGTA
>Ga0209429_10002216_pt1 | contig 11595 bp, 12 predicted proteins | sample BarGraNGADG00212_3_FD_184493 | JGI IMG/M metagenome (GOLD analysis project Ga0209429, IMG submission 184493) | Arctic peat soil microbial communities from Barrow, Alaska - Barrow Graham LP Ref core NGADG0004-212 (SPAdes) (version 2) | ecosystem: Environmental > Terrestrial > Soil > Wetlands >... | reverse complement strand
CGACGATGGATAAACTACTTTTTGTTTCGATTATTGCCACCCACGCTCATACTGCTACTCCTATCTGGAGTTATTAGACGATACCTGGAAATGCCGAATATCTTTCCATACCTAATCATCGCAGCCATAATTTCACTCATACCACGTGATATTTTGAGCTTATTTAAGTCACGTCATATTTCCGAAAAATTACTCCATGCCGTGAATATGCTGCTCATACTTTTACTTATTCCCGCAATTTGGATCGTAAATCAAACAATAGATCTGTCGCCAATCGCACCAACACCGCAAGGTTTAATAGATAATCTATGGTCTAGTCTCATAGTTGCAATTCTTGTATTACTATATCTTCAAGCTACAAATATGAGCGCCCGATATCAAGACAGAACCGCAGAAGATAACGCGCTTAGCAATTATGTCGTGATGGCATACACACGTATTAAGAATAAATACGATTCAGCTATAAGATTATCATGCAAGGAGTATAACTGCTCACTACAAATACTATATGCCATACTTATTTACGAGGACATGAATCGTCCAGCAAATCTTCGAAAGTTCGAAAATCTAATAGTTAAACTTTTTCGATTAAATCTCACCGTAGGTATTGCACAGGTGCAGTCCGATAAACCACTGACAGACGAGGAAAGTATCCATCGTGCGGCGAAGTTATTAGAGGGAAGTGCCTATATCGATGGAGGTATCGGCAATAGTTTATTCGATTTTAAACAACTCGAGGATATTCTAAAAAATTATAATTCAGGCAAACACTATGTAGAGTCAGTGTCGCAAATTATTTCGAAATTAAGGATATATGCTGTCGATATTTTCCAAAGGGGAGTGTGATATGAAAAGACGAATAACATTTATTTTTGACAATTACTCAAGCGGTGAGCCAAGAAAATTATATAAAGTCGATAAAATACTTATTCAAAATTCATCGATACGTAAAGTTTGCTTATCGGTAATAAATGACGCCATAAAACACGGGCTCATTACTTGGACTAATTTCGTAGACGACTCAAACTCCGTCGCGGTATACGTTAGTAGTGATGCAATAACAGATGCCCATACGGGATGGGTTAAATCTGGATTTGGAATCAAGTACGCCATTAATAGGGATGGCTCGATTAAAGTGTTAAACGGTTATGATCCGCTGCATCAAGACTGGACGCTATCTGAGATTGATGAACTTATTAATTGTAAATATATTGAAGGTGACAGCTCAAAATTAATCATCGCTTTACCGAATGGTCTTGGCGCATCGCCACAAGATTTATTTGATTGGCTAGGGTTCGCGTCTAATGTATTTCAAATGACAGGAGCAGTCGGTTATATTTTACTAAAATTTAGACTTTTAATTGTGGACCGCAAAATTCGCAGAATAGTAGATAGGTGGATAAAAAATGGCATGCGATACCCAGTGCAAATTCGAGATTTTATTGACGTAAAAGGCGAGTGGAAACTAGGTGAAGTAAAAAAACGACTTAAATTGAGTGATGAATATTCAATAAAGCTTCTTGATGCACTCGGTCTTGAACCTAAAGGTGATTTATGGCGACTAACGCACTCAGATAGATCAATAAATAATAGAAAACGTTGGATTAGAAACGAAAAAAGATATATAAAATCAATGGAGATTTCAGAATGATCCAAACTATTTCATTAGGTGATTTAATCAAAGATATTGCGATGGGACCATTTGGATCTAATCTTAAAGTAGACAATTTTATTGAATCTGGAGTACCGGTTGTAAAAGGTGGTAATTTATATAGTTACGAAGTTGGCGGTAATTTCTCTTTTGTTAGCGAAAAAAAAGCCCAATCATTAAAGCGAAGTCTTGCTTATCCTGATGACATTGTTATTACTCATCGTGGTACTCTTGGCCAAGTTAGCATTGTACCTCGAAATGGTTTTCCGTACTATTTGGCTTCCCAGTCCCAATTACGATTAACGCCCGATAAAACAAAAATCAATCCAAGGTATTTGCTGTATTATCTTCGATCTTCGATCGGACAATTTGAGCTTATGCAGCATGCATCGCAAGTCGGAGTACCATCAATAGCAACTCCAACAAAAGCCATAAAGTCACTAAAGATTACGTTTCCTGAGCTAGACAGTCAAAAAAAAATTGTTGAAATTCTAAGCTCGCTTGACGAAAAAATCGAACTCAACCGCCAAATGAACGAAACGCTCGAGCAAATGGGACAATCACTTTTTAGACATTATTTTATTGATAATCCTGAGGCGGAGAGATGGGGCATATTGCCGCTGGACAACGAGCAGATATTAAAAGTAATTAAGCCAAGAATAAATAAATTTGATGGTTATAAAAATTACATAGCAACGGCAAATGTGTCAAATAATAATGTTGTTGGAAACTTAGAAATAATCTCTTCCGAAAAAAGGCCCTCTAGGGCTAACATGCAACCAGTTTGTGGTAGTATATGGTTTTCAAAAATGATAGGCGAGCATAAGGCAATAATTATTGATGAATTAGATGATGAAATTATTGACGATTCAATATTATCTACTGGTTTTATGGGATTATTACCTAAAGACAAATATAAATATTATATTTGGAGTTTTATAAATTCTAATATTTTTGCGTTTGAAAAAAGGTCACTTGCGACAGGGGCAGTAATGGTTGCTTTAAATAATGGATCATTTTCTAAGATAAATATTAAAATACCGCCAGAATGTGTTTTAGTGGATTTTAATATTAAGGTAACTGATTTATATAAACTGTTTTCTGTCAATTCTAGAGAAACCAAGGTTCTAACCACCCTCCGCGACACATTATTACCTCGATTAATTTCTGGAAAGACAAAAGTATGAGCACAAAAACTATTCTACAGCTTAACGGTCCCGAGGCTTGCGATTTTTTTCTAGAAAATAAAAACTATTTTAATTTTGATCTACCCGAATATTTTAACTTTGAGCCTTTATTAAAAGAAGTATCTGAAAAACTGGGCAGATATGATATAAACTATTTTTTTGCAAAAAATGTAGATAATAAAACAATCTATCCCAAAGACCAATACGGAGTGAATTTGAAGGTTATGGGTAATAAAGATGGTGAATTTGCCTGGAGACCATATGAATTAATAAATCCCGTTCTCTATGTGAGTCTTGTGCATCTTTTAACTAAGGAAGAAAATTGGAATCAAATACTAAATAGATTTACAACATTGAAGTCGAAACAAATAGAAGTTGCTAGCATTCCCACGCTCCGATCGAAGAAAAAATCAGCTAAGGCTGAACAAATTAAAGCATGGTGGGAAAAATTCGAGCAAAATTGTACTGCGCAGGGGCTTGATTATCAATATGTGTTCGAAACTGATGTCTCGGATTGTTATAGCTCATTTTATACACATTCAATTTCTTGGGCCTTGTATGGAAAAGAGGCCGCTTATGAGAATCGAAGTGTTTCGAATTTAGGTAAAAAAATTGACGAGCATTATCAGATGATGCATCATCGTCAAACTAATGGCATACCCCAAGGATGTGTTCTGTCAGATTTTATTGCAGAATTTATTTTTTGCTATGCAGATAGTTTATTAATTGAGAAAATCAGAGGCATTGATGGTATTAAAGATTCCGATTATAAGATTATTAGATATCGAGATGATTATAGAATTTTTACAAATAGAACTGATGTTGGGTCGCGTATATTAAAAGAGTTGACTGAGATATTAGCTCCATTTGGACTCAAATTAAATTCGCAAAAAACAAAACGAAGTGATGATATTATTTTATCTTCAATTAAGAAAGATAAGATAGATGAACTTTTTGTCCCAAATATCAAAAAAGAACGTGATAACTTTGCTAAATGGCTTATACAGATATACGCAACAACATTAAAACATCCAAATTCAGGCAAGACGTCTAGACAATTGAGTGCATTTCATATGGAACTTCTTGAATATCTAGATAGCAATCATTGTCTCCGTCATTACGAAAAAGCTGAAGTGATGTTAAGTGTGATTGTGAACATAGCTATAAAAAATCCAAAGTACTATAATATGGCAATGGCGGTCGCAAGTTTGCTTATCAGAGCAGCTCAACCTAGTGTACGTGGATTACTAGTGGAAAAGATTCTAGGTAGATTTGACAATGTTGCGAATACTGGTTTATTGGATTTATGGATGCAACGCGTGTCATATTCTATAGATCCACTGCATACTTTTAATGAACCCCTAACTTTGGTTGTTAATGAAGATGACTATTCTGATAATAGTAATGTATGGAATATCGATTGGTTAAAAAAATCCATGAGGGATATTGTAAGAGACACTAAATTGGTTGATGTATCATATTTAAAGTTAATTAGAGAGCAGCAGCAAATTGCTATTTCAAGAAAAGAAATTGATCTATTTATGGACATTCCGAGCTAAAGTGTAATGATGATTATATAAACGAAGATAAATCAAACAAAGCACACCAGAAATCTTACGGCAAACTAGCTGGGTCATCTAAAATGGCCCAGTTAGTTATCTTTTTTTTAAAAGTCTAGTTATCTCGTGTTTTAAGTACGATTTTGTAGCCAATCGTTTACGTCTTTTGACATACATTTACTACTCCAATTCACTTGATCCCAGCGCAGAACGAGTAATTTATCGTTGTCATCAAGGTATCGTCCGATATTATCACGTAGTTGTGCGCACGTAAGGTCGGTGTCGATCATCCAGAATGATTCAAGTGGTTTGCATCGTGTGTTAAAGGTTCGCATATATTCACCAATTTTTTTGTAGTCACCGGATGTTTCTGGTCCACCAAGATCGTAAGAAATGATTTTTACACTCATATCTTAACCTTTTGTCTTTCGTGGATCATTACCGTAGCTATTACTTCCAGTAATAACACCAAGTCTGTTGTGTTCGACAACCTCTAAGCGGTTATTAATAGCAATTTTCCTGGCGGCTTCCATTGCATTAGTTTTGTTTTGATATGTACCACTTGGACGTTGTCCGCCCTCACGTTTCACAGACCAGTCGAGTTGGCCGCTTGAGTGATTTGGCACGACATGGATGTCTCGTTTATTTACTGTCATAATTATTTATCTCCTAATTAGTTATTGTGTGATAATCTAGGATAGACGATTTATATCGCCACCTAGTCGGAACCGTAGTATGTGCTTTTGCGAGTGATTACTGCGGTTTCTATTTTTTGATAATAATATATGTTTTAACCTGAGACCCCTAATCTTTCTGCCATGCGCTATTTTGTACCCTCGCGCACGACTAAATAACTTATTTGTCTTTTTTAGTGATTCCACCATCACGTTTTGACATTATCATACTAACAGATAACAATATATATTTCAAGTGTCATATGTTAAATGTTTTAACATTAAGTGTTGACATGAGCGTTATCATCATGCTACAATAGAGATATTAAAGGAGCACAACTATATGAATAACCTTGGACAAAACCTCGAAAAGGCTCGTTTAGCGCGCGGCTATACATTAGATCAAGTATCAAAAGTAGTTAATTTGAGTCGTCAAACGTATGCACTAGTAGAATCGGGCAAACGCGACATAACGCTAACTCAAGCCGAAACATTAGCCGCAATGCTACGCACTAGCATCGATGAATTACGCGGCGCACCAGATGGTGTCTCGACTTTTTCAGATCCACAATCATCACTTGAAAAGTACAAACAAATGATATTAAATGCACTGCAATTTGGTGCAGATGATGATGGTAAAATTACCAAAACAAAACTAGCCAAATTAGTTTATTTAGCCGATTTTACATGGTATTATGACAAACTAATGCCAATGTCTGGTATGAGTTACAGAAAGTTACCACAAGGGCCAGTTCCCGACGTATATTTTCGTGCGCTCGATGAACTTCAAGAAAGTGGAGCAATAAATCGCGAAGATAAGGGACGTTCAATATTATTTGAATTAGCTGAATCTGGCAGCGCACCTGCAAACAGACTAAGCACGGATGAAAAATCTATGATTAAAAAAATAGGCAAGGCTTGGCAAGGCAAACAGACCCAAGAAATCGTCGATTTTACACATAATCAATTGCCATGGCAAATCTGCCGTGAAGGCGAAGTTATACCTTACGGATTGATTACCCAGGAAGAGCCGGAGCTTGTTTATGGAAGCGCAAAACTATAGCGTCGAATTTGACCAATTTTGCGAACGTCACTATATAAAAACTTTTGAGAAAAAGTATTTAGGGGCATGGACAAAAACACGCTCAGATATTGAAGAAGTTTGCCGTCGTATCGATAGCATGCTTCAATACAAACGAGCTGATTTAATATCTAGCGTCGGCCAATATAAGTTGGTTAAGTTAGATTTTGCCGTTGAGGGTACAAAAATGTCTCCAAAAGGATCTGGTAACCGATGTATTTTATTGATTGATGAAGATATACGATCAGTTAAAATATTGCTGGCTTATTCCAAAAACGATATTTCAGAACCAAACGAAACAACCAAATGGAAAACTGTCATAAAAGGACAGTTTGACGAAATTAGCAAAATATTTAAGCTTTGATGGATAAAATTGGTCAAATGCACTACACTAAAAACAACAATGACCGAAGACAAAATCGAACAAAGTTCACTTGAAATATTATCCGAAATTGGTTGGACGATCTTAAATGGACCACAAATTGGACCAGATGGAACAAATGAACGACAATATTCTGATGTTGTATTGAATGGGCGATTAAATGATGCAATTTATCGATTAAATCCAGATATTCCGATGGCCAGCCGAGACGAAGTTATTAAAAAAATAATTCGTACCAGTTCACCAGATTTGTTATTAGATAACAAAAACTTTCACAATATATTAGTCAATGGCGTAGACATTGAATATCGCGCAGACGACGGACAAATTCGATCAACCCAGGCCCGCATTTTTGATTTTGAAAATATCGAAAAAAATGAATTTATTGCAATAAACCAATTAACAATAATCCAAGATAATGTTAATCGTCGCCCAGATGTAGTTTTGTATGTAAATGGGCTACCCCTAGTATTAATTGAGTTAAAAAACGCCGCCGACGTCAAAGCTGACGTAACCAAAGCATTCCATCAAATTCAAACCTATAAAAACCAAATCAGTAATATTTTTAGATTCAATGAATTATGCGTTATTAGTGATGGTCTCGATGCCCGAGTCGGCACATTAACCGCTCCATTTGAACGATTCATGGCTTGGAAAACAATCGACGGCGAACGCGAAGTTGGTAAAGTGCCAATGTTTGAAGTTATGATTCGCGGTTTATTTGATAAATATCACTTATTAGACATCATTAAAAATTTCGTTGTATTCGAACGTGACGGCAAAGATGACCAAAAATTTATCAAAAAAGTTGCCGCTTACCATCAATATTGGGCTGTAAATAAAGCAATCGACCGAACTCTCATTGCATCCAGCAATGAAGGCGATCATCGTGCCGGCGTTGTCTGGCACACCCAAGGATCAGGCAAATCACTTAGCATGCTGTTTTACGCTGGAAAGTTAATAGGTGATAACAGACTCAAAAATCCAACAATTGTCGTCGTAACGGATCGAAACGACCTGGACGGACAATTATTCGGAACTTTCGCCGCTGGTCATGAGCTTTTACGACAAGAACCTCAACAGGCAGAAAGCCGTCGCGATTTGCGCAGATTATTGCAGCGCGAAGTTGGAGGCGTTATCTTTACGACCATTCAAAAGTTTTCGCCAGAAGATAATGAAGACAATTATCCAACACTCAGTGATCGAACTAATATTATTGTTATTGCCGACGAAGCTCACCGCAGCCAATACGGGTTTAAGGCCCATATCCAAATTAATGAAGAGCAAGGTGAGACCAAAACGGTTTATGGCAACGCAAAATATATGCGCGACGCCTTACCAAACGCTAGCTATATCGGTTTTACGGGTACTCCTATTGAAACGACTGACAAAAGCACGCCGACCGTATTTGGTGATTATATAGACATTTACGACGTACAACGTGCTGTTGAAGATAAAGCAACCGTACCAATCTACTACGAAAGCCGTTTAGTGGACCTAGGAATGGACGAAACAACTAAGTTATGGCTCGACAAGGAAGTCGACGACTTGCTTGAAGGTGAAGAAATGAACCGCCAAGATCAATTAAAAGCCGAATATGCTCAAAAAGAGGCAATTGTTGGTAATAGCGCTCGCTTAAAATTGATCGCCAAAGATATAGTTGAACATTTTGAACATCGCCAAAGCGTACTTGATGGCAAAGGTATGATTGTTACGATGAGTCGTCAAATCGCGGCTGACTTATATGAAGAAATTATTGCAATACGGCCAAAATGGCATGATCTAGACGATACTCGCGGAGCAATTAAAGTTGTAATGACTGGGTCTGCTTCGGATGAATTAAAACTACAACAACATATTCGCAATAAATTAAATCTGAAAGTAGTCGAAAAGCGTTTTAAAGATGTCAAAGATGAACTGAAATTAGTAATTGTTTGCGACATGTGGCTAACTGGATTTGACGTTCCAAGTTTACACACAATGTATCTTGATAAGCCACTAAAAAGCCACAATTTAATGCAAGCAATTGCACGCGTCAACCGCGTTTATCCTGGGAAAGATGGCGGATTAGTTGTTGATTATTTGGGCGTTGCCGTAGCACTTCGCGACGCATTAGCAACATATACCCAAAGCGGCGGTAATGGCAAGCCAGCGCTAGATATTCGCGAAGCAATTGCCGTCATGAAAACAAAATTTGAAATCGTACGCGACCTCTTTTATGGCTTTGATTATATGCAATATTTCAGTGCTAACACTGGATCACAATTACAGATAATTTTAGACGCTGAAGAGCATATTTTGTCTGTAAATGATGGCAAAAAACGATTCATGCAACATATGGCCGAATTAACTAAAGCGTTTGCACTATCTATGCCATCGATTGAAGCGCTTGAATTGCGTGAACAAGTTGCTTTCTTTCAAGCAATTAAAGCAAGGATTGATAAATTAGATTCGACCGGTGAAAATGGTGGCCCATCAGATGCAGATTACAAGATGGCATTACGACAAATTGTAGACAAAGCTATCGCACCAATTGGCGTGATTGACGTATTCGCAGCCGCTGGTCTTGAAAGACCAGATATCCCAGTTTTATCTGATGAATTTTTAGCAGAAGTCCGAGACATGAAGCGCAAAAACCTGGCCGTTGAAGCTTTGCAGAAACTATTAAACGACGAGATAAGAATTCACTTTGGTAGAAACGTTATCAAATCAGATACGTTTTCAAAATTATTAGCAAATGCCTTAGCTAAATATAAAAATGGCACAATTGAAGCGGCACAAGTGATTGAAGAATTAATAGATATTGCCAAACAAATGAAGAAAGCCAGCGAAGAAGGCAAAGTAACCGGTTTAGCCGACGATGAAGTTGCGTTTTACGACGCATTGCGTGCTAACGGAAGTGCAACTGCCGTAATGGAAGATAAGCAATTGCGCGAGCTTGCCCAATTACTGGTTAAGCGCGTACGAAGCAACATTAGTATCGATTGGACAATAAAAACCAACGCTCAAGCTAAATTAAAAGTAGAAGTTAAAAAAGCGTTAAACCAATACGGATATCCGCCTGATCAGCAAGCTATTGCCACTCAGCTCGTCCTCGAACAAGCAATTAACTACGGAGACGAATGGTCAATAAAACAAAAAACCGATAGTTATGAAGCGTTAGATGATATGGGGACAAGCGTAATTAGCTAAAATGATTAACTATACCAACAGATTAGATAGTGCCATCAAAAAGGCGGCGTGGGCACATGAGCAGGCTGGTCAGCACCGTAAGGGGACTGATATTCCTTATATTATTCACCCAATTGGCGTGATGATGATTGCCAGCAACGTAACTGATGACGAAGATGTTTTAATTGCTTGTTTGTTGCATGACGTCTTAGAAGATGTTGATGCAACAATATATGACGCAGATAAAATGAGCAAAAAGTTCGGTGACCGGGTTGTATCAATAGTTAAAGATGTCACCAAAGACGAAACCAAATCAGATTGGTACGAAATTGCAAAAGCATATTTGGACCATTTAGAATTCAAAACTTGCGATGAAGCCGTAATCGTCAGCGCAGCTGATAAAATTCATAACTTGATGTCAGTTTTAAAAGACCATGACAAAATTGGCGATAAATTATGGGATAAATTTTCAACCAAAAGTAGTGCCGATCAATTATGGTGGTATCAATCAATATTAACGGTTATTACTAAGCGCAATGCGCCTCAAGCCTTAGTTGACAAACTATCCAGCCAGATTGAAACACTAAAAACTAAACTTTCCGAAAATAAATAAACACAAAAAAGACACAATACATAATGTTTGTGCTATAATTATTGTATGAATCCAGTACAGCAAAAGTTGCTAGATATTGCGAAACTTCAAGATATTGAGGCCATTCGTCGTGTCGATCTAGTGCAGATGGTTAACTGCGAGTATCCATCTCAGATCACACATCATTTGGGCCAATTAGTGAAGCGCGGCGACTTGGTACGGATTAACAATCGATTAACGCCAGCGATCAAAACCAACGCTGGCTTAATTCGAATTCCTGTTATGGGTGAGGCCGATTGTGGCGAAGCGACCAAATTTGCCGATGGGCGAATTGTCGACAATCTGGCCGTGTCACCATCAATTCTCAATTTTAAAGATATCAAAGGCAAATTATACGCCTTAATTGCCCGTGGCGACTCGATGAACCATTCCAAAGTGAATAATAAAGAGATTAACAGTGGCGACTACATAATTATCGAGAAGCGCGATAATTACATTCCCAAGGACAACGAAATTGTAGTTTCAATTATTGGCGGTCTAGCTAATATCAAACGCCTTCGCCGCGACAACGCTAACAAACGCATTTTGTTATTATCCGACTCTTACCGACCAGATGACTTCGCGCCAATTATTATATCCGAAAACGACGACTTTCAAGTCGATGGTAAAGTAGTGGACGTTATTAAGGGCATAAACAAATAAATTTATCCAAAATCCATATTTAGGATATAATAAAACGAAATGTTAGAAGATAATCAAACCATAGATAATACGGCTGTCAGTGACGCTGCTTTACAAAAAGTTAGCTTTATTAAAAAGCACAAACTAATCTTGGCGATGACCACGGCGATAATCTTTGCATTAGTAGCGCTTTTTATTTTTTTACCAGTTATTAGTTTTGGAAATATAAAAATAGTTAATCTGAATGCATCTGTTAGATTAGAAAAAAATCAAACAGTTAAGTTAAAAGGTAGTAATATCTCCATTAGGATGACAAATCTTGCCAACGAATCTTGCCCAAAGGGTAAAACATGCTTCGGATCAGGACAAATTATCGAATATGAACTAACTATTGATGGTAAGAAAAATATCACAACCAATACCTTAAACCTACCTAATTCCGACTACCAAATTGAAACTATAAAATCGGACTACGAAACCTACGCCGAAATTAAAATCGTAAACAATAAATAACCCCTTGATAAATACGTTAAAATATTATCAGGTGTATAATAGTAATATAACCAAGGGGGAATTATGAACGAACAACCGCAAACCGAAAAAGTAGTGGAAGTAAG
>Ga0209429_10002213_pt1 | contig 11599 bp, 11 predicted proteins | sample BarGraNGADG00212_3_FD_184493 | JGI IMG/M metagenome (GOLD analysis project Ga0209429, IMG submission 184493) | Arctic peat soil microbial communities from Barrow, Alaska - Barrow Graham LP Ref core NGADG0004-212 (SPAdes) (version 2) | ecosystem: Environmental > Terrestrial > Soil > Wetlands >... | reverse complement strand
GGTCGGGATCGGCACGCCGATCACCGGCAGCTGGGTCTTGGCGGCGAGCATCCCGGGCAGACCAGCAGCTCCGCCGGCCCCGGCCACGATGACCCGGATCCCCCGCCCCGCTGCCGTCTCCGCATAGCGGAAGAGGTAGTCCGGCGTGCGGTGGGCGGAGATCACCCTGAGCTCGCAGGGAATGCCCAGCTGGTCGAGGAGCGCCTGCGCCTTCTCCAGGATCGGGAAGTCGCTCCGACTTCCCCCGACGATCCCGACACGCGGCCCGTTTGCGATACCAGCTGCGGTCATGTCGCTGCCCTACTGCCCCTGCGCCTTCGTGTAGCCCGGCTCACCGGCGAAGACGTGGAGTTTCTCGATGTGGGTCCAGGCGAACCGTTCGCCGACGCGCGCCACGAGGCCGGTGATCTCGCCGTCGGGCACCGCCGCGCCGTCCTCCCGTGCGACGAAGCGCGCCCGGAGCAGGCCCACGCTGTCGGGCGAGAGCCCCGTCGTCGGGTAGACCATCGTGCCACGGCTGGAGATCATCTGGAGCTTGAGCGCGCCCCCGGCAAGACCCTCCAGGACCGGGCCCGCCGCGTCGGCCGGCTCCCACGTCTCGAGGAACAGGTCGACCCCGACGGTCTTTCGCGGGACGGCCGCGCTCACCGCCGCGCCGTACGACCAGTGGGGTCGCGGCCTCGCCTCGCCCGACGGTCGCTCCGACCCGCGGCGTGGCGGCACGGTTGTCGGCTGGTGGCCGAGGTTCGCGATGATCGCGTTCGTGAAGCCCGTCGTGGAGGCTGCCTGCTCGACGTCGCCGCCGGTCTGCCGGGCCAGGTCCTGGGTGACCGCGCGGCCCTCCTCCAGCGTCACGAGGACCGCGTCCTCGATCCGGTCCGCGGCGTCCGACTCGTGGAGATGGCGGAGCATCATCAGCGAGCTGAGGATCAGCGCGGTCGGGTTGATGACGTCCTTGCCGGCATACTTCGGCGCCGAGCCGTGGACCGCCTCGAAGATCGCGACGTCGTCGCCGTAGTTGCCGGACGGCGCAAAGCCCAGCCCGCCGACCAGCCCGGACGCCAGGTCGCTGATGATGTCGCCGTTGAGGTTCGTCGTCACCACGACATCGAACTGCGCCGGGTTCTTCGCCATCTGGTGGGCCACGTTGTCGATGATGAGGTGCTCGGCGACGATGTCCGGGTACTCGGCGGAGAGCTCCTCGAAGACCCGTTTGAAGAGGCCCTCGGTGAGCTTCATGATGTTCGCCTTGGTGGCGCACGTGACCTTGCGGCGCCCCTCGCGGCGGGCCAGCTCGAACGCGTAGCGGACGATCTTCTCGCTGCCCTTCCGGCTGATCACCTTGAGGCACTGGGCGACGTCCGGGGTCTGCATGTGCTCGATGCCAGCGTAGAGGTCCTCGACGTTCTCGCGGACGATGATCATGTCGACGCCCTCGCCCGCGTAGCGGGTCGGCACGCCGGGCAGCTCGTGCGCGGGCCGGACGTTCGCGTAGGTCTCGAACAGCTTGCGGAGCGTGACGTTCGCGCTCTTCTCGCCGAACCCGACCGGCGTCTCGAGGGGACCCTTGAGGACCACGTGGGTGCGCACGATCGAGTCGCGCGTCGCCCGCGGCACACCGGAGGTGTCGCCGCGCTTGAACACCTCCGCGCCGGCCTCGGCCGTCTCCCAGTCGATGGCGACGCCGGCCGCCGCGATGATCCGCTGCGCGGATCGGACCACTTCCGGGCCAACCCCGTCGCCGGGGATGACGGTGACGCGGTGGGGCTGACCTGGCATCGGGTCGGATCTCCTGTGCGGGAACGTAGCGCCTTCGGCGGTCGGATGCGCGTGTGGCGGATTCTGCCCCATCGCGGGGTCGCGCGGGAATCTCCGGGTCGTCGATCGTCGGGACGGCCCTCAGCTCGCGACCAGCGCAGCCGCGCGTGCCCGGACGGCGGCGTGGTGCGCGCGCCACGCCTCGCAGGTGATCTCCGCCTATCCGTCAGTCATCGCGGCGGGCGCCAGCGTGATCGGCGATCTGGAGTGCCGGTGGGCCGGCGGCCGTCGCCAGCTCGGCCGGCGGGCGGACGTGGACCCGCCGGCGGCGGGTCGCCCGGGCAGCGCCGTCACCTCGCGGAGGCTGCGGGTCCGAGCTCCCGAAGGACCTCGACCATGAATGCGGCGGCCGCCACGGCGGCCCGGAAGCGTCCGTGGGCGCCGTGCTGGAAGAGGCGCAGCTCCAGCACGCGCGAGACGCCGGCCTCCGGGGCGGCGACCGCGACCCGCAGGCGAGTCCCCTCCCCCGGAACCGTCAAGGCGACGAGGGCGACCCCAACCGCGACCCCAACCGCGACCCCGATGCTCCGGGCCGCCTCGACGGCAGCCTCCTCGACCGGCCAGGCCGCCGGGTCGGGTGCGACACCCGGCCCGGCAGATGCGGACCGCTCCAGCGCGGGGACCTCGGCGAGCAGCGCCCCCAGGGTGCCGGTCGTGCCCACCTCCACAGTCGCGAGGCGCACCCCCACCGCGCTGGCGGCCGAGCTGGCGAGGTCCGCCCACGATGTCTCACCCTCAGCCCAGACGTGGTCCCCGAGCGTGGCCCGGATGCGCGTCGCGGTCTCCTCGAGGATCGCGTCCGCCGTGCTCGCCGGGACCCCGTCGACGGCCGACTCGTCCACCGCGGAGATGCGGACGTCCAGCCAGTCGGTGCGCGCGTATGTCGCGACGACCGGGTTGGCCCGCCGAAGCATCGCGTCGCCCAGCAGCTCGGCCACCTGTGACTCACCGATCCCGTACGTTCGGAGCGTTCGGACGACCCGCCCGTCACCCAGGCGCCGCTCCCGGAGGCGCAGCAGGACCCAGTCGGACCACATCGCCCGCATCTCGCGCGGCGGCCCGGGCAGGAGGACCGCGACCCGCCCATCCGGCCGGTCCAACCACCAGCCGGGCGCCGTGCCATTCGGGTTGGGGATGGCGGTCGCGGACGGGATTCGCCACGCCTGCTTCAGGTTGACGTCCAGGAGTGGGATGCCGCGGCGGGCGAACAGGTCGCGCAACCACGCCTCCAGCTCGGGGTCCACCACAGGCACCTCGCCGACGGCCGCAGCAAGCGCCTCCCGGGTCAGGTCGTCCGGCGTCGGGCCGATGCCGCCGGTGGCGACGACCAGGTCCACCGACGCCAGCGCCTCGCGGAACGCGGTAGTAACCGCGGCAAGGTCGTCCGGCAGGGCCAGGATCCGGCGCACCTGGACGCCCGAGCCAGCCAGCGCGCGGGCGAGCTCGCCCCCGTTCGTGTCGCGGGTCTCTCCGGTCGTGAGCTCGCTGCCGATGGCGAGCAGCACGGCGGTGCGGATGATCCTGGTCGGCCGGGCGGCGTCGGGCGTCGTCATGGGCGAACGGTACCCCGGAGCGCCCGTCGGTTCCGAACTGGGGTTCGATACGAGTGAGTGGCGAGGTGGCCGAGGCGCTCCAGTTGGCGGCTGTAGAGCTCGACCATTGCGCCGGCCACTCCTGGTTGAGGGAGCTGCCATGGCGCCACCAGCACTCCTGTGGAGGGCGGCACGATCTCGGCCGTGGCTGTCAGTCGGGCCGCCCTCCATCGCGAATTGAAGCGGCGCTATTCCGCGACGACAGCCGGTGCAGCAAGCTCGAGGCGCTTGAAGGCCTCGACCTGGCCCTTGATCGCCCGCTCGGTGGGCAGTCGCTCGATGCTCGAGGCGCCGAAGAAGCCCTGCACGCCGGGCATCCGGCGGAGCGCCCCGCCCACGTTGTCGGGCTCGTCGAAGGGGCCACCGTGGCAAATCACGATGAGGTCGGAGCGGACCGAGCGGCCGGCTTCCGCGATCGTCATGACCCGATCGATGGCCTCGTCGAGGCTGAGCGCTACGCCGGCGCCGATGCTGCCCGCGGTCGTCAGGCCGACATGGGCGACCAGCTGGTCCGCACCCGCTTTCGCCATCGCCCGGGCGTCGTCGCCATCGAAGACATAGGGCGCAGTGAAAAGGTCGAGCTCATGGGCAATGCTGATCCACTCCACCTCCTTGGCGTAGCCCATCCCGGTCGCCTCCAGGTTAGCCCGGAAGTTCCCGTCGATGAGACCGACGGTCGGGAAGTTCTGGACGCCGGAGAAACCCATCTCCTTGAGCTGCCTGAGGAAGACGGGCGCGAGGCGGAACGGGTCTGTGCCGTTGATGCCGGCAAGGACGGGGGTGTCCTTCACGACCGGCAGGACTTCGGACGCCATCTCCACGACGATGCCGTTGGCGTCGCCGTAGGAGAGCAGGCCCGCCAGAGAACCGCGGCCGGCCATCCGGTAGCGGCCCGAGTTGTAGATGATGATCATGTCGCAGCCGCCGGCCTCGGCCATCTTGGCCGAGATCCCGGTGCCCGCGCCGCAGCCGACGATCGGCCGGCCGGCATCGATCTGAGCGTGGAGCCGGCGGAGTATCTCTTCGCGGGGGATTGCCACGGTTTCCTTCCTTCAGGCGTGCGTGTCGTGCTCAAAAGGTTGCTGGGCGGCCGGTCAGTGCTCGACGACAGATCTTCGTTCCTTGCCTCCTCCCTGGTACGCGATGTTCATCAGCCCGATTCGGGGTGCCGCGTGAGCAGATGAATGTGAGTCCCCAATTGGCGAACGCCGCCGGTCAACACGGCCCGTGTCTGGGCTCGTCACGGTCAACCGGGATTGCTGTTCGACGGCCGATGATCCCAGCCGAAGCCCTCGAGTCGCGCCTTGACCGACGCCAGGAACCGCGCGGCTTGCGCGCCGTCCACTGCACGATGATCGGCCGACAACGTGGCGGTCATGACAGACGAATGCGCCCGGATGCGCCCGTACTCCTCCTCGGACCACTGGACCGGCAGCCCGGACTCCCGGAAGGTCTGGTTGAAGGCCGGCAGGTGCCCGTGGCGCTCGGTGTCCGCGAGGACCCCGTCGCAGTCGAGACCGGGCATCATCGCGTTGACTCGGCCATCCCGCGGACAGTCTTCCCGACGCCGCCCGACGATTCCGGCGGGAGGCTGGTGTGTGCGATCCGGGCGAATACAACGGGGTCGAGGGCTGCACGTCCGACGAAGAGTCCGTCCACACCCGGTTGAGCGAGCAGCTCGCCGCACGCGTCCGGGCTGACGCTGCCGCCATACAGAACCCTCACCGTCGTGGCGCCGCGCGCGCCGAGCCAGTCATGGACCCCCCGGTGGACCCCCGAGACGTGGTCGACCGCGGCCGGGCTCGCGCCGGCACCGATCGCCCAGTACGGCTCGTAAGCCACGATGACCTGGTTGAGCTCCTGCGCACCGCGGGCGCCCAGGATCGAGCCCAGGTGGCGCAGCACGACGGATCGGGCCGTGCGCGTTGTCATGCGATGGCCTTCGCCGACGCAGACGATCACCTCGAGTCCGCATTCAATTGCCGTGGCGACCTTCCGGGCGATGTGGCTGTCGCGTTCGCCGTGATCGCGGCGCCTCTCGGAATGGCCAACCTCGACGTATCGGCAACCCAGGTCGACCAGCATCGGTGCAGAGATGTCGCCTGTGTGGGCTCCCGACAAGCTCTCGTGCACGTCCTGGGCACCCCAGGCGATCGCGGTGCCGGCAAGTTCCTCTCGGGCCACCCACAGACTGGTGAAGGGCGGCAGGACGAAGAGATCTCGCCTTCGGACGTCGTCCACGAGAGGCAGCAGGGTCCGGAGGTAGAGACGAGTCTCGGCAGCCGTGAAGTTCATCTTCCAGCTCGTCCCGATCAGCTGGCGCGGCGTCATGTCGGGGCCCCTGCAGAGACCGCCTCGTCGATTGCGGTTCTGATAGCGCGAGCGCCCGCCTCCGCGCCCTGCGGATGGCCCTGGATCGCCCCCCCGACACCCAGGATCACGTCGGTGCCCGCCGCCCGGACGAGTGGCTCGATCATCGCCGCCGTAACGCCCCCGGCGAGCATCGGCATCGCCGGTCTGAGCGTTCCTCGAGGCTCGGACAGCCACTCCACCGTCTTGTCGAAGACCGTCCGCGGAAGCGGGCGACGACCGAACGGAGTGCTCGTGAGCACGGCATCCGCCCCGGCCAGGCGCAGCAGCTTCCCGAAGAGGACCGCCTGTCCGAACCCCGTGCTGACGGATCCCGTCATCACTTCTGTGGCGGCGGTATGGGCAAGGATCGGCACACCGAGCCGAGCCTCGGCCAGCGTTTGAACGGCATCCAGCCCGACGATCAGGGCATTGACCATGATCGCGTCCGCGCCGGCGTCGACGGCCGCCCGTGCCGTGTCCAGGAGACGAATCGAGCGGTCGGTGACGTTGGCAACGTACCTGGCACGGTGACCGGTCTCCTCGGCCACGCGGTCCAGCCGCTCGCGATACGCTCGCGAGCGCTCCGCGACGCGATTGAAGGGCGCGTCGCCGAGCAGCTCGTCGTCCTTGATCAGGTCGGCCCCGCCGCGTGCAACTTGCTCGAGCAGGTTCGCCCCGACGCTTGGCGAGTACCCGGTGCACGGCTTGATCATGTTCAGGAGCAACGGCCGGTGCGACACGCTCGTAAGCCGCCGCCAGCCGGCGACTCCCCACTGCGGACCGGGGAAGGCCTCCTGATATGGCGCCTGCAGGTCGACGTCCACCAGGCGCGCGGCAAGGGAGGTCGAGGGGTCGTTGCCGACGAGGGTGGTGAGCAACATCGGAAACTGCGGGCCGAAGTTCTCGGTCGGGAAGCCCACCCGCAGGAGCCAGCGCGCGCGGGCCGCCTCGCCGCCCGCATGTTCGTCGGCCTGCGCGACTCTGACCTCGGCCACGCGCGCCCCGTACAGCCGACGCATTCTCGGGGTGATCCCCGGCACAGGCAACCACGTCCCTATGCTCTGACCGGTGGCGAAGGCCTCGGCTGTATCTCCCGGGTTGTCGGAAGGCAGCTCGGCGAGGTACGTCGCGACGAGCTCCTGCCGTGCGCCGCTCACCCTGCCACCTGGGCCCCGGCCAGCATCACCGACCGCACGCCCGCGACGATGTCCCCGACCTGCGGGACGGCTGCCTTCTCCAGCGCGAGGCTGAAGGGGATCGTCGTGTTCCGGCCTGCCACGCGAACGATCGGCGCTCGGAGAGCGTCGAAGGCCTGCTCGGCGACGGTGGCTGCGATGTCGCTGCCCACGCCGCCTCGTTTGATCGCCTCTTGGGCGATCACAAGCCTGCCTGTCCTTCGAACCGAGTCGAGCACGCAGGTTGTATCCATGGGCACGAGCGTCCGGAGATCGATGACCTCGGTCGAGATTCCTTCCGCGGCAAGCTCCTCGGCCGCCTGGAGGCTCTTCAGGACCATGTGAGACCAGGACACGAGGGTGACGTCGGATCCCGAGCGCTTGACATCGGCCTGGCCGAGCGGAATGACGTATTCCTCGTCAGGAACGTCCCCCTCGGTCATGTAGAGCAGCTTGTGCTCGATGAAGACCACCGGGTCGTCGTCACGGATCGCAGCCTTCAGCAACCCCTTGGCGTCCCGGGGAGTCGATGGCATGACGACCTTGAGCCCGGGTACGTGGTAGTAGAGCGCCTCGAGGCTCTGCGAATGCTGGCCGGCCAGCGAGTTTCCGGCCCCGCCCTGGGTGCGGATCACCAGCGGCACGCGGCCTTCGCCGCCGGACATGAAGCGGTACTTGGCCGCCTGGTTGACTACCTGGTCCATCGCCAAGAGCAGGAAGTCGACGAAGAGCATCTCCACGACCGGGCGCCGGCCCGCGATCGCCGCCCCGATGCCGAGCCCGACGAAGCCGGCCTCACTGAGTGGCGTGTCGAGGACGCGGCCTGGGCCGAACCGGGCCAGGAGCCCCTCGGTGACCTTGTATGAGCCGCCGCGCTCAGCGATCCCCTCACCAACGCAGAACACTGTCTCGTCGCGTTCCATCTCTTCCTGAAGAGCGGCTCGGAGGGCTTCGCGGTACTTCATGGGAGGGTTCCTTCTCGGCTCGGGTCGTCCGACGGACGGCTGTGTCGTCGTCCGGCGACGCGGTCGTGGTGGAAGAGAGTTGCCATCAGAGCTCCGCGACCTCCATGAGGAACTCCTCAACCGACGGGTTGGGGCTGGCAGAAGCAAACTCGACCGCCTCCTCCATGCGTCGTTCCACTCTCTCGTCCATGGCTGCGATGGCGGCCTCCTCGACACCGGCTCGAGCCAGGCGGCCTCGCAAGACGCCCAGCGGATCGTGCGCCTTCCAGCGCTGGAGGTCCTCCTGTGGCAGATAGAGGCCCGGGTCGTTCACGTGGTGGCCGCCGTGGCGGTACGTCATGCACTCGAGCAACGATGGTCCCTGGCCGGCTCGAGCGCGGCGGATTGGTTCCTGCATCGCGCCGTAGACGATCGCCGCGTCATTGCCATCCACCGTCAAGCCGGGCATGCCGTATGCCGCGGCACGCTGGGACAGGTGTTCGACGCGCGCGCTGTCCCGAATCGGGGTCGAGACGGCGTACTGGTTGTTCTCCAGGACGAAGATGACGGGCAGGTCCCAGATCGCCGCCAGATTCAACGATTCATGCCAGATTCCGTTGGCGGACGAGCCGTCGCTGCAGAACGCAGCGACGATCTCCGAGCCTCCTCGCTGCTTGATGGCCAGCGCTGCCCCGGCGGCGATCGCGAGCCCGCCCCCCACAATGCCGTTCGCCCCGAGGTTCCGGACCGCTCGACTGGCGACGTGCATCGATCCGCCCCGCCCTCGGCAGTAGCCGGTCTCCTTCCCGAAGAGCTCGGCCATCATGCGCCCCAGGTCGTGTCCCTTCGCGATCGCATGCCCGTGACCTCGGTGCGTGCTCACGATGTAGTCATCGGCCTCGAGGGCAGCCATCGTGCCGACAGCGATCGCCTCCTCGCCCAGGTATGGGTGCAGGTAACCACGGATATTCCCGAGGCGGTACTGCTCGATGGCCCGTTGCTCGAACCTGCGGATCGTCGCCGCCGTCTCGTACATGGACATGAGTAGGTCCGCGCCAATTTCGCTCATCTCGCTGGTCTCCCTTGCGCCCACGAGGCGTATCCTCGCCGCCCTTCAGCACCCCTCGCACCCCGGCCACGACGCCAGCCGACCGGCGATCACTCGATTGCGGAGATGTCCTCGCCGGGCTGGCCGATGATCGCGATCGTGGAGAAGATCGGGGCCTCCGTGTCCTCCGGAACGACGATCTTCAGGAGAATGCCCGAGGCGGGCGCCTCGACCTCGACCGCGATCTTTTCGGTTTCGACTTCGACGATTGATTCCCCTTTGGCCACGGGGTCGCCCTCGGCCTTGAGCCAGCGTCTGACCGTCCCGGTCTCCAGATCCTGGCCGGCCTGGGGCATGATCACCTTCACCGCCATGTTCTATCTCCTTGAGGCGACCTCGAGCCTTCAGTTGGACGTCGACGATCGATGGTCCAGTAGTGTTCTCGCTGAGTGGGCTGCGATGCGGAGCGGGGTCCCCGGCTGCAGGATCGGGACTGTCGTGCTGCTCTCGACCCGAGCGCACAGCTCCACGTCCGCTCCGGCGCCCAGCTCTTTGAGAAGCCGCCCGCTGGCCGACTGCCGGAGAGCACTCATCGGATTGCGGTATCCGGCATGGAGCTTGAGGGCAGCCTGCGCCGCGTCGGTGAGATGCACCGTTGAGCCATGCCCCGTCAGCGCCTCGATTGCCCTGGCAACGATGGCGCCCGCGGCCACTGCGTCGTCGAGGGCGAACCGGCCTGACTGCCCGGCGCACACGACGCCCAGGCGTGCATCGAGGGATTGGGCAAGGGCCACGGCAGATACCGCGCAGGCTCTGGCGTTCAGCAGGCACCCGACCAGCACGGCGGCCTGCTCCTGCAGACTCGCCAGCACGCGCGTGCCGTTGCTCGTGCACAGCACCACGTTTCGCCCGCGGACCTGGGCACCGCGCAACTCGGCGGGGGAATTGTTGAAGTCGAAACCGCGCGGAGTCCGCCCGTGGCGCTCGCCAGCGAGGATACCGCCGTGCTCACGGGCGAGGCGGCGAGCATCTGCAAGGCCAGCCGTGAGCATGAGGCTCGAGCAACCCATGTCGAGCAGGGTTGTGATCGTCGAGCTCGCCCGCAGCTCGTCCACGACCACGCACACAGTTCTCCCCCATCCACGCGCCTGGGATGGGACCAACGCCACGTCCAGCTCCATGCTCAGTTCTGCCTCCTCAAGACAGGCGAGGCTTCCGTGGCGGCACCCGACGCTCCACGTCCGAGGCGCTCCTTCGTTGCCAGCGCCAGATGTCGAACTCCTCGACCGCCCGCGGCGTGCGTGTTCGGTGGGATCTCTCTCCGCGTCATGGCCACGGTGCTATTCCCGCCTTGATCTCCAGTACGACTTTTGCGCCGATCCCCTCTGCGGCCGCGAACGCCCTGCTCCACGCCTCCAATGGATAGCGGTGGGTTATCAGGCGACCTGGATCGACCTGGCGGCTCCCCATGAGCTCGAGCGCGATGTGGAAGCTCGTCGGTCGCTTGCCTCGGGAGGCGATCAACGTCAGCTCGCGGTTGATGGCGCGATCGAGGTCCACGGACACTCGCTCGCCGTAGAACCCAACGAGCACAAGCCGTCCGCCCTTGCGGAGGAGCCGGGTCGCGCGTTCGAACGCGGAGGCGGCACCGCTGCACTCCAGAACCACGTCCATGGTGCCGTCCGCCTCAGCCACGTCCGCCGCCTGGCCGGGATCGTCCAGGGCGAGGTGCGAGCCGATCCCGAGGTCGCGAGCGAGCTCGTAGCGATCCCGATGACCGGCCAGGCCAATGATCGTGGCCGCGGCGCCCTGGGTCTGGGCGACCTGTGCCGCGAGCAAGCCGATCGTCCCGGGGCCCATGACCGCTACCCGCTCGCCGCTCCGTACCCGTCCGCGTTCGATGACCGCCCGCACGGCGACCGCGAGTGGTTCGGTCAATGCCCCGGAGAGGAGATCGACGCCGGAGGGGAGTGGGTGAACCCCCCTCGCCGGAACAGCCACGAAGTCGGCGAAGCCTCCGTCCGCGCTGGTACCGATCCCGGTCCGTTCGGCGCACAGGTGCATGTCTCCCCGCACGCAGAACGGACACGTGCCGCAGAACCCGGCGTCCGTCTCGGTCGTCACACGCAGCCCCAGCGCGAGCCCTTCGACGCCCTGCCCGATCTCGGCCACGGTCCCAGCCAGCTCGTGGCCGAGAATCCGCGGGGTCTGGATCGCCAGGGTCCCCTGCGCGATGTGGAGATCCGTCCCGCACAGTCCGCCGACCGCCGTGCTGATGACGACCTGACCCGGACCTGCGTGCGGCTGCGCGACCTCCCTGACGGCCAGGTTGCCGGCGCCGGGGCCGGTCTTGACGAGCGCTTTCAGCCTGGCCTCCCCCCAATTTCGACCGAGCTGGCGGCCTTGTCGAGCCCGATCTCCTTGTATTGCCGGGTCGTTTCGATGACGGCGCGTTCGGTCGGCACGCGTTCGCCACTCGATCCGGCGGCGTACCCGACCGCGTCGGAGTGGGCGATCGAGTAGGCGGCCGTTTCCGGGTCCTTGAACGGTCCACCGTGCGTTAGCACGAGAACGTCCGGTCGAACGCGATGGGCGGCCTCGCACATCTCCTGCACGACGGCCGTGGCTGATGCGAGATCCAGCGTCTTCGCGGCGCCGGTCAACCCGCCA
>Ga0209429_10002209_pt1 | contig 11606 bp, 13 predicted proteins | sample BarGraNGADG00212_3_FD_184493 | JGI IMG/M metagenome (GOLD analysis project Ga0209429, IMG submission 184493) | Arctic peat soil microbial communities from Barrow, Alaska - Barrow Graham LP Ref core NGADG0004-212 (SPAdes) (version 2) | ecosystem: Environmental > Terrestrial > Soil > Wetlands >... | reverse complement strand
CCCGCCTCTGGCGGGACCCCGCCTTTAGGCGGTGGCGGCCATCTCTCCATAAAAGCTATTCTATCAACGTTTTAAAAGCTCTGCCACTTTTATACGATTTTATCTTCATTTCTCTCGCGTATGCATTTTGTTTTGTATCAAAATCCTCAGAATATATAACAATCCATGGGACATATGCTTTTGTCGACTTCGTCCTTCCAGAATTGTGTTCATCGAGACGCCTCGAGAGATCACTTGTATGACCTATGTAATATCGCTTTTTATATAGGGAGCTTAATATATATACTTTGTACACAAAGTAATGATATACCACTTCCCGCCATAGCGGGACCCCGCCTTTAGGCGGTGGCGGCCATCTCTCCAGGTTGGCTAATGGCTATTAGAATTTGGCTATTAGCTTTGAATTTTCGCCATATTCCATATTCTATTTGCCATATTCCAACTCCGATTATAACAGTTGTTTATTTCACTTTAGTATATTGGTTGCAGTAAATTAAGCATGCTCTCATAATGGGGTAAATGGCAGAAGACAACCAAGCGCCAGTTATACGTCTACAAGATCTCAAAAAGAGGTTTGGAATTGGTGACGCCGAAACTTTTGCGCTAAATGGTATTAACCTGGATATAGAAAAAGGCGAATTTGTCGCAATCATGGGTCCAAGCGGTTGTGGAAAAACGACTTTGCTTAACATTTTAGGACTACTTGATCGCTCAATTGACGGAGAATATGAACTAAACGGCAAACCGGTAGCCTTAATGTCAAAACGCCAACAGGCCAGAATCAGAAGTCGGCAAATTGGATTTGTTTTTCAAAGTTTTAACTTAATATCGCGACTTAATGTAATTGAAAATGTTGCATTACCACTTGTGTATAAAGGTATTACACGAACAAAACGATTAAAAATCGCCAGCAATATACTAAGCACCTTTCATTTAAATGAGCGTGAATATTACATGCCGTATCAACTTTCTGGTGGCCAAACCCAAAGAGTTGCCATCGCCAGGGCCTTGGTAAATGATCCGTCAATAATTTTGGCCGATGAGCCAACTGGTAACCTAGATTCACAGGCCAGCCATATTATTATGGAAGAACTATCCGACCTGCATAACCGTGGTAATACAATTATTATGGTTACCCACAACCCCGGCTTAACAACTTACGCCAGTCGTGTCATTACAATGCTAGACGGACAAATCGATACTGATACAAAAAATGGCTCAATCGTTATGATGGAGGTTCCAGTCCCCGCTTCAGTTGCCCAAGATATTCAAAAACAACCATCTACTAGGCGATTGCGCAAAAAATACATCCGAAAAATGAAAAAGAGGAAAAAATAAAATGCACTTTTTGTTGATTAATCACATTCAAAATGCCCATCAATCGCTGCGAAGCAGCCGCTTTCGTAGCGCCCTTACAATGCTCGGCGTTGGCATAGGTGTCGCAAGTATTACTATGGTTCTTGCGCTCAGTAGCGGGGCTAGCAAGGTCATCAGCGGTCAAATTGACTCATTAGGAGGCAGTATCGCCGTAGTTAGACCTGGTAGTACAGCAGGTTCAATTACCGATATAATGCAGCCTCAAGCAAATACAAAATACACCGCTAGCCCATTAACAGAGACCGACGTAGCCGATATTAGCAAAATATCGCAGATTAAATCAATTGCCCCATTAATGATTATTGGCGGTTCAATTAAAGCCGATTCCGTTGCCCCAAGTGATTCAACAATTGTCGCAACAACACCTCAGCTAGCAATAATATCCGACCTTAGTTTAGGTGATGGCCAATTTTTGGATGAATCTGTTAATAAAAATACCGTTGTAGTTGGTAAACAGTTGTCTATTAACATCTTTGGAACAGAATCATCAATTGGAAGAAGTCTTGTTATTCGAGAGAAAACTTTTACAGTAATTGGCATTTTGGCACGCATAAATAAACCAATTAACTACAATCTAATTAATTTTGACAACGCAGCTATTATTAATTTGGCTTCGGGCAAGGAATTGAACCAAAATATTGTCCAAATTCAACAAATAGACGTTAAAGCTAATTCAATTATTGATCTTGATCAAGTTAAAACTGATATAAATAAATTACTCTTAAAAAATCACAGCGGCGAGACTGACTTCGTTGTACTTACTGGTGACCAAATTTCGCAACCGACCAGTCAACTGTTTTATGCCGTTGCCGGAATTACGGCAATTATTGCAATAATTTCCTTTATCGTTGGTGGTATTAGTATTATGAATATTATGTTGATGACAGTTGCCGAACGTACACGCGAAATCGGCATTAGAAAAGCGCTCGGCGCCAATAACGCCGATATTTCATGGCAATTTTTAATAGAATCGCTAATTATCAGCATAGGTGGTGGCGCTGGTGGATATATATTTGGGTATATTGCCGCATTTGGGGTTAGTGTTTTTCTAACTTTTGAGCCTGCCTTTAGTTGGCAAATATTTGGCATTGCTATGGCCGTATCTACAGGCGTTGGAATACTATTTGGAATTTATCCAGCGGTTAAAGCTTCACGTAAAGATCCAATTGAATCCTTGCATCAATATAACTAAGCTAATTCAATTTTGAATTTTTCAATCAGATCAACTGGCGTTGGGTTTACACCGTTTAAAATCGCAACATAAACACTAACAAAATCGGCCAATATACTCCCCCACAACAACTGTTCGATAATTGAATTACCAGCAAGATTTATCACGGTCGATTTTGGACGCTGACCACTCAGTAAACGGTCGGAAATTTCAAATCGTTTCAAAATTTGTGGATGTTCTAAATTGCTAACAATATCAAAAATAGCGAATGGCTTTTCGACTGGATGAGATGTCCAACCAATAAATTCATTATGATTAAATTCTGGGATTTCATTCCAAAACGCCACATTTTTAGCATTTTCGTTCCAGCTAATCTTCCATTTGTACGCAACTGGTGCAGTTAGCGTACCGCCATAAAATACTGCCGTTTTACCTACCGCTTTAAGTGCTAATTGTTTAGCATAGTTATTTTCAGTGCTAGAATCTGACCCCCAAACGGCACTTTCGTTTTGTAGCCAATCCGACTTGCTTGCAATTTCATCAAACTTGTCATGCGACACAATACCAAAATTTGCCAGTAAAGCCACAAGTGCACACAAATTGTATATAACGGCCATACGAGGTTGAAAGTTCCCAGGCAAAACTACATGCGCAATTTGATTATTTTCAGCCATGTTAGTTAGCTGACCACCTGATGCAATTACTGCAATTTGAGCATTTTTAGCCACAGCCTGCCTTAGACAATTGACGGTTTCTTCTGTATTACCAGAGTAACTACTAGCAATAACTAAAGTATTTTCACCAACATAAGCTGGTAAATCGTATGATCGAACTACTTCAAATGGAATATTTAATTCTGACTTAAGCCAAGATTTAACTAATAATGCCGCCAATGCCGATCCGCCCATTCCGGTCACGACCACATTAGTAATTGGCCGATTGTCATGATTTCCATTTACAATTCCAGCTTCAAACTTTACCTGATTATATTGATTAGCAACAATCGAAAGCGCTCCGCTCGGATCGTTTTGCCTCAACACATTAATATCGTCCAACATACTCGCCCACCTCCCTTGATATAATCTATATATCTATGATACAGTATTTATTAAATAAGCATAAGAATAAAACCAGAGGTGGGCAATGGATATTCAACCGCAAACAACACAACCAATCAGTGACGATCAAGAACTAGCCAAAGTTTTGGCTGGCGTTTCACAATTAACAGATAACAATTTAGATTTTGAAGAAACTCCAGTTTCAGCTGTTTCTGCTGAGCCAGTTGAGGCTTCTGAGCCAGAAGTTATTAATCCGGTCATTGTGACTCCACAACCATCAATTACTGGCTATAACCCTCCAGCATTTGCAGCACCAATCAATAGTTCAGATAATCTAGAGAGTATAAAAAAAGACGCTTTAATTGAGTTACGACCACTAGTCGACAAACTCAACCTTGCAGCCGAAGAAAAGTTTAATATTTATTTATTATTGCTCCGTAGCACTGATGATAAAACTCTGATTGCAGCAGCCCACACTGCCGCTCAAGGAATTTCTGATGAAACTATGCGTGCCCAAGCGCTACTAGATATAATCAAAGAAATTGATTATCTATCTAACCCAACACATTCAACAATTTAACAATAAAATTCAAAATCAAAAGATACCCGCACCTTCGCGGGTATTTTAATTCCTTCTAATTTTTTGGCTTTAATATTACAATAGACACCAATGATAATTCGCTTTGCATCACAACAAGAAAAAAACAACTGGAATAAATTAGTTATAGCTAATCCAGATGGTGGCAATATAGCCCAAAGCATTGAACTTGCAAATATAAAAGCCAAGACCGGTTGGAAAATTAGGCTAATAATAACCGACCTTTGTGCAATTACAATTCATGAACGATTTATATTTGGCCTTGGTAAACTTTGGTATATTCCGAAAGGTCCAGGATTAAATACGGTCAGCGAAATTAAATTATTGATTAAACCACTAAAAGAATTTGCTCACAAAAATGGCGTGTTTGTAGTCAAGATCGAACCAGAACTGATTAAAAACAACAAAAATATGACCGGTCTATCAAACCTTGGTTTAATATCGTCACGGCCAATTCAAGCAAATTCTTCAACAGTTATCCTTGATCTTTCAAAAGATGTTGACGAAATCATGACTGACCTTCCGCAAAAATCTCGTTACGCAATTAATCGTGCTAAACGCGATGGCATTATAACTAAATTAGTTGAACCAAACGACAAAAATCTTCAAATAATGGCTGATTTAATTAGTCAAACGATGGCCAATAAATCAATTACTATTCGTAGCGCAGATTATTACAAAAACTTTTGGAAAACATTTACTGATGGCAATTTAGGAGCACTATTTTTAGCTTATGACAACAATAGGCCGATTGCAGGTGCCTTTGTCTTAGTATATGGCGACAAAGCAACATACAAAGACGGTGGCAGTTCTAAGGATAAAACTATATATGGCGCCAGTCACGCACTTCAATGGCACATTATTGAATGGCTCAAGTCAAAAGATGTAAAAAGTTATGATTTATGTGGTACCCCACCAGCTATTGAGATTGAAAATAAAGACCACCCTCATTATGGAATTGGTTTATTTAAAACTAGCTTTAATAAAAAAGTAACAGATTATATCGGAGTTTATGACATTATTGTTTGTCAGTCTCAATACAAGATATGGAACATGGTTGGCGAGCGAATAATATATCGTTTATATTCTTTAGTTTTTAAAAAAATGTTTTATTAATACAGTCTTAATCGATATTTAGCTAGACTTTCGCTTTGGACTATTTAAAGTTACAATGGTGGTTAATGTTATTAAAACTTACGCTACAAATTGGAATTTAAAATGTATTTATTTGACCCAACACAATTTCCCGAGCTCGGACATCATTTTTATAAAGGCGATGGTTTTTCGTACCGTTATCAAATGTCAAAAAAACTATTTTTCAAAAGCATATATATTCCCCTTGGTCCAAATTGCGATTCTAAACAAGGTTTTGACAACTTTTTAAATCACATTAAATCTCTAAAATTCACAAAAACTAAAATCGACCTTCCTACTATTTATGAAAAGAAAAAATCAATTGAAGTTGTTAGAAAAATTAAAGCGGCCGGTTTTAAACAAGCAAAATATATACAAGACGAAGAAACATTACTTGTTATTCAAGATGATTTGCACCTTCCACATTCTGAAATGAATCAAGTTCGAAATGGTCTAAAAAAAACAAACATTGTTATCAAAAACGAATTATCTGACGAAGAATTAAGACAGGTTTATGAAGTTTACCTAATTGCAGCAAAAAGACTCGAAATTACCCCAAAAGACATAGCCATATTCAAAAAGTTGTCTGAAAAATGCCAAGCTGTCTTAGCTTACAATATTGAAACAAAAAATCTTGACGGATTTTTATTGAACTACCTTGTAGAGACTAATTTATCTGATATTACCGGTAACAAAGATGACAACAAATTATTGCTATCCATGTATACCGGCCTCACCGATGAAGGCCGAAACTGCCAAATTGGACGAGCAATTTACTATGAATCATACACATCCGCATTTGAAAAAATGGGTGTTAATGTAATAGATTTTCATGGGGCATCTCGGTCAAAGGGGCGTAGTTACATGGGCTTTAAGCTATCTTTTAGCAAAAGATTTTTAAGTTTGCCCGGTAGTTTTGAAAAAATAAAATTAATTTAATTGCGAAATAACGTCTAACCAACTAAGCTTAGTACTGTTAATCAATTTTCAGAGGTATATAAATGAACAATCATATTTTAATGTCAGACGCGAATAATTTTAATAATGACCAAAAAATTAATCCCTATTATCATCAAGAATTAGTTGACCATGGCAAGGCAATCAAAGAGCATAAAGCCATACGAGAACTATTGATTCAAGCTGGCATAAAGGTCACTTCAGTGCCATCACCTACAGATAGCCAAGATGGAGTCTACACTGCCAACTGGGCGCTCGTACGCGGCGATAAGGCTGTCTTAGCTCGGCTACCAAGCGCTCGAAAGACCGAAGAAGCTTACGCTGAAAAAATCCTAATTAGTCTTGGAAAAGAAGTTATTCACGTACCAAACAATCTTAAATTTAGCGGCCAGGGCGATACTTTAGCCTGTGGTAATTACCTATTCTGCGGCAGTGGTTATCGAAGTGATGCAGAAGCGCAAAAATTTGTAGCCGAAACCCTTGGCTATGAACGAATTCAGCTTCAAACCATCCCACAATGCGACGTTGATGGCAATTCTGTTATTAATATGTCTACAGGCTGGCCTGATAGCTTTTTTTACGACCTCGATTTATCACTAGCAATAATTAAGGCTCCAGAAAACGGCCAAAAAGGCCTTATTGCTTATTGTCCTGATGCATTTACATCAGAAAGCCGTATTCTACTGGCAGCACTTGATGGTGTTGATAAAATCGAAGTATCAATTGCCGAAGCTCAAAACCATTTTGCTACTAACCTAGTTTCAACTGGTGATACGGTTATAATGAGTGCCCAAGCCCCCTTATTGTCTGCCGAATTAAAACGACGCGGTATGACGATACTGTCACCCGAAATAACCGAACTTGCTAAAGGTGGTGGCTATATACGATGTACGACACTAACAATTGACTAATTTTTCTTTAGCAGTCGAAGCGCTTTTTTAGCAACTTCAATTTCGTTCCAATCATGGGCACCATCAGCACGTTCAATTGTCTTTTCGTGGCCCTTACCAAGTAAAACAATCGTATCCTCAGCATCTTTGGCGCGGGTCAAGGCAAATTTAATCGCTTTTTCGCGATCCAAGATAAGAAACATATCTTTATCCTTAATTTTTCCTGCTTTTTCGGCACCGCTAGCAATCTGACTTAGAATAAAATCACCATCAATATCTCGGTCATCCTCTTCAGTTAAAACAATTTCGTCGCTATATTTTCCAGCAATTTCACCTTGAATCGCACGTTTTTCTTCATCACGACGTCCAGCTGAACCAAAAACTGCTATCAATTTACCCTTCGTAACTGGCCGAACGCTATCAAATAATTTTTCAAAAGCATCTGACGTTGAGGCATAATCAACAATTACTTTAAATTTCTGACCCTCATCAATCACTGTCATACGACCTTCGACACCCTTAAGTGCTGATATACCGTCTTCGATTTGTTGCTTGCTTAGCCCCAACTCTCGTCCAACTGCCACAGCAGCTAAACTATTGCTAATATTAAATTTACCAGGAATGTTAATCCTAATATCATATTTTTCTTTGCCGATAATTGCTTCATAGGTAGAGTAATCAGCCGCCAGCTTAACATTGCTAGCTTTCAACTCACCCGCTTTTATCCCATAAGAAATCGTACGAGGTGTGCTGTCGGAAAATTTTTTAGCATTTGGATCATCGGCATTAACGACACCAAATTTACGGCCGTTTTTTGCTGCTAATTTAAATAAGCGTCGTTTTGCCTCTAAATAATTATCAAAAGTACCATGGTAATCCAGATGGTCACTAGTAACATTGGTCATCACGGCAATCTCATAATTAACGCCCCACGTTCGATGTTGAGCTAATGAATGGCTAGATGTTTCCAAAACGACCCATTCAACGCCAGCCCGTTTAAAATCGCGCAATCGACTTTGTAATATGCTAGCTTGCGCGGTTGTTATGTGATTAATCTGAGGCTTGATATCATTACCTGCACCGTAAGCGGCCGTACTTAGCATGCCTACTTTAAAGCCAGCTTCGTGTAGCATTTTTTGTATTAAAAACGTCGTTGTCGTTTTACCGTTCGTACCAGTCACACCAATAACGTGCATTTTACGCGATGGAAAGCCATATAGAACACTAAATAAAACTGCTTCCATTAAGTGGCCCACTGGTTCAACTTTTTTAAAGATATTTTTTGGAATAATTTTTTTAACAATTTTTCGAATATTAATCATAACATTATTATAACCTATGAGATTACAGTTAACCGATTTTTTAGCTGGCCCAACCTGAGTTTCAAAACCCCCTCGGGTCCTAAGACTCAGGTACCCCAACATTGCATTTTTAGCATTTTTACGGTATACATAATGTAACGACAAGATAAAACAAAAGGACAAAAAAGTGGAAAACCAATCTCCTAAATCAACAAGTCACCAGGATAATAAGGCACCAATTGTAGAATCTTCAGCCGAGCCAAAATCACCAAATTTAAATCCAGCACAACAGCAAATTCAATACGTTAATATAACTAATCAAAAGTCGTTAGACGGCCTTTCCGGCTGGCTTATGTTTTGGCTAATAATATTTTCAATAGGTGGCATTAGTTTTATTACGGCTTTCTTTTCGACAGTTTTTAGTTTGGACGTAATGAACACGTCCGCTGGTGTTATAACCGCTATATTTGCCCTGCCACTTGCGATAACTTACTTACTAAGTGTGGTTTTAATTGCATTACATAAAAAATTTGCAATCACAACAAGTATAGCCGCCTTTGTTATAGCGACTCTGTATATCTCAATTAACATCATAGTTACAGCTGCAGAGGCATCAAGTTATGAAGCATCAAATATTGGAGTGCCAATTGGTATGATTATTACGACAATCGTGACTAATGGCTTGTTTGCACTATATTTTATGGTTTCAAAACGCGTCAAACAGACACTTATCGTTAAGTAGCCACCAGCTGTAGCTAACCTGACTCTCAAATATTATCTATATTTTAATACCGTTTTTTCTTTGACTTTCTGATTTTAGCTGACTACACTTTTCACATCTATATTCCGGCTTTGCCGATGATCTGTCATAGTTTTTAGCTTTGACCAATCGATAACCCCTAAACGCTGGCTGTTTACAATCTTCACAAATAATATTTTCAGCAACTTCCCACTGCGGAGCAATAATTTTTGAGGTAAAAATAAATCTATCTACCCAAAAGAAAATTAGACCACCAATTAAGTTTGCAATCACAGTGTTCCAAGTTACTCCGAAATGAAAAAATACTAAACAAATAGCCAAAATAGGGGTTGATAACTGCCATCGCAATAAATATAGTAAATATCTTCTAAACACAATAACTCCTATATATTAATATTATAGACCAAGTATAGCTGGGGCCAATACAGACAAGGCAGTAATAATCGCTGCTGATATTACACCTCCCAAAAATACACAAATCATTGATTTTTTGAAATTCATTCCCAAAAAAGCCGCAATCGCACTTCCGGTCCACAAACCGGTCGTCGGTAAAGGAACTCCCACGAAGGCAATAAGACCAATTTCTTTATACTTTTCCATATCTTTTGAGCCTTTTTGGACCTTCTTTTCGACAAAGCCAGTAAACCAGTCAAGTTTTTTGATAGTTTTCATCCAAGCAAGAACTCTATTAAAAAAGAAATAAATAAATGGTGCCGGCACAAAACTACCCAATAAGCTAACCGCAAACACTAACATCGGGCTGATATGGTAGCCAATTATGCCAACAGGTATCGCACCCCTTTGCTCAATTAATGGCACCATGGATATCAAAAATATATATAGCAATTTCATTCTTAATAGTTTACTAGTTTTTAGAACGTAACGCCACCACTAGACTATATGTAACACCTTATTCTTCGTCACAACTATTTAAAAAATCAAAATATTTAACAGCCGATCCATATAAATCAGATATGTGACTTTTTGTTAGCCAATCGGGCGTATCATTATACAAATATGCTCTTAATGACGAGTATCGATAATTAATCCAGTCATCCAAATTAGTATGAATTTTACGACTTTCCTTCAATATATCTTTAGCGAGTACTTTTGACGCTTTATATCTACCCTCGGACAACACATCCTCAACGCCATATTTATCAAAATAATATTTATTGTAATCAACAATAATACTATGCATAAACTTAGCAACGCCACTGCTGACAACTTGATGAAATAACAAATCAATCCGATCATTTAGCAAACAATAAGCTGCTAATTCGACAGTTTCGTTATCTTTTAAAAGTATTTTTAGTAAAAATAAAAAATAGGCATTATCTGCCTCTTTAATAAAAACATGGTGACCGTTGCCACCACAAATACCTACAAAATAATAATCTAATGCACTTATTTTGACTACTTTTTTATTTGACATTTGACCACCCCCACCATAATTTTATTAAAGTAAACAATCAACTTCGCGTTAGTTATAATTAAGCTTTAGCTCAGTTTATTTCACATTACTTAATTTGTAAAGCAAATTATTAAATATTCGTTCCAGCTGATGAACCACCAGATACGAGTGTTGTAAGGACAAAGTTAATCGAAGCATAAGCAAGTAATGAAATTACAAGTCCGACTATTGCATACAAAACTGTATTTTTTGCAGCGGTAACCGAGGCAGTATTTCCACCAGATATTACATATCTTATACCGCCCACAATCAGCATCATCACACTTAGGGCACCCACAATAAATAGTAAGGTGTTACTAATTTGTGTAAATATTCCAGAATCACCAAATAAAGCAATCGGTTGCCCGTCACCATGGGCTAAATCAGCCCCATTTTGAATCGCATTGGTGCCATAAACAACTGTTGGCAGCACAAACACAACTCCAATTGATATAAGGATAGAAATTGCCATAGATATATAGATATTTTTAATCATTCTATACTTATATTATATCATATATCACTGTTATAGCAAAGAACATTTTCATCTTTATACTGCGGGTCCTGCCGCTTTGGTCTCCCCTAGAATTTTTTATTGGTTACAATAAAACAATTTTAGGGGGTCCCCACCAAACGTCACCCGTGATTACTTTATAAATCTACTTTGTCATTTTACCAAGGTCGCACCTTGGTAAAATTTCCCAACTGTCATCTTCCAATAGCCATATTCCATTTGCTAGCTCCGCCGTAATCCATTAATCATTCAATCTTACCCAATCACGTCAACTATCATTACTTTATAACCAACGACCTGTGCGAAGCAGCCGAACGCCACGTGCTGGACTTCGTCCACACGTAGAGTGTGCCGTTGGTATAAACGTAATGATATTGGACGGTAAGAAATGGC
>Ga0209429_10002203_pt1 | contig 11624 bp, 9 predicted proteins | sample BarGraNGADG00212_3_FD_184493 | JGI IMG/M metagenome (GOLD analysis project Ga0209429, IMG submission 184493) | Arctic peat soil microbial communities from Barrow, Alaska - Barrow Graham LP Ref core NGADG0004-212 (SPAdes) (version 2) | ecosystem: Environmental > Terrestrial > Soil > Wetlands >... | reverse complement strand
ATTAATTCGAGTTTATTAATGAGTATTACTCGATCCGCAACGTTTTTATCCGTGCCATCAAAAACCTCTTGCCAGCTCAGGGTTGAGTTATCGCTTTCCATAAGGAACATGTTGCCCAGGGCTATGTTGTCCTGTTGCACCAAGGGGGTTACTTCTTGTTTTAGGCTGGTTAACTGCGCTTGAGCAAGGGCCCTGTTTTCTATAAGCAAAGCCTCCTTCTCGGTAACAAATTTTTGCTGAAAAAACTTAGACTTTTGTTGGTCAAGTTCAGTAATAAGCGCGGTTCGGGCAGTAATAACGGAATTCGTCTCCCCAATCACATTTGCGAAGCTTAAACTACTTGTAATAGCAAGGGCGTTGGTAGTCCGGGTTACCAGCAGCACATCTTTTTGCTCCACGTCGGTAACAATTTTGTTCGCGTGGTTACTGGCGGCAACAAAAGTCCCTCCAGCAATAATTAAGCCTAAAAGGAGAAGCCCTCCTAAGCTAAGCCAAAGAGCTTTCTTGGCCCTTCGCCTCGGCTGAGGAAGAGGACTATTGGTGACTTCTGATAAAGTTGGTTCCATGTTTTTCTCCTTTTTGTTTTTAATAACTAAAAGCTTCTAAGTTTATAAAATTTTCAATTTCTTACAATTATTATAGCACTTTTTCTTTTTTAAGGTCCAGCTCTAAGCCCCCGGTCTCACCACCACGAACGATTGGGGCGCCATAGTAATTTCCTCTTCCGTCCTTTCGGGTAACGCGCCCAGCGAAAATAATATTGTTCCCAGCATATTTATTGGCGCACTGGCAGACAACCCGGAAGGATTAACGGCGATAAGGGTTCCGCCTCGCTGGTAGATAAAAGGATAAGCTTCTTCTTGCTTATGCAATATTGAAAAGGACTTTACCGATTGTTCCTCTTCCACTATTGCCGCCGCTCTATTCCGCACATACAAGACCGAAAATGCGCCCCCCGCTTGGAGGTCAAGGTTTTCCTGGCGTACTTTAAGTACTTGTTTTACCACGTTTAAGAGCGAAGTCGGATCTTTCGCTTGGTCTTCCACCGTAGGGGCGTCGGGGCTTGCATCCATTTTAGTATACAACTTCCCCTCCGGCGCTGTCGAGAACCCATAATTTAAGCCTTGCTGCCACTGCATCGGCGTTCTAGAGCCCGTACGATCATAACCTCCTTCTTTGCTTGTCAGCCCTTCTACAAAACGCATCCCTATCTCGTCGCCATAGTACAAAAAGGGGACGCCAGGCATGGTAAAAAGGAAGGCATAGGCGAGTTTTAATTCCTCTAACTCATAAGTGCGGCGGAGCCTTGCCGTATCGTGATTCCCTGTTATGAAACTAACATACCCCTTGCCTTTAGCGGCTTCATATCTCGGGAGATAATCCTCAACAAAAAACTCGATATCGCCAGGGCCCGTCTTCTTGAAATAACCCAAGGCTTCGTCGGTAGCAGGATCTTTGCGTCGTAAGAGCGCACGATAGCCGTTGTCGGGATGATCTAAATAAAAATCCGCATGAAAGCCACAAGCTAAGGCTTTCCGAGGATTTGACCACTCGGAAATTAAAACGGCTTCCGGGTAGTTTTTATTCAACATAGTCCGTACTTCTCGCCAGATCTCCATAGTGGCCTTATTATGGATATCCTTTTTTACTAAAGAATCTGCCATATCTACCCGGAAGCCATCACAACCTTTATCTAGCCAGAACCGTATAATACTTTTCAGCGCTTCTTTAGTTTCTAGACAATCCGGATGCGAAATCGGTAGTTGCCAACTTTCCTCACAATGGGCAAAACCATAATTAAGCGCGGGTTGGGTACTGAAAAAGTTCACTAAATAATTGCCGTTGCGATCAAACTTGCCGCTAATACAACGGAAGCCTTTTGGCGCACTCCAAGTCGTATTGGTCCAAATATAACGATTAGTATATTCATTGGTGTAAGGTTGTGCACTTTGCAAAAACCATTCATGCTGATCTGAAGTATGCCCTGGTACCAAGTCAAGAATAACGTGTAAGCCTTTTTCATGGGCTACCGCAAAGAGGCGGTACAAATCTTCATTAGTGCCATAGCGAGGGGCTACTTGCAAGTAGTCGGCAACATCATAGCCGGCGTCCTTAAAGGGCGACACAAAAATCGGGTTAAGCCAAATGGCATTACAGCCAAGGTTTTTTATATAATCTAACTTGGAGATAATGCCCTCAAGATCTCCAATGCCATCTGCATTGGTGTCGCAGAAAGATTGGGGATATACCTCGTAAAATACAGATTTCGAAAACCACGCTGGCGCTAATATTTTCACTGTTGACTCCTATTATCCATAGCCGCTTTTAGCTTTTTTCTTCTCTTTTTTCTTCTGCTTCAGTTTTTCTGAGTAAAGTTAATTTTTTTTCTTTTTTCTTATCTTTCTTTTTTGCCTGCCAATTTTTTTCTTTTTTTTCGGTATAGGCAAAAGGTACCGACTTTTCTTGGATAATGTCTTTTACTATTTTTTGCATAAGCTTTCTCCTAATTTTTTAAAAGTTAGTCTTTTCTTCCTTTATGGGGAAGCGATTTATAACTTTTCTTCTTTATATTATAGCGCTTTTTATAAAAAACTGTAAAAGCTTTTTCTTACAAAAATCATTATTTAGAACTTTTTACCACTTGTTTCGACTTTTCCCAAAAAAAACTGTTAATAGATATTTTATTCCATATTTGACGTTGTTTGGCGCTGCCCCGTTTTTTTAACTGCTGGAATATCCGTCTAATCAACTTTTGCTTCAATAACCTTTTGAATTGTAATTGGGACATTTGACAGAAGCTCGTAACCCGTAGCTGTCTCTATTTTAGCAACACTGGTAAGATAAGTTTGCCAATTGGAAGTTACGGTATTTATGTTGGGCGTAATAATGGCGATAACTCTTGTGGTAGCAGAAATACGAGCTAAATCATTATTGCCCTCTGGCAAAACTACGGCTATCTTCCAAATATAGGCGGGGACCGTAACGTGCCCGCCAGCCACCGTTGTTGCCGTACCCTTTGAACCCGTTCCGCCACTGCCGTACGAACCCATGGTGATGTACAATTCGTCCCCGCTTTTTACCAACCCCCGTAAATAGTTTTCAAAGTTTGCCCAAAGTTGTTCATTATTTTTAGGCGCCTGAGGGATCATGTTGGTCATAAGGAAGGTCGAGGAATTGGCGGCAAAAGTAGAAGTCCTGTCTGCGGAGGGGCAATTATGCCCTCGGTCAAAACCGCTGCCAGAATAGCCGGTGGCCGGTACTTGATACCAACCGCTCGGTAGCGTGGTATTTGCTCTAAAATCGTTAGACCTATCTACGGCTCCAAGCGAAGTGCTATCCAAATGCCAACTTACCCAATTGGGTTCTCCGCGGGTCTTATTATAAGCCAAGGCATAATAACCACTGGTCATAAGGTAATTATCCGGCGAAGTGGTGCTATTACTAAGTGCCCCACTTGGATTTCCAAGTAATAAGTCGCTATTGTCGGGAGGTACGCCGGTGCTCTTTCTAACATAGACGAGCGTAATCTTTTTTGTCGTCGCAGTATACGTCACTTGAGCCCCAAGAGCTTCCCCCACAAACCTGAGCGGGAGCATAGTTGTTCCCTTTAGTACAAGTGGTACTACGGTAGTAGCCGTAGTGTCTATTTCCAAAGGCTTCCCATTCAGCAGCGCCTGCGCTTTTCCTAGCCAAAGCTCCAAAGAATTTTTTTCTAGTAAAAGGGTTATTTTCTGTGTTGTCGCGGTCCAAGTAACGGTACCTCCAAGAGTTTCTATTATTGCTCTTATAGGAACTAAAGTTCTGCCGGCAAGGATTATAGGTACCGTTCCCGTTGCATCTATCGGCTGTTTAACTCCGTTAACCGTCATTGTACTTGTGCCGATCCAAAGATTTATGGTAGTGGTAGTCGTCGCCTCTGCCACCTTTGAAGGCGCGGGTAAAAGCAAACTAAAAATTAAAACAAAAATTAAGGCTAATTCCAAAAATTTCTTAACAAATTTCATGTTTTCCTCCCAATAAAAGTTTGCAGCGGTCGGGGTTCCTAAGGTTCCCTTTAATTTATAGGATAAACCAGGGCTGAAGTTGGTAGCGTAGAACTTTTTTCTCCCAATAACCACCCATGGGTAGTAGTTTCTGCAAAATAATATTTTATTCCATTTTTTAAATAATAAGAGCAGCCACTATTGGCTGAAAATTGCGCCGTTTGGGTCATTTGTTGCTTGGTAAAAGCAACGCCCACCGCTTCATGTCCTACGGTGGCCACGCCCGTAGCTGGAAAAGCAAGAAAAGCTACTTTATAGCCCAGTGCTTCCAAAAGCGAAGCATAAAGAATAGTTTTGCCCTTGCAATCTCCCCTGTCCCATAAAGTTTGGGCTGGCAGTTCCGGCACGTAGGTTATTCTGTACGGTAGCGCCGTTCCAACAAAGGTTAAAATAAATTCTGCTTCATGAAAATAATCATAGCCCAGTTTTTTAGCTGTAGTATTTAAACTAAGCGCAAGTTTCTTAACATAATAAACGTTGCTTGGTTCTTTTGTCCAGGCTAGGTAGTCCCCGCCAGTCGCCGTCGTATAATTTTCTTGCAACATAGTTTTCATAAGCGGATTAGCCGAAGCTAACATTTGTTGTTGTATATCGCCCCCGGAATTGAAAAATTTAATAACGTAAGCACTTTTGGTTCGATCTGCTTTCAGCAGGTTGGTCGGTACTTCTATTTGCCAGGTGTAATTGTCTTTCCCGTAATTCCAAACAAAAGTTTTACTTTGCGTTACCGTAGTGCTGGTGTACAAAACCGGCGTAATTACGGTTAAAGTCGTCGCGGTTGAAACGCCAAAGGGAAAAATGAGCCCCAGCAATAAAAAAAGCAGAAGGCCAAAGCTTAGTATTTTTTTATTAATTTTCATGCTTCCCTCCGAAGGTAAAAGCTTGCTTAGTACTATAATTATAGCACTGCTTTGCTTTTAATTATGAAGTATAGTCCATATTTCCTTGTTCTTTTACCTGCTCCAACAAAAAGCCCTTAACTTAAAGTTAAGGGCAAAATATACTAATTAAATTCCTAACGCTTACTTACCAACCCAGGTAGCGCCACCGTCAGTAGAACGGAAAACATCTCCTGTCCCATAAACACAGGTACCGGCATATAAGACCGTTGCTGCTTCAGGGTTAATAACAAGGGCTGTAACATTTTTATCCGTAAGCCCTTGGTTTATTTGTTTCCAAGTCTTACCACTATCCGTTGTTGCGAACATCCCATCGCCGTTGGTCCCTGTATACAGCATTGAAGGAGTAGCAGGATTGATGACTAATACTTGCATATAACGAGAGTTAATACCCGTATTTATTGCCGCCCACTTGGCACCCCCATCTGTAGAACGATAAACGCCGCCCCCAAAAGTAGCCACGCAAATATTCTTTGGGGTAATCGGATCTAGGACAATAGCTCTAACGTTTAAATTTGCAAGCCCGACATTGATCTTTTTCCAAACGGTTCCGCCATTGGTAGAACGAACTATGCCTTCATCCCAACCCCCCGCGTACAAAGTAGTTGGCGTCGAAGGATCTATAACAATTGTCGTGACCGCATTTTTAAAGCCGATTTTGGTGGCGGTCCAAGTTTTGCCGCTGTTTCTCGACTTATAGATCTTACCATTACTGGTAGCTACATATAAAATATAGGGTTTTTCGGGATCTATAGCAATACCATAAATAATTGCTTGTTCTAAACCAATATTTAAGGCGGTCCAAGTTGCTCCCCCGTCGGCAGAATTAAAGAGCCCTTGCCCCTGGGTGCCGGCATAAACTATAGTGGAAACCTTGGGATCTACCGCAATAGAAATAACCACTGCATTGGGAAGCCCCGTTTTTGCTGCCGCCCAAGTAGTACCGTTATTCGTAGAATAGAAAAAGCCTTTGCCAAGCGTGCCGACATATACTTTAGAGGTTTCGCTTGAAGCAATGGCTAGGGCTCCTATCCCTACTTTGTCAAACGCCTCCCCGCTCGGCGTTCTAGTTCCCTCCGGCAGCCCTGCTATTTTTTCTCCGCAGCCCGTAGCCAGCACCGTTGCCATTGCTAAAATAACAAAAATGAATAAAGCAGCTTTACTTCTATTTTTTATAAGCACGTTCATTAAAGCCTCCGAATTATTTTGATTTGCTTTTTCTGGCTGGCTTTCTTCTCTCCTCGGAAAGCCTTAAACCAAAAGGAACTATTCTTCCCTATGTGAATTATTATAACCTTTTTTCTTGCCTTTGCGAATATTTATTTTAATTTTTTTGTTCTTATTATAACAAAATTAAATAACCTTAATATAAAGGAGGAATTTAATATGCTACTTCGAACGGTGAAGCACTTGCAAATAATGGAAGCCGAAAGAATTCGCTTGGCAAACCAAGCTTTGTCCGATCTTAAATATATCCTGAAAAATCAGGCTTCAGCAAAAAAGAAGACCAATCCTGACGTTAAAAAAGAATTATTTGAAGATCTTTCCCTCAAAAAAAATCTTGGTCTCTTTGCTCGGGAAAAATATTTTCCAGATTTGCCAAATTTCGGAAATCTCGGTTATACAGATCGGCGACTTTTAAAAGCTAGAGTGATAAGAAGTGCAGGGATTAACCTCTTTCTGATAAAATTTTCCGACAACACCAACGAAGAAAAATCCGGAATAATCATTAAAATAACGAGTTCTCTCGAGACCGGTTTTCCAGAATTTAATTTCGAATATCTGGGAAATAATAAGTCTCCTGAGGTCTTAAATTTAATCAATTTTTTCTACGACAAAAAGGGTTTATATGTTAAAGTTTACGATTTTTTGTTTGAAAACCGAAAGAGGCTAGAAGCATTTCTTGGAGAACTTCCAGCCACCAATCTTCTCGCTCTCTTTTCGGCAAATTGGAAACTTGAAAATATTGCCAATTTTGAAGTTAAAAGCAAGAGTCTCGATAAAAGTTTAATTTTTAAACACTCGAGTTATGAGGATGTTTCCAATAAACAAAAACATATTGGTACTTTTTACAAAACCGTAGAAACTTCTGCTTTCGAGGAAAAAAATCCCGTAAAAAGTATTCAACTTCTTTTAAATAAGAAAAATGAGCTCACTATCGACCTAGTTCTTGATGACTCTCTTGCGATGTTAAATGCCGTTACTTCTTTAACTAGCAAAAATTTAGACAAGATCCTTAATGATGAAAAATATGAAAAAATCCTTGAGGAAAATCTAGACGGCTGGCTAAAAACTATTGTTTATTTAGCCAGCTGTGCCACCGGGCTTGCTAAAGAATTAGCGCCGAAACCTTTGCTGAAAAATCTCTAAGCTCAAGAGCGGACATTTTTTGTCTGCTCTTTTTTTATAACAAAGGTAGAAAACAAAATAAAAAAGGAGGACGCCATGATAATCAGAATTATGAAACGATTGACCCCCTCGGCCACTACGCGGCTTAAAACCGCAAATCAACAAACGTGGAAGCTTTCTGAGGAGCTAGCGCCGTATTGCACCTCCCTTTATACGTTAATAAGTAAAAATATGCAAGAATATAAGGGAGCTTCTGCCATTTGGTTTCATCCTTTGGTTAGAGAAAAGGTCGGGCCTTATGAACAACCAAGTTATCAATTAAAAGATTTGCCAACTCGTGATTATAGTTTCAAGAGTGCTTGGGAACCCAGCAATGAAAATTTAACGGTACCAAGAGAAAGCACTCTCGACAACTTATTCTTAGAGTTAAATTTTGTTCAAGTAGTTGAGGACGAAGAAAAGGGCAATGGTACAGATCTTTCTCTAACAATAATGGATGAAAAACATATGGGTGATACCTTTGTGGAGCATTACGCGCAATTGAGTTTTGAGTTATTTGGCAATGAAGCCAAAAAAACCCTCTTCAGTTTGGCAAACTTTTTCTACAACAAACCTTCGTTGTATAAAAAAACTTATGAAGCGCTGGTAAAAAACGGAAAAGCTTTGATAGCTTTTCTCCCGGCTTCTTTAGTGGAAGGTTATATTTCCCTCTTTTCGCTGGAACCGGAGCAACAGGCGCCGAAAGCTTTTAAGACCTCGGAAAAGGTTGCAGCTAAAGAAATGTTATTTTTTAGAAGTAGTGCTTATGATCTAGTACGGCATGGTTACGAACCGCTTGCTTCCTTTAGCACCTACGGAGAAAACCAGCTAGAATGCGTGCAATTACAACTAAAAGATAATGGGCTTTTAGCGGTAGATCTAATGTTGAAGAATTCTTATTTGGAAAGCGAAGCAGCTTCCATCTCTAGCAATAATTACCAAAAGTTCTTAGAAAATCCAAAATGGGAGACGTTGCTAAACAAGGAACTAGACAGCTGGTTAGCAGCTATCGTGCTGCAAGCTAATTTCGCGCAAGCGCTCGCCACTCGCCTAAAAAATATTGTATTGACAGAAAATCTCTAAAGATTCAGGGCGTATTAATTTCGATACGCCCTTTTTTATAACAGAAATTTCTTCTTTTTCTTTAACTTGCCAGTCTTGCCTTTAATTAAATATAGGCAAGGCTTTTTTTTAGAAGCCGAAGCAAGAATTTGAAGTTACTGGCTAAGCGCTTTCAGTACCACCGAGAACGTCAGGGTAGTGCCGCTTCGTTCGGCCACCACTTGTACCGTGTCCCCTACGTTCTTAGCCCGAATATAGCCAAGGACTTCGTCGATCGTAGCCATTGCTTTGCCATCGATAGCGGTAATAACATCCCCAATTTTCATGCCTTCCGCCGCCGCGCCAGACCCCGCAACAATCTGCCCGACACAGACGCCTTGCGCTGTCCTTACGTTATACTGCTGAGCAAGCTCGGGCGTGAGGGTAGCGCCCTGGATTCCCAACATCGCCCATGTAATTTTACCGTTCTGGAGAATAGCGGCATAAACCTTTTTTGCTGTATTGCTGGAGACTGAGAAACCAAGCCCCTGCGAGCCCTGATAAATCATAGTGTTTATCCCCACAACACGGCCGTTCAAATCCACCAGAGGGCCTCCGGAATTGCCAGGGTTTATGGCGGCATCCGTCTGAACAACGCCCACAAGGTTTTCCGTTGCAGAGGCCGAAACATTTCGCTCAAGGGCAGAAACAATGCCGGTAGTGACGGTCTGCCCTAAGCCATAGGGATTACCAATAGCAATAACCTCTTGCCCCACCGTAAGCGTCGCCGAATCGCCCAACGGTACCGTCGGAAGGTTGGCCCCTTGGATTTTTACCACTGCAACATCACTAATGGGGTCGGTGCCCACAACCTTACCGCTGAACGCCCGCCCATCTTTGAGCACAATACTAATCTTAGCAGCGCCGGTCACGACGTGATTATTTGTCAAGATATAACCGTCGGCGGTGACGAGAAAACCAGAACCGAGGCTATCCTGGGCTCCTGCCGAGGGGACCGCCGGATTTTGGCTAACGGAGGTAATGCTAATTTGCACCACGGCCGGAGCCACGAGTTTGATAACATTCTCGATAGCTTGTTCTTCACTAGTGACGATGGTCGGGCTGGAAGCCGAGGTTGCTGCCGGCGCCGTTGCTACTCCCTGCTTCGCCCAGGGAAAGGTCTCAGGATTTGGCAAGACAAGATAATTCCCAAAAATTCCTCCCAAGATACCGCCGAGCAGCAACCCGATTATGAGCCCTCCGGCCAGCAGCCCCCGACCAAAATTTAAAGGTTGGACGGTTGGCTGCGGAGCGGTTAAAGGCGGGGGAGGAGGAGGAAGAAGATTATTATCATTATTTTTCTGCACCTCTGGGATCGGTTTAGGAGGGGCAGTACCGGCCCCTGTGTTTGAAATATCAAAATACTGCTCCTCTTCAGGAGCTGGTTTAATAAAGCCCTTTTCATCAAGCATAACGTACCCCCTAATTTACAACAGATAATTACCTATTATTTATGCCTACACGATTGTGCCAAATTTTATGCTAGCACCTGGGAATGCTAAAAAAATAATAAAATTTCTAAAAATTTTACATCGGACATTTTTCGTATATCTTTTTATTATAACAAAATTAGCTAAATTCACAAAAAAAGGAGGGTTCCATGTCAAGCCTGGATATTACAAAAAAAATAGCGCCCGCTACCGCGCTAAGATTATTGACTTTACTGCAGCGTATTGCTAGCTTAAACGCTTTGCAAGAACCCGCTTTTTTTAAGCAAGACTTCCTAGCAGAAACTTATAGCTGGGAAATCGAGCCCTCTGCTCCACAAACCGAGACCTCTGCTCCGAGCTATTTGATCTCGCAAGATATCGGGCCGCTAAAGCTTCCCAGTTATGGTTTGGCGACTTCTATTTTTTATAACAGTTTTTATACGCCGCTAGATAATCGGAGCTCGTTTGCTAAAGTAACCTTTCAGGTCGCCCTAGACAAAGTTAGAAACCGTTACAACGGCGCCGAGTTTAAGCTTTCCGTGACCCCTCAAGCTTCGAAAGATAAAATAAATAGTTACAGTTTTAACCCTATGTTTTGCTTGGATAGGAATACGGTGCTAGCCACTGCTAACTATTTTTACAATAAACCGGCGCTGTACGAAAAAAGCTATGCTTTATTACTGGAAAATAAAAGCGCGTTAAACGCGGTGCTGGGAACTCCTTTTACAGAAGACTTGTTGCTCCTTTTCTCGGCCAATGCCGAGTCCGAGCCCGTGGAAGCTTACGCTATTCCCGAAGGCGAAACTACTGCTGTCCCTCTTTATTTTAGCAAGGCTTTTGGCTGTAAAAAAGTGGGGACGGCGATTATTCCTTTGTACCTAAACGGTTATATCTGGTTGGATTTGTTGGTAGAACTTAATTTAACTGCCGCAAATACTTTGGAATTCAACCTTTCCTTGGACAAGGACGTGCTCCATCCAGAAATAAAGAAATGCGACCTGGCTTCCGGCAATATTTCCAAGGTAGAGCTTTTAGAAATTATAGATGCACAATTAAATAATTGGTTGGAGAATTTGGAGCAAAGAACCAATTTTGGTTATAAAATCCTTGACAAATTAAAAACAAAAATTCTGTTAGAAAAAATCTAAAGCGGCAAAATTCCTTTGCCGCTTTTTGCTATAACAAAATTAGAAAACCTAATAAAAAGGAGGCGTCATGATTCTTCGAATTACAAAAGAATTACCCCTTGCCGTAGCAAAAGAACTTTTAGCTCTAAAAAAGAGCATAAGCACGCTTTACCCGCTGCTCAATACCAGCTACCTCTATGAAGCTTTAAACCTCCGGAGGGCAGCACCTGCTGCTTTTACTTACACCGTTACCCCTTCCGGCGGAGAAACCTTGTTTCAAGAACCTGTGGGGCTGCTGCTGCCTTCTAAATATACAATAAAGGCACCTACCGAAAAATATATTTTATGGGAACAAGCTGAGGAAGAGACCAATGGTCTCCCCTTCGAGGGCCAACTTACCTTCGATTTATTGGGGATAAAAAATGGGTATAATGACTACAAATTTGATTTCGTACTTCAAATAGCAAAACTTCACAGCACCGCCTCGCCTACCAATTTTCATTTTGGTTGGCTGAATTATATAGACAAATATAAGAGAAATCTAGGTAATCCTGCAGGTTATATTGTTTTTAATTTAATAAGCTATTTCTACGATAAAAGGTCTTTATACCGGCAAGTTTATTTTGCTTTGTTAAA
>Ga0209429_10002198_pt1 | contig 11631 bp, 12 predicted proteins | sample BarGraNGADG00212_3_FD_184493 | JGI IMG/M metagenome (GOLD analysis project Ga0209429, IMG submission 184493) | Arctic peat soil microbial communities from Barrow, Alaska - Barrow Graham LP Ref core NGADG0004-212 (SPAdes) (version 2) | ecosystem: Environmental > Terrestrial > Soil > Wetlands >... | reverse complement strand
CGATCTGCGGCTGGTGCGCGCGGATGAGCCCGCCGACCAGGCGCGTGTAAGGCAAGGCCAGATAGTCGGCGAGGTCGCCATGGTCGGCCAGGTAGACGGTGTCGGCGCCGAGCGCGATGAGGGCGGGCGCGAGAGCCCTGACGGCCTCGCCCGCCCCGGCCACGACGGCGCCGACTTCGACGCCGAGCGTGTCGGCGAGCTCGCGGGCGCGGCCGAGCAGCTCGAGGCTGACCTCGGCCATGACGCCGTCGTGCTGCTCGACGACGACCCAGACGTCGTTGCCGGCGCCGCTCGCTGCGCTCGTGCCGCCGCCCGAGCCGGCCATGCCGCCCGCGCTAGCCAAGGATGTGCTCCTCGATGAGCTCGTGCACGAGCGTGTTGACACCGGCCTCGTCGGGCTCCACCATGCGCGCCTCGCTCTGCGCGAGCACGACGCTCTCGATCTCCTTGACGCGCGTCGGTGAGCCGCGTAGCCCGAGGGCCTCACGATCGGCCTCGAGGGCCTCGTGGTCCCATTGCACGATGCGCGCCCGGCACACGGGCTTGCCGGTGCGGCTGAGCAGGCACACCTCGGCGGCGTCGCTCTCCGGGTCGAGGTAGCTGTCGTCGTAGTCGGGGGAGGCCTCGGCGACGGCGTTCTTGTAGGTCATCACGAGCTTGACGCTGGCCGGGCGCGGCTCGTTGGCCTCGCTGGTGACGGTGAGCAGGCACGGCAGCGTGGAGGCGAGCGTCTCGAAGCCGCCCTCGATGCTGCGCGTGGCGGTGACCGAGCCACTAGCCCGGCAGCCGTCGCCGACGGCCGCCACCACCGGCGGGATCAGTTCGTCGATGCGGCTCACGCAGGTGATCTGCGGGTAGGCGAGCTTCTCGGCGGTCTGCGGGCCCACCTGGGCTGTGTCGCCGTCGATCGCCTGCCGCCCGCAGAGCACGAGGTCGGCGCCGCCGAGCTTGCGCACCGCCAGCGCAAGCGCGTAGCTCGTGGCCAGCGTGTCGGCGCCGGCGAAGGCCTTGTCGGTGAGCAGGATGACCTCGTCGGCGCCGCGGTACAGCGACTCGCGCAGCACCTGCGCGGCGGCTGGCGGGCCCATGGTCACGACGCTCACGCGCGCGTCGTAGCGGTCCTTGAGGCGCAGCGCTTCTTCCAGGGCGTTGAGGTCTTCGGGGTTGAACACGGCCGGCAGCGCGGCCCGGTTGACCGTGCCGTCCTCCTTCATGGCGTCGCCGGTGACGTTGGATGTGTCCGGGACCTGCTTGACGAGGACGACGATGCGCAGCTGTGGCATGTGGCTCGGACTTCCCATCGTCGTAGACAGCGGAAGCGGTACGGTACCACCAAAGCCCCGTCTGCGGCAAAGACGCCGCTTGGCGCCGGGCGGCGGCGTCTACGCGGCCGCGGCCGCGTCCGGCCCGGCGGCCAGCACCTCCGGGGTGACCGTGTCGCGGTACTGCGCGAAGTTGCCCGCGAACATGCCGGCCAGCTTGCGCGCCGTCGCGTCGTAGGCGTCCTTGTCGGCCCACGTGGCGCGCGGGTCGAGCTCGCCCTCGGCGGCGCAGTCGCAGCGGTCCGGCACCAGCACCTTGAAGACCGGGTGAGTGGTGAATCCGCCCTCGGCAAGGGCGCCGTCCAGAGCGGCGGTGAGCAGCCCGCGCGTGAGATCGATGCTCATGCGGTGGCCGGTGCCGTAGGGGCCGCCGGTCCAGCCGGTGTTGACGAGCCAGCAGTCGGCCTCGTGCCAGGCGAGGCGCTCGGCCAGCATCGACGCGTAGCGGTCCGGGTGCAGCGGCATGAACGGCGCTCCGTAGCAGGTCGAGAAGGTAGGCCGTGGTTCGTCGATGCCCACCTCGGTCCCCGCCACCTTGGACGTGAACCCGCTGAGGAAGTGGTAGCTCGCCATGGCCGGCGTGAGCTTGGCGATGGGCGGCAGCACGCCGTAGGCGTCGCAGGTGAGTAAGAAGACGTTGCGCGGGTGGTTGCCCACGCCTCCCAGCACGGCGCCGGGGATGTGGTCGATGGGGTAGGTGGCGCGTGTGTTCTCGGTGAGGAAGTCGGAGGAGTAGTCGATGACCCGCGTCTGCGGGTCGATGATCACGTTCTCGAGGATGGAGCCGAAGCGGATGGCGTGGTAGATCTGCGGCTCGGCCTCGGCGTCGAGATCGATCACCTTGGCGTAGCAGCCGCTCTCGAAGTTGAACACCGAATGGTCGCTCCAGCCGTGCTCGTCGTCGCCGATCAGCCGGCGCAGCGGGTCGGCGGAGAGGGTCGTCTTGCCGGTGCCGGACAGGCCGAAGAAGAGTGCCACGTCGCCGTCCTTGCCGACGTTGGCCGAGCAGTGCATGGGCAGCACGTTGCGCGGTGGCAGGAGGTAGTTCATCACGGTGAAGATAGCCTTCTTCATCTCGCCGCCGTACATGCTCCCCAGGATGAGGACGAGGCGCCGGCTGAAACTGATGCCGACGTACACCGAGCTGCGCGTGCCGTCGATGTCCGAGCTGGCGCGCAGCGCGCCGCAGCTGATCACAGTGAACCCGGGGGTGAAGTCCTCGAGCTCGATGGGCGCCGGGCGCACGAAGAGCGTATGGGCGAAGAGCGCGTGCCAGGTGGCGTCGGCCACGATGCGCACCGGCAGGCGGTAGTTGCGCTCGGCGCCGGCGAAGCCGTCGAACACGTAGAGGTCGCGGTCGTGCAGGTAGCCGCGGGCCTTGCCGAGCAGCTTCTCAAAGAGCGCCGGCGTGCAGGGCTTGTTGACCGCCCCCCACAGCACGTCGGCCGCCTCCGGCTCCTCGACGATGAAGCGGTCCTCCGGAGAGCGCCCCGAGGGCTCGCCGGTCTTGACGACCAGAGCGCCGTTGGCGGCCAGGATGCCCTCGCCGCGGGCCAGGGAGCGCGCGATGAGCGCCGCCGGCGCCAGGTTGCGATGGATCTCGCCGGCGCCGCTCAGACCCAGCGTCTCGAGCTGCGTCCGGACTGCGTCCTCGATGGTGCTGCCCAGCGTCAAGCCGGCTCGACGTTGTCCGCCGGCAACCAGCCCACGAGGCCGGTCGAGGTTCGGCACTGCAGCCAGCCGCCGGCCTCGTCGAGCAGCTCGAGCATTTCGCCCCTGCTCACCGTGAGCTCGGTGGCGTCGTAGTCGCGCAGCGCGACCGCCTCGTTCTTGCCGGTCACCTCGAGATAGAAGTCGGGCACCCAGCCCGCGTGCCCCGACTGATCGGTGCACCACACGTAGGTCGTCCACTGCTGGTCGTGATGACCCAGGCTGAGGAATTCGCCGGTCGTGAACCGCACCGGACTCGGGTCGTTGGTGACGTGCGGCTTGACGACGCGCATGCGCTGCGGTGATCCTTCCATGCTCGCATTGTAGACCCAGGACGATGGCGGCGCAGCGGGATATGATACCCCCCTATGGCTGACCGCGTCGTCGTCCGCTTCGCCCCATCGCCCACGGGCGATCTGCACTTGGGCAGCGCCCGCACGGGCCTCTACAACTACATCTTCGCCCGGCAGCACGAGGGCCTCTTCATCCTGCGCATCGAAGACACCGATCTGTCGCGCAGCACCGACGAGGCCATCGTGCAGATCCTCAGCTCGATGAAAGAGATGGGGCTCGACTGGGACGAGGGCCCCGAGATGCCCGGCGTGCACGCCCCCTACCGGCAGACCGAGCGCCAGCCGATCTATCGCGAGTACATCGAGAAGCTGCTCGCCACCGGCCATCTGTACCCCTGCTTCTGCACGCCGGAGGAGCTCGAGGCCGAACGCAAGGCCGCGCAGGCTGAGAAGCGCGCTTGGACCTACGGCGGCACGTGCCGGGCGCTGCCCGCGGACGAGGTGGAGCGCCGCCAGTCCGCCGGCGAGCCGTTCACGCTGCGCATGCACGTGCCAGCCGGCAGGACCGTCTTCCACGACCTGCTGCGCGACCCTGTGGAGTTCGACAACGCCACCATCGGCGACTTCATCGTGCAGCGCTCGGACGGCAGCATCACCTACAACCTCGCCGTGGTGGTCGACGACGTCACCATGGAGATCACGCACGTGATCCGCGGCGACGACCACATCAGCAACACGCCCAAGCAGGTCGTGATCTACGAGGCCCTCGGCGCGCCGGTGCCCGAGTTCGTGCACATGCCGCTGCTCTTCGGCACCGACAAGAAGAAGCTCAGCAAGCGCCACGGCGCGACCAAGCTCGAGCAGCTCACGGCGATGGGCTACCTGGTGGAAGTCGTGCGCAACTACCTCTGCTTCCTCAGCACCGAGTTCGACGAGAGCATGATCACCTGGTCGCTGGACGACCTGGTGCGTAAGTTCAAGGTCGAGGAGCTGGGCACCAGCGCGAGCATCTTCGACCCCGAGAAGCTCGAGTGGATGAACGGTCGCTACATTCGCCAGATGAGCCCCGAGATGCTCGCCGAGCGGATGCTCGGCTACCTCACGCGGGTCGGCTTCTACGGCGACCCGGCAGGCGTGGGCGCGGTCGCGGCGGCAGGGCCGCAGGTGCTGGCCGAGGCGGTCGAGGGCGCCGAGACGGCGCACGCGCCGGCCACCGCGCCGAGCCCCGAGCGGGAGCGCCTCACGCGCGCCGTGGCGCCGCTGGTGCAGGAGAAGATCGACGTGCTCGCCGACTTCGTCCCCATGGCCGGCTGGTTCTTCCGCCCGCTCGCGTTCACGGACGAGGCGCGCGAGCGGCTGGCCGGCACAGCGAACGCGGCGGAGACCCTCTCGGCCGCCGCCGCGGGCCTGCGCGAGTTGCCGGAGTGGAGCGTGGAGGCCGTCGAGGCGCTCGTCCGCGAGCTGCCGGCGCGCCTCGAGGTCAAGCCCAAGTTCGTCTTCGCCGCTCTGCGCCTGGGTATGAGCGGCCAGAGCATCACTCCGGGGCTCTTCGAAAGCCTCTGGGTGCTCGGCCGCGAGGAGGCGGCCGGGCGGCTGACGACCGCGGGCGCGCTTCTTTGAGCGAAGCGCCCTACTACCTTATCTTCGCCCTTCTGCACGTCGTGGTGCCGGCCGTCGGCGTCTTCGCCGCCGGCATGCTCGCCGTCGGACCGGCGTCGCCGGCCAAACGCTGGGTCGCGCTCGTCTACGCCGCGATCGCCGGCGTCGTCGCGGCGTGGTACACGATCGAGTTCTGGTGGCCGGGCGACGCCTGGTGGAACGGCTTCCACCTCTTCACCGTGGCGCTGTGTGGGGTCGTCGTGGCTCTCGTAGGCTTGCAGGGGCGAGCCCGGCTTGGGGCCCGGACGGCACGGGTCTTGAGGCCGCTCGTTGTAGGCTGCCTCTTCGTCTCCGCCGTGGCCCTCTTCTTCCTCGTGGGAGGCGGTAGCGGCAAGTAGATGCTCTGCCCGTCAGTCCACGAGGACGAGGGCGAAGAAGCGGTACGCGTCTCCCTCGTCCTGCACGACCTCGATGGTCCACCCCGCGTTGCGCACCGTGGTGAACACGTCGATGCCGCAGCCCTCCATCGACGGCCGCGCCTTCTCCGGCGTGGGGCAGTCAGCGCCCTGCGAGCAGCAGTCGCAGATGTCGCAGGGCCCGGCGCCCATCGCCCAGGCCTTGTGGAAGCCGGCGAGGAAGAGGTCGCGCTCCAGCGCCAGGGCGGCGTCGTTGAGGCGCCGCGACTCGGGGTCCGAGCGTTCGCTGCCGGTGATCGGGCCGACGGTCAGCAGGACCCCGCGGCGGAACTCGCCCAGCAGGCGGCGGACCACGTCCAGCGCGGGCGCGCCGTCCGGCGGGCAGGTCTTGTGCACGCCGGGCTCGTCGCAGCCGTACAGGCACTTGAGGCGCACCCACTCCGCGACGACGACCTTGTCGGTAGCGATGATCTTCGCGGTGTCGGCGCGGAGCTCGATGGCGCGGGCGCCCCAGTCGTCGGGATGGCTCAGGTCCATGGGGGTGCCTCCGTGGTGGGTCTTGTTGCAGCGTTCGGGCCACCGAGCCTCGCCAGAGCGGCGGGAAGTTCGGCGAGCCTGTGAATCCGGGCGTCGGGGATGGGCGTGCCGGCGGCGCGCCCGGCGCGCCGCGGATCGAACCAGATCGCGCGCAGCCCGGTGGCCTGGGCGCCGGCGACGTCATTCTCCAGCGAGTCGCCGACCATCACGGCTCGCTCCGGCGCGAGCGGCACGCCGGCGAAGCCGGCGCGCAGGAGCGCCGCGCGGTAGAAGAGCGGGTCGGGCTTGCGCGCCCCCACGTCGCGCGAGCAGACCACGTCGGCGATCAGCTCGTCGAGGCCCACGCGCAAGAGGGCGGCGCGCACGTCGCGCACGCCGGAGTCGTCGGCGTTGGTGGCGACGATGAGGCGGTAGCGGAGGCGCAGACGGCGCAGCGTCTCCTGCGCCCCGTCGACCTCCTGCACCTGGAGCCACGTCGCCATGGGCCCTCCCTGCGAGCCGTCGTCCGCCATGAGCGTGTTGCCCCAGTCCAGAAAGACGACTTCGATGGGGGAGCCGGCGGCCGGCCAGTGCACTGCGGCGCGCACGGCGAACGCCACCACCACGCCCAGGGCCCAGCCGGCGGCCACGTCCGAGGGCCAGTGCATCGCGAGGTACACGCGCGACAGGCCCATGGCGCCGGCGAACGCGGCTCCTGCAAGGAGGACCGGCCAGCGCCAGCGCGTGGGCCAAGCGATGAGCGCCAGGGCGGTGGCGAGCGCGGTGGCCGTCATGGTGTGACCGCTGGGGAAGGCGTAGGTGGACGCCTTGACGACGGTGCCACCGCCCGGCGGCACGCGGCGGAACACGAGCTTGAGCAGGAGGTTCAGAGACAGAGAAAGTGCCATGGTGAGCGCCAGGCAGCGCGCCTGGGCCCTGCGGCCGGCCAGCCACAATGCTCCGGCGATGGCGACGATGCCGGCGACCACGAGCCACCAGCGGCCAAGGTGGTCGAAGCCGACGGCAAGGGAGCTGAGCGGCCGGTGTTGGTGAGCCTCGACCCAGGAGATCACCCTGCCGTCGAGGCCTCCGCCGGCGTGGGCGCCGACCAGCGCAGCGACGACGACGAAGGCCAGGAGGCCGGCGAGCAGGAGTAGCTGCCGCGAGCGCCCTGCCGCGCCGTGCGCGCCGACGTCAACAGCCGGCACAGGTCAGCCCACCCAGCGCCGCCGGTAGCTCATCGAAGTGCCGCACCAGAATGTCGCCGGTTGAGCGCTGGGCATCGTGGTTGTTGGCGCCGACGAAGTGCACCGCCGCCATGCCGGCGGCCTGCGCCCCGGCGATGTCGGTGCGCTGGATGTCACCCACGTGGGCCGCCTCCGCGGCGCGCACACCGAGTTCGGCCAGGGTGTGCTTGAACACGCGCACGTCCGGCTTACTCATGCCGTGCTCGTCGGAAAAGAAGAGGTACTCGAAGTGCGTCAGCATGCCGTGGCGTTCCAGCAGCTGGCGTAGCACGCTGCCCGGGGAGAAACCGGTATCGGAGATTACGGCCAGGCGATAGCGCTCCGCCAGTTGGGGCAGGGCGTAGACGGCTCCCGGCATCGGCTCGGGCGGCAGTTCGAGCAGCATCTGCTCGAACTCGTCGACGATGCGCTCGCGGGAGGCCTGGGGCAGCCGCGCGCCCAGCGCGGCGAGGATGCTGTCCACGGTCTCCGCGCACGCCGGCGTGCGGTGTTCGTGGAGCCACGCGCGGTCGAAGAAGTCGAAGCCGGCCCGCAGGGCTTCGTCGATGGCCCACTGCGGCGGGTCGAGCCCCAGGGGAGCGAGTTCCGCGCGCAAGACGGCGGCGCGACGCTGCTTGCGCGCCTTGCCGTTGACATCGACGAAGAGCGTGTTCCAGTAGTCGAAGGTGACCGCCTTGAGCATGCACATAGGCTACCAGAGGATCCGCGAAAGGGCGCCGCTGGGCGTCCGCCGGCCTCAGAGCGGCGCAGATCGCCGTCGCCGGCGGCCAGCCGGCCTTGCGGTCCGCGCGCTGCGACGACTTAGGCCGTCACGATGCCTTTGCTTCGCGCACGCGCCACGCATCGTCGGCCGGAGCCGGCGCCTTAGCGCGCATCACGATGGGCGCCGCATGCTCGACCTCTGAGATCATGAGGTCGTAGCTGCCGCACCCCGGGCACATCAGCGACCGATTGTCGCGAGGCATGCCCTCCGCCGTGCGAAAGTGGTGGCCGCATTCGGCGCAAACATACTCCCTGCCAGGCATGGGTCCTCCTTCAGAGTTCCACCTATCCAGTTTCCCCGCAGGGCGACGAGAGTCCTTCGGTAGAACACCCGAATCGTCGCCCTTAGGTAGACTGAGCACATGGCAGCCGAATCCAAGAAGGCGGTCGTCGCGGCGATCATCGGCAACGCCGCCATCGCGGCGATCAAGTTCGTCGCCGGGGCCACGACCGGCAGCTCGGCGATGATCAGCGAGGGCATCCACTCGCTGGTCGACACGGGCAACGGCGGGCTGCTGTTCCACGGCCTGCGCCGCGGCGCCTTGCCCGCCGACGATCACCACCCCTTCGGCCACGGCATGGAGGTCTACTTCTGGAGCCTCATCGTCGCCGTGAGCATCTTCGGCATCGGCGGCGGCATGTCCATCTACGAAGGCATCATCCACATCCAGCACCCGAGCCCCCTGCACAACCCCGCCATCAACTACGTCGTGCTGGCCCTGGCGGCGGTCTTCGAATCGCTCTCCTTCAGCGTGGCCTGGAGAGCCTTTCGCCACACGCGGGGGTCGCGGCGCACCCTGTCGGCCATCCACCACGGCAAGGACCCGAGTCTGTTCACCGTCCTCTTCGAAGACACGGCCGCGCTCCTGGGCCTGGCGGTGGCGTTCATCGGCGTGCTTCTCAGTCATCTGCTGAAGGCGCCCGTCATCGACGGCGTAGCGTCCATCGTCATCGGAGGGATCCTCGTGTGCGCCGCCGGCTGGCTCGCCTACGAGAGCAAGAGCCTTCTGGTCGGCGAGTCGGCAGATCCGGAGACGATCGCCGACCTGCGCGCCATCGTCCTCGCCGACCCGGACGTGACCGGCCTCGGCGTGGTGCTCACCATGCACCTCGGCCCCGACGACGTGCTGCTCAACATCGAGGTGCAGTTCGCTCCGGGTCTGCCCGCGGAGGCTATCCACACCGCCGTGCACCGCATCGAGGAGCGCATCACCGGGCCTTACCCCGAGGTCAGCCGCATCTTCATCGAGGTGGAGGCGCTGCGCGGCGTGCCGCAGGGCGGGGTGGGTAGCGGCGCGGACTGCGGGGCGGACGGCATCTGAGTTCGCGGTGGCGACGGCGCTCATCGCTCCCGACCGGATGGGATCACCCGCCTCGCAGACCGGCCTTCAGTCGCTCTGCGTACCTGAGGTGGCCTTTCGCCGCGGCCTCGGCGGACGGCCACGGTTCTCTGCCGGCGATGATGGCGCCGCGCAGCACCCCGGCGTCCGCGACGTCGCGCAGCAGCGTGGCGCCGACCATGACCTCGCCGCGCAGCAGCAGCTTGCGGTACACGCCGCGAGGCTCATCGACGTAGGTGACTTCGCGCAGGTCGTCGCCCTCGCGGCTCCTGGTGATGCCGATGGCGGCCACTGACGCTCCGAACAGGGTCGTGATGTTCTCGGCTATGGACCCCGGGAAGGCCAGCTCATCGCCGGAGATGTTGGCGCCGGCGACGGCGCCCTGTTCGCAGGCGTCGATCCAGTTGGCGACCAGCTCGATCTCCCCGCTAATTCGGTTGCGGCCCTGGGCCAGGTCGCCGGCGGCCCAGACGTTCTCGAAGCTGGTGCGCAGCTGATCGTCGACCAGGAGGCCTTCGTCGACGGCGATCTGTGTGCGGTCGACAAACTCGATGTTGGGGGTGACGCCCTTGCCGGCGACGAGCATGTCGGCCTGGAGCTCCGCGCCGGAGTCGAGACAGACGCGGTAGCCCCCATTCATCTTGGTGATCTCGGTGACGCCGGCGCCGAACAGGAACTCGATGTTCGCCGAGCGCTCGACGTGGCTGCGCAGCAGCTCGGCGCAGGTCGCGTCGATGTTCCGCGAGAGGATCTGGCGAGAGGCCACCACGCACGTCACCCGCAGGTCGGGACGGGCGACGGCGCCGGCTACCTGCAGGCTGACCAGGCCGGCGCCCATGATCACAATGTGCTTCGCGCCCAAGGCCGCCTCGCGGATGTGGCGCGCATCCGCGATCGTGCGCAGGTAGCAGACCTCAGCGGCGATCTCCGGGTCGAGGCCTGTGACGCGCTTCGCCGAGGCGCCTGTGGCGATCAGCAGCTTGTCATAGTCGAGCCGCGTGCCGTCGGCAAGGGTCACGCGCTGGGCGGCGGCATCGAGGTCGACGGCGGCCTTGCCGAAGTGACAGGAGATGTCGCGCTCGCGATAGTAGCCGAGATCGCAGAAGTAGAGAGCTGATTCCGGGATCTGCCCCCGCAGGTAGTACGTGGTCAGGACCGGTGAGTAGGCGGTGCACGCCTCATTGGAGACCATGGCGATGGCCTGCTTGCCACCGCGGGTGCGGATCGCGCGCACGGCGGCGATCGCGGCGGCGCTGTTGCCGAGGATCAGGATACGTTCAGACATCACTCTCCGTCCCCGCGACGACGCCTGCGCATCTCTTGCCCCGTGATCGTCGCGCGCGTCATTCGTCAACCTCCCGCCACCATCGGGAAGATCGCGACCTCGTCGTCCGCCTCGAGCGGCGTGTCCAGCTTCTGCAGGTAGAGCACGTTGCGCCCATTGACGAGGATGATGATCTCGCCGTTGAGCTCGTCGTCCGAGAACACGGCGCGCCGGAAGGACGTGCCGTAGCGCGCCGCGAGCGCCGTGAGCAGCTCGCGGAGGTCCGCGGGGGCGTCGTCGACGCGGCGCGCCGCCTCACCCGTGTACGTGCGGATGGTTGCGAAGTACTTGACCGTCATGTGCGAGGCTCCGCGAGGCGGGGCGCCGGGCGGCTCAAGCCGCCCGGCGCCGACGTCTCCCGTCGCTAGAGGGCCAGTTCCTTGAGCTTGGCCTTGGTAGGCACACCCTTCTCGTCCCAGCCGCGCAGCTGGTAGTACTCGGGCAGCATCTCGCCAAGGTGGTTGACCTCGCCCTTGGCCGGGCCGGTCTTGATGGGCTCCTTGAGCAGACGCTCGGGTAGCGTGTCGTCGGCCGTGGTGTAGCCCTGCTTCAGGTTCCAGAGCCGCTCCTGGTTCCAGATGCGCTCGCCGATCTTCATGAACTCGTCGACAGAGTACTCCACGCCGGTGGCCGCCGAGAGCATCTCGGCCAGCTCCGGCGCGCCGATCCCGAAGGTCGAGAAGAGGCACGCGCCGCTCGAGTCGAGCGCCGCGGTGAGGTCCTGGAAGGTGATGTCGAGGCCGGCCTTGCCCTCGGTCACGCGCGGGTCCATCACGGCGCCGTTCTGCAGCACCTCGATGGCGATCGTGTAGCCGCGCACGTGGCAGCCGCCGCGGTTGCCGGTGGCGAAGTTGAGGCCGATGCCCTGCACGCCGCGCGGGTCGTAGGCCGGCATCTCCTGCTTCTTGCAGGTCATCGAGTATTCGGGATGACCGTAGCTCTCGGCGAGTCGGTAGGAGCCCTGCGCCAGCTTGGCGCCGAAGCCCTCGCCCTCGCCGGCCTTGCGAGTCATCTCGACCATGGCTGCCACGTTGCCGAACGTGAGCTGCACTCCGTCGGTGTCTTTGGTGGTGATGGTCCCGCGCTCGAAGAGCTCCATGGC
>Ga0209429_10002197_pt1 | contig 11637 bp, 9 predicted proteins | sample BarGraNGADG00212_3_FD_184493 | JGI IMG/M metagenome (GOLD analysis project Ga0209429, IMG submission 184493) | Arctic peat soil microbial communities from Barrow, Alaska - Barrow Graham LP Ref core NGADG0004-212 (SPAdes) (version 2) | ecosystem: Environmental > Terrestrial > Soil > Wetlands >... | reverse complement strand
CCGTGGCAACATCCGCCGGCTTCTGAACGGTACGGAGAACCGCGCCAACCTGCCGTGGTCCGGCAGGCGTTCGGCGACGCCCGGCTCGGGTGGAGGGAGCTGATCATGGATATCACACTGATCGGTTCGGGCAGCTGGGGAAGCGCCTTCGCGCGGCTGCTGGTCAAGCACCGTCACGACGTCCAGGTACTCACCCTTACCGGGGAGGAAGCGGCGCTGCTCGACGAGACGCGGGAGAACCCGCACTTCCTGCCTGGCGTGACGCTTCCGCGCGCGATCCGCTTTGTCGCCATGGGGGATGCCGACGTCTCGCGGGCGGAGCTGGTCGTGTACGCCGTGCCCACCCAGGCGGTCCGCGAGGTGGCGCGCTGGGTCGCCGGGCGGCGCGCTCCGCGGTCGCTGCAGCTGTCGCTGGCCAAAGGCTACGAACTGGGGACGCTGAAGAGGCCTACCGAGGTGATCGCCGAGGAGACCGGCGTGGCGGCCGCAGCCCTCTCCGGCCCGAACCACGCTGAGGAGGTGAGCCGCGACATGCCGTCGGCGACGGTCATCGCGGCCGCCGACGACGCCGTCGCTGAGGTTCTTCAGGCGGCGATCACCAGCGACACGTTCCGCGTGTACGCCGACGACGACGTCGTCGGCGTCGAGTACTGCGGCGCCGTCAAGAACCCTATCGCCATGGCGGTGGGCATGTCGGACGGTCTCGGCTTCGGCGACAACTCGCGCGCCAGCCTGATCACCCGCAGCGTCGCCGAGATGACGCGCCTCGGCATGGTGCAGGGCGCCCATATCGGCACGTTCACGGGTCTCGCCGGCATCGGCGATCTGATCGCCACTTGTACCTCGCGGCACAGCCGCAACCGGCTGGCCGGCGAGCTCCTGGCGAAAGGCGCTTCGCCGGACAAGGTGGAGCGCGAAGTAGGGCAGGTAGTGGAGGGGATCCCCACGGCTCACGCGCTGCACGACCTCGCGGGGCGGCTCGGCATCGACATGCCGGTCACTGAGAACGTGTACCAGGTTCTGGAGGGTAGGCGCACGCCCCGGGAATGCGTCTCCGACCTGATGGGCCGCGCGCCCAAGAAGGAGCGCCTCCAAGACTGAGCCCGGGGTGCGCGGCTGTTCCCGGCCACCGTCGCATTGAAGGCCGTCGCGGCCGTCTGGTACACTCGCCCGGGCCGCGCGTCCTCCATCCAGCCTGTCCCGATGACACCCACGAGCTTGCGCGCAGCCGCCAGACGCCCGATCAAACCCGCGCCGGCGCCCGTGCCGTGCCGTGCGCGTATCGTCAGGAGGTACGGTGGAGAAGAGCAACTACCTGTTCACGTCGGAGTCGGTCACCGAAGGCCACCCCGACAAGCTCGCCGACCAGATCTCAGACTCCATTCTTGACGCGATCCTGAAGGAAGACCCGTACGGTCGCGTGGCGTGCGAGACGCTGGTCACCACCGGGCTCGCCTTTGTTGCCGGCGAGATCACCACCGAGTGCTACGTCGACATCCCCAAGATCGTCCGCCAGACGGTCAAGGACGTCGGCTACACGAACGCGCTGTACGGCTACGACTACGAGACCTGCGGCGTGATGGTCGCCATTGACGAGCAGTCACCCGACATCGGCCAGGGCATCACCACTGCGCTCGAAGTGCGCACCGACGTCAATGACGACGACGCGCTGGACACCCAGGGCGCCGGCGACCAGGGCATGATGTTCGGCTTCGCCTGTACGGAGACGCCGGAGCTCATGCCCCTGCCCATCTCGTTGGCGCACAAGCTCTCGCGGCGGCTCGCCGACGTGCGCAAGGCCGAGATCCTGCCCTACCTGCGCCCCGACGGCAAGTCGCAGGTGACGGTGCGCTATGAAGACGGCAAGCCGGTCGAGATCGTCAAGGTCGTGCTCGCTTCCCAGCACGCCGAGAGCGCCGACCTGCAGAGCATCATCTATCCCGACCTCCTTGAGCATGTCGTCGAGCCCATCCTCCCCAAGGATATGTACGATGTCTCGAAGCTCGAGGACATCACGGTCATCAACGCCACCGGCAAGTTCGTCATCGGCGGCCCCATGGGCGACTGCGGCCTCACCGGCCGCAAGATCGTCGTGGACACCTACGGCGGCGCCGCGCCGCACGGCGGCGGCGCCTTCTCCGGCAAGGACCCCAGCAAGGTCGACCGCTCAGGCGCCTACGCGGCCCGCTACGTCGCCAAGAACGTCGTCGCCGCCGGCCTCGCCGAGCGCTGTGAGCTGCAGGTGGCCTACGCCATCGGCGTCGCGCACCCCGTGTCGCTGATGGTCGATTGCCAGGGCACGGAGGAGGTCTCGCTGGCGACCATCGAGCAGCTCATCAAGGAGCACTTCGACCTGCGTCCGGCCGCCATCCTGCGCGATCTGGACCTGCGCCGGCCGATCTACCAGAAGACCGCGGCCTACGGGCACTTCGGGCGCAACGACCACGACTTCACATGGGAGCGCAGCGACAAAGCCGAAGCGCTCCGCGCCGCCGCCGGCCTCAAGGCCGGCTGAGCGCTGCGCCGGGCCGGGAAGACGGCGGCGTAGCATGAGCTACACCGCCGTCTTCCCGCTCGTGCGTACACGCGCCTTCAGCGGAGCTTTCGACTACAGCGTGCCCGCCGAGCTCGAGGCGCGCCTGATCCCCGGCGCTCTCGTCGCCGTGTCGCTGGGCTCCCAGACGGTCATCGGCGTGGTGCTCGAGGTGCGTGCGCAGACTGCGCACGAAGGACGCATGCTGCCCGTGCGTGACCTTCTCGACGTGCCGGCCATCCCCGCCGACCTGCTGGACCTGGCGCGGCGGATCGAGCACTACTATCTCACCTCCTTCGCCGCGGCATTGACCCTCGTGTGCCCCCCTCTCGGCGCGCTCAAGGTGGCGCGGCAGTACGAGCTCACCGCGGAGGGCCGCGCCGCTCTGGGGGCCGGCGAAGAAGCGCTGGGCCGCCTCGATGGCCTCAAGCTCCCGGCCGGGCCGCTGACTCGCCTTGCCGACAAGTACCGACGCAGAGGCTGGGTGCGCGTCGCCTACTGCGTGCACGTCGTGGGCGCGGCGCCCGTGAGCCGCGTGCTTCGCCGCGGCGCCGGCACGCCGCCGCGCCTGGGCCCGCGCCAGCGCGCCGCCTTGGCGGCGATCGAGGAGGCAGGCAGCCTGGACGAGCGGGCGCTGCGGGCTGCCTGCGGGGTCTCCTTGCCCGGCTTGCGACGGCTGCTCGACGCGGGAGCCGTGATCGCGGACGCGGCGGTTCCGCCGTCCCCCGGGACCGCGGCCGGGACCGCGGCGTCGCCGCCCGCCGCCGCGCAGTCGGCGCGCCTGCGGGCCTGCGCCACGCTCGGCGACGTCCCCGACCTTCTCGCCGAGCAGCGCCGTGCCCTGCACGCGATCCTCTGCGAGTCGCGTCCGGGCGAAGAGGTACTCGTGCACGGCGTTACCGGCAGCGGCAAGACAGAGGTGTACCTGCAGGCGGCGCAGGCAGCCCTCGACGGTGGCCACTCCGTGCTCATGCTGGTCCCCGAGATCGGGCTCACCGGGCAGACCGTAGCACGCGTTCGCGAGCGCTTCGCCGGTGAGCCTGTCTCCGTCCTGCACTCGGGGCTCTCCGCCGGGGAGCGGCTGCTCGCCTATCGGGCGGTGGCTCGGGGAGAGGTGCGCGTCGTGGTCGGCGCCAGGTCGGCCGTTTTCGCCCCGCTCGTGGATCTCGGCCTGATCGTCGTCGACGAGGAGCACGACACCTCGTATAAGCAGGAGAGCGAGCCCGCCTACGACGCTCGCACTGTGGCGCGCTGGCGGGCGCAGAGCAGTGGCGCCGTGGTCGTCCTGGGCTCGGCGACGCCGAGCGTGGAGAGCTTCGCCCGCGTGCCTCTGCACAGCGACCTGCGCCGGCGCGTCGACGGTTCGCTGCCGCCCGCGCTCGAGATCGTCGACATGCGTGACCATCACGGCGTGTTCTCCGTGCCGCTGTCCCGGGCGCTGGCCGCCACCGTCGATGCCGGCGACAAGGCCATCCTGTTCCTCAACCGGCGTGGTTTCGCCTCGTACCTGGCGTGCGACCACTGCGGTCACACCTGGCTGTGCCCGGACTGCGACGTCACCCTGACGCTGTTCGGCGGCCACGGCCTACGCTGCCGCACCTGCGGCCACGCGGAGGCGGCGCCGGGCACGTGCCCGGCCTGCGGCAGCGCCGACCTCGTGCGCTACGGCTTCGGCACCGAGCGCGTCGAACGCGAAGTGCGCGGCCTTCTGCCCGGCGTGGACCTTCTGCGGCTGGATTCGGACGTGGCGGCCTCGTACGGCCGCCTGCGCGCCGTGCTGGAGCGCTTCGCCGAGCCCGGCGCCAAGGTCCTCGTGGGAACGCAGATGATCGCCAAGGGTCACCACTTCCCGGACGTCACTCTGGTCGGCGTCGTGAACGCGGACCTGACCCTGCACTTCCCCGATTTCCGCGCCGAGGAGCGCACCTTCGCCATGCTGGTGCAGGTAGGCGGCCGCAGCGGCCGCGGCGACCACCCCGGCCGGGTCATCGTGCAGACGCTGAGCCCGGAGGCGCGGCCGATCGCGTATGCTGCCCGCGGCGAGGAGGAGCGCTTCTACGCCGAGGAGGTCGAGCGCCGCCTGGAGCTGGGCTACCCTCCGGCGACGACGCTCGTCGGCTTGGAACTCTCTGGGACTTCGCAGCGCAAGATCGAGATCGCCGGGCACTTCACGGCCGAACGGTTGGCTGCCCGGCTGGCCAACGGCGAGCAGGTCATGGGTCCCGGGCCGTTGTGGCGGGAACGCGGCCGGCACGCCTGCCGCGTGGTGGTCAAGAGCGCGGAAACAGGGAAGACTCTGGACAGCCTGCGGGTGTGGCTGGGTCAGAACCGCGACCGGTTCGCCCAGCGTGGCGTGCGCCTGGTGCCGGACGTCGACCCGCAGTGGCTGTGACCGCGAGCTGAGGTACGATATGCCCATGACCGAGACTGAACAACGGGAGCGCGAGCGGGCTGAGCTCACGCGGCGAGAGCGGGAGGCGCGCAAGGAGATCCGCGTCATCGGCGACCCGGTGCTGCGCGAACGAGCGCTCGGGGTGGTCGCGTTCGACCGTGGCCTGCGCAAGCTCGCCAAACGGATGATCCGCATCATGCACGACGCCCCCGGCGTCGGCTTGGCGGCGCCACAGGTAGGGGCGCTCCAGCGTCTGCTGGTCTACGACGTGAATGAAGACCCCAGAGTCCTCGTGAATCCCGTGCTGGACGAGTTCTCGGAGGAGCTGGAGGCGTTCGACGAGGGCTGCCTGAGCGTGCCCGGAGTGACGATGCCGGTCGAGCGGCCGGTCAGTCTGCGCGTGCGGGCCTTCGATGCGGCCGGCGAATCGCTGGAATTCAAGGCCGAGGGCTTCGAAGCCCGGGTGATCCAGCACGAGTACGACCACCTCGAGGGCGTGCTCATCGTCGACCGCACGACGCGCAGTGCGCGGGCGGCCGCGCTGCGCGAGCTCGCCGAGCGTCGCGACGCCGGCGTGGTGGGCGCCGTCGGCGGAGGCCTTTGAGCCGCATGCGGCTGGCCTTCGCGGGGACCGCCCCGTTCGCCGAACTCGTGCTCGACGCCATTCTGCCCTCTCACCATCAGGTCGTCGCTCTGGTGACGGCTCCCGATCGGCCCAGGGGACGTCACGGCACTCCGCAGCCGCCGGACATCAAGCTTCTGGCGGAGGCGCGGGGGGTGCTGGTCCTGCAGCCGCCGCGCATCTCGACGCCAGAGGCGGTCGGCGAGCTTCTTTCCGTCGCGCCGGACGCCTTTGTCGTCTGCGCCTACGGGCAGATCGTCGGGCAGAGCGTTCTCGATGCCGTGCCGACGATCGTCGTGCATCCGTCGCCGGTCCCGCGCTGGCGCGGCGCCGCGCCCGTCGAGCGCGCGCTGATGGCCGGCGAGACCGAGCTGGGTGTCGCGACGCTGCAGATGAGCGCCGGCGTGGACGAGGGTCCCGTCGGCGACGTCCGCCTGGTGCACGTGCCACGTGACGCCGATGCCGGCCGAGCCTACGAGCTGCTCGCGCCGGCAGCCGCCGCCGGTGTGCTGGAGACGCTGGACCGCATGGCGGACGGCACCGTGGAATGGCTGCCCCAGACGGGAGAGCCCACGTACGCCGCCAAGATCAGCGCTGCCGACCGGCTTGTCGACTGGACGCAGCCCGCGGCGGTCATCGTCGATCAGGTGCGGGCTCTGTCGCCGTACATCGGCGCCGTCACCGAGCTTCTCGGCAAGCGTACGCTCATCTGGCGCGCGGCGGCCGGCAGCGGGCCTCTTCCGGGCGCCGGCGCGGAGAGGCTGGTCCTGCCGGCAGGCGACGGCTGGGTCGACGTGCTCGAGCTGCAGCAAGAAGGCCGCAGGCGCATGAGCGCGGCCGAGTTCCTGCGCGGCGCCGGGCGCGCCCTGGCGGGGCAGTGAGCTCCGATTCCGGAGGGACCATCAGCCCCGCGCGCGCCGCCGCGTGGCGCGCGCTCCTTCGTCTGGCCGCCGGCACGGGGCGCCTGGATGAGTCCCTGGCGTCGTTTCCCGAGCTCGAGGGTCTGAGCGAGCGCGATCGGGGACTCACCAATGAACTCGTAACCGGCACTGTCAAGCGCCGCGCATCGCTGGACGCCGTCCTCGGCGCCTTCACCAAAGCCCCGCTGAAGACCGCCGACAAGGAGGTCCTGGAGGCGCTGCGGCTTGCGGCTTTCCAGCTGCTGTTCCTCGACCGCGTACCGGCGTACGCGGTGGTCGACGACGCCGTCGCCCTGCTGGCCGGCAAGGGGAAGCGAGTGCGGGGCTTCGTCAACGCCGTGCTGCGCAAGGTGAGCGAGCATGGGCGCGAGAGCTTCGCCGCCCTCGCGGACGGCGACGGAGCGCGCGCCTGGTCGGTGCGCCACTCCTGTCCCGTGTGGCTGGTCAAGCTGCTCCGCCGCGAGCTCGGCGACGAGGCCACGGAAGGGTTCTTCAACGCCGCCAACGCGGCCCCCGAGCGCTGCCTTCGGGTGAACTCCCTGCGGGGAGCGATGCCGGTGGTGCGGGAGTCGCTGGCCGCGGCCGGGTACGAGACCGAGGGTCTCCCCGGTCTGCCGGCGGCCCTCGTCTACGACGGTCCTCCGCTGGAGCGCTCGCTGCCGTTCCGCGAGGGTCTCGTGACCCCACAGTCGCGGGGCTCGCAGGTGGCGGGCCTGGTGGCCGCGGGAGGCGCGGGACCGCGGGCACGCGTACTGGACCTCTGCGCCGCTCCGGGCACCAAGACGGCCCAGTTGGCGGCAGAGCTTCACGAGGCGCGCCTGACCGCCGTCGACCTCGACGAGCGGCGCCTGGCCGTCATGCGCGAGAACCTGACCCGACTGGGAGCCGCCGACGTGGATATCGTCCGCGCCGATGCGCTCGAGCTGCCCGCCTCCTACAGCGCGTCCTTCGACGCCGTGCTTCTGGACGCGCCCTGCAGCGGTCTGGGCACTCTGGCCTCCAGGCCGGATCTGCGCTGGCAGCGTCGCGAGGCGGACATTGCCCGCCTGGCGCAGCTGCAGCGCCGGCTGCTCCGTCAGGCCGCGCGCTGCGTGCGTCCCGGCGGCGCGCTCACCTACGCGGTCTGCACTCTGCCGCGACTCGAGACCGTGGATGCGGTGGACGCGCTGCTTGCCACCGGGGGCTGGAGTATCGATGACCTCGGCGCCCAGTGGCCGGGTCTGGCGCACCCAGCCGCCGGCGGGTTTCTGCTGTGCCTGCCGCCGGATGACGGCGGCAGCGGCTTCTTCATCGCTCGTCTGCGACGTAGTCCGGGCGCCGCGGGGTAGAATGGCGGCGCGGAGTGGCTGCCGCGCCGCCCCACGACACGCGGAGGGACTCATGGAGGACTTGCTGCACGGGACGAGCGTCGTGCCCTCTATCTTGTCGGCCGACTTCTCGCATCTCGCCGACGACGTCGAGACCGTCATCAACGCTGGGGCGCGGGTGATCCACGTGGACGTCATGGACGGGCACTTTGTTCCCAACATCACCATCGGCCCGCTCGTCGTGGCGGCGCTACAGCCTCTCGTGCATGGCGCGGGAGCGCTGCTCGACGTGCATCTCATGATCGAGCACCCCGAGCGGTACGTGGGTGATTTCGCCGCCGCCGGCGCCAACGTGATCACCGTGCATCAGGAGGCCTGCATCCACCTGAACCGGGTTTTGGGCCAGATCCGCGAGTCGGGGGCGGCCGCGGGCGTGGCGCTCAACCCCGCGACGCCCATCGAGACGCTCTCCGAAGTCCGCGACTGCTGCGACCTCGTACTGATCTTGTCCGTGAACCCGGGGTTCGGCGGCCAGAGCTTCATCGTGACGTCCACGGACAAGATCGCTCGTGCTCGCGTCTACCTGCCGGGGAGCGTGGCGCTCGAGGTGGACGGTGGCGTCACGGCGCTCAACGCCGCGACGCTGGTCGCCGCCGGCGCCAACCTGCTGGTGGCGGGTTCGAGCGTGTTCGAGGGCCATGACATCGAGGAGCGCTTCGTGGCGCTGGCACAGGCGGCGGCGGAGGCCGTATAATGGAACAGTACGATCAAGCTGCTTCAGGGCGGGGTGGAAGTCCCCACCGGCGGTCACAGCCCGCGAGCCTCCTCGAGAGGCTGACCAGGTGAGATTCCTGGGCCGACGGTCACAGTCCGGATGAGAGAAGCATGCGGCGACGCTTCGGCGTCGTCCGCCCTGGAGCCCGGCTCCGGGGTTTTTTGTTGGACGACGAGATCTTCATGGAAGAAGCGTTCGAGCTTGCCGAGAGAGGTCGCGGCCGCACGCATCCCAACCCGCTTGTCGGCGCCGTGCTCGTGCGCGGCACGGAGGTCGTCGGTCGCGGCTGGCACCTGGGCCCCGGGGAACCCCATGCCGAGGCGATGGCGCTTGCAGAGGCGGCTGACCGTGCCGCCGGCGCCACGCTCTACTGCACGCTTGAACCCTGCAGCCACACGGGCAAGACGCCGCCCTGCGCCGACGCGCTCGTCGCGGCTGGGGTACGGCGGGCCGTGGTCGCGTTGCGCGACCCCAACCCGCTGGTCGACGGCCGCGGCTTGACGCGCCTGCGCGGCGGCGGCGTGCCCGTCGACCTCCAGGTGGAGCGTTGGGGAGGCCGGGCGCGCAAGCAGAACAGACCGTTCCTCAAGTACCACGACACCGGTCTGCCGCTCGTCACCTACAAAGCCGCCGTCACACTCGACGGCAAGGTCGCGGCGGCCGGCGGCGACGCGCGCTGGATCAGCTGTCTGGACAGCCGGCGGGCCGTGCACCAGCTGCGCTCCGCGGCCGATGCGGTGATGGTGGGTGCAGGTACGGTGCGGCGCGACGACCCCGAGCTTACGGTCCGGCTCAGTGAGGGCCGCGACCCGGCCCGCGTGATCGTGACGCGGCGCGGTGATCTGCCGCCGGCGGCCAAGCTGCTGGCTACGGCCCACGAGGTGCGGACGATCGTCGTCGCCGAGCATGCGGATGCCGCCGCGCGACGCCTGCTGTCCGCGCGCGGGGCGGAATTGGTCGAGGTCGCGGGAGGCGGCCTGCGCGCCGCACTGGCCGCCTTGGCCGAACGAGGTCTCCTCGACGTGCTTTGCGAGGGCGGGCCGGGGCTCGCCGGGAGCCTGCTGTCCGAAGGCCTCATCGATCGCGTGCTGCTGTTCGTCGCGCCGCTCATCGTCGGGCGCGGTGCGCCCGACCTGTTCGCGGCGCCCGCCGTCGGCGCGGTCGCCGATGCCTGGCGGCTGCAAGATGTGGAGTGGCGCCCCGTCTGCGACGACCTGCTGCTCAGCGGCAGCCTGACGAAGGACGGGGCCTAGATGTTCACCGGCATCGTGGAAGAAGTCGGCATCCTGCGCAGTCTGCGTGTCGGCGACAAGAGCGCCGTGCTCGAGATCGCCGCCACCATGGTGACCGGAGGCTGCGCCGTTGGCGACAGCATCCTCACGGACGGCGTCTGCCTTACCGTGACCAAGGTGCGCCCCGGCGGGTTCACCGCCGACGTGATGCCCGAGACGGTGCGGCGCAGCACGCTCGCCGATCGCCGGCCGGGAGACCGTGTAAACCTGGAACGAGCCATGACGCTTCAGTCCCGCCTCGGCGGGCATCTGGTGAGCGGGCACAGCGACGGCGTCGGTACGGTCGTGAGCGTGACGCCGGAAGAGAACGCCCTGGTGGTAGACCTCGAGGCGCCTGCGGCGGTCAGTCTCGTCAGCGTGGCGCAGGGCTCGGTGGCCGTCGACGGCGTCAGCCTGACCATCGTCGCCGTAGACGGCGATCACTTGCGTGTCTCGCTGATACCTCACACCGCCGCCGAGACCACGCTGTCGCGCCTGGCGCGCGGCGTGCGAGTCAATCTCGAGGCGGATCTCATCGCCAAGTACGTGTACGCGTTCGTCGCCGGGCGAAAGCCCGGCGAGGGACTCACCTGGGAGAAGTTAGCGGACGCGGGGTTCTGATGAGTGCGGACCATACGGACGACCAGATGAGCGCCGGGAGCCCGCCGGGCGGTGCCGCCGCTGCCGGCGAGCGGCCGTTCGCTACCATCGACGATGCCATCGCCGACCTGCGCGAGGGGAAGATGGTCATCGTCTGCGACGACGAGGACCGAGAGAACGAGGGCGATCTGACGCTCGCGGCCCAATTCGCCACCGCCGAGCGCATCAACTTCATGGCCAAGGAAGGGCGCGGCCTGATCTGCCTCGCGCTCACGCCGCAGCGGTGCGCGGAGCTCAACCTGCCGCCAATGACGCAGCGCAACGAGGCGCGTCTTCAGACTGCCTTCACCGTCTCCGTGGAGGCTCGTGAGGGCGTCACTACCGGAATCTCGGCCGCCGATCGGGCGCACACGATCCAGGTGGCGATCGACCCCGAGTCGCGGCCCGACCAGCTCGTGCAGCCGGGCCACGTGTTCCCGCTCATGGCGCGCCCCGGCGGCGTACTGGAGCGCACCGGGCAGACGGAGGCCGGCGTAGACCTCGCCCGGCTGGCCGGCCTCAACCCCGCGGCGGTGATCTGCGAGATCATGAACGACGACGGCACCATGGCGCGGGCGTCGGACCTCATCCCCTATGCCAGGGAGCACGGACTCCGCATCGTCACCGTAGCCGACCTCATCAAGTACCGGCGGCGCAACGAGAAGCTCATCCGCCGCGCCGCCACCGTGGCCATGCCCACCAGATACGGCGACTTCAAGGCGGTGGGCTACGAGTCGGTGATCGACGGCGGCCACCACGTGGCCATCGTCAAGGGCGACGTGGCCGGCAAGAAGAACGTACTCGTGCGTGTACACTCGGAGTGTCTCACCGGCGACGTGTTCGGCTCGCGGCGCTGCGACTGCGGCGAGCAGTTGGCGGAGGCCCTGAAGCGGATCGAGGGCGAAGGCCTCGGCGTGGTGCTGTACATGCGCCAGGAAGGCCGCGGCATCGGCCTCATCAACAAGCTCAAGGCCTACGCGCTGCAGGAGCACGGGCGCGACACCGTGGAGGCCAACATCGAGCTTGGTTTCGATGCTGATCTGCGCGACTACGGCATCGGGGCGCAGATCCTCGCCGACCTCGGCCTGTCCACCATCCGCATCATGACCAACAACCCCAAGAAGATCGTCGCGCTCGAGGGTTACGGCCTGCAGGTCACCGGCCGGGAGCACATCGAG
>Ga0209429_10002193_pt1 | contig 11663 bp, 9 predicted proteins | sample BarGraNGADG00212_3_FD_184493 | JGI IMG/M metagenome (GOLD analysis project Ga0209429, IMG submission 184493) | Arctic peat soil microbial communities from Barrow, Alaska - Barrow Graham LP Ref core NGADG0004-212 (SPAdes) (version 2) | ecosystem: Environmental > Terrestrial > Soil > Wetlands >... | reverse complement strand
TCAAAATTGGGATATAAAGAATGTTCAGATGGAGAATATGAAGAAGGATTTCGTAAAGTTGTTTTATATGGGACAGAAGAGGAAGTCACACATGCCGGGAGACAACTTGTAAACGGTAAGGAAAAGGGGAAGTGGACAAGTAAATTAGGCTTGTCTTTCGAGATTATTCATGGAGATCCAACTACCATTGAAGGAAAAGATTATGGCCTTGTTATAAGTTATCTTCGAATGCCTTTCCCATAATTGTAGTTAGGTTAGTATAAAAATAATTAGGGTCTTGAAGAATGAATTGGGACTTTCTCGGTAGTGAAGTATTTCCAAAATTACCTATCAAAGGGGCAATAATAAGATTTTAAGAAGAAAATAAAATTTAATATGGGAGAACGGTGTTAACCACGACCGACCTTTCAATAATTCTGAATCGACAATTGAGTCAGTTTAAAATCCGTTCTTATTTTACCACTGTGAAAATCCGGTCAGATTACGAAGAACATACATTATTAAACAACAAACATTTAACTCCTGTTTGGGTGGTCAATTTGGTCCGGTTAAGGGTGGTCAGTTTGCTCCGGTCTCAGGTGGTCATTTTGACCGTTTTTTCCAACCGAGTTACTTAAATGATCTCTTTCAAGACTTTAACGATCCTTGGATTTTTATTGTTTTTATTGAGGGTGATGAAATATTTATGACCTGCTTTAAGTGTGTGTATTTCAGAGTAAGCAAAGTCCACATTGCCATAATATTCACTTCTTTTTGAGATTATTTCATACCTGTATTTACTCAACTTTTGAGGCCTAAGGTACTCTTCATTTATAACATGAATTGATACTCTTTGCCCTTTCATTTCAATGGAGCCAATTTGAGTATTCTTTTGTGATTTCTTCCTACGAAGTTTGACAACATTAATGGGAGGGTTAAATGGAATTTGAGCAGATTCTTTTGCTAGTTTGTCTACAGCATTTTGGTCTGCATCCTTAGCATGACCCTTTACCCATTCAAAGTCTACCCTACAAGGAATTGTGGTCAATAATTTAATTAGTTCCTTCCATAAGATTGCATTCTCGACAGGCTTTCCATACTGATTAAGCCATTTTTGTTTTGACCAATTATATATTGCCCTGTTTTTATTATCAACGACATATCTTGAATCAGTTCGAATCTGAATATTATTATACCTGATTGGTATATTGAGATATTTAATTCCTTTAAGTCCTTCAATAACTGCTTTAAGTTCCATTTGATTATTAGTTACACTACAATAACCAAACTCATTCCCATCAATACGAAATTCATTTTCATCAAGGTAGACCCCAATTCCACCTTTTCTTTTTTCTTTTGGGAGGCAGCATCCATCAGTATAGACATATAGCCAATTCTTTCTGAGAATCATCTTACTTATATAATGGTGTTAATTACCACCATACTTTGGCAGTTAATCCTACAATTTTCTGAAAATCATGTTCTTTTTGAAAATATGTTTTATCTCCAAATTGGTTAATCCAAGTTCTCTTAATATTGCTGTTACAACAATGACCTTAGAATACTCTGTAAGTTGGTAAAGTTTATGAATATTCTTTGTTCTCAATACTTTTTCAGGATTATTGTGAGTCAAGTCGTTTCGGTAATCTTTTAATTCTTCACAAAACTTATTCTTACTTTGAATTTTAAGGAGCCAATTAAAGGCAGACCTACCTTCTTCAAAAAGGGATTTATATCTGTCTATATTGGAAATATCCTTTTTAACCCTAAATTCTCTATGAAAGGATTCAAGACATGCAGTCATACTCAAGAATTTGTCCTCTTGGTACATTTTAGGATTGTAAAACTGGCCACAAAATTCGGTGATAACCAAACCGAGTGCATCCCCTTGCTCAAACCATTTATGGATGAGAGAATCAATCTTTTGTGGGATTAAAGAAGGAGAAAATAGGAACTCGTAATTCTTTGGTGATTTTTTTATACTCTCCTGATAATTAGGAATTTGAAAATATAGACTAGCGGAATGTATTTTACGGTCATTCTTAATTCTAAAATCTATACTTATATCGTATGGATAAACCTGCTTTTGGGAAACAAAAGTCAATAAGTTTTGGAACTTTTTTAAGGTGGCTAAGAGTTGATCAAGAGGCACTCTTTTCTTATATAAAACCTTGATGAGTGAAGTCTCCTGAATAGTTATTTTCATGGGAAATCTTTCTCCTCTCTCATTGTATGACTGGCCAAGTATTAAAACTAAATCCTTATTCAAGTTAATTGATTTACTAATTGGAGACTTGAATTTTATTATTGTTTCATTTTGATCCTTATTATGTTTATGAGAAATTAGATTTTCAATGTATAACCACTCATTTAAATCATTAAAACGACAACCAAGGGTACGAAAACGCAGATCTCTTTGGGTATCAAAATTTATGCCTATAAATAGATACCTACTTTTATAAGTAGCAACAGTAAATCCAGAACCAAAATTGAACTCAATTGCTTCATTCCTATATAAAGAGACCGGCTTTCCTTCTGAAGTAAGTCCAAGTATAATATGATGATAACCAGGGACTATGGTAAAAGTACCAAGTAACTCTAAAATAACACCATCCTGATTAGAAAATGTCAGAATTCCAGGGATTTTGGTAGTTTTATTTTCAGGTAAAAAGAATAATCCTTTTGATTTTATTGGTTCCATCGATAAAGTTTGTTTAAGAGAGTGATATATTTTAGAATTGAAGCGTGATAATCAGTAATATAGGCTACAATTTACAAATTATTATTTGATCCATTGTAAACCACAAATTCTAATATGATGAGATTTAGCACTATTCTGGAAAAAAGACCCACAATTTGGTTGTACTATTTTAACGACATTGTAGTTAAAGAGAAAAGTCCCTCCAGATTAATTCTGGTTGTATCTGGGACACTTTATGGGAACTGTTAGGGATAAACCTTAGGAAACAAAAATCTAATTCCAGAAGGTATAGGATTAAAATTATCGTTTATTGATGTAAATCTTGAAGTCAATGTGGTCTATTGAAATAGGGCACAATATGGTGCCGTAAGTGTCATTGTTTCAAATAACCTCAAATCAGCTTGTAAATGATAAAAATATTTATTATTATCTTTGTAGAAATCAATATAATATGTCAAAAAGAATTTTTCTTAGAAATTATCCAAAGAAGGAAGAACCAAGAATTTTTAATGGTTTTGATAACGATCCAACAAAGCTTTCAATTTACAGGAAAGAAATATCTGAATTCTTCCAAAAATTAGGCCTTAAAACAACAAGAAGATCAATTGAAGGGAAAGAGTATATAGAAGGTACCTTTCTTGATAAATTTAATAGAACTGTTAGTTTAAGATTCTTTCTCAACGGTTGTTATAGGAATATTACAATTGAAGGAGATCCATATATAAGAGATATTCGAATGTTCAAAACTCTGTATCGTGAATCTCCTAACATCGGAATTCAAGAATAACAAAGAATTCATTTTGATAATTTTAGCCATTTAATATATAATCAAATGGATTAGTCGTGATAAAAAATATTAGAATGGTGTTAATATCCACCGACCTCTGTTTATTTTTAAACGATTTCATTGGAATTCAACCAAAAACCTAGCAAGAACCTAGCAAGAATTAAAAAACCACTTACAATAAATCTCGTAAGTGGTTGAATATCTGGTTGTCCCGTCAAGTCTCGAACTTGAACTCTTCTGATCCAGAATCAGACGTGTTGCCAATTACACCACGGGACAATTTTGCGGAGGCAAATATAGAAATAATTCTATAAAAATGTAATACGCATTGAAATTCTCTTACCTGAAATTAAAGGAGTGAGGTATGAGGCTTGAGGAGTGAGGTCTATTCAGCATAAGTTTCACTCCTCATTCCTCACACCTCACACCTCACTCCTCACTTATTCAGCTTCGCCCAAGTATCCTTCAGCTGTAATGTTCTATTAAACACCAGCTTTGAACCTGTGGAATCATAATCGACACAAAAATACCCCAGCCTCTGGAACTGGAACCTGTCAAGGGGTTTGGCCGATCCTAATGAAGGCTCAACTTTACATCCTGTGAGTATTTTTAGTGAATCGGGATTCAGAAATTTCCGGTAGTCATCATCTTTCTGACCCGCAGGATCTTCATGACTGAACAGCCTGTCATACAGCCTTACTTCTGCATCAATCGCATGGCGGGCAGATACCCAATGAAGCGTTCCCTTAACCTTTTTATCCGATGTATTTCCGCCGCTTCTGGTGTCAGCATCGTATGTGCAGTAAACCTCTTCAATCACACCGGTTTTGTCATTCTTCTTAAAACTCTCACATTTAATAATATATGCTCCTTTCAAACGCACTTCCATTCCGGGTGCAAGACGGAAAAATTTATTGGGAGGTGTTTCCATAAAATCGTCCTGTTCAATATAGACTTCACGACAAAAGGGTACTAGACGTTTCCCCATACTTTCGTCTTCGGGATTATTGATGAGTTCAACATTCTCAATCTGCCCTTCGGGGTAGTTCTTTATAATAATTTTCAGAGGATTAAGTACGCCAAAGACCCTGGGTGTTCGTAAATTCAGATCTTCACGGATTGCATGTTCAAGAAGTGAGACATCGTTTATAGCTTCAACTTTGGTATATCCGATGAGATCGACAAACCTTTTTATTGATTCAGGGGTATAACCTCTCCTGCGCAGGCCGCATAGTGTTGGCATTCTCGGATCGTCCCATCCTCTTACTTTACCTTCCTGCACCAGTTCAAGCAGTTTCCTCTTGCTCATCATTGTATAAGTAAGATTCAGACGGTTGAACTCGATCTGCCGTGGCCGGTAATCATCAGTTTTCAGCTGGTCAATAAACCAGTCATAAAGAGGACGATGCACTTCAAACTCAAGGGTACAGAGTGAGTGAGTTATACCTTCAAAATAGTCGCTCTGACCATGTGCGAAATCGTACATCGGATAAACCATCCATTTACTGCCAGTACGGTGATGAGGCGATTTTATTATCCTGTAAATGATTGGATCGCGCATATGCATATTGGGAGATGTCATGTCAATTTTTGCCCTCAGTACACGGCTCCCTTCATCGAATTCACCTTTATTCATTCTGTCAAAGAGGTCGAGGTTTTCTTCAACTGCACGTTTGCGGAAGGAACTTTCTGTGCCTGGGTGGGAAGGAGTCCCTTTCTGGGATGAAATCAATTCGGCAGATTGATCATCAACATAAGCAAGACCTCTTTTAATAAGCTCGACGGCAAAATCGTATAATTTGCCAAAATAGTCAGATGCATAATGTTCTCTCTTATTCCACTTGAATCCCAGCCAGCGAATATCTTCCTTAATGGAATCGATATATTCAACATCCTCTTTTACAGGGTTGGTATCGTCAAAGCGAAGGTTACATTTACCGTTATATTTTTTTGCCATACCAAAATTGAGGCAGATGGCTTTTGCATGACCAATATGAAGATAGCCATTGGGTTCAGGAGGGAAACGGGTAACGATCTTACCTCTGTTTTTCCCTTCCTTTAAATCTTCAGCAATAAACTGTTCAATAAAACTTATTGAGGGTTTTGATTCTTCTTTCTCCCTCGTATTCACTTCACTCATACCTGATAATTTTAAGATTACAAAAGTAGGATGAATTTGAGTCTGTTCATCGAAGAGATGTTGATATTTTTGGAATTAACGACTTATTTTATCGTAATGAGGCAGGATATAAAAAAATCCCGTACAATGCGGGATTTTTTGCAGTTATAAATCTCGTGGTAACTTTCCTTCCCTCCAGTGTTCTTCAATCTTCTCAAGCGTGACATTCTTGGTTTCAGGGATGAAGAAATATCCCCATATTATTCCCAGTATGCCAACAATCGCGTACAGGTAGAATGCCCCGGCAGGATTTCCCAGATCCTCGCCCTTTAGCATAATTGAAGTTTCGGGCAGTGTAAGACCCTTTACAATTTTAAAAAACGTAAAAGCAACTACTCCGTTAAATAACCAGTTTGAAAGAGCTCCGATGCTCGAACCAATACCTCTGACGCTTAAAGGGAACACCTCTGAGATAATCAGCCATCCCAGCGGACCGAGGCTGATAGCAAAAAAAGCAATATATACCCAAACCAGTGATATTGTAACCCATTTTATTGAATCGCCTAAAGTTGCCTGAAGCGCAAAACAGGTTCCCATTGCTATCAGGGCAAGGACCATTCCGCCTAATCCAATGAAATAGAGCTTTCTTCGGCCCAGTCTGTCGATCATAAATAAAGATAATATAGTAAATGCCACGTTCACAACACCCACACTGACAGATGCCCATACAGCAGCCTGAGCATCGGCAAAACCGGACATGAGAAATATTTTCGGACTATAATATATGATCGTATTGATACCGGTAAATTGCTGGACAAACATAATACCTACTGCAATAATAAGCGGAACTCTCAACCATTTTTTAAAAATATCGGTCCAGGAAACCTTGTTATGCGTATCAGCATCCAGATCTGCTTTCATCCTCGTGATAACCTCCTCTACCAGCCGGGGTTCTTCAACCTTTTCCAATACCTGACGGCATTTGTCTTCGTGGCCTTTACTGATGAGCCATCTGGGAGTTTCAGGCAGAAAGATCATTCCAGTAAACATAATTGCTGCAGGAATTACACCAACATAGAACATTGCTCTCCAACAAGTGGTAAATGCCGGATCTCCATCCGGAACTGCAAATGCAGAATCACTCAGATACGAGACCATAATTCCAATTGTGATCAGCAATTGAAACATCGACACCATCGTACCACGGCTTTTTGTAGGCGAAATCTCGGCAATGTATAATGGGACTGCGAATGAAGAGACCCCAATTGCAATACCGAGAAAAAACCTTGCAAAAACAAGCATCATTGCACTTGGTGAGATACCTGACCACACTGCACCGATCGCGAAAATAATTGCTGATGCTAAAATGACTTTTTTCCGTCCTATAATATCGGCAATTCTGCCACTGAACATAGCTCCGATAACCGCACCGACTAAACCGGCAGTGGTAATTATTTCCACCCAGTTATCAGCTATGCCAAAGGTTTTCTGAAAAAATGGAATTGCTCCTGAAATTACACCTGTATCGAAACCGAAGAGCAAACCTCCGGTTGCTGCCACTGTAGCGATTATTACTACAAGGGCCTTGTTTTGCTGGTTGTGTTTTTCGGCCATAAAGCTAAATTTATAAAATTGGACATTGAGAAATTCAGCTTCTAAGATAATAATTGCTGTAGATTATTATCTCATAATCTTTGAATTTTCAAATAAGAGGTCTTAAAATAGTTTTTTAGCATATCATAAATATAATCCAGAACGATTCCGGCTATTCCTTCTGCCCGGTATCCAGGTAATCTTTGAGATCATTAATATAACCTGAAAACTTTTGCCTGCCCAGGGGAGTAATACTACAGAGGGTCTGCGGATAGTTGTTCCTGAATTTTTTTGTAACCTCAATATATCCGGCTTCCTTAAGTTTGGTTATCTGTATACTGAGATTGCCTGCAGTTGCCCCGGTCTGATCTCTGATGTATGTGAATTCGGCCACTTCAGTTCCGGCAAGCAGTGATATTACTGCCAGCCGCAACTGGGAATGCAGTATTGGGTCGAGTTCTTTAAACCGTGTCATGATAAATCTTGGTTTTTAATAAATAATCTGGAATAAGATATCCTATGAACAATGCTACAGGCTTTCTTCGCCTGTCATCATTTTTTCCTCGTTTTCCATAATAATGTTTACTTTTATATTTCTCAATTTATGGATGTAAATATATTACAAATATAAAGTAGTTTATAATATAAACCAAATAAACATTGATATATTTTTCAAATAAAGTTTCTTTGTAAAATGAATTCATTGATTTTGGCTTCGCCGAGCTCCGCTTCGCTCCGGTTCTTCGTTCACCCCGGCCCCAAGCGGCGTATCTAAATATAAAACAGATGGGAATTATTCAGATAGAAAATATGGAGTTCTACTCTTTTCACGGTCATTTCAAAGAAGAGCGGATAGTTGGTAATAAGTTCATTGTCGACCTGACTATTGAGACAGATATGACGGTACCACGGGAGAGTGATAATCTTAAAGATGCTGTTAATTACCAGAGGGTTTATGAGATAGTTAAATCGCAGATGGAGATGAAGTCTCATCTGCTCGAGCACATTGCCGGCCGTATACTTGATGCAGTTTATTCCGAAATGGAAGGAATAAAGAAGGCAACTGTCAAAGTTTCAAAGATGAATCCGCCAATGGGAGGGAAGATAGGATCGGTAAGTGTGGTATTAAGCAGGTAAAGGCATGCAAAAACAGAACCAATAAAATTTATAATGATGAAACACTTAAAAATCAATAGAAGAAAGTTTCTGAACAATTCATTAACTATTGGTGCATTTTCACTATTTAGCGGGAAAGTTTCCGGACTAAATCCTGATACTTTCCCGTCGCAAAATACGAACGTTTACAGAGAACCTGAAAAGGAGCTGCCGGTATATGGCAGATTTGATGTAATTGTTGTTGGCGGAGGTCCTGCCGGATTTGCCGCCGCTCTCTCCAGTGTAAGGAATGGAGCTAAAACATTGATTATAGAACGATTTCCTTTTTTTGGAGGTACGGCCACAGCTTCATTAATGACTAATATAAATGGCTATCGTAATCAGGTGAAACCTGATGGTTTACAGACCAGTAAAGGTATTTCTGAAGAAGTGATCCTCCGGTTGAAAGAAATCAACGGGCTTGGAAAATCCTCGTATGCCCAGGCAGATTATGCTACAGAAAAAGGGAAGCTGACTTATAGTTACGCGATCGATAGTGAGAAGACAAAGTATTTACTTACTAAAATGCTTTATGCTGAAGGAGCGGGCATTTTGTTCCATACGATATTTGTCGATTCCATTATGGAAGGGAATAATATCGTCGGAATTATTATTGAAAACAGATCGGGCAGGCAGGCTATATTTGGAAAGGTAATAATTGATGCCAGCGGGGATGCCAATGTTGCGTATAAAGCAGGAGTTCCATATTGGCAGGCAGATGTAAAGAAAGATAAGCATCTGGCTAATTGTCTGATGTACAGAGTCGGAGGATTTGAGCCTGAAAATATTGACAAAATGAGTGGTCCCAGAAATAGAAATTCAGCTCTTTACTGGGGACCCGTCTCGGATCTGGATGTTACGAATGCTGATAACTTAACCAGGAGTGAAATTGAAACCAGGTTAGCTGTATTTGAACATTTTAAAAAGCAACAGGAAATATCATCTCCATATTTAGATAATGCATCCATTATTGAAACAGCTCCCTTATTGGGAATAAGACAAACACGTTTTATCAACGGACTTTATAAGACTACTGCGGAGGATGCAATTGAAGGCAGAAAATTTGATGATTCAATTTCCATGTCAGCATGTCCTATAATTAACTATTATGGTTACAGGCGTTATCTTGAACATGAAGGCTATGAGATACCATATCGTTGTTTATTGCCGCAGAAAGTTGAGGGATTATTAGTAGCAGGCAGATGTATATCATCCGACCAACAGTCCTATGAATCATGGAGGGCAATGGCTCCGACTATGTGTCTGGGTGAGGCTGCTGGTACAGCTGCTGCACTCTGTGTGAAATCACAAAAATCACCAAAGGAAATTGATGTGGAAATGCTCAGGGATCAACTAATAAAGCAGGGGGCTGAAATTGGGCAGAACAAAAAAAGTTAGCCATATACGGTTGAAATTTTCGCCAGTGCGACTCGACTGAGCTCACCGAAGTATTGCCGCGAGGATCTTCAATTTAAGTCTTTAAGGATTTCTTAATTCCTGAATCAATTGACCAATTTCCACTTCCATAAATTAACAAATAAAGGAGAAGGAGGGTCATGGCAAAATCGGTACGGTATTCATGTGCAAACACCCAAAAGCCCTTTTCAATCAAAATCGGCCATTTAGTGGTGATAAATGCAGTAATCATGGTGATCATAAGTGGAATTGAAAATAATCTGATTAACAGACCTATCAAAATAAATACGCTGCAGATAATTTCAAACGCTCCGGTAAAATATGCCCAGAAAGCCGGGTGGGTAAAACCTATTTTTAAGAACCGCCCAGTTCCCAATAATTCGGGGAATAAAAACTTTTGGATTCCTTCTGTTAGAAATATCAATCCTACGATTACTCTTATTATTATGCTCTTATTGTCATCCACCGTATTAAAGAGGAATGTTTTAAGTCCTTTCTCCATTTTCAAGATAAGATTGATAAAGATTCTCCATCTGTTCCATAATTTTTGGACGCAGGCAATAACCTGACTTAGTACTATTAACAATTTATAAAGCTTAGTGTTTAATCTTACCGGAGTAAAATTTGATTTAGTTGAATCCCCGCGAGCGCATTCTCCGTTGCATGCTGCGGAGTCAGCGAGCATTAAGAAATTACCTTAGGGGATCGAAGATTCTTCGTAGCTTGCTGCGAAGAGCTTCAATCGATGCCTCATTATTAGTGTAGTTGCAAACACTTCTATCAAGCGGACAAACAATGATGGAATGGGTTATACTGCGTTTTATATATTTGATTTGAGGTTGGGAGGAGGCAGGGGAAGGGACAGTAAAAAAGGCGATGAATTGTTCCAAAGACAAATATTAAACAAATTTTATTATTTTTGCACACCAAACTGACGGTACCTCTTCGCTAAAGAGGAATTCGGCGGATAAAAGTGGCCAGGTAGTCCCGCCAGGGCGGGACAAAACCGGTTACCACCTTCGCCAAGGCGACGGTGGTCAAAGACCTCCTTGGCCAGAGGCTATGGAGGTCAAAACGGCGGTTCGAACCGACTGAACGAAGTGAAGGAGCTCGTGAGGAGAGCAAAGCGAACCGAACAATCCCCCACCGAAGTAAAGTGTTTGGAAGTTTTTAAAAGTTCTTTAAGTAAAAATGAATATGGTCGGTTAACCGAGTGGCTAGGTAGCGGTCTGCAAAACCGTTTACGGCGGTTCGAATCCGCCACCGACCTCAGATTAAACAATAAACCCGCTGATATTCAGCGGGTTTTGTTTTTACTGGTGGCTTATTTGGTGGCAGATTGTCTGAACTTAATCTGTTTGATAAAGAAATAATATTATCACTTTCTTGCTTTAAACGACATTCTTTATGTTTAATAATGTAGTTTGTATACACCACCTTCCGATTATTAATGAATAAAGTTATTGATATTCAGCAACTTTCTTCTTTACTGGTGGCTTATTGTAGATCATATATATGCACAACAATTAATTAATAGAATCATACATCTTATCTAGCCTGATTAATTCATAAACTTAAAATTAAGCATAATTATTTACTTTTTCGTTTGTGTTTATTCTGGCAGGGTTCGTGATTTAGTTTTATGGATGAGATTTTTTAGATTTTTATCTGGTTACCACCCTGATTTTTTCGCGATGGGATTCACTTTTAGCCCAAAATCTCTCGCTGGGGGACACCTTTCCCATTTATGTTATTGATTATTAGACTATATAATTGGGATACTGCGATTTAACATTTCTAAGTTCGAAGCATGATCAGCATCTCAAAGCCTTTGATCTGCTCCTTTTTTGTTGTGCAAAACTGAGGTAGCTCTATCTTTATCTTGGTTTTCATTTCTTTAACCCATGCAGCGG
>Ga0209429_10002192_pt1 | contig 11664 bp, 12 predicted proteins | sample BarGraNGADG00212_3_FD_184493 | JGI IMG/M metagenome (GOLD analysis project Ga0209429, IMG submission 184493) | Arctic peat soil microbial communities from Barrow, Alaska - Barrow Graham LP Ref core NGADG0004-212 (SPAdes) (version 2) | ecosystem: Environmental > Terrestrial > Soil > Wetlands >... | reverse complement strand
TGGGGTGGCCATTATTTCTCCGGCGGCATTCTTTTCCAGTTGCTGAATCTTAAGTTCCGCCTCGGCGAGCTTGGCCTGGCAGATTTGGGACAAACGAGTGCCTTCCTCGAAACGCGCAATGAGGGTTTCCAGGGGCAAATCATCCGACTCCATCGACGCCACGATGGACTCGATCTTCTTCAAAGCTTCTTCAAAGGGAACATCATTCCCCGCGGCGGCGTTAGCGCCCGCCGTCGTCTTGCCGGCTTTCGACATGGGACCAAAATAGTGGAACCGGTCCGGTTCGTCCAGTTCGATCGCGAGTTGGGAGGATGCAGCCTAAAACCGGCACTGGAATGGCCGCAAAAAGGCACAAAAACAAGCAGCATGGTTCCCCACTGCCACCGCCAAGCATAAAACACCGCGACAATATAATTAACGGCCGTACTTTATATTGTCGCGGGTTTAACTTTGGACCAGAGCCAATTCCTGCGCCAAAAAAGCGTAGGAGACGAGGTCGCGAGGCTCTGATTTTGCCTAGAGCCACACCGCCGGACGGATTTGGAGAAACGGGGTGGGATGCTTGTTTCTCCGCCAAAATCTCGTCTTGCATCTGTGTTACAGAGTAATATCTTTTCTCGGTGACGTTTATTGAGCTGCCGCTGTTCACCGAACTCATCAGCGATTGGGTGGACGACACGAGCTATGCCGAGTTCCAGAAAGAATTGCTGCGCCAACCATACAAGGGCGAGGTCATGCAGCACGCCGGTGGATTGCGCAAGGTGCGGATGCGCCTGCCCGGGCGAGGGAAGAGCGGTGGTGCTCGGGTCATCTATCTTTATCTGGAGCGGCACGATGCCATTGTGTTTTTCTACATTTACACCAAGGCGAAGAGCGAGAATCTGACCGCCGAGCAACTGAAGCGGCTGCGGAACGCTGTCGCCACCATCAAACAGGAATATCAACCATGAAGCACAAAACCATCGAATTTGACGCCGAGGCACTGCTCGGGAGTGTGGAGGCGCTGGCCGCCCATGTTCGCGGCGAGCGCAAGCTCACCCTGCGCACCCATGCCGTCACCCTTCCCGAGCCGATCCAGCCGATCCAGCCCGAAGACGTGTCCGCCATCCGTCGCCGGCTAAATGTCAGCCAGTCCGTCTTCGCCGCCTTGCTTAACGTGCCCAAGGTGACCGCCATCAGTTGGGAAAAAGGCCGGCGCAAGCCGACCGGCGCGGCGTTGCGACTGCTCGACCTGGTCCGCAGGAAGCCAGAGATACTTCAGGAGGCGTAGCGTCATCCAGCCAGGCGTTCACCATCGCCGCGTGCAGCCTGGTTCTTCCGTCTCCGTTTCCTCAGTTGTCTCCGGTTCAACTTTGGATGGGTCGGGGCGCTTCTCGGAATGCGACAATACAATAAACGGTCGCGTAATTTATTGTCGCGTTCGCTCCTGGCTTCCAGCCTTCGCGTACAGCGGCCATGGCATTGGCCAGGCTCAGCGTGGTGCTGTCGGCAATAACGATTTCAGCGGCCCAAGGCGAAATCCCCAGCCGGGAAGACAAGGGGACTTCTTGCAGGCGCGGCGGTGCGCGGTGAGTTCACGGCGGCGGGCGCTGGATCCCACAGCCACCTATTTGTCTGTCCCTTTGGATTTCCACCGTGTCGTGCTTTTCCAAGTTGAGCAGGATCGGCAGGAAATCGCTCGGATTAGCCTTGATCTCCTCCAGACAAGAGGTCTTCCCCGTCCGACGCGGGCCGAGGAAGGCCACATTACCGCGGCGCAGCGCCCGCAGAAGTTTGGCGATCAATGTGGGTCGCCTGTAAAAATTACCGCCGGGAACCGGTGAACCCATGCGCAGTTCCATGCAGTGAATATATTGCGCAACTAAACAATTGCACAGTATTGGTGCTGGCGTGTAATTTTCCGATGATTGATAATCAATGGCTTAGAAAAAAAGGAACTCAAATGAATGGAACTCAGCCGCCACGGATACCAACTGCGCCGGCCAAAAAATCCGGCCTGCCGACCTGGGCCATCGTGTTAATCGCTGTCGGTATCGCGGGTGTGGTTGGAATTGCGGTGCTCGGCATGTTGGCGGCAATCGCCATCCCGAACTTCGTCAGAGCGCGCACCACGGCGCAGATGCACGCGTGCATCAACAATCTGCGACAGATAGACGCTGCCAAACAACAGTGGGCGTTGGAAAATAAAAAAGAGAAGACCGACACGCCGACGCAAAGCGAGGTCGGTGTTTACGTTAAGGATGGTCAACTCCCAACTTGTCCCGCCGGCGGCGCTTACACGATCAACGCCATGGACAAAGACCCGACTTGCTCCATTCCGAATCACCGCCTTCCGGCCAGCCCTGCATTTCCAGGCCAATGATGGGTGGCTGCGCGCGGACTGGCTCACCCAAACAAATCCATCCGCGGCGGCGGTTCCAGTAGGCCAATATTCGTATTGACACCTGCCGGCTCCGCCTCACAATCATGCGTCATGAGCCAGACTCGTACTATGAAGAAGTTATTAATGACCATCATGATCGCCGGCCTGCTGTCGTTGGGCGCGGTAACCGTTTCGGCGCAAACGGCGCCCAAATCCGTCATCCACGTGGTCACGGTTGCGTGGAAAGCCGGCACCACGCCGGACCAGATCAAGGCCGCGCTCGCCGGCGTCCAGGCGCTGCCGGCGCAATACAAAGGCATCACGCGCGTTTGGATCAAGTCCATCAAGGTCCAGAATGCCCAGGGCATTCCCAAGGGCACGGAAAAGACCCATGTCTTTGTAATGGAGTTCGTCGACGAAGCCGCGCTGAAAGACTATGCCGACAGCCCAGCCCAGAAAGAATGGTACAAGACCTACCTGCCGATCCGCGAAGCGAGCACCACGTTCGACATCACGAACTGAACTTCGCGCCGGTTTGCGCGTCACCAGGGGCCGCCATCGGGCAGCCCCTTTTTCTTTGTTGCTACTCGGCGCGAGAAGGCGGGCTGCCGCCGAACTGGAGAAGTGGGGGCAACCCTTGATTTAGAGAAGGCAATGGGGTCGTATCTAAATAGTTGACATATAGGGTGGATGGGTTGCGGTGCCACACGGCGCCTCAACCGGTTTGAAGCGGTCCTAGAAAAGGCTGGGGAGGGGCGGTGGTTTGTTGCGGAACCGATACGACAATTGTCAACTATTTAGATACGACCCCATTGCTTTTAGGAATGGCAGTGGCGATTTCATTCGCGTCTTTTAGCCAATCCGCGCGCAACTGCACGTTTTCGGCAGCCAATTTGCAGATGTCATCTTCGTTTGCCATGGTTCAATTCAATGGCTCAGTTCCCTCATTGAGAATCTTGAGATATTTGTCGTACGCGTAAATGCGGCCGTAATTGCGCCCGGTAGTTTCGCGGGCGATGCCCAGTTTTGTCAAGTGTTTGAGGGCCGAGGTCACCGTCGGGACGCTGAGTTTCAATTCCTTGCCCGCACTGGCAATCGAGAGGATCGGCTGGGCTTGGAGCAGCCGATGAACGCGCAAGGCTGAGCCGGAGGCTTTGCCAATGGTTTGAATGCGTTGCTCGTCCGCGGCGGCGAGTTTCATCAGGGCTTTCGCGGTTTGCCCGGCTTGATTGGCGGTTTCCTCCACGCCGGTCAGGAAGAAGCGCAACCACGCTTCCCAATCGCCCATGAGGCGGACGGATTGCATTGTCGTCATCCCGAAGATGGCTGGGCATAGCCCAGCGTTTCAGCGCTGGGACCCGGGGCACGGGTGTGGCAAGATGGTTGAACTTGTGGTTGGGCGGCGGCCCACGCGTCGGGAATCTCCAAACTCCGTAGGAGTGCCATGTTTATAGCCAACGATGTCCCTAAGATTATTTCCCAGCCCCATCGGGGCGACCCCGGGTTACCTATGGCATTCCATGCCGCCCCCGATGGGGCTGGGAATGATTATGGTTAGGGGCGGTTGCTATAAACATGGCGCTCTTACGGAGCTGGGCCGGACCCGTTTGCCATGATCGGATCAATCCTCGTATCCTAGGCGGCCCAACCAGCCGCTCGACCTGATAGTTCAAATCCTAGTGGCATTGGACCTCCGGTCTGCCAGTTCCGGAAGCCTCTGGCTCTCAGGATTCCGGCCATCCGCTTCAGAGAAATGCTGACCTTCAGAGAAGGCCGCAACCGGCAGGTCAGAGACCTACCCCACAGGATTGCGCCTTCCTTCAGATGCGCCGGTTCCGTCTTCAGGCCAGTGTCCAGCCTGGGCGGTAGGGCTTGCGGATGAGACGATCGGCTTCGGGGACGTTTTTGGCCTTCAGGTTCACCGGGTCCCACTCCAATTTCTTGTTAACCCGGTAAGCCACGTTGCCGAGGTGATTGGCGATGGTGAGAGCGGACGCATATTCGAAATTCGAGCCGGTGGCCCGGCCGGTTTTGCAGGCGGCAATCCATTCCTCAAAATGACCGGGTGAGTCGGGGATGAACGGATCGGGGCGTTTGAAGTCCTTGAACTTGTCCTCGGGCAGCAACACGTGTTTATTGTAGTCGGCCAGTAGCATGCCCTTGTCACCCACGAACAGGATGGCCGTGCCCCACTGCGGAATCTTGCCTTCGGTATATAACGCGGGCTTCTTCGTGCCTTGGTACCAGGTGACCGTCACCGGACGCAGGTCGCCGCGCGGACCGTATTGGTAGCGGGCGAGCATGGAGGCCGGGGCGATCTCCGGATGCGGCGGCGGGCCTTCCGCCTCGATGGTGAGCGGATCGCGCAGCTTGAGGGCCCAGAAGGGAAGATCGTTGAGGTGACTACCCATGTCCGACATCGTGCCGCTGCCGAAGTCCCACCAGCGATACCATTTCGGCCCGGGCCAATAGACTTCGTGGAACGGCCGTTCCGGCGCGGGTCCGAGGAACAAGTCCCAGTGCAAGCCGGCTGGCACGGGCGACGAACCGGCCGGCCGCTCCTGCACGTTCACAATATCCTGGTTGGCCTTGGCTTCCTCCGGTGTTTGCCAACCCCAGGCGCGGGACACCCATGCGTGCGCCTCGCTTACCGCACCGATCGCGCCGGTCTGGATCAGTTCGACCACGCGATGGTAGTTCGGGGTCGCGTGCATCTGCGTGCCCATTTGCGTGGCCACCCTGGCCTTGGCGGCGGCGGCGGCGATGAGGCGCGCCTCGAGGATGGAATGCGAGAGCGGTTTCTCGCAATAGACATGCTTGCGCTGCTGCAGCGCGCCCATCACGGCAAACGCGTGGGTGTGCTCGGCCGTGCTAACCGTCACGGCGTCCAGGTCCTTGGCCTCGTCGAGCAGCCTGCGAAAATCCACATACTTGCGGGCCTTGGGGTGTTTCTCACCGATCTTGTCCAGGCGGTCCTCGGCCACGTCGCACAAGGCGACGATGTTTTCTGCGCTGGATTTCTCCACCGCAAAGCCGCCGCGTCCGCCGGCGCCGATGATGCCGATGTTCAGTTTATTGTTCAGGTTCTGCCCGCGTAAAAAAGCGGGGGCGCCGACCAGCATCGCCCCGGTCGTCAGCGCGGAGGCGCGCAGGAACTGACGTCGGGTTAGGCGCGGGAAAGACGAGGTAACCGTTCGCAGTGATTTCATAGACTTTGGGTACAGCGATGGTTTTTCAATATCAGCCGATCAACTCCAATGACATTACGGCGTAGGCGGTAACCAGGCAAGGATCTTTCTCCCACCAACGGTTGTTAATACAAAAGGACAGGTCAATAGTAAGAAAAAAGTTAGGATCGATGATTCCCACTGCCACCGCCAAGAATAAATCAACGCGACAATATAATTAACGGCCGTACTTTATATTGTCGCGGGTTTAACTTTGGACCAGAGCCAATTCCTGCGCCAAAAAAGCGTAGGAGACGAGGTCCCGAGGCTCTGATTTTGCCTAGAGCTACACCGCCGGACGGATTTGGAGAAACGGGGTGGGATGTCAGCCAGTCCGTCTTCGCCGCCTTGCTTAACGTGCCCAAGGTGACCGCCATCAGTTGGGAAAAAGGCCGGCGCAAGCCGACCGGCGCGGCGTGGCGACTGCTCGACCTGGTCCGAAGGAAGCCAGAGATACTTCAGGAGGCGTAGCGTCATCCAGCCAGACGTTCACCATCGCCGCGTGCCGCCTGGGAGATTGACCCGACCATGGCAAACGGGCCAGGCCCAGCTCCGTAGGAGCGCCATGTTTATAGCAACCGTCCTCATTTGTACCCGCAAACGCCAACAAATGACCGCAAAAGCCGCATTGCTGCGTTTTCGAAAAACATTCACAACTCCTTAATCCAAAACGAACTACCTCCTAATACCGACTCTTTAGGCGCGGGATCAGGAGTCCTGAGCCTTCTCATACATTAAACTGCGTGCGACGATCCGGGGCTCAAGCTGACGCGGCGGCAGTAGCCGGTTTGTCTGGCGCGCGAGGCGGCGCGGCGGCCAGTAACGGGGCCAGGATGCCGGAGTTTTCCGGCACCAGCGTGATGCGGGCCTCGCCGTCGATGATGTTTTGCGCTTCCCGGATGTCGAATACGGCCCGCAGCACCGCCGGATCCCGGGAGATTTCCTTGAGGGCGGCGCCGACAATCGACGGCCGCATGGCAGCGGCCTTCGCAAATTCGATGGCCGCCTGGCGTTCGGCCGTGCTGGTGATGATGCTGACCTGGTTGGCGCCATCCTGTTTGATGGCCGAGGTCACCTGGCGGAGGCGGTTGACGACTTTTTCCTCGATCTGCTTGATCATGCCCGTGTCCCGGAAATGCACTTTGCGAATGTAAACCGAGCCCAGCCGGTATCCCCATTCGTTGGACTTGGGGGAGACATCCTGGCGCACGGTTTGGCTCATGGTGTGGCGCGTTTCGAGCATTTCCTGCAACGGCATGTTGCTCAGACAACGGACGGTGGCATTGCTGACATTGGCCGCCAGCGAGCCCCGGGGATCCGCGTTCTTGAAAATAAACGCGACCGGATCACTGATGTACATTTCGTACCAGATGCCAATGCCCATGGGCGCGCCTTCCTCGGAATTGACCGGCTGGCTGCGCAGGTATTGCTGGTCGAGCCGCATGTCCACCACATAGCAGCGTCCCGCCCAGTTCACGATCGGCGCTTTTAACCCCAGTTTGAACCAGAGGAAATGAATGCCGGGTTCGTCAATCACCGCGGCCACCTTGCCGAACAGCACATAGACATGACACCGCCCTTCATTGACGATGGTGTAAAAGCCCAGGGCGCGGATCAGGCCCAGGAGTAGGGGCATGCCTATGGCCGAGCCAAAAAAGGCGGCGACAACCGCCAGAAAAAAGGCGCTCATCGTTTGACCTCCAGAATGGCGTGCTGCGCCTGGTTAAAGAGGGTCAGCCGCACGTTGTGCACGTATGCTTCCAATACCTCGGGCCCGTTCTTTTTCAACTCCGTCAACTGCGCCGCCATGGCCCGCAATGGTTCCACTTCCGCGTGCGCTTTCAGCGTCTCGATCTCCACCGCCCGCCGGGACTGGACAATTTTCTGGTCGGCGCTCGCCTGGGCCAGGCTGATGTCCGAGGAAACCTGGTTGTGCGCGGTGTTGATCGCCGCCAGGGCCGATTCCACCTCCGGGGGTGGATCGATGCCCGTGATGAGCGAAGCATCCAGCGTGATGCCAAAACGGGCGGCCGATGACTGGCATTCGCGATCCATGTGTTCGTTCAAATCCCGCAGGTTTTTGCGCAGGTCATTGATGGAGACGCCGGTCAGCGTGCTGATGTCATTGGCACGGTCGCCGGGACCGGAATCTTTGACTGCCGGGGCCTCGAAATTGGCGATACGCTCGCGCAACACCGAAATGAAAAAACCCATCACATGCACGATGGGCTGTTTGACCCCAAACAGATAGGCGTACAAGTTGCGTTCGGAAACCCGGTAGCGAATCTGGCCCGTCAGACCGGTGTTCAATTGGTCTTTAGTCACCGCGTCCAGCATCGTGCCGCTGCTATTGGCCTCCGGCTGCTCCGGGTCGTACGCCATGTTAAGCGTCTGCGTGGCCACCGAGATTTTGTAAACCTTTTCCCAGGGCCATTTGAAATAAGGGCCCCCGGGCGGAATCACGCGCACCTGGGGATACTGGTAGCGCTCTCGTTCCTCCGGCGTGAGCGATTCGGCAATCGGATCGCTCAACGTGGTTTTGCCGGGGATGCGCTCCGCCCGGCCAAAGATCGTTTTAACGGCGCGTTCGTTCTGATCGACCGTGTACAGACCGGCGAGCAGATAGGTCACCAGAAACCACACCACAAAACCGATGCCGCATCCCAGTAAAATGGTCATAACCTTGGGTGATTGAATTTTTCTGATTTATACATCCGCAGGAGCCTGCTGCCAATTAAATTCGGCCGCCGTCAGACCACCAGCATGGCATCGCCGTAGCTGAAAAAACGGTAGCGCTGCCGGATGGCTTCGGCATAGGCGTGCAACACCATTTCGCGCCCGCGCAAGGAACCCGGCGCCGCAAAGGCGCTGACCAGCATGAGCAACGTCGATCGCGGCAGGTGGAAATTGGTCAGCAATCCCTGCGCCATCCTGAAGTCGAAGGGGGGATGGATGAAAATCCGGGTGCGACCCGCCGCCGCGGTTTCCGGAAAAGGTCCGAGTTGCGCCACGCTTTCGAGCACGCGCACCGAGGTGGTGCCGACGGCGATGATTCGGCGTTGCTCGCGTTGGGCGGCACGCAGAGCCACAGCCGTTGCGGTGCTGATCTCATATCGTTCCTCGTGCATCAGGTGGTCGGTGATCACTTCGGTTTTCACCGGCGCGAATGTGCCGGGACCAACGTGCAAGGTGACCGAGCAGACTTGAATGCCGCGGGCGCGGATTATTTCCAGTAATGGTTTGGTAAAGTGCAGCCCCGCCGTCGGTGCGGCCACCGAGCCGGGCGGTTGAGCATAGACGGTCTGGTAGCGTTCGAAATCGTCAATGGCGCCGGTGTTGGCCGCCCGGGTGATATAAGGAGGCAAGGGCACCTCGCCCAGGACCGAGAGCCGCGCATGGATATCCGGGACCCCCTGAAATTGGATGCGATAATGACCCGACAGATTTTTTTCGAGGACCGTGCCCTCGATGTCGGTTGGCTGGCCGCCGGGATGGGTCAGTCCCAAACGCGAGCCGGGGCGCATGCGTTTGCCCGGACGCAGCAGGGTCCACCATTCATTGGCTCGGATTTCCTCCAGCAGGAAAACCTCCAGTGGCGCTCCGGTGGCAGGTTTAATGCCGCGCAAGCGGGCTGGGATCACGCGTGAATCGTTCAATACCAAAAGGTCGCCAGGATGCAGAAAATCCAACACTTCGCGAAATTGACGGTGCGCGACAACTCCGGTGGCCCTATCCAAAACGAGCAAACGCGACTGATCGCGCTCCGGCGCGGGTGTTTGAGCGATGAGTTCCGGCGGCAGTTGGTAGTCAAAATCCGAGGTGCGCAGCATCGTTGCGTTCACGATCAGAAGTTACCGCAGGCGAGTCAAGCGGCAAACGGAGGCGCTCATTTCACTTTTTCCGACACCCAATACCTTGTGAATCTGGAGCGCGGACATTCTTGTCCGCCTCTTCGTTCTGGTTAACGCCAAAGCGGACAGGAATGTCCGCGCTCCGACAAAAGTGAGAAGCGCACTAAACGGAGCCGCTAAAAATCTTGCTATTGGCTTTGGCGGACCGTTCGCATAGGCTTCCACTTCACCGTGAACATGCGCACCTTAAATTGTCTGCTGATGGCCCTGCTCGCCGCCGGCCGGTGTCTGGCCGCCGGGCCGGAACCTTATTCCCAGACCCAAAAACCCGTCCTGTATGGACGCCATTGGGTGGCGATCACCGGCAAACCGCTCGGCGCGACCGCCGGCGCGAAGATGTTCGAGCGCGGCGGGAACGCCATCGATGCCGCGTGCGCCATGCTGGCCGTGGTCTGCACCATGTATGACGAGGTGAGTTGGGGCGGCGAAACGCAGGCGTTGATTTACGATCCCCGCGCGAAAAAAGTCGTCGGCATCAACGGGCTGGGGGTTGCGCCGACGGGCGCCACGCCGGCGTTTTTCCGGGAACAGAAGTTAAAGTATCCGCCCGCCGAGGGACCCCTGGCCGCGCTGACTCCCGGCAATCCTGGCGCGTTGTTGACCATGCTGGCGGAGTTTGGAACGCTCTCGCTCCGGGAGGTGCTCGAGCCGGCCCGGCAAATGGCGGAAGGCTATCCCATCGAAGCGGACCTCGTGGAAAAGATTGAACGGCATAAAGCGAAGCTGAAGCAATGGCCATACTCGAAGAACGTATTCCTGCCGCACCTGGGCCAGGAACACGAAGCCCCCGACGCGGGCGAAATTTTCCGGCAACCCGACCTCTTGCATACGCTCAACCAGATGGTCGAAGCGGAAGCCGCCGCGCGGCAGGCCGGCCAGGACCGCAAGCAAGCCATCTACGCCGCCTACGACCGCTGCTACCGAGGCGACATCGCCGCGGAGTTCGTGCGCGGTTCGCGCGAGCAGGGCGGATTGCACACGCGGGCGGATTTGGCGAACTGGAAGGTGAAGATCGAAGAGCCGGTGATGACCACGTACAAAGGCATCGAGGTTTACAAACTCACGCACTGGACGCAGGGACCGGTGATGCTGCAGGCGCTCAACCTCTTGGAACCGCTCGACCTGCCAGCCATGGGCTATAACAGCGCCCGTTACCTCCACACCCTTTACCAGGCGATGAGCCTCGCCTACGCCGACCGCGACTTTTACTACGGCGATCCCGATTTCCCGCCCGCGGAACCGATCCGCGGGCTGCTTTCGAAAGCCTACGCCCAAGAGCGGCGCAAACTCATTGATGGGAAACAGAACCAGCCCGACCTCCGCCCCGGCGATCCGTATCCATTCGAAGGCAAAACCAATCCGTTTCTGAAGCTGTTGCGGGACTGGTCGAATCTCCGCACCAACCGGACCGAACCGGCGACGGCGAAGGATCGCGCCGAAGGGGACGCCGCCTTTCGCGCCGGCACCACTTCCATCCAGGCCGCCGATGAGAAGGGCTGGGCGATCTCGGTCACCCCCAGCGGCGGTTGGATGCCCGCGTGCCTCGCGGGCAAAACGGGCATCGGCATGAGCCAGCGCATGCAAAGCTTCGTGCTCGACGCCGCTGAGAACCCCTTCAACGTCGTCGCACCTGGCAAACGTCCGCGCGTGACCTTAACCCCGAGTTTGGCGCTGAAGGCGGGACGCCCTTTCCTTTGCTTCTCCGTGCAGGGCGGCGACACGCAAGATCAGAACCTGCTGCAGTTTTTCCTGAACGTGGTCGAGTTCGGCATGACCGTGCAGGAAGCCTGCGAAGCGGCGAACATCACCAGCTATCAAATGCGCAGTTCGTTCGGCGAACACCAGGCGGAACCGGGGCGAGTTACCCTCAACGAAGAGGTGCCTTCCTGGGTGCGCCGCGAGCTTAGCCGGTTGGGCTACAAGCTTGATTTCGCCAAGAAAACCTCCGGCCCCATCACCGCCATCTTCTTTGACTGGGACCACGGCACCTTTTGGGGCGGCGCGAGCAACCACGGCGAGGATTATGGGATTGCCTGGTGAAGCTTAACGGAGATGGGGGAAAGGTTGGGCGACGCCGCAAAGGGTGCGCCTCGCCTTGGTCGAACACCGGCGACCTGCGCCCTTTCGGGGCGCGGACATTCCTGTCCGCTTCTTCGTTCCGATC
>Ga0209429_10002191_pt1 | contig 11666 bp, 15 predicted proteins | sample BarGraNGADG00212_3_FD_184493 | JGI IMG/M metagenome (GOLD analysis project Ga0209429, IMG submission 184493) | Arctic peat soil microbial communities from Barrow, Alaska - Barrow Graham LP Ref core NGADG0004-212 (SPAdes) (version 2) | ecosystem: Environmental > Terrestrial > Soil > Wetlands >... | reverse complement strand
CTAGCGCTTGGGACCGACACTATGCCAAAACCCTATCTTTTACTGATTAGCATATGAGCGCTAAAAACATAGCACCCCCAGTGGATGCGCGCAGCCTACAAGAGCGCAACAGACAAAACCCGCGCAGACGAGCCAATCGGCGGTGCCGACTTCGATTCATAAATGGAGGCCTGGGAGTCGAATACTCCGCGACAACGCGGGGCAAAAGAACCTATCCGGCACACGAGCATCATATGGTGCGCCCAGTGTGCCCAAAGGCCGGAGGGCCGAAGACGGTCCAATTGATAACCGTTATCAGTTGCGGGAAACCCCGCGTGCCGACTATTTGCAACGCACCGAATGGAACGTGCGCGACAGCGACGGGACCGTGGTATTTTCAATCGAACCGGCGCTCACCGGCGGTTCGAAAAAGACGGTCGAGTTGGCCCGGAAGCACGGCAAGCCCTGCCTCCATCTTTCTGCCCAGGGTGCCAGGGATAAGGCCCAGGAACAGCTGCGCGAGTTCATCGGCCAGCACGGCATCAAGGTTTTGAATGTGGCTGGTCCACGGGCGTCCAAGGAGCCAGCTGTGGGGGCGTTTGTGGTGGAAACGCTCAGGCTGGCGCTGCTGGAAGCTGGATCACCGCAACTCCCATGACTGAACATCCTACCATCGTAACGGCGCGTCTGATCCTGCGTCAGTGGAAAGCAGAGGACGCGCCGGACGTGGCGCGGTTGGCTGGCAGGCGGGAAATTGCGGACACGACGATCTCAATCCCGCACCCGTTTTCCGAACAACAGGCGCGGGATTGGCTTGCCGCTCGCAGCGACCCGCCAAGCGCGGGTAAAGAGGCATCCTTCGCCATGACGACGAAAGCAGATGGCCGCTTGATCGGAGCGGTAGGGCTGCTCAACATCGACACCGAGCACTCCCAGGCGGAGATGGGCTTCTGGATCGGCGTGGACTGGTGGGGCCAGGGCTACGCCACCGAAGCCACGCGAGCGGCGGTTCACTTCGTGTTCAGCCAACTGAACCTGAACCGAGTTTACGCGCACCACATGGTCAGAAATCCAGCTTCGGGTCGCGTGCTGGAGAAAATCGGCATGAAGCGGGAAGGTTTGTTGCGGCAAAGGGTACGAAAATGGGGCGTGTTCGAGGACGTGGTGCTGATGGCGGTGTTGCACGAGGACTGGGCGGCCAACAACCGTCCCAGCCAGAACACGGAAAAGCCATGAATCCTCTGGAGCCACCCGACAAGCATTTCGTGGAGGCTGCCAAGGGTTGGTGCGATCTTGACGCTTATCTGGAAGCCAATGAGGAATTGGAAAAGGTGGCTCCTGGTCTCCGCGCCCATCCCTCTGTTCTGGAACTGCGGTGGCAGGTTTACGCCAACCTTGAAAAGTGGGAGGGCGCTCTGGAAATTGCGACGGCCCTCGTGAAAATACGCCCGGACTGGCCTAATGGCTGGATTTACCGGAGCAGCAGCCTGTTCGAACTGAACCGTCACCAGGAGGCGTACGAGACGCTGAGCAAGGCGGCATCCCGGTTTCCAGCGGACGAGATCATTCTCTACGACCTTGCCTGCGTCTGCTGCGCTTTGAAACGGCTCGACGAAGCTCGGATTTGGCTGGTCAAAGCCATCGACGCAGGCGGCAAGGCCGTGAAACGCCGGGCATTGGATGACCCGGATTTGAAACCCATTTGTAAAACCCTCGGCGCTTGACTCACCGATTCCGGCTCTTGGACTTGGGCTGTTCGCCTGTCGCCAGCCCCGTGTAAGCTTCGGAATGCTGTCGGTGGACCTTCCAGTTCTGGGTGTACTTCGCCGCCAAATCCACGTCTTGAATGACGAGCAAGTTCTCGGCCTTGCTTTCCTCCGCCGCCTTCGTGAAGTTGAACGACCCGGTGATGACGGTCTGCCCATCAATGACCATCACTTTGTTGTGGGCAGTGGTGTGCTGAGCGTCGAAAAAGCAGGGCACGCCGCCGGTATGCAGGACCGATGCCAGCGAGTGCCTCTCCGTCCGCTGGCTCTCGTCCAGCACGACCTCGACTTTGACACCGCGTCGGTGTGCTTTGACCAGCGCCTTGGCAATCGGCGCGGATGTGAAGGTGTATGCCTGAACCAGCACCGTGGTCTTGGATTGGCCCAGCGCCTCAACCACGGCTTCAGTGCAACCGCCTTGTGGCGAAAAATAGACGCTCCATCGGGTGGAACCTGCGACGGCATCGGCGCTCCATCCCGTGGACGAGCACAGCGCCAACAACAAGACGGCGGTACAAACTCTCATGCTGGTTACTTATACGGATGGCGCGGCGCTTTACCAGACGGAACCTGAATTTCTGAGCACTTGCCCGGCATGGATTCCATCTTCAGAATAAGCTGTGATTGCATCAGAAAACGCCAGCCGGTTGCTACCGTTCGCCAGGTTCGCTCGCCCATCGCTGGTTCCACCGATAACTGCTTGACCTAAGCCCTGCCTTAATGTAATCAAAACGTATGAACAACAACCCATTAGCCAAACTCTCGGTTCAGCAACTCAAACGCGCCCTGGAAATCAGACAGGCGATAGCAAACCTGGAAACGGAACTCGGCCAGCTGCTGGGCGCTGAGCAAAGCGTCGCTGATCCCGCTCAGCCTCCCGGCAAACGCAAGCGGAGCGCGGCGGCCAAAGCTAGAATGTCGGCGGCCCAAAAAGCGCGATGGGCCGACCTAAAAAAGGCAGCAGCACCCGAAAAGGCCACCCAGCCTCCCAAGAAAAAGCTCAAAATGAGTGCCGAAGCACGTGCCCGGATTACAGCGGGGACCAAGGCACGCTGGGCCAGATACAATGCCGAAAAGAAGAAGCAGGCTGCCGCTTAACTCCGCCGGTTGGGTAAAAACCCGGAGCGGAGATGGTGATTGCTGGGGGCGGGCTGGTGGAAGCGGACCGGAGGATGTTTCCGCTACCGATAAATTCAACCGCCCCACCAATCCCGCACCGACGCCGACGTAAAACGTCGGCATAACCTTTCAACCGGTGTGTCCTTGCGCATTTGTCGTCGCCGTTTTATTCACCAAATATGTCGGCCTTCACCCCGTCCGACAGAAAAAGCCTCCATGTGGGCCAATTTGCGGCTTGCCACTGGCCTGCTAGGATTCACCATCGTACGCCATGAGCCAGAATGAAAAGCGATTGTCCCATGCGGTGGGTGGAAACAGCGGCCATGATAATGATCCTCCAGCCAATCCCGATCCTCAGCGCTTAATTTGGATCAAACCCGGTAAGTTTACGATGGGCAGTCCCTCGACCGAACAGGATCGAGATTCCAACGAAGGCCCCCAAACCCACGTGACGATTAGCAAAGGGTTTTGGATGAGCAAGTACGAGGTGACCCAGCAGGAATACCAGGCCGTGATGGGCACTAATCCGAGCAAGAACACCGGAGATGAAAGGCGGCCCGTGGAGAATGTCGCTTGGACCGATGCCAGCAACTATTGCGACGAATTGACAGCCCATGAGCGTGCTGCGGGGCGTTTGCCAGAAAGACATGCGTATCGGTTACCGACGGAGGCGGAGTGGGAGTATTGCTGCCGGGCGGGGACGACAACGCGGTTTGGATACGGGGATGATTCGAGTTTCACGCAACTGGGCGAATATGCGTGTTACGATTCAAACAGTAGTAATGCGGCTGCTCCTGTGGGAGGGAAGGAGCCTAACGCCTGGGGTTTGTACGACATGCACGGGAACGTGTGGGAGTGGTGTTGGGACTGGTATGGAACCTATCCCGGCGGGAATGTGCTTGACCCACGTGGTCCGACTACGGGTTCGCATCGCGTGATTCGCGGTGGCAGTTGGTACGTCTTCGGCTGCGACTGCCGGTCAGCGTACTGGGACAGATTCTCGCCCGATTACACGCTCGCAGGATTCCGACCTGTTCTAGCCTCAGGCAAAGCCTCGGCATTTAGGAAAAGCATTACACCGAAAGTGCCTTTTTGAATAAATCGTTATCGCATGTAACCGGCTCAATTGTAGGCAATTGCTTATGGTTATTTGCCCTGGCCCTTTTCTTTCCAGCATAAGCATATGACCGTACGGATAATGGGAATATTAAGGTGCGACATTATGATTGCCAAGGTAACGTTCGTTGCAGTGCCAGGAAAATGGCTTGTTCCATGAATAGCTGACACCGAAATGACAAAAAGTGAAAAAATCGTTACTGCCGCTGTTCAAATAGGAAATCTCGTTGTCGCGGCCCCTCGCCATACCGGGGCAATAATGAAGTTCATGGCGAAACCGGCGATGGCGCACACTAACGCCCTGGGGCCAAGCCCATTAAAGACGTGGACAAATGTCAGCCATTGCACCTTAACCAGAGCATGAGGAAACAATCATCAGCCAGGCATGGGGAACTCCCCGCTCTGCCTGTGATAGGGCACATTGGCATTTTTTGGTGGTGGGACGGCAAGTTGCTGGCGGCAACTCATCCTGTGGAGGATGGCGACTTCGCAGGCGGAAAGGCGGACTCCAAGCTCGCCCACGTCAAAACTTGGCCAGACCTGCAAAAGCGCCACCCTGGTTTGCGGTGGTTGGAATACGAGGACGTACCGAGAGGTCGGATTGTTTACCGGCCACGGGCCAAGCGATTCGAGGTTTTGATGGATAAGGTTCTGTTCAAGTCCCACATCAAGAAAGCCATCGTTGAGAAGTTTGGGCTGCCCAAAAGCCGGACGAGCTTTGCAGCAGATCAGCACTACACTACCGACCCGGATGAACTTGACCGGTTATTCGCGGAGCGATAACACGGCAGACGAGGCATTAAACGAAGACCTGGCTAGCCTTGTTGGGGCTGAATCAATAACACGTTCGAAGCCTATGCAATCGTTCATCCACTTCCCAAATTGAGATTCCACAGGCCGCGAAAGCATGGCGATAACGTGTCCACACATCAATCCCGTCCCAGCCTGCGGGCATGGATGATCGCAGCTTTGAAGAAATTGACTTCTCTTCCGCCAGAGTCATGATGCACCCGAAACAGAAAATATTTAGATATTCAAATACTTGCTCAACGGTCACCAAAGTCAATAGGCCTGGCATCAAGTACGTACGCGGTATTACATGTTCATGACGCAAGGCTCGCTTGCGTGAGTTGGCCGCGTACAATCCATGAGCCGCGTAATAGATTAGGGCTGCATCTGACCAGTAACGGCATCCCACATCGGCTCCATTTCTGGCCGTCCACTTATAGAGAATGAACTCCCTGATCAGAGTCTCTGGAACTCGCGTATTCCCAGCAGGTCTCCTTTTTGCCTCCGCAGCCCAGCAAGCCAATTCACACAAATGGCGTTCTTGTTCGGTCATAGATCATGATTTCTTATATTTTATCTGCGACTATTATAAGAGGGAACAGCTTCGTCTAGCAAGCGGTTAGTCGGCTACCATACGGCGGCCAGATTGGCACCCGAGCCAAACAACGGATTTATCAAAGCGCCAACCGGGGCGGCTGGACGAAAGTCGGGCGTGGCTCAAGCTAGCGATGGCCATCGACGAGCACACCGTCAAGCTGGCGGCGGTTGACGATCCTGATCTGGAACCGCTCTGGGACAGCATGAGCGGCACTTTCTGGAAACGCACCGAGTAGCCAGCACAGGCCGCCGGGAAAACCACAATGTCGCGGCTTGTTCTGACGCGGTTCCCTGCATACACTGTGCCAAATGAACCGGCCCACGTGCCCATGCTGAATTGATGCGCCTTTTAGCCACATTACTTTGCTGGTGGCTGCTCACCTTTCCAGGTGCTGCCGCGCAGGCCGACCACGCGTCAGAGATCGCCAGCCTTATCGACCCGGCGAAGCTCGCCACCCTGGGCGAGCGCGGTGCCAACTCCCGCGTGCAAAAAGCGGTGTTCTGGCTGCCGATGGCCCAGAAAGACGGCCAGAAGCCCGCCAAGGTGCTCGACCGCGCAGTGACGCTCGCAGGCTACAAAAACACCGACGACGCCACGCTTACCAAGGACGCGCTGCTGAGGAACCTCGACATCGCGGAGAAGTTGGGCTGCCTCAACGATGCGGGCCTCGCCAAGATGAAGCGCGGTAAGGCCGCCATCGTGATGAAGGGGCCGTACAAGGGTGGTCAGCTTTCCGTGGACCACATTATCCCGCGAGCGGTCGTGCCTGAGCTGGACAACGTGATCGCCAACCTCGAACTGATGCCGCTGCGGATGAACGAGGAGAAAAACGCCAAGATCGGCGACCGCCAGCGTGCCATGGCCAAGAAGTTTTATAAGGCCAAGTTGTTAAGCCGAAAAGGGCTGGAGGCAGTTCAACTCAACTCGCTCAAACATCTATGACACGTAAATGCAGAATCGAAATTCAAAATCAGCCCCTTCAACCCTCGCAGCAATCAAACGATACGGGCTGCATGTATCACAGCATGGTGTCGCTCACTGGTGAGACCTCACTTCTTCAGTATGTTGACGACAACTGCCACTATCGTTTCCTAATCCGGGTCATGGAGGCCGGATACCTGCTCATCCCGCTCTACTGCAATCACTTCCAAACCGCTGAAGACTCCTATTTCTGGAAACAGCACTTTGTCAAATGCACGAGTGAAGGGGTAAGCAAACAGAAGCTACTGGTCACTTGTCGAGACCTTGGAAAGGTCGGAACTTTACATGTAATCGCCGTCCACTTGGATTTCGCAGGACTTGTCACTGTTGCTGATCCAAAGTATTCAAGCCTGCCATCGTGGCCTTTGTTGGATTTCATTGCGACAGATTACGCGAAAAAGGCTGTTGAGATTTCGGCGCTGAAGTCAGCAGTCTTGGAGGATTACGCGCCAATCCCGCCGACGAGTAGCACACCGTAAACCACTTGCCGAAGCTTTGACCAGACAGCCCGTAACCGCGTTCCCAGAAAGCCTCTCGGGGTTGATTGAACGGGTCACGTTCTTCAACGACGACACAGGTTTTGGCGTGCTCAAGGTTAAAGCCAAGGGCCATCGTGATTTGGTCACCGTGGTCGGCTCCCTGCCTTCGGCCAACGCCGGAGAGTGGGTAACCGCCGAAGGCCGCTGGATTCAGGACCGGGAGTTTGGACTGCAATTCCGGGCGGAGATGCTCACCAGCACCGCACCGACAAGCAGGGAGGGCATCGAAAAATACCTGGGCAGCGGCATGGTCAAGGGCATCGGACCGGTTTACGCGCAAAAGCTCGTCGCCAAGTTTGGCGAGCAGATTTTTGACATCATCGAGCAGTATTCTGTCCGGCTGGAGGAAGTGGACGGCATCGGACCCAAACGCAGGCAGAAGATCAAATCGGCCTGGGCTGAACAGAAGGTCATCCGCCAGATCATGGTATTTCTCCACTCCAACGGCGTCAGCACCAGCCGGTCCGTGCGGATTTATAAAACCTATGGCGAGGATGCCATCGAGAAGGTCCGGGCTAATCCCTATACCCTGGCCAAGGACATCCACGGCATCGGTTTCAAAACCGCCGACCAAATCGCCCAGAAGATGGGCATCCCCGTCGATTCGCTGATCCGCGCCTGCGCCGGACTGAGCCATGTCCTGCTGGAAGCGACCGGCGAAGGACATTGCGCCCTGCCATTGGAATTGCTGAAAGACGAGGCGGGCAAACTCTTGCTCGTAGATGATAAAATCGTGACGGACGCCCTAGAGCGTACCCTCGCCAGCGGCGATCTGGTACGAGAAACCATCAGCGAGCAGGAACTCATTTTTATGCCGCACCTGAAACGGGCGGAGGAAGTCATCGCCGCCCGGATCAAGAACCTGTGCACCGCTGGCGCGAATTATCCAGCGATTGATGTGGAGAAGGCGGTAGCCTGGTGCCAGCAGAAGACGGACAAGGAGCTTGCGCCCAGCCAGCGGGAAGCGGTGAAGCAGGCGCTCACGAGCCGGGCGCTCATCATCACCGGCGGACCAGGCGTGGGCAAGACCACCTTGGTCAACGCCATCCTGCTGATCCTCCGCGCCAAGAAAGTCCGGTGCCTGCTCTGCGCTCCCACTGGGCGGGCGGCCAAGCGTTTGCTGGAAACGACTGGACTGGAGGCCAAGACCATCCACCGGATGCTGGAAGCCAATCCCGCAACGGGTGGATTTACCCGAAACGAAGCCAATCCGCTGGAGTGCGATCTGCTCGTGGTGGACGAAGTCTCGATGGTGGACGTTCCATTGATGAGCCACGTGCTTCGCGCCCTGCCTCCCAACGCGAGTCTGCTACTTGTCGGAGACGTTGACCAGCTGCCCTCGGTCGGGCCTGGGATGGTGTTGCGGCACCTGATTGAGAGCAAGGTGGTGCCGGTGGTGCGGTTGACGGAGGTTTTTCGGCAGGCCGCGCATAGCCGGATCATCACCAACGCCCACCGGATCAACGAGGGATTCATGCCGGACCTGCCCACCAAGCAAACGGAGTCGGATTTCTATTTCATCGACCGGGCGGAGCCGGAACAGATCGCCGCCACCCTGCTGGAGATGGTTAAAACCCGGATACCGGCCAAGTTCAAATTCGACCCGATCCGGGATATTCAAGTGCTCTGCCCGATGAACCGTGGTTCCCTGGGCATTCGGGAGTTGAACGTTCAGCTGCAAACCGAGCTGAATCCGCCGCGCAATGACGAGCCGATGGTGGAGAAATTCGGCTGGCTGTTCCGGGTGCGGGACAAGGTGATCCAGACCGAGAACAACTACGACAAGGACGTTTTCAATGGGGACATCGGACAGATCGTGAAGATTGACCCGGTGGAGCGCGAGGTCACCATCCGCTTTGACCTGCGCGAGGTGATCTACGATTACGGCGAGCTGGACGAAATTGCTTTGGCCTACGCCATCACCATCCACAAGTCGCAGGGGTCGGAGTTTACCGCCGTCGTTATCCCGTTGGCCATGCAGCAATACCTGCTGTTGCAGCGCAACCTCGTTTATACCGGCATCACGCGGGGCAAGCAGCTGGTGGTTTTGATTGGCCAGAAACGGGCGCTGGCAATGGCCGTTAAGAATAACCGGACGGAGAACAGGTTTTCAGCGCTGCTTGCGAAGTTGATGGCATAAGCGCCCATCTCATTCGGAGAATTCGGCACCGTCGAAATCGGCCATTGCGGCCAGACGATCTCGTTCCTCAGAGTTTTGGATAGCGGCGTCATGATATGGAAGGAGCGTCGCAGCTACCGATCACTGGATGCGGCGTTGGCGGATGCCAACGCGGGAGTGGTATGCTGATGAATCCGCCTAGTTGGGATCTCTTCCAATCGCCAACTGTCGCACCAAGTGCGACGTTCACCATTCTCTCCTCGCCAACCGAGTGGAATGTCAATTAAGGCTGGAATCGGTTGCTCGAAGCAACGGTGGCTTAACCCAAAGACGTTCGTCAGCTGGTACCTGGTCCAATGATGCCATCAACCGCCCACATTGGGCCATCCACGCCACACTCTCCATACTGGATCGCAAAACAGCCATCGCCCAAAGGTCCGGTTGGCCCCCAACTATTCTTACAAATCCAGCAGCTTTTTGTGTCATCGTAGCCGATGCAACAAACCAGATGTTTTCCTTCAAACATGCCATCAACGTGATGGTAAATCCCCCCATTTGTCGTCCAGAATACGCGAAAATCCTCGCACAAGTCGAATGCAGTGATGAGCGGTCCCGTGATGGAAAGCCAGCGTTTTGCTTGATCTGTCGAAGAGATTTGGCGTGATCCAGTGATCTTTACTGCCTTTTGGAGCCAGCTTTGAGGCATGGCACAACGCTGATCGTGATCGCTGTAGGGTAAAGAGGCTTCATCAATCACACCTAGTCTTTGGAGAGAACTCAGCGCTTCCGTGGGATTCCATCCATTTGCACACGATGCCCCGACAGCAGCACCGTGACAGAAAAAGAGCTGAGCTTCCGATAAATCAATCGCTATATTTGGATTCCTAATAGCGATCCGAACCATTGACTCGATAACCGCCAAAGCGGCGAACGCAGCGCAGGAATTGCACTTCCCTTGATCCTTCGCAATCGTAACATAATTCTGGCCACCGACATCCCGCCAGTCGAAACTCGTCGGATACTGCAAAGCGCCCACCATCGGTTGAAATCCGAACCTGTTCACGCTGGCGATGGATAATCCCGCGTCTCTCGACGGTTCGGAAGGATGGGGATTGTAACCCAGTCCATGCAGTGCCGCATCCACTGGACGCATACTCAAAGACTCGATTTGCCAGCGAGCTTGGGTATCACCTAGCTTCTTCTGCAAACTCTCCAACGTGAACGAGGGCATTAGAATATTTTTCGGATGCACACCGTGAACGCCTTCCGCCCCGAAACGCACTGCGACCGTTTCATCACACGGTGGGAATCCAGTTACTTGCTTGACTGCTTTCTAATGTCAGCCTGCGAAATCATGCGCTTGTCAACGGCATCGGCATTCTGCTGTTGAGTCTGGCGTACTTGAAGAGGAATAGGAACCAGGGCATTCAAGATGGTCTTGGGGACTCCTACGATTCCCAGGACGAGGCTTGGCCTGGTTTGCTGCAAGGTCTGCACCATCCCATTCACAAGCGTCACCTTAGTGGAATTCGCGACGAAAGGAGAACGTGTCAGTGGAAGGTAGTAATCCTGCTTCTCGGACGGCAAAAAGACAATTTGCTCCGGAACCTGAAACATGTTATTCGCCCCATTCGATCTAAAGACTCTCGCAGTGATTTTAACTTTGTACGGAACTGGAAGACGCACGACAATTCCGTTCGAGCATTTCGGCGCTGCCTTTGCCTCAAAGTCATTAGATTCTGCTGGTGTCAATTCTGGTATCAACTCTACATCAAACCACGCATACAACTTGTCGGTTAAATCTGGAGACACCACGTATGCGGCCAAATGGCTGACTCCGGGACTGGTAGTGAGGGTAACCTGGAACGAAGAGAAAAAGGCCTTGTTTGTAACCGCCTCGAAATCAACAGACTCGCCCACTCCGTAGGAACCCACCGGTCCGAGTTCAGCACCAAAAGTTAAGGCACCACCGACCGATGAAGCAATTGCACCGGCAATGCTCGCAGTTTGATCTGTGGACGTTCCATTCACCGCGGATAAAAGACCGGTGGCGGGATCAGTAGTGATAGTGATGTCGTCATCAAACAGAATGTGGAGTTTCCGCTTGGCGACGTACCGGGCGGCCGAATCGGCCTCTATAATGGTAGTCACCTTTGGGTCCCAGGTTCGTGTATCTTTGTTCCATGTGCCAGAAACGATAACCTTTCCTTTCGGCAAATAATAAGGAATTCCATCAAGCTGGCGGCCCTTATCTGCGGATGCAGGAGCAAGCTTGTGGGACGACTGAACTACTGACCCACAGCCACAAAGGAGCATAGGAAGGCAGAGCGCGGAAACGGTGACAATCCTGTTCATATAGGGTTTCATATCGCGTTACTTTCTAATAAGCTAAGATTAACGTTTCAGTTAAGACTACTTACATTCGTATTAAAAATGCAAGCGCATAACGCACATTTTTTATGATTGATGGCCATATTATCTAAGTCATTCAGACTCACTTATTTACGCTTCGTCAGCAGAATCTGTGAGTGAATTCTGAAGTGAATCGCATGGAACATGGCGTCCATCCATGGATTACAGTGTGATTAAACGCGCCAGCATCCGACCACTGGTTGCCGCCGGAGGCGGCCAAGCTTTCCAGCAGCAGGCAGGCGAGCGGC
>Ga0209429_10002190_pt1 | contig 11668 bp, 5 predicted proteins | sample BarGraNGADG00212_3_FD_184493 | JGI IMG/M metagenome (GOLD analysis project Ga0209429, IMG submission 184493) | Arctic peat soil microbial communities from Barrow, Alaska - Barrow Graham LP Ref core NGADG0004-212 (SPAdes) (version 2) | ecosystem: Environmental > Terrestrial > Soil > Wetlands >... | reverse complement strand
CAAGGATCTTCCCTGTTTACCCGAACACAATACAGTGTGACAGTACTACGACAGCAATATTGCTTCAGAGTCCAAGTACCTTTACCAGTGGATTGATAACCTTCAGATACACCGTAACCACAACCGGCGAAGTAACAGGTTTTACTACTCCGGCAAATAATTTACCAAATAATCATTTAATTAGCGACAAGCTTGTTAATCATACTGATACTTTCCGACTCGTTACATACAGGATTATCCCCGTTAGTCCAACCGGTTGTATCAGTGGTCCTGCACAAAATATTACAGTAACCGTCAACCCTACACCAAGAGTGATTCCGGTTATGTCACAGATCTGTTATGGAGGAAATACCAGTATAACTCTTATTTCTCCGTCGTCAATGACTCAACCAGGGGTTATCAGGTTTAACTATAATATTACTGCCACTGCACCTCCTGCAATTGTTGGAGGTTCCAGAATCGGGGCAAACGGTGTTAATTATGGGACAATAATTTCGAAACCATATACAAATGAAAGTGATACGCTTCAGTCAGTATTTTACAATATTACACCAACTGTTCCTGCTTTAGGCTGTCCTTCAGGAATTGAAATGCCATTTGAAGTAAAAGTACATTCAAAAACTATTAAGTACAACTACCCAGGGACTAACGGTACCGGAATATTGGTTACAAAACCATTTTTATGTACAGGTGATAATAACTCCGGACTCGGGGCATTGAAAGTTATACTTAGAACTGGGGCTGACCCTTATCAGATTCACTGGAACGGGCCTGTTAATTACGAAAATGATTCTGTTGAGATTAAGAATCTGCAGCCGGGGAAATATAGCGTAAAGGTTACGGATAACCTGGGTTGCCGTAATGATTCATCAATTACTGTTGCGTCGTTTACAGCACGGCCTCAGGCATTTGCAACTCCTGTCCTTCCGAATATTCATGTATCCTGCCCCGGAGGAAGTGATGGAACTTTACGTGTTTATGTTTCATCAGGAATAACAGCGCCTTATTACTTCTGGGTCATCCGAAACGGAGTTGATACTCTACCGGGTTATGGAGTATTCTCAGGTAATTATAACCCTTCTGATCCGAATACATATAAAACATATACTAATATGTTAAAGGCTGGCACTTACGTGTTAAAAATCAGAGATGTAAATGATTGCCCCATAGAAAAGAGTGTTGAATTGAAAGAACCTCTCCCGATTAGTACAACATTCACAAGAAGTGATTACAGTGGCTTTAATATATCATGCCTGGGATATAGCAATGGTTATGCTTTAGCAGTGACAACTGGTGGAAATGGGTCATATTCATATCAATGGTATCCTGCAACAGGGACCCTTTTAGTCAGCACTACTACAAATCTGCTCGATAGTATACCAGCAGGAAAATATTATGTCAGAACTACAGACTTGTTAGGTTGCACAAAGATTGATAGCGTTACTCTTACGGAGCCTAATGGAATGCAGCTGACAGGCAGCGTTTTATCCCTTAGCCCCGATGGTAACACCAAGATTTCATGCAACGGAGGAAATGATGGATTCATTAAAATGACAATATCCGGCGGATCAGGTATTTACACTTATTCATGGAACAGTCCAAACGGCCCTTTACCAAATACAAGAGATATCTTTGGTTTGAAAGCTGGTGAATATGAAAGCACTGTTACCGATCAGAATGGTTGTATTCTGAAGATAATGCCAGGGTCTGTTTTGCCAAAATTTACTTTGACGGAACCTTCACCTCTTACCATTGCCAGCACAACATCTATTTCAACTTATGGGTCATATAATATTAATTGTAACGGAGGCACAGGTTCTATCGATATTACAGTTGCAGGAGGAAGCAGCCTTGGTTTATATAAATATATATGGAGTACAACCGACGGGTCGGGTCTGATCGACGGACAGGAGGATCAAAATGCTCTTACTGCCGGTGTCTACAATCTTGTTGTTACCGATTCAAACAGATGTGTTATTACAACATCAATAACACTTACTCAACCTTCTTCTTTAGTGACACAACTTTCTCCCAAAGATATTACCTGTCAGTCACCAGGATTTAATAACGGGGAGGTTAATCTTACAGTCACAGGTGGCGTTACTCCATATTCATATTTGTGGTCTAACGGAGCCTTTTCTGAAGATATCGTTGGTCTGACTGAAGGTTATTATAAGGTAACTGTCACTGATATTAACGGATGTTCCAGGACTGATTCAGTAAGAATAAATCTTCCCCCGCCATTAATTTATACGAAAATTCTGTCGGACTTTAACGGGTATAATATTAAATGCAATGGATTGTCAGATGGTTTTATTCAGATTACCCCAACAAGCGGACTTGCTCCTTTTGTTTATACATGGAGTACAACCAACGGGTTGGGTCTGATCGACGGACTGAAGGATCAAAATGCTCTTACTGCCGGAACTTATACTTTACTTATCACTGATGGTAATTATTGTGCTGCAACAGAAACCATTACTCTTACAGAACCGGGCAAACTTGGTATGACATTCAGTTTATCAGCGAGTATTGCCGGAGGGTATAACATAAACTGTGCAGGAGACAGTACCGGTTATATTAACATTGAAGCCCTTAATCAGGTAAAAACAGTTGAATACCTATGGTCCGATGGTATTGTCGGCAAAACACGGATCAACCTGCCCGCTGGAGAATACAGGGTAGTTATAACAGATGCTAATATTTGCCAGGCAAGTTCAAATATTACACTTACTGAACCTGATTCCATGAAGATCGTTTTTGATGTGTCCCGGCCATTATGTCCTGATAAACCTGATGGGGAGATAAGATTAAATGTTACCGGTGGGGTACCGGGAACGGATTATTCATACAAATGGTCGGACAACTCTACAGGCAGGATTGTATCAGATATTCTGAAAGGATCTTACAAAGTTATCGTTAAGGATCTGAACGATTGTTCAATAAAAGACTCTGTTAATGTTGGACCTTTAAATAAAACATGTCTGATAATTCCAAATGCAATATCCCCGAACGGGGACCTTATTAATGATGTCTGGAATATTGGTGAGATAGAGTTATATCCGGAAATTGAGATAAAGATATTTAACAGGTGGGGTGAACCTGTCTGGAGATCTGCAAAAGGATATCCGCAACCTTGGGATGGAATGAGTAATGGACATGCACTTCCTATTGACTCTTATCATTATATTATTGATTTGCATAATGGAACGAAACCACTTGTTGGTAATGTGACGATAGTAAGATAAAATTTAATATTTTTAAGCTCTGGTGAAAAAACTGGTTTTCATATTATCGTTGTTTCTACTTGGCAATCTGACATTCGGACAGCAACTCCCATTATACAGCCAGTACCTTTATAATAAATTTCTTATCAATCCTGCAGTGGCCGGGAGCGATGGTTATACAAGCATTAATCTGACAGCCAGGGAACAATGGGTTGGCTATTCAGGTGCACCCAGAACATTCTCTTTCAGCTGGCAGACACGAATACTTAAAAAGAGATTTGTACTAAAGCAAACTAATGTAAAGAGAAATTTAATCAGACCAAAATCAGATGGTAAGGTTGGCTTCGGAGGTTACGTTTTCAGTGACAAGAATGGATTAATTCAAAGAACAGGCTTCCAGGCTTCATATGCCTATCATTTGTGGTTGCAGGAAAGTACTCAACTTTCTTTCGGGCTGGCCCTTACAGGGTATTTCTATAAAATAAATGAGAAAGAAATAAATTTTGAAGACCCCAATGAACCATGGCTTAACAATGATCTTCGCAGGGGAATATTTGTTCCTGATGCAACTTTCGGTGTCTATCTTCTTAATGCCAGGTATACTTTAGGTTTTTCTGCAGATCAACTATCAGGCGCTGCAGCTAAATTTGGGAGTTTAGCCTATAAAAATTTTACAATGAGCAGGCAGTATTATCTTTTCGGTTCTTATGATTTTAGTTCGGGAACTTATAATATAATCCAACCATCCTTTTTGTTAAAGATGTCAGAACAACTTAAACCACAAGCAGATATTGGTATTACGTATATCTACAATCAGGATTTCTGGGCAGGATTGGCTTACCGGACCAGCGGGGCTATAATAGCTAACATTGGCGTAAAGTACCAGAATATATTTATCGGATATGCGTTTGATTTCACTTTACAGGAAATCCAGAGAATCACTTACGGAACGCATGAAATAACATTTGCAGTGAAGTTTGGGGACAATTCCAGGAAATATCGCTGGCTCGATCGTTATTGATCAAAAGGTAAGTACCTGGAGTTTGGAATGTCTAACCTGCCTGCCGGCAGGCAGGAATGCCTAAAGTTTTCGAAGAATATAAATAATGGAGCTGCTTTTCTTTTTATTGAAGACCGATAAGATGGCAAACCACAAAGCTTTAACTATCCCTAAAAGGAAAGCAGATTTTGAACCTTTGTATCTTTCGCTGAGAATCGAAATGTAAAACACGTCAAGCGGAAGATTCCTGAGATTTTCCAGAACAAGTTCCGTTTTTTCTGAAAAAAGTCTGAATGTAGAAGGATTGAAATGCCACAAATGTCTCGGAACATCATAGGCAGCCCAATACTTCCCGTAATATTTTGCATCGTACGAACTGCAATTAGGCAATGCAATCACGCACAACCCTCCCGGTTTTAAAAGACGGATAATTTCAGAAGCGTATTTAAAAGGATCATGAAAATGCTCAAGAACATGCCAGAGTGTTATACATTCAAAACTGTTCTCTTTCAGTGTTGATATCTGTTCAGGGCTGATTATTTCCAAGCCAAACTGTGACCGGGAGAAATCACGGGCTTTTTTGTTTATTTCTATTCCTTTAACATGCCATCCTGCTTTTTTCATTGTCCCTGCAAAATATCCGGTACCGCTGCCAATGTCAAGAAGATTCCCGTTATGCAGACCGGTGACCTTTTTTATCATCCTTTTCTTCTTAAGCAACATAGCATTCCTGGCAAGGCGGTAGATATTATTGGTTAACCCTTTTACGCTGTCGCTGTGTGATATGTAATCGTCTGATTCGTAATATTTACCAATTTCAGTTTCTTCAGGATAATCCTGCGTAAATTCAAAACCGCAAACGGAACATGTATATATAGCAAAAACCTCTCTGCTGACAAAATGATCAGTACAACTGAAAGATGAAAATATTTTCTCAGAAGTGCAGAGAGGACATTCATTATGATGCATCATATTATGCAGCCTTTGATTTCATCTTCAATTTTGTCAGGAAATATCCTGCAAGCAAAAGGATGAATACTACTGAACTTGCCAGTGAGATCTTATTACCAACTATATAAGAATTTGGTTTAAAAATAAATTTAATTTCATGATCTCCGGCAGGAACAATCATTCCCCGGAGGACATAATCTGTGCGGAAGTATTTGCTCTCTTTTCCATCTATATAGCTTTTCCATCCGGCAGGATAAAAAATTTCTGAAAACACTGCAAGCTTCTCTCCCTGTGCTGTACTTTTATAAACAAGTTCATTGGGCTTATAAGATTCAAGCTCAATCTTATCTCCGGCAGAGATTGGATAATCAGTCTTAATTATTTGATCTTTAAAGTTTTTGTCAATAACTGCCTGTCTGGCAGGTTTAATTCTGTTTACACCCGAAAGCTCTTCATTTGCATTGTCAACTATTATGGGAGTTTCAACAAACCATGCATTACCAAGAGCGTTCTGATTGACCAGCGGGAGTTCCACCGGATTATAGATTACATATTTGGTGTTAAGCATATTAAGTACGGGAGTACTGTCAAAAATGGCCAGAATATCATCAAGGGATTTTGCTTTACCACTAATTGTCTGAATCAGGTTAATATCTTTGTTCAATGATGAATCGATCAGTTCCTGGTATCTCTCCAGCTTTGCACCGTGATAGCCTCCTATTGATTTGTGATACAGGGAAGTGGTTGCATCATTAAAAGGAGATACGCTAAGATTGAGAACCCTGTAATCTGATACATCCTTTAAGATAAAATTGTCAGCTGCAGTGGGTGCTGATAACTTTGCTTTTGCTTCCTTTCTGACAAACTTATCAGAATTTAAATATCGCTTATCCACAAACCACATATCGGTCAGCAAGAGCAATGCAAGAATAGCTATTGCATACTCTTTCCTTATCTTTTCATAGTAGAAAGCAAGGATCGTTGTTGTACCCAGAAGGATCAGAAAGAAAGATCGCAGAGCATCGCTTCTTAAAAGGATTTTTCTGTCTGAAATAAGCGCGGAGGAAAGCCATGCAGGCATCTGTCCCTGCTGCTCTGGCGGAGATAAAAATGAACCGGCAAGCCCAGGGAAAAGAACAAACAAAAGCGTCAGACCACCTGTTATCCCAAATGCTATTTTTATTCCTTTCAGAATATCTTTTTTTGTGGCAGTCCCGTTAAATACATCCCTTAAAGCAAGTATTCCCAGCAAAGGAATACAGAATTCAGCTATAACAAGTGTCATAGTTACTGCCCTGAACTTATTGTACCCGGGAAAATAGTCAAGAAAGAAGTTAGTAAATGGCATAAAATTTTTCCCCCAGGCGAGCATGATGGAGAGCAATGTTGCTGCAAGAAGCCACCATTTCTCCGGACCCTTAATAATTATAAGTCCGAGGACAAACAAAAATATTATTATAGCTCCAACATAAACGGGACCACCTGTCCATGGTTGGGTACCCCAGTATTTCTGAAACTGACTGGCATACTGGGAGGCATTATTTTTCCTGAGTGCTGTAACCGTTGCGGAGTTACGATCAAATGGAATACTGGCACCTCCTTTAAAATTCGGGATCAGAAGGGTCATTGTTTCATCAATACCATAACTCCATTGTGTTATATAATCCCTATCCAGACCACTTGTCTTTTGCGCATTGTTTGTCACCAGTTCAGATTTGCTTCTGGTCGAATATTTTCCGTATTCATAAGTAGTATATAATGCACTGAAATTCATTCCTACAGAAAGCAAAACCGGAATTATCAGAATAGCAGAACTTTTTATGAATGCAGCAATCTCTTTTTTCCTGACAGAATAAATGAATTCCACAATTATGAAGACCAGAATACATAAAAACGAATAATATGTGATCTGTACGTGATTCGCTATTATTTCGAGTGTAAGGAAAAAGGTTGTCAGCAATGCTCCCTTAATTGCATCATGCCTGTAAGTGTAATATATGCTGCCTATCATCGGAGCCATGTAAGCAATAGCTATTGCCTGTGTATTATGGCCTGCCTCCAGGATAAAAAAGAAAAATGTTGAAAACCCGTAAGCTAATGCACCGGCAATGGCCAGCCGCCAGTCGACTTTAAAAAAAAGAAGAAGAACATAGAAGCCGAGCATAGAAAGAAAAATTGAAGCAACCGGCAACCTGAAAATCGTCAGGAGTGCATGAGCATAATGGATAACATTGCCTGTAAATTTTGTAGAAATAAGATAAGCAGGCATTCCGCTGAACATGGAATTTGTCCAGAGAGGCTCTTCCCCGTACTTTGCCCTGAAATCGCTGATCTCTTTTGAGGAATTTCGTGCTACAGTTGAATCATTTGCGTTAAGGACTTTTCCCTCAAGAACAGGATAGAAATATATTACTGAAATGACTATAAAAATTACCAATGCAAGTAAATGAGGCAAAGTCAGTTTAAAGGTGTTTTTGATTTCCATTGAATGATGTTTAAACAGGTTTACAGGTAAAGGACAAAAGTATGTAATTATCAGATATTTTTGTCAATAAAAAAAAGATGGATTTATTTGGTACAGATTTAATATACTGCAAAGTAATTCATCATCAAAAATATGCATTAATTTAAGTTTATGTCAGATCTCAGGAAACATTGTTATAAACCGAAAGTATACTGGTGCCAACTTCCAGGGGTGAATATTTATTTTGATTATAAATCGCTATTGACTCGTAATCAAATTGTTTTGCAACAATTTTCCTGATCCCTGCCAGCCACGACTCAGGGCTGTTTTCTGTCAGCATCCCATTTTGTTCGTTAATAAGTTCCGGAAGTGCACCAGTGTTTGATACCAGTACCGGTGTACCGGTGGAAAGTGCTTCCGCTGTTACAATCGAAAATGTCTCGGTTGTTGATGCATGCAAAAAAACATGGGAGGTTTGAAGCAATGAAGCTATAGTCGGTTTATCGAGATAGCCAAGCCACTCGATTCGTAAATTTTCAGGAGTTTTCCTTCCTTTCTCTACCTCTATCTGAGAACCGTCACCCACAACCTTTAAGTTGATTTCGCGAGTGGTTTCAAGAGCGTAATTGCAAAGTGCATCAACGATTAAATCAAGCCTTTTTGGGAGTCTCCATATTGCTATGCACATGAAACTGAGTCTTCCGCTCTCTACAGGAGGTTTTGGCTTATAAGTAAATATTCCGCTATTTACAATGTTCGGAATAACAACCAGATTCGTAAGCCCGGTGGTTTTGGCTATGTTAACCGATAAAAACTTTGAAACACAGATGATAGCAAGACTTTTGTGATATGCTTTCATTGCAATTCTTTTGTAAAGAGGATGTTTCAGCAGTTTTCCGGTTTTTGACCAGTGCTCCGAAATTATTAGTTTAGCCCCCATTCTTCCGGAAAGAAAATATCCCACAATCCCACATGGGAAAATTACATTAGCATGAATTACAGAAGGGTTTATATTATATCCTTTTTGTTTAATGATTCTATAAACCAGCCGGGCTAACCACCACGGATTTACATAATAGAATTTCCAAAGGAGGGAATAAAGGTTAATAATGATCCGTTTGTTATTATAGAAAGCCGACTCTTCAATTGTCTTTTTCAAGAATAAATGGTTTGATGGCAATACATTTACCTGAAGAAAAACAATATTATCGCGTAAGCTGCAAACAGCGTCTGCCTGTTCCTGGATAAAAATTCCCTTTTGCGGACGTTTTGCTGTTGGGTTCCAGAACGAAATAATCAACACTTGATTCTTTGCCATACTGCGACTGGTAGTTAGTTTACTATTATTCAGCGGGTTGAGAATAACCCTTTTTGTATGAGTCATTCCCGATCAGACTGGCCAGCCACTCCACATCCATCCTGAAAAAGCTGAGAAATATGCCAACAGCTGACCGTAACTTCCATACCGGTTGAGTAAATCCGTAATGAGTGATTGAGTGGATATAATCTTTTCGTGCTCCCTTAAAATCCTTACGTATTAATTTATAACGTCCCGATCGGGAATAGCTCACCACCAATCGATTGCGAAAATGATTATCGATCTCCTTTTTTGTCATCCCTTGCTCTTCAAAGATTTCAGGAAATCGTTGCATAAAAGACTGAATCAGGGCATAATAGCTGGTTGTCATCTGCCCCGTGTAGGTTTTTGTTACCTGGTTAGGGTATATCCGCCAGCTTCCCAGGGGCTGGTCAATATAGAGAAACTCGCCCTTCATAAGCAGCTCAAGAGTGGTTGGAATATCTACCAGAGGAAGACCAAATCCCTGGATAAATCCACCTATTTCGAGCAGTGCCTCACGCCTTATTACAATGGTGACTGCAGGAATAAGTGTCTTCTGTATGAACTTTTTTAAGAAAACACCCACTGGTTTATTATTAAACAGGTTTGCATCTTTATCGTTGTCAGGTGCTAAATAGTAATTATACGATAGATCGATAGATGATATATAAGCCTTACCCCATGACAAAACACATTCAGGCTTCTGCTCTAAAGCATCAACCTGTATCTGAAGCTTTCCGGGGAGCCACACATCATCGCATTCCAGTATGGCAACATATTTTCCCGTACCTTGATTTAAGGCAAAATTATAAGACTCACCAAGTCTGAATATCCCTATGTTTTTTTGTGTAAACACTTTTATCCGGCTATCCTTCAGGGAGTAACCGCATGCAATTGCATATGTCGAATCTGTACTGCCGTCATCTATGATTAACATTTCCCAGTTAAAGTAAGTTTGTGCAAGGACAGATTCAATACAATCTGCAATATACCTTGCATGATTGTATGCTGGTGAAATAATGGTTATCAACGGCAGTTGGACGATCATAATTGAAAAATATTATTTGTTAAACCGATTTCCCGAAGAAAATCAGACTCAAATTTTTTTAATGTAAAAATATGGTTTTTTTACAAGAACAGGCAGGGCAGTTCTCAGAAATGACAATTGCTTCATCAGGTTAATCCCACATGTTAAGAAAGTGAAGACATTAACTGCTTAATTTTGTTTAATTTTATGCGTATTTTTAGAAGATCAAATTAATTGTGTGGGGATAAGCGATTTAAAACGTAAAACAGTTAAGGGCTTCTTCTGGAGTTCCCTGGAAAGTCTATTCAGCCAGGGACAGGGCATTATTTTTGGGATTTTTTTAGCCCGAATGCTTTCACCTCAGGAGTTTGGTTTGATTGGAATGATTACAATATTTATTTCCATTGCCCAGGTTTTTGTTGACAGCGGGTTGAGCCAGTCATTGATCCGCAAGCAAAATTGTACTACTTATGATTATAGTACAATTTTTTGGGTAAACATAGTTATAGGATTAGTGTGTTATGTTATTATCTGGATAGCAGCTCCATTTATTGCTGGATTTTACGGTAAGCCGGAACTGGTATTATTAACAAGGGTTACAGCTCTGGCAATTCTTATCGGTTCGGTTACTCTGATTCAACAAACAATTCTTACAAAAGATATTGATTTCAAGACCATTACGAAATCATCCGTTTCGGGAACCTTTGTTTCAGGAGTTTCGTCTCTTCTCCTGGCATATTTCGGGTTTGGTGTATGGAGCCTGGTTTGGAGAACCATTATCAATCAGGTAGTCCGTTCAGCTGTATTATGGAATAACAACAGATGGTGGCCGAAACTTTATTGCAGCAGACATATTCTTAAAGATCATTTTGCTTTTGGCTCAAACATTTTATTTATTTCGATAGTTGCCGCATTATATAAAAATTTCTATAATCTGATTATTGGTAAAACCTATTCCGACAAGGTTTTAGGTTATTATACCAATGCTGATCAATATAGTCTGATGCCCTCAAGTACCATCTCTTCGATAACAAATAAGGTGAGTTATCCTATATTGTCAGAAATGCAGAATGATAATAAAAGATTAAAAGCAAGTATAAGTAAGCTGATAACTACTGTAATGTACGTCTCGTTCGTCATGATGTTTGGTTTGGCAGCAATAGCTAAACCGCTATTTATTCTCGTATTGGGCGAAAAATGGTTGCCTTCGGTAGTGATGTTTCAGGTCTTATGTGTTGCCTATGCCATTACGCCGATGCATGTAATAAATCATAACATTATGAAGATTAAAGGCAGGTCCGACCTTTTTCTGAAGACAGAAATTATCAAGTACCTCATTTTTACTCCACTGCTTATTCTTGGAGCATTCTATGGCATTACAGTGTTGATCGCCGGAATAGTTCTTTTTTATTGGATCGGATATCTGGTTAATGCCATTTATGCCAAGAGATTAATAGGCTATTCTATAATTGCCCAAAGCATCGATTTTCTGCCTTTAATGGGAATCGCCATAGTACCGGCAATACTTACCCTCAGCCTTGGTGCTGTTTTTTCATTGCCTAATATACTTCTTCTGGCAATTCAGGTCATAATGTACCTTGTCATGATTTTGCTTTTGTCGGTAATATTCAGGGTACCGGCCTTTTTCGAAATAAAGGGA
>Ga0209429_10002188_pt1 | contig 11678 bp, 12 predicted proteins | sample BarGraNGADG00212_3_FD_184493 | JGI IMG/M metagenome (GOLD analysis project Ga0209429, IMG submission 184493) | Arctic peat soil microbial communities from Barrow, Alaska - Barrow Graham LP Ref core NGADG0004-212 (SPAdes) (version 2) | ecosystem: Environmental > Terrestrial > Soil > Wetlands >... | reverse complement strand
AATATCCAAGGTAATCACATCCGGAAGGTCATCAGCAATTTTGGAAACAACTTCATAAGGATCAGAAGCTGCTCCAATAACCATAATTTCAGGATCATTGCTGAGTATTTTATTCAAGATATTTCGTACCGTAATCGAATCATCGACTATCAATACTTTAATCTTACGGTTCATTTTGAATCATTTTAAGTTGTTTTAACAAGATACTTTTGCAGCACTTCACCTGTCCCTGTGTTAAAATGAATTTTTCGTCCCAGTTTCCCTCCCGTGCTTGAACTCATCACAAAAATACCTAATTCGGCGACTAATTTATAGGCTAATTGAATATTTCGTTGTCCAACGTTAAAAACGGACCGATGTTCTCCAAGAACCTCTGCACCTCCAAATATTTTACAAACAATATCCTCTTTTTTTGCGCCATTCTCCAACATTTTCTGAAATAATTGTTCAATCGCCACATTTCCGAATTTTGGCGATTCCAATCCGTCGCCATTCCAGTAAGGCAACATATAATGATTTATTCCTCCGATATTTTGTTTTTTATCAAAGAAACAAACCGCAACACACGAACCAAGTACAGTTGTGATCCATTTTGGATCGACAGAGACATACATGGTTGACGGATGCAGAAAATAGGGAGTTAGTCTGACCTTATTCATTAGAAACTGGCTTCAGACGCAAGTAAAAAATCTTCCAGATCGTCCCATTCATTGTTATCTTCACTTTCCGGGATGGAAACAATGACACAAATTCCACCTTCTGAATTGTCTTTCAGACTGACTTCTCCTCCCAGCATTTCAGTATATGTTTGCACAATCGACAAGCCAAGTCCATGGCCGGTGTTGATCGAATTAATTTTCTCATCTAGTTGCTTAAACCGGTCAAAAACTACTTTCCGGTCCTCCTGATTAATTCCCTTTCCATGATCTGAAACTTCAATCAAAAGGTTTTCTTTTCTTAATACAAAAGTCAGACTGATATCCGAATCTTCCGGACTGTATTTTATTGAATTACTAATAAGATTTTTAAGAATCAGATCCAATTTCTCCCAATCGGATGTAATAGAAATAGCCAAACCTGGCGTCAATTCATTACTGAGAGTAACCGAAAGCCGAATATTTTTTTTCTGAAGAGGTGAATCAAAATACTGACAGATATATTCGCTTAATTGATTTACGTTGATCTTAGAGAATTTGAGTTTTTCCTTTCCTGCTTCAATCAGCGCCGCAGTAAATATATTTTTCAACTGAAAATCAAGGTGAAAAGCCTCTTCGAAAATAAGTTCAGCCATACGATGCGCCTGAGCTATTTCACTTTCTTTCAGCTGCCTGATATTTTGAGACAAAGCAAGGATGCTGCCGAATGGGTTAACTATCTCGTTCATTATATTGCTGATAAAATGACCTTTGAGCCTTTCCGAATCGCGTAGCTTTTCGTTTACCTGATACAGGCTCCTGACCAATTCTTCATTTTCCAATTTAAGTTGAAAAATTTGCTGATAGCTCATTTCCAACTCATTGCTAAGTTCATTTGTAGAATTCATAACGTTTCAATATTTGTTTTGACATAAGCACTTGGCGCAATTGACTTTATGGGCAAGTGCATATTTATCAGCGACTCTGAATGACCAATAAAAAGATAACCACCTGGCTTCAGGCTCTCAATAACTTTGGTCAGGACCTTCAGTTGAACCAGCGGACTGAAATATATTAATGTATTCCGGAGAAAGACTATGTCAAACTGCTTGTTAAAAGGATAGGAACTGTCCATAAGATTCATATAAGCAACTCTTACTTTTTCCCTGATATCTTTTACAACCCGTACCTGCTGTTCTTTCAAATTTTTACTTTTCAAAAAATATCGATGTTTAATATCCAACGGTATCTCAACAACATGCGATGTCGGATAGATAGCATCTTTCGCTGCCTTTAACATTCTGTTAGAAATATCGGTTGCCAGAATGGAATAATCGAATCTGACCCCTTTCATCCGCATGAATTCTTCCAAAGTTATTCCCATCGAATAAGCCTCCTGACCACTCGAACAGCCTGCACTCCATAATTTCAAATCAGTCTGACGCAGATTCTGAGTCATCAATTCAGGAAGAATATGTTTTGAGATAAAGTCGAAATGATCATTGTTACGAAAAAATTCAGTTTTATTGGTCGATATGTAATCGGCTAAGATGTCAAGTTCAGCTGATTCACCTTGATTATTGGTTAATAATTCGGCATACTCCTCAAATGAATGAATATTGAGGTCGCGGAGGTGTCGCTGCAACCTGGCCTGAAACATGATCTTCTTTTCAAGAGGCAGTTTAATTCCAAACCTTTCGGTAATCATTTTCCCCAGCTGAAGGAAAAGTTCATCTGATATCTCTATAAAATCCGATTTCACTATCATCAAGAAAAAAGTTTACAAACATTATCGCTCAACAACCTGAAGATCTTTGTCTAATTATTTTTACAGATGTCTTTAACCTATCTGTCAAATTAAAATCTCTCAAATGCCTCATCTGAACTATCAGGCTGATCCAAATCAATAACAACACCACGTTTAATTTCCTTTAGAACATTTTCAACCGGCTGTTGCCTTTTCCTCGCAGTTGATTTATTTACCTTTACATTTTTGTCAGTATCATTTATTTTGAAGAAAGAAATAATCTCCTTAAGTTGTTCAGCCTGAGCCGACAACTCGACAGAATTGGTTGATATCCCTTCTGAAGTTGCTGCATTTTGCTGGGTAATCATGTTTAATTGCTGAATTGCCGAATTGATTTGATCGGCCCCGACACTTTGCTCGAAATTTGCTGCCGATATTTCCTGAATCAATTGTGAAGTTTTTTGAATATCAGGAACAATTTCTTTCATAAGCTTTCCTGCTTCCTCGGCATTAAATACGCTCGATTTGGTAAGTAAGTCGATTTCGGAAGCAGCCAGTTTACTGCGGTCGGCCAACTTGCCAACTTCTGCGGCAACAACTCCAAAACCACGTCCGTGTTCGCCAACCCTTGCAGCTTCAATAGCAGCATTCAAAGCCAAAATATTCGTCTGAAATGCAATGTCGCCAATAATTGAAATTTTGTTGGCAATTTCGCGCATGGCATCAACTGTTTGAATAACCTTGTTACTCCCGAAGTAAATATCATTTTCTGCTTTGACTGCAATTTTTTCGGTTTGCTTGGCATTTTCCTTGTTTTGCTGAATGTTAGCTGCCATTTCCTCTATTGCTGCCGAGACTTCTTCTGACGATGAAGCCTGTTCAGATGCTCCCTGGGAAACCAATTGCGCTGATGAGCTAAGTTCAAGGCTTGCAGCAGCAAGGTTTTCGGAAGTTGCAACAACATAAGTAATAATCTCACGAATCCGGGCTCCCATCGTTTGGAGGTTAGCTGCCAGAATTCCTATTTCATCTTTTTGATTAATGTCAATCTCTGCAGTTAAATCGCCTTTGGCCATTTTTTGTGCAAAGTCGATACCCTTCATCAGTGGCCGGGTAATTATATTCGAAATGTAAAAACCGATAAATAATGAAAATCCGAGGGAAATAAGAACAATAACGATCTGAATTAAAATCGAAAAATTGATTGATTTACCAAAGCCATCGGCTACCTCAGCAGTATATGCGATAGCGGTGACACGCAGGTTATTCGCATTTTCAACGAGTTTACCTGAAATAGCAGTATCTTTCTTCCGTATATCCTGAAGTTGTGCAAGTTTTTGTGCAAGTTCAGTCGAGCCGGAATTGTTATTGCCGGATACTTTATCAATCTGACTGTTCAATTTCTTTTTAGTCTTTTTCATAGGAACGTCAGTATTCCTGTCAATTTTATTTTGCAAGAAATTAATATCCTGAACAGTCTTAAAGGCCATCATTACAATCTGTTCGTATTGCGGAATCTGGATTCTGGCTTCACTCAGATTCTCTTCTAATTTCGAAAGGCTTGTCGAATTTTCTAGCAATTGTTCACCTTCGACCAAAGTATATTTCAGCGAATCAAGTTCGGTCCTGGCTTTTTTATAGTATTCAGGTTTTCCAGTCAAATAATAACCTTCCATATTAAAAGTCACCATTTGAGTTTCGTTACTTAATTTGGTTGAAAGTTCAAGCTGGGGAAGAAATTCCTTGGAAAACGCATCAATATCCTTCTTGAAATACAGTAACGTTGCAACTGAATAAACTGAAATCAGAAACGCGATTACGATCAGAACACCAAATGCTCCCATCAGTTTTGTCCGTATTTTAAAGTCAACAAATCTCATAGCTTTTTTTTTATATGGTTATTTTATAGCATTGATCAAACTAATTTCTTCTTCCGAAAATATTTTTTCGATATTCAGAATTATGACGAATTCATCATTCAAGGTGGCAATTCCGTTAATAAATTCATTGTTGAATCCTTTACCGACAGTAGGTGCTGGCTTTATCTCTTCCGGCCCGAACATGATAACTTTATCAACTGAATCAACTATAATTCCGGAAGAGACCACCTGCCCGTCAAGTTCAAAGACCAGAACCAGGATACAGGTATTCCGGGTACTTTCTGTTTCAGGGAAACCAAATTTGAGTCTTCCGTCAAACACAGGTAAAACATCGCCAAAAAGGTTAATTATTCCTTTAAAATACCGGGGTGAATTTGGCACTTTTGTAATCTCGGTCAATCCCAGAATTTTAGTTATGTTGCCAATGTTTACAGCAAAAAGCTCACTTCCCACTCTAAATGTAAAATAGGAATCTATTCCTTGTATAATTTCCGCAGCCATCGTATTACGAATATTTTTGAATCATTTTATATGTATCAATAACCAGCGCTAATTGGCCGGTTCCCAATATACTTGCCCCTGAAAATACATCCTGGCCTTTCAATAAACTTCCCAAAGGTTTAATTACAGCCTGATATTCATGGATAACTTCGTCAACAACCAATCCAAACAAATGGTTATCAAACGACACCACAACCACAAACTGTTCTTCAGGTATCATTTCCTGGCCAAAGAACTCTTCGTGCATATTTAAATAAGGAAACTGAACACCTTCCAGTTCAACAACTTGCCTGAATTCCCTTTTCAGAAATTCTTGCTTTACGCTATATATTTTATTAATAACAGCAAGTGGAATGACATAATAACTATCGCCAACAAGGGTCAGCAAACCATCAATAATCGACAATGAAAGTGGAAGTTTGATCGTAAATCTGGTGAAGCGATTTTTTTCTGTCTTTATTTCGATTGAACCACGCATTTCCTGTATACGTCGTCTGACTACATCCATTCCAACTCCTCTTCCGGATATATCGGTTACTAATTCTGAAGTTGAAAATCCGGGTTCAAAAATCAACTGATGGATTTCATCCTCAGTAACTTTTACCTGATCAGACAGGATTCCTTTGACGATCGCCTTTTCCCGGATTTTAACTGAATCCAGTCCTGCACCGTCGTCTTCAATTTCAATTTTTATATAACTACCAACCGTTGCAGCTTTAATAGAAATAGTTCCTGCAACTTTTTTCTTTTTCTTCAGACGTTCCTCTTTGCTTTCGATGCCATGATCCAACGAATTTCTAATAATATGTAAAAGCGGTTCCGTCAGTTTTTCAATAATGCTTTTGTCGAGTTCGGTCTCCATTCCCTCTGTCACCAAAACGACCTCTTTGTCGAGTGATTTGGATAAATCATGAATCAAACGTCTGAACCTTACAGCAACAGTTTGAAGAGGTATCAAGCTCATTTCGAATGCATTATCACGCAATAAGCGATTTAACTTTCCGAAAGATTCTGTTACAAGTTCCAACTCGGGATGGTTAAGTTTCGAAGATATGACATCCAAACGCGACTGAGCCGTGATCAGTTCACTTACAAGATTCATATATTGATCAATCTTCTGTGAATCAACCCGAATAGAATCAACAGTCGCATCAGCAAAAGCAATGTTTTTCGTAATTGCCTGTTCAGATAGCAATGACACATCAGCTTCATTGTTTTCATCCTGAATGGAAACTTCTACAGCTTCCTCAGGATTCAGACTTTCATAATCAACCAATTCCCAAGGTTCATTATTCTTTTTAGCACTCAGAAATGAGTCCATTACAACATCATTATGAATAACATTACCAGAAGAAACCTTTTGAATCTGTATCTGTGCATTTTCAGCAACAAAAATGAAGACATCCTGTAGTGTTTCAATATTTTCAGTAGTGGCAATAAAAAGATACCACGAAGTGTAGCATTTGGTAGTATCAATTTTTGCTAAATCGGGAAGCTTGTCGAATTGAATCTGTATATTACACTCACCCAGAGCATTAAGTTCATCGATCAGATAAAGCGGATTGGTTCCGTTAATAAAGATATTTTCGTTTGGAACAAATGAAAGATAATAAGTAGTTTGATTTAATCCGGAAGCAATCATATGCTTTTTTGAAGGCACTTCCTCTTCTTCAGGGTTGAAATCATTGAAGGTTAAACGCGCTATTTGCTTTTGGGCAGCCGATTTCATCTTTACAGCGAGTGACCGGTGTTCATCGGTTGGTACCTGAACCATCAGATTATACAGCCCGTCAATCGAATTTAAGGTAAAACTGATGACTTCTGAATCAATCTGGTACTTTTTAGACCTGAAAAGCTCATACAACGATTCTAAATCATGAGTCACGTCGCTGAGAAGGTCGAATCCGAACATTCCACCGCTACCTTTCAACGAATGCATGATCCGGAAAATTTCCTCGATAACCTGATGATTTTTCGGATCTTGCTCTAATAGAAGCAATCCGGACTCGAGCCGCTCAAAATACTCCCTGCCTTCTTCTTCAAATTTTTCAGCGAATGATTTCATTATCGAATAACTTTTCGTAAAGTCTGTAACAGCTTCTCAGTATTAAATGGTTTCATTATCCAGCCAGTCGCTCCTGAATCCTTTGCTTCCCTCATCATCTCTATTTGATTTTCAGTGGTCAGAACTAATATTGGCATGAATTTGTAATTTTCAATTTGTCTGACCTTTATAATCAAATCGAGACCATTCAGGTTAGGCATGTGGAAATCAGTCAGCATTAAGTCAATTGTTCGTCCGTCAAAGTAACTTAAGGCATCCTGCCCATCACACGCAACAATAATCTGATAACCGGCATTTTCAAGGCTGTAAACCAAAACTTCCCGAGTACTTTCAGAATCGTCTACGATTAAAATTTGCTTAGACATATATTAATGGTTCATTAATAATTCATTTTTCAAACCGACATTCACCAACAACGACTTCTGATTTTCATCAAGATTCCAGTCCAGGTGGTATGATACATTCATTTCATCCATTCGTTTAATAAATGCTATGATTAACTGAATGCATGAAAGATCCATTTCATCCTGATATGTAATTATTATATTTACCTGATCGCTCAATGTATTAATTACATTAATAAGTTCTTTTTTAAGTTGTTGCGAATTTTCCAAAACAAGTAATCCCTCTATTTCGATACTAGTAATTCGACTAGCTTCATTCAACGATTTTTTAAATTTTACGCTCTCCATCAGGCTTTTTATAAAAAATTTAAAGATAATTGAAATTATCAAATTATGAATTGTTTTGAAATATAATGACACTATTGTGTCTATTTTGGAATTTTTAAAATGTTTTAAGTTTTTTTAAAATGAATATTTAGGATTTGAAATTAAATTTGAGCTGAATTAAAATCATATATTATGAAACGGTTTCTTTTATTTTCAATTGCATTTATGTACTTATTGACAAGCATTTTAGCACAGAAATCAGAAACGAAATCAAATTCACCAAAGGAAGATGTTCGCGTTAATCGGGAATATGATGAAAAGGGCAACATGATCAAATTTGATTCGGTGTATACCTACTCATGGTCAGGCGATACCACTTTATTAAAATCGCAATCACCTGAAGATTATAAAAATTTATTTAGGAATCATTTCGGGAACTTTTCGGACAGCACTTTTCTTGGAAATTCATTCTTTGATGATTTTGACCAACTATTTCCCCAACCTTTTAACGGGAAACAGGATTCTCTGCTGATGAAAAAATTCGACTTAAGTCATCAATTTCATAATTTCAGGTTTAACAACGATTCATTAGCGCTAAACTTCAAAGACTTCGACGATCTTTTCAAAAACTTCGGAGTTGATAAATCTGACAGCATTTCTTCCAAATCCCCTGGCAAAATGCATCAACTTTCTCATTCTAAATCGATGGAAGACATGATGAAAATGCTTCAGCAGCAAATGAAGGAAATGGAGAAACAGCACAAAGAGTTTTTCGAAGAAGAGCCAAAATGGCAGGAATTCTGAGTTTAGGGTTAAAACAAACGCACCTGATTTCTGTTTGAGTATAAGGTTGGATTAACCATCTGGCTGATTACACAAGCAAGAAAAGGCATGAAATATGGAACAGAAACAGTAAACATTGCGTTTAGATTGGCTATTTTTACGATTTCCTATAACCTTATAGAAGGACTTGTTTCAATTTGGTTTGGTTATAAAGACGAAACACTCACCTTGTTTGGCTTTGGTGTCGATAGTTTCATTGAAGTCGTGTCGGGTATTGGAATTGCCGTGATGATTGGTCGTATCCGTCAAAATCCTGAAAGTTCAAAAAGCCCGTTCGAGGTTAAAGCCCTCAAAATAACAGGAACAGCATTCTACCTTTTGTCTGTAGGTTTATTGGCAGGTATAATTTCAAACCTGATCAACCATCAAAAACCCGAAACAACTTTATGGGGCTTTGTTATTGCGCTGGCCTCCATTACCGTAATGGTTTGGCTGATGAATGCCAAGAAGAAGATTGGGAAACAACTGAACTCAGAACCCATTCTCGCAGATGCCAACTGCACCAAAGTGTGTGTTTACATGTCGGTTGTATTGTTGACATCCAGCCTTATCTACGAGTTTACCGGATTTGTTTATGCCGATGTCATTGGAGCTGCAGGACTGATTTACTTTTCAATTTCAGAAGGGAAAGAAGCTTTTGAAAAAGCAAAAGGCAAAGAATGTAACTGCGATCATTGTTAATAATCCTTAACCAAACCGGTCAGGAAGTACAACATATTAAAATAACCCTACCTTTGGAGAACATTTTTTCGATTATTTGTGTTTTATTGACAAGATGAAAAAACTGTTTTCCATATCATTTGCTTTTCTCATCCTGCTTTCGGGCATGCACTTCACCATTGCCACACATTTCTGTGGAAGTGAACTGGCAGCTTCCAAAGTATCATTTTCGGGTGAATTGGCTACGTGTGGTATGGAAGGCCCTGTTGATAAATGTTCATCTACAGGAAACCATCTCGATTCGGATTGCTGTAAAAACGAAGTTTCTGTTTTGGCGGTCGATAACAATTTTGCCCCGTCATTTACCGTTTTTAAAATCTTTTCACCAGATCTTTTGCAGGTTTTTGAAGTTCCGGCCTGCTTACAGATACACTCATTAACTGCTGTAAATCTCATTTGCAAAAATTCCAGTCCGCCAGGTAATTTCTTGGCGAACGAGGTAAGCTTGCCCAAAATTTGTGTTTTCCTGATTTGATGTTTATATAATCCTTTTTTCAGAAGAAAACTTATTCAAGTTCTTCATCTGAAGGTAGTTTATTGTCACGTATCCTGACACTTATGTCTTGATACCTGATACCATTTTTCAATACATTAACATCAAATTCAAAATATCATGAAAACTATAAAAATCATTATAATTGCCTTGTTGTCAGTAGTTCTGGGTTCAAACTCATATGCCCAAATGACCGATCATTCCAAAATGAACATGTCCAACACAAAAACCGACTCCAAAATGGATATGATCTCCACAAAAACAGAGAGCATCAAGGTTTGGGGTAATTGTGGAATGTGTAAAGCTCGTATCGAAAAAGCCGTTAAAGTAGATGGTGTTACCAAAGCCAGCTGGAATACAAAGACCAAAATGCTTTCTTTAGTCTATGATCCTTCGAAAATTACCAACGACGACCTTCAAAAGAAAATTGCTGCTGTTGGCCACGACACTGAAAAATTCAAAGCAGATGATAAGGCATACGCCAAACTCGACGATTGCTGCAAGTACGAGAGGAAGAAATAATATTTATTCATCGGGAAACACATCTGGCACAGGAAGCAAAAAAGCACTTGTAGATTATTTAAATGATTTACGGGATAATTTGTGATTCAGCTTCCGGTTAAATGTACATAAAACTAAAAATCAGAACTCATGGCTATCAAATTAGGTAAATACTCATTTACTGGCCCTTTCGCATCAATTGATGAGATCAAAGACACATCAGGTATATATGCTATAGTTTGCACAGTGGACAGTGAATATTTTCTATTAGATGTTGGCGAAAGTTTAAAATTGAGGACTAGAATTGAAAATCATGACAAAAAAGACTGTTGGACAAAAAATTGCAATGGAAAATTGACAATTTATGCTCACTACACTCCATTTTTAAAACAGCAAGGTAGAATACTTATCGAACAAGAATTAAGAGAATTATTTCATCCTGATTGTAAGATGGATAAGAAGATAGGATTTACAGAAGTACTTTTTTAGCAAATAAAAATAATATTATGAAGAAATTAAGATTGTCGTTAGCAATCCTTTTAGGAAGTGCTATTATGTTTTCGTCCTGTCAGAAGGATGGAACTTCAGCCGGTTCCAGCAATGCTCAGGTAAATTTTGACGCCGCATATGTAGTTAATGGCGAAAGTAATTCGATCTCAGTAATAAACCTTTCCACCAATAAAGTGGATAAAACCATTGAACTCCCAAACCTGCAAAGTAGCATGGGAATGGGTATGATGGGATCAGGCACGGTTAACATGTGGCCACATCACATTTCGTTGTCACCCGACAAAAGCAAGTTGGCTATCACTTTGCCTGGCAGCGATTTCAATGGTGGAACAGGTATGATGCTGTCGTCCTTTACAGCCGGTAGCATGATGGGAAATGTGTCGGCCAATTTCAAGATACAGGGAAAAATCCTGATATTAGATGCTGTTACGGGGGAAACCTTAAAGGAAATTAGCCTCGAAGGAATAGCTTTTAATGCTGTCTTTTCTCCTGATGGCAAAGAATTATGGACAGCACTAATGTTGCCTGAAGGTAAAGTTCAAGTTTTTGACGCCACCACTTATGCCCTTTTGAATACGATCACAGTTGGTCAAATGCCAGCCGAAGTATCTTTTTCTGACGATGGGAAAAAGGTTTTTGTAGCGAATGGCATGTCAAATTCGGTAAGTGTTATTGATGCAGTTTCAAAACAGGTACTTGAAAATACAACTGTTGGAAACTATCCGGTTGGAGCATGGCCTGGCATGGGCGGTATGATGTATGTGGATAACGAAAAAGACCAAAGCATCAGCATTCTAAACAGTATGACCGACATGATGACCGGACAGATACAACTTGGATTTATTCCAGGTATGGCTACACGAAATACGATGATGAACCAAATGTGGGTATCCGATCCAAATGGAAGCAAAGTTCATGTCTGGACAAAAAATGCTACCGGATATGTTCAGGGAGGAACAGTAACCGTAGGTAATGGTGCATCTGCCATTGCTTTTAACAATGACGGCACGACCTGTTACATTACCAATCAGAATGATGGTACAGTTTCGGTTGTTGATGTTGCATCACTTAAAGAAATGATGAAGATTACTGTTGGCAAAAAACCCAATGGC
>Ga0209429_10002187_pt1 | contig 11679 bp, 10 predicted proteins | sample BarGraNGADG00212_3_FD_184493 | JGI IMG/M metagenome (GOLD analysis project Ga0209429, IMG submission 184493) | Arctic peat soil microbial communities from Barrow, Alaska - Barrow Graham LP Ref core NGADG0004-212 (SPAdes) (version 2) | ecosystem: Environmental > Terrestrial > Soil > Wetlands >... | reverse complement strand
TTTGCCGCCGGCTTCCTTCAGATTCCACCTCGCGATGGACACCCTTGCCTTGAGCTAATGGTTGGTCGCTACATACCCCCATAACGGACTTTCACCGTCAAGTTAATCGCCATGCGTGGCACACAATAATGAAATGCCAATCAATGACTGGCCTCTCATTCTGCGATTGGGATGTCATCAGGCAAAGGGATCTTTCAAAACAGGTCTATTGTCTTGGGCTACCTGTTGATTCACGGATGATCAGCTCAGGATCGATCATAATATTTTCCAGTTCCTGAGTGTTCATTTCATTTTTCTGGTCTTGCTGCTCTTTTTGCTCAAGGCGTTTCAGTATGATTCTGCATGCCTCATATGCAATTTTTTGTACTGACGTAAACATGGTCGTGAGTCTAGGTGTTGTTGCTTCAGTAAAAGGCATCCCATCAAATCCAACAACAGAGATATCTTCTGGTATTTTAAACCCCAGATCTGTTAATCCCCGCATCGCTCCAAAGGCAATTACATCATAGTAACAGGATATGGCTGTAATGTTCGGATTTCGATGGATGAGCTCTTTTACTGCCTCAATGCCAGACATGTAATAGAAGCCATTTGCACGAATGATATTGCTCTCTTTTAATTCAATGTGATGATCCTTCAATGCTTGAATATATCCGTTTTTCTGGTCATGCGAATGTAGTAGATCAACCTTGCGATCGATATAACCAATATTCTGATGGCCAAGTCCAATCAAATAACTGATCATATCATATTCACCTTTAAAGTTATCGACTCTGACGGAATCCATTGACAAATTCTTGACAATACGGTCCACAAGCAACAGCGGAATGCCCATACCCTGGATTTCGGCCAATTTATCAATGTTCTCATTCACTGGGATAATGATGATGGCATCAGCCTTTTTCATAATGAATGTATTCAGCGCTTGAATCTCTAAAGAGGCGTCATAAGAGGTATTGCAAAGAATCAAACTGTACCCTGTTCTGAATAAAATCTTCTGAATGTTTTCTACCAGTGCGCCATACATTTCATTTGAAATGCTGGGAAGGATCAAGCCGATTGTATAAGTTTTCTTGTTTCTCAGACTCCTGACATTCAGGTTTGGATAATAATTGAGTTCGCGAATAGCAGAATGAACTTTCTCCGTCACTTCAGGACTCACAAACCGGGTCTTATTGATCACATGAGAGACAGTTGCAGTCGATACACCAGATACAGCAGCAACCTCTTTAATCGTCACGCTCATGCTAAATCCTCCTACCATCTTTCACTAAAATGTTGATATGATTCAGCGGACAATTTTGATCGATAGTATTCTTGTCAACTAAATACTTTTTGTGGCTGGACTTACATTTTCAGTAAGCCCAGCCACAAGACTATATGAGTCAAAGCACTTGATTACATATGAATATCATCAAAAATCGTATTGGTCAATATTATCTTTTGTGAAGAACAGATCTTCACCGTAATAGAAAATGTCAGCTTTGCGAGTTGCTTTTGTGAAATCGCCGATAACCAGATTCCCATCAGGCATATTTGTCCCTTCTACAAGGTTTGCTGCGACTGTCACAGCCCATGAAGCCCATCTTCCTGTATCCCACAGGAATGCAGACTTGGCAATGCCTTTTTCAAGGGCTGCACGTGCTAATTTAGGTGTAGACTGTCCGCAGACAAACACTTTACCCGCTTTGCCTGCATCGTCGATAGCTGTTGCGATCGGGCCGAGTCCACTCGAAATATTCGACATGATCGCAGTAACGTCTGGATATGCTGTCATAATGTTTTGTGCAACTCCGTATGTCTTGGTTGCATCACCACCATTCGTTTCAACAGTCACCAGTTTCAGATCTGGATAATTTTTTGCGACATATTCCTTCATGACATCGATACGTGCATTCAGAACCTCGTTTGTGAGCAGGCTTGTAACAATCGCCCATTCCCCTTTTGTGCCAATGCAATCAATCATTGTCTTAACTTGAGGGATACCCATTTGAGCGACATCCATGCATCCGGCATAAGCATTGCGTCCTTCAGCGTCAATATCCAGATCCCATGAAACAACTTTGATTCCTTTTGCCATTGCTGCTTTAGTCGCAGGAACAACAGATTTCGAATCGCCCGATGCGATGCAGATTGCCTTGACATCTTGCTGCTGGGTATAGTTTTCTATTTTTGCAACTAGGCCCTGTGTATCAACTTCCGGTGTGCCGTCAAATACAATTTTGTACCCGAGTTTTTCTCCGGCGGCAATGGCTACTTTAGCAGCATTTGCAAAAATGTCCAAACTTGAGTTGTAGACCAGTACAACGATCGTCCCTTTGCTTTGGGCTGCGGTTTCAGCAACAGTTGTCGCGGCGGTTGTACCGCCAGTCGTGGCGGCGGTTGTACCGCCAGTCGTGGCGGCGGTTGTAGTTTTTGTTCCTGCTGAGCAACCTCCTAATACAGATACGCTAATTGCGATGGCCATGACCAATGCGAGCATTTTCCTCATCTTTTTCATGTTCTTTCTCCCTTCGCTTGATTTTTTGATCGAATCCTTTTCATGTTCTTTATCCCTTCGCTTGATTTTTTGATCGAATCTTTTTCATGTTCTTTCTCCCTTCGCTTGATTTTTTGATCGAATTTTGGTGTAACCAAGACAACTCTATTTCCCGAATTCATCTGCTGCTCGTCTTCGAAGTGCTGATCTGACGCAGGGCCAATGCGATTAACATAACACTGCCGATGATAATCTGAAGTAAAAACGATGAGACCCTTAACATACTGAGCCCATTGGATATGATTGTGAATATTGCCACACCCATGATAACGCCCATAATTTTCCCCGAACCTCCTTTGATGTTAACACCGCCAAGCACTGTAGCGGCTACGGCTTTTAGGACCAGGGAGTCTGCCACATCTGCCCGGCCGCTCGAAATACGGGATGAAAGAATAAGTCCACACAAGAAGGCTAATGTTGCGGTAAAAACGTAAACAAGAAGAATGTTCTTTTTAATGTTTATTGCAGCAAAACGTGCAACCTCCGGATTGCTTCCGATCATATATATTCTTCGTCCCCATGTTGAATAGCTGAACAGGATGTACACTAACGCAACGACGATCCCAAAGAGGATAAAATCCAATGGGATCAAGCCACCAATCTTGTATTGTCCTATCACGCTGAAACTCTTGTTGGATATTCCCAAGGTGGCGCCTGATGTGATCAGCATGCCCATTCCCATAAATAGTGACCCTGTTCCGATCGTCACCAGCATGGCTGTCACTTTGAAATATCCGATGATAAATCCATTAAACACACCGCATGCGAGAGCAAATCCTAACACCAGCAAGATTGAAACGGGCATCGATAATCCTACGTTGCCCATCAGCACGGCAAGCAATACGGTGCATAAGCTGGCTAAGGCTCCGATTGAAAGATCCATACCTCCACTGACAACTGATGCAGACATGGCAAGTGTCAGCAATCCCAACTCCACCATCTGGGAAAATAACAGTACAATATTTGAAATTTTAAAAAAGTACTCCGTTGCAAAGGAGAAATATATGAATAGCCCAACGAAGATTACTGGCAACAATAATTCCATATTAATAAAATACTTTTTGACTTGTATCATCTCATCGTCCCCCTTTCGTTATTGTGTTTTCAAGCGGGTTTTTTTCTTGATACCACCGGACTTTTGAAGGACAGATGATGTAACCGCTGCAATGATGATGAGTCCTGTCAGCAGATCTTGCCAAAATACAGGGACTTTCATCATGACCAGGCCATTGTAAATCAAGCCAAGAAGCAGAATGCCAAGAAAAGTTCCGAATACGGAGGAGACTCCTCCAGCAAAAGCAGTTCCACCGATCACGGTTGCAGCAATCAACGTCATTTCATAACCGTTGCCTGAGGTCGGTGCGGCCATTTTGATCTTGGAGACACTGAGTGCGGCGGCTAGTCCGGAAAGAATGCCCATGTATCCAAATGCAAAGAAGTAAATTTTCGATGGGTTTATACCAATGCGTTCAGCTGCCGTCTTATTGCCCCCGACAGCGAGGATGTCTCGCCCGATGCGAGTCCGAAACAAAATGAAGTATGTGAAGAACATCACAAAGAACCAGATATAGGTCTCAATGGTGAATGGTCCCACTCTCATGACAGATAATTTCGTGAAAGGACCCGACAGATTTTGAATCATGTTTCCGTTGGTCACAATATACAATATGCCTCGCATGATATTCAATGTTCCCAAGGTTACTACAATGGCCGGGATATTCAACTTGGATACAAAGAATCCATTGACCAGGCCAAACACCAGGCCAGATAGTATCGCAATCAGAAAAGTCATGAAGATGTTGTTGCCATCAGTGGCTCGAACATAGGCGGCTGTAATCATACCGGACAAGGCAAATTGTGCACCAACCGAAAGGTCGATATTGCCCGTCGTGATAATAAGCATCATGCCAATTGACATGATACCCAATATCGAGTTGTTATCCAGAATATTCGTAAAGTTCCTTAGTGAGAAAAAAGAACTGGATATTAAAGTGATCACAAACCCGATACAGATAATCACGATGGCAAGTAGAATTTCCCTTGATATGTTTTTAAATCTCCCCATAATTTTCATGCCCCCTCTCCCATCAAGCCTTTTTCCAGAATTTTTTCCTGGGTGGCGTCAACTGCTGAGGATTCAAACACGATCCTACCCGATTTCATGACAAGAATGCGGTCTGAAATTGCCAGCACCTCTGGTAGATCAGATGAAATGAGAACGACACAGACTCCTGAGGATGCCAATTCTCGAAGCAACCTGTGAATTTCCAATTTGGCACCGACATCAACACCGACAGTTGGTTCGTCGACGATCAAGACGAGCGGATCCGCGTTTAACCACCTTGCAAGCAGTACTTTTTGTTGATTGCCGCCACTGAAGCTTTCGACATTCGCCCTTGGTAGATTTGGTCGTATGCTTAGCTTTGTGATATAGCTCCTTGCAGTGTCGGTTTCCAACTTATAGTCCAGCAATTTGAATCGATTCAGAAATTTTTTCAACGTGACAATCGTGACATTCTTGATCATGGTGTGTCCTTTAAACAAGCCTTGTGTATGCTTGTCTTCAGGTAGATAACAGATACCATTTTTAATTGCTTCACTAGCATTTTTAGGTGATATTTTTTTACCGTGAACAAATACCTCGCCATTTTGTGCGGGCATCAGACCAAATATTGTCTGGGCTGTTTCGCTGCGACCGGCGCCGACTAATCCAGTAATGCCGAGAATCTCGTTCTTCATCACATGAAAAGAGATATCTCGAAAATACGGTTCATTTGTCAGACCACGCACCTCAAACAGAATTTCTTCCGACGGTGTTTTCTCATTACGCATCGGAACAAATAGAAGTTCACGACCAACCATATAGTTAATCAACTTCTGCTGGTTGAATTCACTGATCGATCCAGTGATGACCAGATTCCCATCACGAAGTACAGTGATTTCGTCTGCGACTGTGAAAACTTCGTCAAGCTTGTGCGAAATGTATATGATGCTCGCTCCTGATACCTTGAGCCGCTTAATGACGTTATACAGGATCTCCACCTCAGAGGATGACAATGCAGACGTCGGTTCATCCATGACAATCACTTTTGAATTGAATGTGATGGCGCGTGCAATCGCAACCAATTGCTGTTTGCCAATGCTGACTTCAGACAGGATTTGCTCTACGTTCAAATCCACATTCATAGTTTCCAGCGCTTTTTTTGCCAACTCAATATTTTTTTTCTGGCTGAACAAGACGTTTCGGAACATTCCTTTACAGATATTCTCTGCAATTGTCAGATTTGGGAACAGACTGATATCCTGGTAAATGACGCTTATTCCCAAGGATATAGATTTGTTTGCTGTCATTTTATTGATCAGAGTGCCCTCAACGATGATTTCGCTGCCTTCGTCAGGAATAACAACCCCTGCGATAATTTTAATCATCGTACTTTTGCCTGCACCATTTTCTCCCACCAACGCATGCACAACGCCTTTTTTAAGCGCAAAGCTAACGTCATTCAAGACCTTTATTCCTGAATAAGTCTTGCTCAGGTATTTGACTTCAAGGACATAATCTTCCAAATAAAACACCCGCCTTTCATCGTGCCAATGCCGAGATTTATCGGAAAATGCCACGAAAGTTGAATCAAAATAGAATCAGTTTTGATTCATGCCAATGGTACTACTGTATTTAATCTGTCTAGAAAAATTGCACCTTTGTTCATGACGAGTTTCATGTGAATATCATCATCGAAAAGCAAAATGTCTGCGTCTTTACCAACGGTTATACTGCCAAGCCGGTTATCAACCTTCATTATTCGAGAGGGGACAATCGTCATCATGGTGACAGCATCATGAAGTGGGACATCGGCCTGTTTGTACATAGTCCGAATCAATCGGTCCGCTGTTGAAATACTGCCTCCGAAGCTTTTTCGACCAGGCATATAAGCGATACCGTCATCGATTTCAACACGCTGTCCGCTTTTCAGACTACCAATGATACTCTCTTTCGTCTCAATACCTGCAGCCCGTATGGCATCTGTGACAAGGCATATACTCATAGGCCCCTTGATTTTGTAAATCAGTTTGAGAAGATTCGGCGGAACATGTTTTCCATCGGCAATGACTTCTACCACCAGGCCGTCCATATACAAAGCGCTTTCTGCTACACCCATATGATAGAGACTGTTGATCCGCTGCAGCCGTGACATGCCGTTAAAAAGATGGGTGACCACGGTGTAGCCGTTGTCGAGGGCGGCGGCAACATCCTCAAAACCTGCATCCGAATGACCAATCGAACCAACAATTCCCGTCTCTCTAAGCCAACTGCCCATCTCAAGTGCACCTGGAAGCTCGGGTGCGATGGTCCACACCTTGATATTAGGACACTGCTGATAAATTCGCTCGTATTCCGATTTTTCCAGCTTTCGAATGAATTTTGAATCTTGCGCACCACCCTGGTTTGGTGATATGTAAGGTCCCTCCAGATGTACACCGAGAATTTCAGGCATACGGTCCTTGATTTTTGCCGCTTCCGCTATGTCATGGCAAGTGCTGAAAAGCTCTTCGTCAGTTGAACACATCGTCGAGGGAACGATTGCTGTAATGCCATATTCCATATGTGTCCGGCAAACTGTGCAAACTGCTTCAATTGAGCCATCCATGACATCGGCATTACCACCACCGTGAATCAGCGTCTCAACAAATCCCGGCGAAAGATAAAGGCCTTTTGCATCGATTACCCGGTCCTCAGGAAGCATGTCAACTTCTTTTGCTGCTGTCACGCTAGAGATCTTCCGGTCAGTCACAATAACGCTGCCGTCAAAGATCCTGTAAGGCGAAATGATCTTGGCGTTAACAATGACTGTCCTCATGGATGCTCCTTTCTTGTCAGACAAGATGATATGTATTTCGATTCAGTTCATGCCACAAATCGGATCAAGCATCAAAAGCGATTGATGAACGTAATAAGGCCCAATTTGACGGTCATCTGTCAAATCACAAGATCCGCTGAAGATGCAGCATCAATATACAGTTTGGCGTTCCGATGCAACCGAAGCGCAGTCGCAGGTACATCAAGGCCGATCGGACCTTCAAGTGTTTTCTTGATAATGTCTTTTTTTGCTTCTCCTGGCACAACCGTAATGGTGTAAGGCGCTTTCAACATCGCAGGAATGGTGATCGTGATCGATGCTTTTGGCATTTCTTCAACAGCTGCAAACCAACCATCGACTATTTGCTGCCTTCTGCACTCATCATCCATATCATGATTGATCTTTACTGCTTTTTCATCAAAAAAATCTGCGAGATAAGGATCATTGAATGCCAGATGCCCATTTGTTCCAATCCCAAGCATCGTGATATCAACTGGATACTGTTCCAGCAAGTTTGCATATCTCTTACACTCTTCTTCTGGATCATTCAATCCATTCATATAAAATGCATTCTTAACAGGGACTTTTCCAAGAAGATTGTTCCGCAAAAAATTGGCAAAAGACGCCTTGTGTTCAACAGATATTCCGACGTACTCATCCATATGGAAAGCATTAACCCGATTCCATTCGATTTTTTCATTCATCATTGCCTTATAGACATCAAGAAGATAGGGTGACGATGCAAAAATAATGTTTACATCTTCTTTTGTCAGCAAAATTTTACGAATGAGTTCTGCAGTCTCTTTTGCAGCAGCTACGCCCATCTCGATCCGGTCATCCATTTTGATCACATTCAGCTTATCAACAAAATAGTTTTTGTTCATTATAGACCTCCATTTTTCTTGATTTTCAAATTACTTTTTCAAGAACTGCTTTCAGGACTGATTTAATGAAAAATGCATGTTTGGATTGATATTGGACAGGTAAACATTTACGTAATTGTTTACGTTGATTATTCCATTGATTTTATTGGCTGTCAACCCAAAAATAGACATCAATATTTGTGCAATATCACAGTAGACACAGTAAAATAGAAATTGAAGGTTTGCTTTACATAGGCCTTACATGAGTGAAAGAACAGTTGATGCACTTGTTTGTGACAAATCCAAATTTATAAAGTCACTCGATTATACATAGTGGTTAACAACGATCCCGTTCTCTCCTCTCAATCTGGTCAAATTACAGAACTGACTCGTCATTAATTTTTTCTCTGTGGTAACCTAACACGGCGCCAGCCGTGCAAAATGATCATCAGAAAATATGTTGATTATATAGGAGGCCGCCGGAAATGGGGTTTGTAGATAAAAAAGCAAAACTTCATTTTATGGTTTAGGTGTCAAAAGTCATGCAACCCACCCACTCAAGAAGTGATATAATGAATACATAAAAAAGAAGATTGGCAGGGCTCACAGCATGGCATTTATGGCGAATCAGAGACAGCAGCTTTGTTTGGAAGACAGCACTTATTCCTTAACCGAAAGAAGCAAGAAAATGCTCAAGAAGAGTCGGGCAGAGAACTTTACGCAGCATATCTTCCCCCAAATCATTGAAGATCGATTTTCTGATCTTTATAGCAGCAAAAAGCTAGTCGCTCCAATACACCGGTGAACGTAATCATTGGGTTACTGCTACTTAAAAAAATGTTTGGCAGCACGGATGAAGGACATATGGAAACCATTTTGTTCGATGTCGCTATCAATATGCACTGCATACAACCAACTTTACAGAGCAGCCCGTCAGCGACCGGACATTGAGCCGCTTTTGGGAGAGGCTGTATGAGCAGGAGACCGGCATCGACTTAATGAAAGCAGAAATGGAATCTCTTGCGAAGAACTTTGTGAAACTTTTGCAGATCCATCCGCAAATGAAACGAATGGATAGTCTGAAGATTGTATCTAGCTGTAAGCAGATGAGTCGACTAGAAATCTTCTATCGTTGTGTCAGTAATATGGTAAATGCTGTACAGGCAACAGGAGAAATGGGCTTACTGGACAGTCGACTGCTTGCGTATCTGGATCCGGAGAAGGAAAACAACACCTTATACTGTATTGACAACAGTCAGACCCAAAGCAAGCTTGAAGAAGTTTGTGCGGATGCAGTCAGACTGTGGGAGATATGTGCAGACGACTACCAGGATATAAAGGAATATAGGCTTCTGGAACGTGTTGTGGAAGAACAAATGCAGGAAACAGATCACTCACGGAGTCTTCGATCCAAAAAACAGATCCGTACGGACAGCCTGCAGAATCCTTCGGATGAAGAGGCAACTTTCAGGAAAATCTTGCTGGGAAGAAGCATAGAGGCTATGTCGGCAATGTGGTGAAAACTTTCGGTGACAAGGGCGCCATTATCACAGGGATGAGCTATAAACCAAACATCAAAAGTGACATCGCTTTTTGTAAAGAAGTCATACCAGAAGAAAGTCGGCAGGAAGAACCTGTTATTCTTATTACCGATGGTGCCTATGGAAGTGACCAAACCCAGGAACTGGTCAAAGAAAAGAACAGCCAACTAATTACGACCGCCTTGATCGGAAAAGTCCGGACGCTATCGTGGCTGATTATGTGATTGATGAAGAACAGCATATCCTGCTGGCTGCCCGGCAGGACGGTCACCGAAAAGCTGCCAATATAGGGTAACACAAGCAAGTTATTACGCCCATTTCGACAAGAGCTACTGCATGCATTGTCCTCACCGCAAACACTGCGGCGCTACTTTCCAAAAGAAGACGGTCTTGGTTCGAATCAGTACGAAAACCATTCGAAGAGCTGAGCATGTCCGGAAAATGTCGGAGAGTCAGTACAAAAAAATCGCCCGGCAAAGAAATGCAGTAGAAGGAATGCCTTCGGTCTTGCGGCGCAGATATCAGGTGGATCACATGCCTGTAAGGGGGATACATCCATACAAAATGCATGTATTTCCTGAAAGTCGGTGCGATCAATGTGATGAGGTTACTCAAAGCAGTATCCTCTATCCATCTTCCTGGTTTACATGGCCGCCTTGACAGTCAGAAAATATCCACGCCTGCTCTTTTTCAAGTTAGAATCCATAGAGAAAAATTCTCTTTTGCATAAAATAGGGCTTTTGACAGGGCAACCATATTATCTTATTTCAATTCAATTTTTTTGAGAATTGTCCAGACATTTTTTTCGAAAGTAGCTATCTTTACTACTTCCCCAAAACTGGTTTTTTTATCCCATTATCTATTTTCCGGGAATGATCATCCGTGGATATATCCATATTTACGTTCATCAGCTATTTTTTCATCTTATTTTAAATATATCCATATTATTGGTATATCTTTATTTCAAAAATAACAGAACATTGTCAACAGCGATACGTTAATTGCTATTTTACTTAGTTGTCTAAACAATATTGGGCTCCAACAAAGTATTATTTTTTCGATTACGAATGTCAATGGATGTTTTTATAAAGTCCATGACCGGATGCCTGTCATATAAGATAACGTCTTGAGATAGTCTTAATGCTGTGATAACCCTGATCACGAAAATTATGTCCGATTGTAAAATAAACAACATCTTCAATAACAAGCTTGACGATAACCGGGTACAGGTCAAAGGTGATCATTTAAATTTTTTTGTTCGTTAGAATCGATTTAACGGCTCGATCAACTTCTCTGACCTGTCCGAAAGTAATGAAAATTCCATTTTTCCGTGTGTTTCTGAATCTCTAATGTATATAAAACGTTTAAGGCATTTTTGAAAATATGTAGAATACACAAATTATTCGAATTTTCATCTTTCTGGTTTTGAAATTCCGTGGTTATATTTTGAATTTTTACAGGAGTATAATTGATGTCAGTATCTGATAAAAAGCAAATCCCGCCTTTTATGAACCTAATTCCTCTAAAAACGATACTTATTTCATTTCTATTGAATCACTTTTGATAATATGTTGACAATATGCAGGCTTTTTGTTTTAATGGATTCATGGAATTTGGTCGGATGGATTTTGCAGAAATAAGAATTCCGCTTACTTTTGTTTTGTCCCGCCCTGCTGAAACTGTATCCACAGAAACAAAAGATGCGGCTGAAAGAGCAGCTCTATTATACCCAAAGTATTTGTAATTTATAGGAGGTATGAAAATGGCAAAAGTAAAAGTTGGTGTTGCAGGTTACGGTACCATTGGACAGCGTCTTGCAGATGGAGTGGCATTGCAGGGAGATATGGAGCTCGTCGGTGTTGCCGATATTGCCCCTA
>Ga0209429_10002183_pt1 | contig 11690 bp, 10 predicted proteins | sample BarGraNGADG00212_3_FD_184493 | JGI IMG/M metagenome (GOLD analysis project Ga0209429, IMG submission 184493) | Arctic peat soil microbial communities from Barrow, Alaska - Barrow Graham LP Ref core NGADG0004-212 (SPAdes) (version 2) | ecosystem: Environmental > Terrestrial > Soil > Wetlands >... | reverse complement strand
AAGGATCTGGACGAACTTTCCGGGGCCTGTTTCCTGGTCCGACGCTGTGGCAGCGAAGACCGACTGACCCTGGAGCGGCAACAGCCTGAGCAGGTGGGGCCGGTCGGAGGGGTCGTTTAGCTCAAGGGGCCAAAAGAGACAGGGGTGCGAGAGCTCGCACCCCTGTCTCTTTTGGCCCCTCCCTCTCCATCACCGTATAGGTCAGCAACGGGCGGCTCAAGGAGTGGCGGGGGTTGAAATCGCCGGGGGCCAGCATCCTGAGCCCGCTGGCATCGAAGGCTAAGCTAAACGGAACGCACAGTTCCTACGGGTTTGCCCTGAACCGTCCGGGCAGCATGCTGCCGATCATCGCCCTCTCGGACTTGTCGAAGCTCCCCAGAAGCAGCAACCCCGCGCCGTAGACCGGCACCGCAAGAACTATCGCCAGGATTATGTTCCAGTCCCGCAGCATCCACACTTCTAACCCCATGGCCGCTGCCGCTAACACCGGCCTCCAGGCCAGCGAGAGCACGGGCACTGGAGGGATGTTTCGCCGCACACAGTACCAGAAGGGCACCATAAGCACCAACTCTGAGGCGACGGTGGAGATGGCCGCCCCCACGTATCCCAGGGTGGGGATCAACACCAGGTTCGCCCCCACATTGAAAACCGCCGCGACTACGAAGCTGAGGGTGATGAATCGCTGCTGGTTGATGGCGATCAGCAGGTACTGGGTGACCCCGTTGACGAAGCTAAAGGGCAGGAACCAGATCAGTATCTGCAGCGCCACGGCCGAGTGGGGCAGGTACTGCTCCCCCGCGAACAGCAGGATGATCTGAGGGGCGATCAGCGTGGTGCCCACGCTGATCGGCAAACTCGCCATCAGCAGCAGCTTGATCGCCAGACCGAACGCCTTGGCCAGCGACGCCCGCGCTCCGTGAGCGTACTGGGACAGCAGGGGAAAGAGGGCCAGGGTGAAGGTTGAGGAGATGATCCCCAGCCCGTCGATGAACTTGTAGGCGGTGCCGTAGAACCCCAGGGCGTTGTCCCCGGCCATGGGCTTCAGCATCAGGCTGTCCACCCGGTAGAACACCGAGTTGAGCAGGTTGTTCAGCATCAGCGGGTAGGAGACCCCAACCAGCTTCCAGGAGAAGCCGGCGTTGTACTCCCACCGGGGGCGAACAAGCAGCGCCAGCATCAGGGCGAACAGCATCCCCACCGTGATCAGGTTCACCACCACTGAGACCCCGGCCAGCCCTACGAAGCCCCACCCGGACGTCAGGGCCATTACACCCAGCACTATCTTGAGCAGGGTGGTGAGCACCGTGACGATGGCCGGGTACTCGAACCGCTCGTAGGCCTGGAAGAGGGAGGAGATGGTCCCCGCCAGCAGCGAGGGCGGTAGCCCCGCCACCAGAAGCACGATGGCCAAGGCGACGTCGGGCGTGATACCCATGGGGCCCGCGCCGGGTCCCAGCAGCAGCGCCAGAAACGGCAGGGAGAGCAGGAACAGCCCCAGCCGCACCGCCAGGGTGTTGCCCAGGAAGCGGTTGGCGCCGTGCCGGTCCTTCGCCACCTCGCGAGTCAGCAGGGTGCCCAGCCCGAAGTTGGTGACTATGTCCAGGTAGCCCAGGATTACCACGGCGAAGGTGTACTTGCCCACGCCCTCCGGGCCCAGGATAGGCAGCATATAGACGGCGAAGCCCAGGTCGAGGACCTTGTTCAGGAAGGAGGTGGCCATGGGGAACAGGGAATTCTTGGCCACCTTGTGGAATGCGGATCCCTCAACGTCGGGGCGAAATCGCAGCAGAGCGGCGGCAGCCAGCGCCATAATCAGGACGCTGGCCGCCACCAGAAAGGCAAATAGTTCCTGTCGAGACGAAAGCTGGATCTTACCCCTCCGCTCGGTTCTGAATGAACTCCAGCAGCAGCCTGGTGCCGAACCCGGATGGGCCCTTGGGAAGGTAGGACTTGGGCAGGGAGGGCTGGTCGCCGCCTATCCAGGCTGTGCCGGCTATGTCCAGGTGGGCCCACCTGGCCTTGTCCACGAACTGCTGGATAAACAGCGCGCCGATCGGGGCGGAGCCGTAGCGGCCGCCGGTGTTCTTCATGTCGGCGGACTCGCTGCGCATCTGCTCCCAAAGGTAATCATCCCAGATGGGGAGTTGCCACAGCCGCTCGCCGGACCTGTTGCCCGCTTCGATTAGCTGCTGGATCAGGGCGTCGTCGTTGCCCATCACGCCGGCACCACCAGTGCCCAGCGCCACCACCACGCCTCCGGTCAGGGTCGCCAGGTCCACCAGGGTGTCCGCGCCCTGTCTCTCCGCGTAGACCAGGGCATCCGCCAACACGAGCCGGCCCTCGGCGTCGGTGCTGATCACCTCGATGCTCTTGCCGTTGGCGGCGCGCACGATGTCGCCGGGGCGGTAGGCGTTCCCACTGGGCATGTTCTCCGCCGCGGCAATGACGGCCAGGACGTTGACCTTCAGCTTCAGCTCGGCCAGCCCTTGCATGGCCCCCAGCACCGCGGCGGCCCCGGACTTGTCGTACTTCATTCGATCCATGTTTTCCGCGGGCTTGATCGAGATCCCGCCGGTGTCGAAGGTGATCCCCTTCCCCACGATAGCCAGCAGTCGTTGGCTGCCGGGATCGCCGAGGTACTTCAGGGCTATCATCCGGGGAGGGTGCACGCTGCCCTGGCCCACGGCGAGGATCGCCCCCATCCCCAGCTTCTCCATCTCCTCGGGGCCCATCACCCGGCAGTCCAGCCCATACTGGGCCGCCAACTGCCGCGCTCGCTCCGCCAGAAACTCCGGTGGCGCGATGTTGGAAGGGGCCGCGGACAGGTCTCGGGCGGCTGTGGTCGCGAGGGTGAATGCCTTGCTCCGGGCGACGCCCCGCTCGATCTGGGCCACCTTGCCGGCGTCCATCTCCACGAAGGACATCCGCTCCACCGCGCCGTTCTCTTCGTCGCCCGACTTGAACTCCCGGTAGCCGTAGGATGCGAGGACGGCGCCCTCCACCACAGCCTGGGCGCAGCCGGCACTCTCCATGCCTCCTGACCCGGCCCCGTGGACCACGGTGTGGTAGCTCTTTATTTTGAGTTCGCGGGCTTTCTTCAGCACGGCGCCGGAGGCCCGCCGGATCGCCTCCAAACCGAACTTATCCTGGGACCCCAGCCCCACCACGGCCACCCGCTGGGCGGGAATCTTGCCCATGGTGTGGATCACCGCGACCTCTTCCAGCTTTCCCTTGAACTCCCCGTCGGCGATCATCTGGGAGATCAAGCCTCCCAGCGCCCTGTCCACCGCGCCGGTGGCGCCGCCCGGGATCGCGACCCCCTCGAACAGGTTCACTGCCAGGAGCGGGGTTGCGATATCGGTTACCGATCCCTGCTCAATCGAGATATCCATATTTGCTGCTCCCCATTAGCTGTCAGCTCTCAGCTTCCCTGTCTAGTAGGCGGGGTTGTCTCAACCCCGCCGGCTCGATCCCAATTTGGAGTGCGACGGCTTGACGCGGCGGGCGGGTCGCCCGCGCTCCCGGTCCTGTGCGCGGTTGATCATATCACGGTTTGAAGTAGGGGATCACGAAGCGGGTCAGGCAGACGAAATCCAGCAGGGCGAGGGAGATCACGGCGATCCCCAGCAGCAGTCGGGAGTGCACCGGCGCCAGCAGCTCTCGCAGCCCGAGAACGAAGAAGAGGGCTATTGGGAGCAGCGCCGGGTAGAGGTAGCGCCCCTGTGCCTGAATGAACGACAGGTTGTAGTAGGCCACCTCGGCGATCACCACCGCCATGGCGGCCCCCATGAGCGCCAGGCTCTGCCGCTGATAGCTGTTCAACGTCCCTTTATCGAAGACCACCCTGCTCAGGAAGAGCAGGAGGCCGAAGACTGCCATGGCGGTCACCACCCCCAGTGCCTGGTAGAGCCGCTCGTCGATCAGTATCCCCATCCAGCCGAACTGGCCCCAGAAACTCTTGAATAGCGTGGAGCCGAGGTAGGAGAGGCCGGCCAGGTCCAGATGCTCCATGCGCGGCTGCCCCACCACCACCTGGTCGTGCCGCAGCATGCCAAATATGTCGGTGGGACCGTAAATCAGACCGTTGCGGACGAACCACCAGCCGCTGACGACCGCCGTGACCAGCAGTGACAGCGCCGGCAGACGCCAGCGTGATCCAGAGCGACCACTCGGGTACAGTAGCGCCACACCCAGCGCCAGTGGAAGGTAGCCGTACACAGTCATCTTGGTCAGCACCGCCACCCCCATCAGCACCCCCAGCAGCAGCGCCTGCCTTATCCGGAGGCCGGTGCGGATGATCCACAACATCATCAGCAGCATCAGGGCGGCCACCGTCTCGGCCAGGGCGTCGTTGCTGATGCTGCCCGATACCGCGCTGCGCATAGGGAGGAAGGCTACGAAGCCGGCCACCGTCAGTTGGAGGGGCAGATCCTCGGGGAAGATGGCCCGCACGGCCAGGAAGCCCAGCACCACCGTTGCCGCCGCCAGCGCCACGGAGAGCATCCTGAGCGCATCGACCCGTTCAATCAACGGTGAGAGGGCGGTGGCGCTGTAGATAGGCGTGGCGATAAGGTAGAAGAGGGGCGGCTGGTGGCTTTCGTAGGCGATGGAGTCCACCGATTCCGATCGGGGGAACTTGTTGCTCTTGAGCCGCTCCAGGAGCGGCGCGTCCCAATCGCCCAGCTTCAGCTCGGGCAACTGCCCGGTGGTGGCGATGTGGCGGATGTAGTTGTAGTGGGCCGGCTCGTCCGGCGCGTTCCAGGGGGGAACCCCCCAGGCGTAGCCTGAGGAGAACGCCACACCGGCGGCCACGATGATGGCCAGGATCGCCATGGCGGCGATGACTTCACGGGGATTCTCGGTGGTAGCTCGTGACTTTTTCAAGCAGCCTCGTAGCGAATCATCGGGGAATGGTGCTCTCAACGCCCTGCGGCTACTCTACCCCTCGGGCAGCTCGAGCTTGGTGAAGAGCGGGGCCGGTTCGGGCAGCTTCGTGCCCGGGGCCGGCACCGTCGGCTTCCAGCCGCGCGCCACCAGGTTGTCCGTGTAGCCCAGCATCCCGTGCAGCTTTTCGGCGGAGAAGGGCAGGTATGGGTAGGTGAGCATCTTGAGCGAGTCGATCATCCGCAGGCACTCGTACAGGTTCCTGCCGGCCGCCTCCGGGTCAGTCTTGCGCTGCTTCCAGGGCGCCGTCTCCTCCAGGAAGCGGTTGCCGAACTGGGCGAGGGCCATCACCTCTCTCAGGGAGTCCTTGAAGTGGCAGGTCGCCAGCAGGTCGCCCACGGTGTTGAAGGTCTCCTGGATGCGGTCGATCACCCGCTCGTTACCCTGGTAATCCGGCCCCACGTCGGGCACCCTCCCCTCGTAGTAGCGCTGGAGGAAGGTGAGGGTCCGGTGGACCAGGTTGCCGTAGGTGGCCACCAGCTCGTCGTTGTTCCGGCGTACGAACTCCGCTATGGAGAAGTCGGTGTCCCGGGACTCAGGCATGTTGATGGTCAGAGCGTAGCGGATCGGGTCCGGGTCGTACTGCTCCAACATGTCGGGCAGCCAGGCCGCCCAGTTTCGGCTGGTGGAGAACTGCCGCCCCTCCAGGTTCAGGTACTCGTTGGCCGGGACGTCGTAGGGCAGGTTGAGGCCGCCTCGACCCATCAACATCGCGGGCCAGATGATGGCGTGGAAGGGGATGTTGTCCTTTCCCACGAAGTAGTAGGAACGGCAGGGCTCCTCCCACCATTCCTTCCACCTATCCGGCTCGCCCCGCAGTTTCGCCCACTCGATGCTGGCGGAAAGGTAGCCGGTGACGGCGTCGAACCAGACGTAGATCCTCTTGCTGTCGTAGCCGGGCAGCGGGATCGGCACCCCCCACTCGATGTCGCGGGTGATGGCCCGATCCTTCAGCCCCTCCTGCAGCAGGTTCATGGTGAAGTTGTAGACGTTGGGTCGCCAGTAGCTCTTCGGCTCCACCCACTCCAGCAGCTCCTTGTTCAGCTTGGACAGCTTCAGGAAGAAGTGCTCCGTGGGCCTGATCTCCGGCGTCGTCCCATCGAACTTGCAGCGGGGGGTGATCAGGTCGGTGGGGTCCAGCGGCTTGCCGCAGTTGTCGCACTGGTCCCCCCGGGCCTCGGTGAAGCCACAGAAGGGGCAGGTTCCCTCCACGTAGCGATCCGGGAGGAAACGCTGCTCCGTGGGGCAGTAGGGCGAGAACATCTCCTTCTTCTCGATATAGCCGTTCTCCAGCAGCCGCAGGAAGAGGTCCTGGACCACCTGGTAGTGGTTCTCGGTGGTAGTCCTGGTGAACAGGTCGTAGTGGACCCCCACCCTCTTCAGATTGTCCGAGAACTGCTTGTGGTAGAAGTCCACGATCTCCCAGGGCGACTTGCCCTCCCGCTCCGCGCGCACCGTTATGGGGGTGCCGTGCTCGTCGGAGCCGGAGACCATCAGCACCTGGTTTCCCTTGAGGTGGTGGAATCTGGAGAAGATGTCGGGGGGCAGCAGCGCGCCGGCCAGGTGTCCCAGGTGTAGAGGACCGTTGGCATAGGGCCAGGCAACCCCGATAAAGATGTGCTCGCTCATTCAGTCCACGTCCTGTTTGCTACTCGCAGCCGAACCGGCATGATAGTCTTACTCTAGTCTGTCACGGTCCCCGGCTTCTTATCGGGCTTGGGTTGGGCATCGTACAACCCCTTCCGATCGTTGGCCCGCACCTGGAACACGTCGCCGATCATCCGCAAGGTGTCCCGCACAGGATCCACCCTGCTGCTGGGGGAATAATACCAGCTTACCGGCACCTCCGTGATGCCGTAACCCAGCTTGCGGGCCAGATACAGCACCTCCACGTCGAAGCCGAATCCGTCGATCACCTGCCGCCCGAATATGTCCCGCGCCGACTGCCGGCTGAAGCACTTGAAGCCGCACTGGGTGTCCTGAAGGCCGGGAATGGTCAGCACACGCACGATCAGGTTGAACACCCGGCCCATCAGGTGCCTGTAGCGTGGCTCGCCGATCCGGCGGGCGCCCTTCACCTCCCTGGAGCCGATGGCGACCTGGTGGGAGGCGTCGATGGCCGCTGGGAACTGGGGTGTCTCTTCCACCGGCATCGAGAAGTCGGCGTCGCAGAACATCACGTACTGCCCCTCGGCAGCCAGCATCCCGCGTCGCACGGCGTGACCCTTGCCCCTGTGGGGCTCCCGCAGCAGTCTCAACTCCGGGAAGCCGGCCATCGCTTCCTCTACCACCGCAGCCGTGCCATCGGCGCTGCCGTCGTCCACCATCAGCACCTCGCAGCGGAAGGGCGCCTTCGCTAGGAACGATTGCAGCTTTTCGATAGTGGAGGGGAGTCTCCCCTGCTCGTTGTACGCGGGCACGACCAGCGACAGGAAGGGACGATCCATCAAGACCTCTCGGTGCTGGACTCCGGCTCCCGGAGCATCGCCAGCAGATAGCTATCGGGCACCCGTCGAGCCCCCTGGATAACACGCCGCTGGCCGAGCCTGCCGAAGATACCCAGCAGACCGGCCAGTTGGCCCATCAGGCGAGCCCTGGCGGCCTTTTCCCGCCAATGACATATGGAGTTTACCGCAAAAGCCGCCTGGCTCCTACCGATTGCCGGCCAGCTGCGCCGAAGTATGGCCGATGGCAGGTTTTTGACCGCCACGGTTATCAAGTTACGCCCGCAGTAGTAGCTGGCCAGCGGACCTCCACCGGTAGCGCTCAGCCGGTGGTAGACTACCGATTGCGGCAGGTAGAGGCAGCGATGCCCCAGCAGCTGGGCCCGCAGGCCGAGGTCCACGTCCTCGCAGTACATGAAGAGCGACTCGTCCAGCAGCCCCACGTCCTCGAAGAGGCTCTTCCGCCAGCCCGAGGCGGCCCCGCAGGCCAGCAGGACGAACTCTTCACGGTCGTACTGGCCGGTGTCCCTCTGCCAAACCCCCCGGTTGCCCGGCAGCCCGTCGGCGCTGTAGAAATCCGCCGCGGAGTGGATGGTGTCGCGCCGGTCGAACAGCAGGATCTTGCAGGCGAAGAAGTCCGCCTCCGGGTGGGAGCGCCCTGCCCCGGCCATCTTGTCCAGCCAGTCCTCCCGGGCCTCGGCGTCGTTGTTCAGCAGCGCCACGATCTCGCCCCTGGACTCCCGGATCCCCACGTTGACCGCCACGGTGAAGCCCCGGTTGACCGGCAGAGGGACGAGGCGGAACTCCGGGTAGCGCTCGGCGACCAACCTGTCGGAGCCGTCGGTGGAGCCGTTGTCCACCACCAGCACCTCGAAGTCGCGGAAGGACTGGGCGCGCAGGGAGTCCAGGCAGCCTGCCAGAAAGCGGGCACCGTTCCAGTTGGGGATCACGACGGATATGTAAGGCGCCTGATCGGGCAAGTGATACTACCCCTGGATTAGAGGGAGGAGCAACTATATGTAGCGTCGGGGCTTGTGCCCAACGTTGAGTTCTTGACCGGGCCGCCGGAGGCTACGGGAAGCGCTGCCGGAAGCGGTTGTCTGAACCGCAGAGTCCGCGAGCGCGCGGAGGGAGAAACGAGGATCTCGGCGATCTCTACGTCATCTGCAGTAAAAAGCGCTTGTCGCACCCGGAAAAGGGGCTAGGGACCCGGCGTGCCCCCGTCCCGCCGAAGCGGCCCAAGTATAGGGGCAGGGCGGAAAGGTGGTCAAGGAAGGTGGGTATCTCTGGCGGTGGAGGGGCGACTTGAGTGGGAAGTGGAGATCCATGAGACTCATGGATCTCGTATCTGACTCACAGGACCGGACCGGAACGACTGGCGGAAGCGCGGTTCGGTCCGCCCTGCCGTTTGGCAGATGGACTTAAGCATCGTCAAATGATGATGTGCGTAAAGGCCAGGGTTTCTAGACCCAACGATTGGAGGTCGATCTGGCCGCAAGGGCGGGCAACCCTTAAAGCTTCTCTAGCCTCACTGCCAGAGTTCGCATCGAGTCTCGATCTCTCACGGTGATTGCCTGATCGATCGCGGGAAGCAGCTCTCTAACCTGGGCAGCCAGGTCAGTAGTCCCAAGCTGGGCCCTCGCCTTCAGGCGACCACAGGAGTTGACAGCCTTAGTGCGATAGAATTCTGCATCAGCAGTGCGATAGAATTCTGCATCAGCAAAACCGTTAAGGGTTTGGATCATCTCCCGGATATCGGTGCGGAGCCCTGCATCATCCGGATCAGGTGTGGCGGTTGGAGGGATCGGGGTCGGGGTTGCTGTCGGTGCGGGCGGAAGGGGGGGAGTTGGAGAGGGTTTTGGGTCTGTTCCCAGTTCCGCGCGCCAACCCGAGGCTCTTGCCTTCTCAATGTTGAGAGTGTCTCCCCACAATGTGTCGACGTAGATATCCAGATTGTGTGGATCGACAGAAAAGGTGTCGACCCGCGTGATCGTGTCCTGTGTGATGCCGCGCAAAATGAGCGTATACCTGGATTCCGAATCACCCAGCCGAGCCAACGGAGCAGGATCGGAACCCAGGTAGACTGCGAGCCGATAACCTTGTGCTCGTGCACTGTCGGACATCGATTTGACTTCGGGCAGGGCAAGTATCAGCTCTGCCGCCTGTTCTCTGGAAATGCCTTCCCACGAGAACCGTTCGTCATTCGCACGGCCCTGGTTCCCTGAAGGCCCATTGATCCAAGTCCGGCTTCCATTGGTGAATGCTGTCCAGTTGTCGGCCTTCCTCCACACCATCAGCCCAGTAGTGGTCTGCTGGAGGGAATCGCCGTTGGCTCCCCAGTGCTCATCTTCTTGAGACTCCCCTATGACGTCCGGTATCTGATCGGCCAAGGCCCTAAAGCCTAGTCTGAACTCTGGCTTGGACTGGGCGCTAGCAACCCCAAGTGCCAGCAATGACACAAACAGGGATAGGAGAAGAACGAAGGGAAGTCGATTCATCACGGTCATCCTCTCAAACACAGTAGTGGGACTTCCTCGACTCAGAGTGGCTCCTCCTGTTGTGCGCAGAATCGGCTGGCTACTGGTTAAGCAGTCTGAGTTCGTAGAGACGCATTGGTTCGAGGACTTCAATGGTGATTGTGTCGCCAGCAGCGAGGTTTGGATGGCGGTTGAACCACCTAGCCAGTTCGTTGGGGTGAACACTCCTGAGTTGCTGGCCGGCTCTCGGATCGCCGATTGGAGTACCTCTACTGGCTGACGTGATCCTAACATCAAAGATATCGACGTCTGTAACTAGCTTGAACTCCTCGTCGTATCCAGGAAATAGGTGTCGGTATCTACTGGCGATGGAGATTAGATTGTAGTTCCAGAAGGACGGAGTAACGTGGATGGTGACCAAGTCGAGTGGTCTGGCGTGGTAGTCAGAGGCTTCCGCAGCCGGTGGATGATCGGTCGGTACGTCAGCGGCGACATGACCGTTCCGCCTAACGATCTGCGTCCAGACAATGCCGGCTATTCGAGTTCGCAGTTCAGGGTCGGAGAGAGTCGCAGCAAGCGCGGACCGAATTTCGGCTCTGGACGCTGGATGCGGAGGTGGCCGGTGCTTGATTTCGCTAGCCACGGAGCTCAACTCAGTGTCTGAGAGAGTTTTCAGGATCTCGGTGGCGATGGCTCGGCGAGTCGGGCCGTCTAGGTCTAGGTAGTCGGTCAGTTTCTCTACGGACTCATTGAGGAGCCTTACACCGTCATCCATCGGGGCCTCCTTTCTCAGGATAGTGTCAGAGCAGTCCTCCGGTGCCAGGTGAGAGAGATCTCGTGACGACCTGATCTACAAACCTGCTTGAGGATAGGCCATTTGGTGCGACCCCGCAAGAGGCGAATGGTCCAGTTCAACCTGAGGCGGATGGCCTCTGCAACTGCAGATTGCGCGAACCGAAATCAATGCGGTAGATGGTGTGTTCGTCAACTGAAAACTTGACCAGGGCGCTAACCGAAACGTTGACCACCCCGGCATAGCGGTTCAGGCTCCGTCCCCCTGGCGGAGTGGCACCTCCTGGAGTCGCTGTCGGCTCTCTCGAAATCTATGGGACTCGCCCTGGAACAGCAGGATGTGGGAGTGGTGGGTCAGACGGTCCAGCAGGGCGGCAGTGAGAGTGGCATCGCCAAAGACCTCGACCCAGCGGGAAAAGTCCAGGTTCGAGGTAATCAGGACACTGCCCCGCTCGTATCGTTCGGCGCAGAACTGGAACAGGAGGGCGCCGCCCGGACCGAGGCCGAGATAGCCGAACTTGCGGCTGATCTTCCGGATGGGCCAGCCCACCACGAAATGCTTTTTACGAATGAACTCGATGTCGAACATCTTGAGCACGATCCCTTCCCCCTGTCGCCGAAGTCCTGCCCGACGTACAGGGAATGTCGTTCCAAGATGGTCAACCTTTCGATTGGCGCGAGACCCCAAACTGGTCAAGAATTATGTTAGCGAATACAGAACGCTTATCATCTGTGGTAAAATCCCTGTATTGGAGCAGCGGAGAGGTGATCCCATGGCACGCAAAGAGACTCGGAACAGAGACTGCGCTCAGTATGTTACTAGGAGCAGCGCCACTATTAGCAGTAGTAGCGGTCGAGTTGTCTCCGACCCTACGGATAAGGTTGTCAAAGCCGTGTGCTCCGCTGTCAGTTTCTACCGTGAAACCGTTAAGAGCCCAGATATCCGCAGCATCATGGAAGATCTGAGCAAACTCTAGAGTATGGCAGGTGAAGACTATGAGGCGGTTTCTATTGAAGAGGTATTGGGAGAAAT
>Ga0209429_10002182_pt1 | contig 11695 bp, 13 predicted proteins | sample BarGraNGADG00212_3_FD_184493 | JGI IMG/M metagenome (GOLD analysis project Ga0209429, IMG submission 184493) | Arctic peat soil microbial communities from Barrow, Alaska - Barrow Graham LP Ref core NGADG0004-212 (SPAdes) (version 2) | ecosystem: Environmental > Terrestrial > Soil > Wetlands >... | reverse complement strand
CTCGTCCACCTTGCCCTTGGTCAGCAACCCGTCAAAAATATCCCAGCTCAATTGGCCGCCGGCGAACCAGCCCGAAATGTCCATGGACATATCCCGGCTATAACTGGAATTGCGGGAACCGTAGCCGGTAAACACCTGGATGCTGGGCTTGGCGCCGCCGCGCGCGGCGGCGATGGCTTCCTGGCGCAGGCTCTCGGCTTTGCGCAGCGCGCCCAATTCGGGCCGCCGCTCCAAAGCCTGGGCCAGCGCCACCGGCAATGCCACATCGTATGGCACCGCTTCGAGTTTGCCCGACAGTTGCATCGGGAGATCCTCCCAGGTTTCTTTGGGCAGACGATAGCCCAGGAGATGGGCCAGGTTATTTTTGGCGATGCGACCGGCGTTCTTAGCCTTGATCAGTCGCGGGCGCGCATTGGCCCGCTCGACTTCGGCGCGCAAGACGTTGAAGCGAGGCACGGTGCCGGCCTCATAACGCCGGCTCGTGTCCTCCAGTTCCTGAGTGAGCAGTTTCACCGAGGCCTCCTGAACCAGAATCTGCTGTTCCGCCAAAAGCACCTGGTCATACGCCACTCGGACCTCCAGCAAGGTGTCGGCCACCACCGCCTGGTGGTTGAACAACGCTTGATCTTTCATCAGCCGGGCTGACCGCAAGGCCGATCGCATCCGCCCCCCCTCAAAAATGGATTGCACAATTTGAACGTTGGCCGACCAATTCTGATCGGGGATGGTTATGGGAAAGGGCACGGGGATTCTCTCGATGGCCTGCTCGTCCATTTTCTGATAGCTGCTTCGGGCCCGCACCTTGGGGATGACGATGGCGCGTGTCTGCACCACCACGCCATACACCGCTTCCAGCTCTTGTTGGGATATCTGAATGGTGCTGTTCTGAACGAGCGACAGATTCAGACAGTCTTCCAGGGACAGCGGCTTATCGAGCCAGGCCAAAGTATTCGTAGGCGCCACCTGGTCGGCCGGCGAAGGGATGCAGGCCAGGAGCAGCCAACCGGCGGCCAACCAACCGGCGCTGACCAATCGTCGAGTCGAAAACATGCGAGCAGTTTAGTCCGGAACCCACCTTCGTCAAGCCGGGCCGACAGCGCTGTTCATGGGGCGCGGATGCCCTCAGCCGCGCGAAGTTAAACGATGCGAACTCGCGGACGAGGGCGTTCCTTTTGCCTCGTCCTCGTCGGGACTTGGCGGTTTTGGAACTGTTGGAAAAAACCTGGCATGAAAAAACGAGGCTCCAGAGATAAGCGGCTATTGGCGTTGAAGAAGGAAAGCGACCGGGCCGTGCGCGACCAAATTCGACGGCTGTTAGTCCTGCCCATGAATCAGCGCACCCATTTCCCCCGGGTACGCCGTCCGGGTGGCGGCTCGCACCTGTAGTTTGCCTTCCAGCATAATCCGGTCGATGGCGGGCAGGTTGCGACGGCCAAGCTGGTAGGCGGTGGTCCATAGCATTGCGACCGCCCATCCCGCGCCATTAGCTTGACGTTCAGCAATTCGTCACCGATAGTCGCAAAAGCATTTATACCTGTAGGCGGCATCACGCCTCCTATTATATCAGGATGTTTAATAAGGATCACCAGCAGTTAAAATTATGAAAATGAATAATCTGTTGCGTTCTAATCTTCGCGTCTCCACCCTTTTTCTGTCGCTGGTCATTGGCGCTGTGAGGCTATACGCGGATGCTTTTCAGAACCTTGACTTCGAGATGGCAACCGTTAAATCCGCGCCAGCCGGCTATACGCCGTGGGATGCCCTTCAACCGATTTACGCCGCAGACGCACTGCCTTTCTGGACCGTGCGCCAGGACGCCACGATATGCACGGCGATCTGGGGGGCACCAAACGCGCTTGATGAAACGTCCGTCTCCCTGGTCTATGGGAACTCCTACCATTCCCTCCAGGGCACTTACAGCGTGCAGCTCTACGCATGGGCCGACGCGCCTTCCGGTTATTTCCACACGGCATCAATCTCCCAGGCAGGACTGGTTCCAACCGGAACGCATTCGATCCAGTTCCTGATGCAGAGTCCTCCCGTTGCAGGAGGGTTTATTCAAGCAAACCCAACCGTTACGCTCAACGGGACGCCCATCAGCATCTTCCCCATATCAACATCCGGTGGTGTGGTAACGATGGCCGGCGATATCAGTGCCTTCGCAGGAACGACGGCAGATCTGAGCATTCGAAGCGCCGGCACCAGTGGAGCACCCTTTAACCTAAGCGAGAATATCTTTGTATTGGATGCCATCAGCTTCTCGCCAACTGTTGTGCCCGAACCCAATACGGCGAGCTTTATGTTTCTCGCGGGGCTACTTGCTTTACTAACGCGTGTGAGAAAAGGTTGAAAGCGGTTCCATATGAATGCCGACAACCTATTCCAGCGAAGGAATCATCATGCGTAAATTTTGCGTCGTTTTATTGGCGGCATCCGGCTTTTGCGCCGGCACCGCGCCAGCGCAGGTCACCAACGTGCCGCTGACCAAACTGGAGGCTTTCGAGGCGCAGACCGGCATGGTCATGGTCAAAGGCTCCGGCCAGATCGGCTCGCTGACCGTTGGCGCGCTGAACCTAACGATCATCAGCAAGGAGTCCATGAATGTCGGCACCGGTCGCAAGCAATACGGCCTGGCGATCGAGGTTGGCGAGAACAACCTGCTGGTGTGGAAAAAGGTGGTTGACTACGATGAAATTGATTCGCTGGTCAACGGCCTGAACTACCTCTCCATAATAGATGACAAGGTGACCGCCCTGCCCGCGTTTGTGGCGGGCTACGTTACGAAGTCCGGATTTCGGGTCGGCGCTTTCACCAGTCAGCGGCGCGGCGCGATCCAGCTCTTTCTGCAGGATTACAGCGCCAACAGCGCGAGAATTTTAGTCACGCCGACCCAGCTTGCCCAGTTTGTGAGTTTGGTGGAAGAGGCCAGAAAGAATCTGGATTCGCTGCGTGCCCCTCGATGATTGCGCGCCGGCGCAATTCGATCCGCTCGGGCGCATACCGCCTTTATCGGAGCGCGGACATTCCTGTCCGCTTCGGCGCTTCGGTGTGACCAGAACGAAGAAGCGGACAAGAATGTCCGCGCTCCAAAATGGCGCAGGTCACAGGTGTTCGACAAAGGTGAGAAGCGCCCGATCCGCTCCTCGCTCCCGGAATATCATTGCGGGTTTCTCGCCGTTTTGACAGCGTTGGACGGCCTTGGTTTTTCATGGAAACGTTAGCAATAGGCATTGTTCTGGAATTTATTAAAGTCGCAAGTATCTTATCTGGTGATACTTGCGTATTATGACACAGGCGAATCGAACGGAACTTACGTATCGGTATGAGCGTCGGCGCGCCGTCACCACCGGGATTCTGGAGACGGCGGGATCGACGTTCATGCTGCTGGTTGCCGTCCGTTGGTTCCATGCCGGGGCGATGCCCAAAGCACTGCTGGCCGCCGGCGGCAGCCTGGGCTTGCTCGCCACGCCCCTGGTCGTTAAGGCCGTCGAAGCTTCCCGGATCGCCCCGGCGCTGGCGGCCTCGCGCTTGTTTCTGCTGGGCGCCCTTTGCTGCGCCGCCGTGGCAGCGGCGCCGGTGCTGCCGGTGTTCGTGCTGGGCGGCATGTTGGCCATGGCCACCACCGCGGCCACCATCCCGCTGATGACCCAGATCTACCAGGAAAATTACCCCGACGCGCGGCGCGGCCAGCTTTTTTCCCGCACCGTGATGATCCGTATCGCCGCCGCGGCCATTTTCAGCGACCTGGCCGGACGCGTGCTGTCGGGAAACCTGGAGCGATTCCGCTGGCTGCTGGTGGTCTTCGCCTTCGGTTTCGTGCTCTCCGCCTGGTGGGTCTCGCATTGCCCTTCGCAGCCGCTCCCGCTGTCGGATGGTTCCAATCCCTTCCGCGCCCTACGGTTCGTCCGCGAAGACGCCCTGTTCCGCCGCACCTTGATTTGCTGGATGTTCATGGGCTTTGCCAACCTCATGATGTTCCCGATGAGGGTGGAATACCTGGCTAATCCGCGTTACGGGCTGGCCCTCTCCGTCACCATGATTGCCCTGCTGACCGGGGTGATTCCCAATTGCGCCCGCCTGGTCCTAAGCCCAATCTGGGGCTGGCTCTTCGACCGAATGAACTTCTTCATTCTCCGCGTGATCCTCAATGCCGGGTTCGCCCTCGGCATTTTGACTTTCTTTCTCAGCCAGGACACCTTCGGACTGGTGCTGGGCGGCCTCGTTTTCGGGGTGTCGCTCGCCGGCGGCGACGTTGCCTGGAGCCTGTGGGTGACTAAATTCGCCCCGCCGGAACGCGTCGCCGATTACATGTCCGTCCACACGTTTTTCACGGGTGTACGGGGGGTGTTGGCGCCGCTGCTTGCCTTCCACCTCCTGGGCCATATCTCGATCAGCACCCTGGGTTGGATCAGCACCGGCCTGATTGTCGCCGCCTCGCTCCTGCTCCTGCCCGAAATCAAGTTCGGCCGGACGGCGCGCCGGGGAACCGCCCTGGTCGAGGATGTCTCCGAATAAAGCCGCGATTAAATTCCAGATCTGGCCTTAAAGGCGGATTCGCCTGCCAACTGTTTCCACAAACGTTTTTCCTCTTCGCCGATCTGGGATGGGACCTGGATTGAAACGACAACGTAGAGATCGCCGCGTTTGGCATCACCGGTGGGCAATCCTTTGCCACGCACACGAAGCTGATGTCCCTGCTGGGTGCCCGCGGGGACTTTCAACGAAACCGTCCCATCCAGGGTTCGCATCGGGACGGTCGCTCCCAGCACCGCCTCCCACGGAGCTAATTCCAAGTGGCCCACCAGATCGGCGCCGCGCGCCCGCAGATCGGGGTGCTGGGCATAGCGGACCCTCAAAAAGATATCTCCCGCACGGCCGCCTCCAACCCCTTCGCCGCCTTTGCCAGGCACCCGCACCGCGTGGCCCTCCGGAACTCCGGCCGGAATCCGCACTTGGTAGGTATGCGTCTCCTCCTGCCCGGTGCGGGCATTGGTTCGCCGCACGGAAATCGCGCGCACGGCGCCTCGAAGCGCTTCATCGAGCGTGATGAGAATGTCGCCTTCAATATCGTGACCCCGAAGGATGGCGGCGCTGGGCGCCGCCGATGCATCGTCGCCGTCCGCCGATCCCTGAGGGTCGAACGATGAAAAACCACGCGACCGGCGGGCGCGGCCGCCAAAGAACTGTTCGAAAAAATCGCTGAAACCCGTGCCTCCGAATTGGAACTCGTATTCTTCGCCACTCGGGCCGCGTCCAGCGGACCGGCCCCCGGCCCGGCCCGGCGGTTGACGCGATTGCGCGCCCGTCTTCCAATGGGCGCCCAACTGGTCGTACTTCCGGCGACTCTCCGTATCGCTCAAGACCTCGTGGGCCTCGTTGAGTTCCTTGAACTTTTCCTCGGCGGTCTTTTTGTCCTTCGCAACATCGGGATGATACTTCCGCGCCAGCGTGCGAAAGGCCTTTTTGATTTCCTCGTCCGTGGCCTTGGGCGACACGCCGAGAACCTGATAATAATCTTTAAATTCAACCGGCATGTTTGGAGCCTAGCAAATGAGCCAGGTCATTGGCCACTACTTTGACCAACGGCTGAGTCGCACGGCGACGTAGCGGGTTTCCGGCAAAATGAATTTTCTGACTTCGACGGTCACCGACACCGCCTTAAACTCGGCGAGGACCCATTCAGCCGCTTCGCTGGCCAGGGTTTCGATCAATCGCCAGCTTTTCCCCTCGCCCCATTGTTTCAATCGCTGAACCACGGCCTGGTAATCGATCGTGTGCGCCAAGTCGTCGGCCGCGGCAGCCCGGGATAAATCGGCGCCGATCTCCAGCGTGAGCTGCAAACGCTGCGGCCGCGACCGTTCCTGATCGGTCACCCCCACGCGATAATGCACTTCAAGTTCCTTAATGATGATGGTGTCCATGTTGCACTTCGCGAATCAGGATTTGAGTGGGCTGGTTCAAAGGCAGATCCCACGTTTTCTCGAGGTCAAGCCACCGATAGGCCTGGGCTTCGACGTTCAGCTTAACCGGAGGTGTTCCGGCGCAGCGAGCGGTGTAGTTGAGCAAAACAAAATGTTCTTCCCGGTAAAACTCCGGCGAACGCACGCAGTCCTGCGCCAATACGAATCGAAGGTCGTCGATCTCCAGGCCGGTTTCCTCGCGCACCTCGCGCCGCAAGGCTTCCGGAGAAGTTTCGCCATATTTGATTTTCCCTCCCGGAATACCCCAAAGGTTGGACCACTTTTGCGTCTGAACCAGGAGAACCTGCCCGGCGGCATTAAAAACCAACGCGCCTACCGTGACGATGGGAAAACGCGGAGGAGCAACCCCGTCCGCGGTCGCCGCCACGATCCCGGTTGCGGGCGGTTTCGCGGCGAGTTCCAGGCCGTGCTTTTGCATGAGGTGCTGCAACTCGCCCAGGTGCTCGACGATCAGGTCGGGCCCCGATTCGCGCAGGCGGGCCAGTGGGGTGAATCCGGTGAGAACGGCGCAGGAGCGCACACCTCCCCATTGGGCCGTTTCCACATCGTGCTGCATATCCCCGATAAACAGGGTTTCGCGCGGGTCCAGGCCATGTTCGGCCACAATTTCCCTGATGCGCGTGCGCTTGTCCCAAACCCCGACGTAGGGATGATCCAGGTATTCACCAAACCCCGTTTTTGCCGACTGAACGGCAAAGTGATCGGGATGCACGCTGCTCAACAGAAACGTTCGCAGCTTGTGTTGCCGGCAAAATTGCAGGAACAACCGGGCATGCGGAATTTCAATCACCCAATCCTGCAACTGTCGGAAACGCTCGTGAAACCAGATCTCCAGTTGTTCCAAGGGCACCTGGGGCACGTACCGGTCATAAAATGGCTTAAACGGCAGGCTGAACTCCGCCCGGAACTCCGCCAGACTCAAAGGCGCCACCCCGGCGCGCTGAAAAACCGAATTAGAGGCCTCCCACACCGCCGGCAGGTCGTCCACCAGCGTCCCCGACCAGTCGAAGATGCAATTGCGAATCACCCCGCCAGTGTATCCCAGTTCGCGCCCCGCACAATGTCCAAAATTGCCGCTTGATTCCCGCGCGGGCGGCCCCTATATTAACCGCTCTTTTGAAAGAAATTGAATTATGCGACGCCCGAAACCAATTAAAACACGCAAGGCTGTAGCCAAGCGCTTCAAGATCACGGCGACCGGCAAGGTGCTGCGCCCGCGAGCCGGCAAACGGCATTTGCAGGCTGGCAAATCACCCAAGCGCCGCCGCTCACTCAGCACGGGCAAAGAAGTGGATTCCACGGACACCTACCGGATCACCCAGAATCTGCCGACTAGCCACTAACCCTTTCTCATTTCAACCTCGTTACTTTTGCCATAGTTTATGCGTGCAACCAATGCTCCAGCTTCCCGCGCCCGCCGCACCCGCATGATCAAAGCCGCCAAAGGCTTTCGAATGCGCCGCTCCAAATTGTACCGCTACGCCTCCGATGCGGTCGATCACGGGCTGCAATATGCTTTCCGTGACCGTAAGACCAAAAAGCGCAATTATCGCGCCCTCTGGCAGGTGCGCATTAACGCCGCCGCCCGCGCCGCCGGCATCACCTATAGCCGCTTCATGGAGGGACTCAAAGCCGCCCAAGTCGCCCTGGACCGCAAGATCCTGGCCGATCTGGCGGCAACGGACACCGCCGCCTTCGGCGAGCTCGTCAACATTGCCCAAGGCGCGCTGAAAACCAAGGCGGTTAAGGCCTGACTTCGGCGTCCAGCACGACTGGATTCGGATCGGTCAAAAAATATTTTGGCACCGGCAGCGGGCGACCTTTTCAGGTTGCCCGTTTTTTTTGTTGGCCGGACCGGCAACCACCGCCTATCCTGTGAGCGAATTGTATGTCTGAATTCATCGCCCAAATCGAGCCGCTCAAGCAGGCTGCGCTGAACGAACTGCGCGCCGCCCACGACCTGGCCGCCTGGGACCAGGTGCGCGTCAGCTACCTGGGATCCAACGGCCAATTCACGGCCCTGCTCAAACGACTGGGCTCCCTGGCCCGGGAGGAAAAGCCCGCCGCCGGCAAATCCCTCAATCAGGCCAAGACCGAATTGGAAACGGTGCTGGCCCAACGCCGCGGCGAACTCGAACTCAAGGCGGCTCTGCCCCAGGAACCCACCGACTTCACCCTGCCCGGCCGCCGGCGCGCCTTGGGCAAACTGCATCCGCTGACCCAGGTCACCGACGACATCGTTCGCATTTTTCGGAAACTCGGATTCGCTGTGGCCGATGGCCCGGAGATCGAGGATGAATACCATTGTTTCGACGCCTTGAACACGCCGGCGGATCACCCGGCGCGCGATTCCCAGGACACCTTCTACCTGGCGCCCGCCAACGACGACGCCCCCCAGCGCCGGTTGCTGCGCACCCATACGTCATCGGTGCAAATCCGGGTGATGAAACAACAGCCGCCCCCCATTCGCATCGTCGTCCCCGGCCGCGTTTATCGCCGCGATAACGCCGATGCCACGCACAATCCCACCTTCCAACAAATCGAGGGTCTGTACGTCGATCGCAACGTAACCGTGGGCGATCTCAAGGGCACGGTGGAATTCGTTTTTCGCGAATTGCTGGGCGATGGGGTGAAAGTGCGCTTCCGCCCGCATTATTTCTCCTATACGGAACCGAGCTACGAAATCGATTTCTCCAACCCGCTCGTTCGCAAGCTGGGCAAGGACTGGCTGGAAATCGCCGGGTGCGGCATGGTCCACCCGCAGGTGTTCGAAAACGTCGGCTACAATCCGGAAATCTGGACCGGGTGGGCGTTTGGCTTCGGCATCGAACGCATCGCGATGATTCGATACGGCATCAACGATATCCGGCTGTTTTACGAAAACGACGTCCGGTTCCTGCGCCAGTTTTAGCAAGGCCAATTGGGCGGCGCAGGCTTTCGTTTTCGCGCGATGCATCGTTGACAGCCCCCCGGTCCGCACCGGATAATTCCGGCCGTGCTTTGGCGTGCCCGACAATTCGAGTTCAGCTTCCCGCGACCGGCGATGGTCATGGGAATCCTCAATGTCACGCCGGATTCCTTTGCGGATGGCGGACAGTTTCTCGATCCCGATGCGGCCCTTCGTTACGCGCTGAAAATGGCCGCGGAAGGCGCCGAGATCATCGACGTGGGCGGAGAATCGACCCGGCCCTTCGCCCCTGCCGTCACCGAGGCCGAAGAATGCCGGCGGGTCCTGCCGGTCATCGAACGACTCGTCCCGCAGGTTAAGATACCGATATCCATCGACACGCAGAAACCGGCGGTTGCCCGGGCAGCGCTGGCTGCCGGAGCCAGTATTGTCAATGACATTGCCGCCAGCCGGGCCGATCCGGTCATGGACCGACTGGTAGCCGAAACCGGCGCCGGCTATGTGGCCATGCACATGCAGGGCACGCCCCAAACCATGCAGATCCATCCGACCTACCAGGATGTCGTGGCCGAGGTCGGAGATTTTTTTGCGGACCGGCTGGATCGCCTCCAGGAGGCGGGCGTGAATGCCGATCAGGTTGTTTTCGATGTGGGAATTGGCTTCGGCAAGACGTTAGAGCATAATTTAAGGTTGCTGGCGGGCTTAAAATGCTTTAAAAACCTCCAGCGTCCGTTGCTGCTGGGAGTTTCCCGCAAGTCCTTTATCAACCGGTTGCTCGGAGTGGATTTGCCGGACCGCCTCCCGGCCTCGCTGGCTTGCGCCGGTTGGGCGGTGGCGCAGGGCGTCCAAATCCTGCGGGCGCACGACGTAGCGGCCACCGTGCAGGCGTTGCGCATGACCGAAGCGATCATCGCTCGAACCCAATGATCTTGTGGGATATCATATCGAATAGCTGGCGCCCCGGGCTGGAAATCCTGATCCTCGCGGTCGGCATTTACTATGCCTTCTTCTTTGTGCGCGGCACCCGCGGCGCCCCGGTGGTGACGGGATTTCTGGTGCTGCTGCTGGCATTGACCCTCTTGACGTACCTGCTGCAACTGGAAATCCTCAGTTGGCTGCTCCGCAATTTCTTCGCGTTTTTTGCCATCGCCGTGGTCGTGATTTTTCAGCCGGAACTACGACGCATCCTGGCCGAACTGGGCAACCAGCCGCTGTTCTCCAGCGTCCATGAACAGCGCGAAAACATCGAAGTCATCACCCAGGCCGCGGCGCGCATGTCGGAAATGCGCATCGGCGCGCTGATTGCCATCGAACAATCCATCCTGCTCCAGGAGGTGGTGGAGTCGGGCATTGGGGTCGATTGCGAAGCCACTCCGGAAATGCTGGAAACGATTTTCTTCCCCAATAACGCCATCCATGACGGCGGCGTCATCATCAAGGGCGACCGCATCGCTTACGCCGCCTGCATCTTCCCGCTTACCCAGCGCCAGGACCTTAATAAATCGCTGGGCATGAGACACCGGGCGGCCATCGGCCTGACCGAAGAAACCGATGCGGTGGTCGTGGCGGTTTCGGAGGAAAACGGCGCCATTTCTTACGCCTACAAGGGACAATTGGTCCGGGGCCTTCGCGAAGAGGAGTTGCGGGCCTTCCTGACTTCGGTTTTTGTCCACCCCGGCAAACCTCACAGCACCTGGGACGGATGGCGCGCCTGGCTTAACCGAACCGGCCGGCGCCGGAATCCGGCCGACCTTAACTTGCTGGACCCCCCCTGACACCATGTTCTCCCGCCGTCTCATCAAGGAAAATCTGGGGCTGAAATGCTTTTCGCTGCTGCTGGCCGCCTTGATCTGGTTTACCATCCGGTTCAGCCTCCATTACCATGTCAGTCTGACCCCCAATAATCCGATGGATCGACGCATTTTCGGTCCCTTGCCCATCACCGTCATGACCGAAGCCGCGGATCTGCGCGCCTTCCGGGTCGTTCCCAGCGAAGTCACCGTCACCGTAGCCGGCAGTCCCGAAGCACTGCAGAGCCTCGCCGACCGCGAAATCCAGGTGTTCGTCAATCTGGTGGACCTGGAGGACATCGGGGGAATGATAAAAAAAATCGACGTTTTTCCACCCGCCGGCATCACGGTGCTGAAAGTCAATCCGCCCGTGGTGCAGATTGAACGCCTCAAGAATGATGCCAAAAACCCACCCCAATGATGAGTCAATCCAACAAAATCTTCGGCACCGATGGGGTCCGCGGCAAAGCCAACCTGAAACCCGTGGACGCCGAAACCGCCCTCAAACTGGGGCGCGCCGCCGGTCACGTTTTTAAGCATCTCAATCCCCAAGCCCGAGGCTTCGGACGCCATAAAATCGTGCTGGGCAAAGACACCCGTCTTTCGGGTTACATGCTCGAAAACGCCCTCTCCTCCGGGATTCTTTCCATCGGCGTGGACGTGCTGTTTATCGGTCCCGTGCCCACCCCCGGCGTGGCTTACGTCACGCGCAGCCTCCGCGCCGACGCCGGCATCGTCATCACCGCCTCGCACAATCCTTACGACGACAATGGCATCAAGTTTTTCCGGCACGACGGTTACAAGCTGGACGACAACATCGAGGGCCAGATCGAAGATCTCGTGTTCAGCGGCGCAATCGAAAAAATCCGGCCGACGGCGGGCGAAATCGGCAAGGCCGTGCGCATCGATGACGCCCTCGGCCGTTACATCGAATATGCCAAGGCCTCCTTCCCCAAGCACCTGACCCTCGAAGGCCTGCGGATTGTCGTGGACTGCGCCCACGGCGCCGCCTATAA
>Ga0209429_10002181_pt1 | contig 11695 bp, 9 predicted proteins | sample BarGraNGADG00212_3_FD_184493 | JGI IMG/M metagenome (GOLD analysis project Ga0209429, IMG submission 184493) | Arctic peat soil microbial communities from Barrow, Alaska - Barrow Graham LP Ref core NGADG0004-212 (SPAdes) (version 2) | ecosystem: Environmental > Terrestrial > Soil > Wetlands >... | reverse complement strand
GGCGACGGACGTCCCGGCGACGCCCTGCCCGACGAGGCAGGGCGTCGCCGCCGGGTACTCGCTCAGCCCGTCGAAGGCCGAGACGACGGTGGTCGTCGAACCGATCTCGGCGACGAGGGCGTCGACGGGGCGGGGGCCGGCCGAAGCCGGCCCTCCCCCGCCCCGCGTGTCGCTCGCCGCCGTCACGTCACATCCCGCGTTCGCGCATCGTCCTGACCACGAACGAGGCGACGCCGATGCCCTTGGCGCCACGTCCGAAGCCGGCGTCCATGCCCCAGCTGCGGGCGAGCTCGTCGGTGACCTGCGTGCCGCCGCTGATCAGCAGGAGCTTGTCGCGCACGCCCTTCTCGACGGCGAGGTCGGCGAGCTTCTCCATGTTGTTCCTGTGCATGTCGCCGTGGGTGATGATCGTCGAGATGAGCACGATCCGCGCGGCGTGCTCGAGGGCCGCGTCGAGGACCTTCTCGACCGGCGCCGAGGTGCCCAGGTACTCGCAGGCGAAGCCCCACTTCTCGAGGCCGCCGTGCTTGATGTCGATGATCTCGCGCATGCCCACCGAGTGCTCGTCCTCGCCCACCGTGGCGGCCACGCACTTGAGCTTCTTCTCGGTGACGAAGGCCTTGATCTCGGCGTCGCTCATCACCACGGACTCGGGCGGGATCGTGAGAGTGGCCGGGTCGACGACCGCGTCCAGCCGGCCCTTGAGCTCGATGAGCGTGCCCTCGGCCGGGTGCATGACCTGCTTGTTGATGACCTCGCAGTCACGCAGGTTCATGGCCTTGCCGAACTCGAGCGCCGCGAACTCCGCGACGCGCGGCGCCGCCGGCAGGAACATCGTCACGACCACCCAGCCGTCGGCGGCCCACTCGACCTCAGGCTTGATCAGGCCCTTCTCGCGCAGCTCGGCGGTCTGCGCCAGGCGCGCGCTCACGTTGTCTTCGGGGTCGAGCTCGTCGATGAACGGCACTTTCTCGGCGTCGCACAGCGTGCAGCCGCCGATGAGGTCGCAGGGCTTGCCGGTGCTCGCGGCGCCCCCGACGGCCCCGCCGTCGCCGAGCCCCTCCGGCAGATGGTTCTCGCCGAAGTGGTGGCAGACGGGCGCCAGGTAGTCGGCGGCGCGTTCGACGATCGTGCCCGCCGCCACGCCGCCGTCGCTCTTGCGCGCGATGCCGTCGTCGTGGGTCTCGGGGTAGATGCCGGAGTCGACGAAGTACGCCTCCTCGACGGAGGCGAAGTAGCCGCCCTCGCGGAGCATCGCCTCAAGGAACAGCACAGCGCGCTCCTTGATCTCGCGCACCTTGGCCTTGAGCTCCGGAGCCTCGCGGTCGAGCTTGACCATCTCGCGCAGGCCGTCCATGCCCACGAGGCTCTGCTTGGCGGTGTTCACGGCGGCGACGTTGTTGTAGTGCCAGGGCACGTTGCGGCCCTCGTCGGGCGTGATCGTGCTCTGGATGTCGGCGCTCGTGAGCCGGCTGATCACGAGGTTCATGACGTGCGAGACTGTGGCGTCGCGGCCGTCGGCCTCCATGTAGCGGGTGTTCTCCTGGGCGCGCATCCTGTACTCGCCGAAGAGGTCGCGCAGCGCGACGGCGTAGGGCAGGTCCATGCGCATGCAGGGCGCCGGGGCCGCGTCGGGTGGCACGGTGCTCAGGCAGATGTCCTCTTTGGGCATGCCCACGCTGACCGAGTAGGCGCTGTTGATGGCGTGCTGCACGAGCAGCTCGGGCATCACGTTCCAGGCCTCGACGGCCGTCGCGTTGGCGTTGTGGGCGCCGTCGATCTGCGCCATGCGCACGCTGGCCATGACGTGCTTGGCCACCGCCGCGTCGACGAAGCTGCGGTACATGTTGATGTTGCGGTAGAGGACGTTGTACTGCGGGTCCTGGTGGGCGCCGTTGACGCCTTCCTCGACGAACATCACGGCCATCTCGGGGCCGGCGACGCCGCTTACGTAGGAATGGAAGTTGATGGGCCGGCCCACCTCGTCCTCGATGAGGTCGAGCGCCTTGCGCGTGGCGCGCACCTGCTTGCGCGTGACGGCGATGCCGCCGACGCCCTCGGGCGTGCCCTCGAGGAGCCCGTCCATGTGGCTCTGGCCGGCGGTGCGGATGACCATCATGTGGTCGGCGCCGTGCCAGGCCGCCATGCGCATGCGGCGGATGTCGTCTTCAAATCTGCCCGAGGCGATCTCGCTGGTCACCACGCAGTCGGGCTGCGGGTCGATGTCGCCGAAGTAGTGGGCCGCCGGCAGCGGGATGCTGTTCTTGAGGCCCTTCGACGTCTCCTTGTAGACGAACTTGTGCAGCTGCTGGTCGGGCACCTGCTCGCGCCAGTGCCAGCCCTTGCGCCGCGGGCGGTAGTCCTCGATGCCTTCGAGGAGGGCGGCGAGGTCGATCTTCTCGTGGGGGTCGAGCGGCGGCATCGCGCCGCCGGCCGGGCGGGGGGTCTGGTCGCTCATGCCGCCCCTCCCCACTTCTGCGCGACCACGTCCCAGCCCTCGCCGGCGGCGAGGCGCCGCGCGGCTTCGGGCGCGGAGCAACCCCACGTCGTGCCGCAGTGCAGCACGACGTGCCCGGCCCCGTGCTCCAGCAGGCCGCGCTTCTCGCACTCGCCGACCACGGCCATGCAGGTCGGCGAGTCGACGCCCATGCGCATCAGCACCGAGCGCTCGATGCTCGGCGAGGTGTGCGTGCGGGCGAGCTCGACCAGCGGATCCACGACCTGCTGGGCGAGCTCCCAGAAGCGCGCCTCGAGCTGCTCGTCGCTGAGCTCGGCGAGGTGCCCGCGGATCTGCAGGTAGGTGTCCTCGCGGGCCATCTCAGGCCTCCTTGAGCTCGGCGAGGATCGCCTCGACGGCGGCCGCGTCGCTGTTGGTGTCGGCGGCCAGGAAGGCGATGTCGTCGGCCGTCGGCGCGTAGCCCTCGGGCGCCTGCTTGAGCGCGTTGCGCACGTAGCTCTTGCGCAGGCGGGCGAGGTCGAAATCCTTCGCCCGGATCTGCTCGGGACGCTCGGGGATGACGATGACCTTGCCGGGGACGTTGTTCTTGGGGTCGCCGGAGCACACGCCGACGCCCATCTCCTTGGCGAAGTTGAGCTGCGCCCAGTGGTGCTTACCGGCGCCGGTGTACTCGGTCTCCTGCACGACGACGGTGGCGTCGCGCGGCAGGTCGCGGGCAAGGCTCACCGCGGCGGCCATGGCGGTGTTGCCCGCCGGGCCGCGCTCCAGGCCCTCGATCTTGCTCATCGCCTCGGTGATGTAGAACACCTCGCCCTGCGTCACCGTGAGGTAGCGGTCGATGTAACGCAGCGAGCGGGCCGCGTTGCGCGGCACGTCGGCGCGGTCGGGCCAGGTGGCGAACGGCACGCCGAAGCCGGTGTGGCCGGTGGTGAAGCTCTTGCGGTTGAAGTCGTCGTCGCTGGCCATGTGCAGGCCGCTCAGGTCGACGGACGCGCTGATGATCTGCGTGTCGGTGGCGCCGGCCCGCTTGAGGCCGCGGGCGGTGCCCGTGGTGTTACCGCCGCCGGCGTGGGTGATCACGCAGTGCGTCGGTGGCGCCCCGGTGAGCGCCGTCATCTCGTTGGCGATCTCGAGGCCCAGCGTCTCGATGCCGCTGACCCCGAACGAGCTGTACAGCGAGGCCGCGAAGTAGCCCGTGACGTCGAGCAGCTCGACCATGTGGAAGAACAGCTCGGGGCCGACGGTCATCTGCACCACTTCGGCGCCGAACGCCTCGCAGATGCGGCTCTTCTCGACGATCTCCGGCTGGCCGATGTGGCGGCTGTCGAAGGCCTCCTGGCAGATGATGCACTTGAGACCGTAGCGCGCCGCCTGGCTGCTGACGGCGGCGCCGTAGTTGCCCGACGTGGCGGCGATGACGCCCTCGTAGCCCTTCTCCTTGGCGACGTGGATGCTGACGCTGGCGCGGCGGTCCTTGAAGGCGCCGGCCATGTTGGCGGCCTCGTCCTTGACGAAGATGCGGGCGCCCTTGCCGGGCTCGCTCATCGACCTGACGACGTCGGTCAGGTTCTTGAGCTCGAGCAAGGGCGTGTTGCCCACGCCGGCCTTGGTCTGGATGTCGACGATGTCCTGCAGGCTGTAGCCGTGCGCGGTCATCATGCCTTCGTAGTCGAAGGCGATGGGGCTCTGCTCGAACACGCTGTAGTCCATGCCCAGGGCCTTGCGCATGATCTCGCCGCGGCGCGCCATGATGGCGTCGAACTTGGTGGCCATCAGGCACCGCCCTTCTGAGCGGCAGCATCCGCCTGGGCGGCGTGGTACTCGGCGAGCCGCGCGCGCAGGTCCACGCCCACGTGCACGAGCTCGGGGATGGGGTTGCCGAAGGTGTGGAAGTAGCCCGGGTTGACGGCCGAGAGCGTGCCCTCGACCAGGCGCCCGGTCATGGTCTCGATGGTCATGGCAGCGCCCACAGCGCCTGCGGCCTGGGCGAAGCCCTTGATCCACATCATGAGCGGCTTCTCCGCCGTCTCCGGCGGGAGGTTCTTCGACCGGTCGGCCGGCTCGAGGAGCACGCGCTCCACCTCGACCCAGTCGCCGGCCTTGCAGCGCGTGGCGTCTGTCAAAGCGGTCACCCCTCTCAGACGGTGGGAGCCCAGTAGCGCGGGATCGGCAGGTCGACGACGGTCTGCATGCCGGCCGGCGCGCCGGGAAGCAGCGGGATGTAGTTGCCGGCGCTCGCGTAGGTGCCCTTGCCGCCGGGGATCTCGGGGGTGTTGGCCATGTTCACGTTGGGGTCGCCGACGATCTTGATGTAGTCGCCGGTGCCCTGGTCGGCCATCTGCGGGTGGATCTGCTGCGGGTGGATCAGGTGGATCTTGAGCTCGCCCTTGCTGTAACCCTTGCCGACCTGCTTGCAGCCCGCCACGTCGCCGGCGGCCACGTGCACGCACGACGTGGAGCGCTCGACCTTGGTGACGATGGGCTCGCGGGTCTCGACGATCTCGTCGATGTCCCAGCCCATGGCCTGGGCGATCAGCATAATCGACTCGGGGAAGCCGATGTGACCGACGATCGTGCCGTCGGCGACGCCCTTCTCGAACTGCTCGACGGTGGCGCCCACGCCCTGGCCGACCATGACGGTGGGGCCGAACGGCGAGAGGTCGTTGACGCGTGAGGCCTCGATGGAGTCGACGCGCAGGCAGATGCTGCTCCACATGACGATGAGGGCGTCGAGCACGAAGCCGGGGTTGATGCCGACGCCGAGGATGGTGACGTCGTTCTCCTTGGCGAGACGGTGGAACATGTCGGCGCGCTCGGGGTCGCTGGCCCACGGGTAGGCGAGCTTCTCGGCGATGCAGACCACATTGCAGCCGGCCTTCACGGCGGGCACGATCTGCGGCTCGATCTCGTCCAGGTTGCTCTGCGTGTTGATGCAGACCACGTCGGGCTTCTGCGCGAGGACGGCCGCGAAGTCGGTGGTCATCTTGACGTCGCAGGGACGGCCCAGCAGCTCGCCGACGGTCTTCCCCTCCTTGGCGGGGTTGGTGACGATGACGCCGCAGAGGTCGATGTCCTTCGGGCGGTCGAGGATGTACCCCAGGAGGCCCTGGCCCATCATGCCGGTGCCCCACTCAGCTACCTTGATCATGTCTGCTCCTCTTCGACGGATTTGCACGTGTGTATACGGAATATGCAGCTAATGGCAGTCTCTACCATCCCGGAACGGCGGGGTGAACGGCGCGCAGGGTTCGTGAGCGGCCGTAAGCGGCGCGCGAGCCTGGTGAAGGCCGCAGGTGCTGCGGATGCGAGGAAGCCGCGCGGGCGCTACGAGCGCGCGGCAGCGCTTCAGATGAAGCGGGCGGGCGGAGGCTGGTCGACCGTGGCGGGCGCGAGGATGGAGAGCTCTTTGCCCATCTGCGCCTCCTTGGTCGAGGTGGCGCCGGTCGGCGGGCGCCGACCGGCGCCCCGCATGTTATGTGGGCGGCGCGCCGCGGTCAACCGTTCGCGCCGCGCGCCGGCTACTCCCGGCTGATCTGCCGGCGCAGCTCGGTGAGGCGCGCGCGCACCGGGCTCGGCGGCATGTGCAGCAGGTCCAGCGGCGGGTCGAGCCGGATCAGCAGGCGACGCTCGAGGCTCTCGAGGATGCCCGGGTCGGCGACGGGATGAACGGCGACTGCGAGGTGCTGCTTCATCCACGCGCCGAGCGCCGCCTCCGAAGCGGGCGTCACGAGCATGGGCGCCTGCACCTGCAGGGTCAGCTCACCGAGGAGCGCCGCGGCCAGCGAGAACCTGAGGTCGGACGACCTGACGCGCCCGCCCAGATGGGTACCTGCAATCTGCTGCGCGAGCGTGGTGGCCACGGGCTTGCCGGCCGGCCACCTGGTCGCCCCCGCCTGGCCGAGGTAGACGCGCCCCGGCTCCAGCGTGAGGCCGAGGCCCCGGCTGAGCTGCGCGGCGCCCTCCTTGTCGACCCACCAGGAGTGGAGGCCGGGGGCGTCGAGAACGGCGTCGTCGACGCCGGCGAGTCGCGGCGGCCACTCGCCGGCCGACACGGCCTGCGCGGCCGTGGCGAGCGCCTCGAGGGCGGCGTCGGCGTCGGCCGCCGTGCACGGCGGCGCGCCCGCCGCGACGGCCGCGGCCTCGGCGGCCTGCAAGGCGGCGCGCGCCGCCTCGGCGGCCTCGTCCCCTACGTCCGCGGGAGCGGCCGCGCCGGGCGCTGCCTTGTTAGCTTCGTGGTAGAAGGCGAGCTCCTGCGCCTCGCCGAGCCCCGCCGCCGGGAGCTCCACGGCGGCGGCGCGGGCGCGCAGCCCGCGCACGAGGCCTTCGTTGGTGTAGCTCGCCCCGGCGTGGATCTCGAACGCGAGTCCGTCCACGGCGCCGAGCTCGGCCTCGAGTTGCGTGAGGACGCGTTCGCTCCAGGCGCGTCGCTCGGCCTGGGAGAGCGACTTGAGCTTGAGATCGTAGGGCGCCAGCTCTTCGCCGGGCGCCACCAGACCGTGCAGCGCCGACAGCACGTACCAGCGCCCGCAGGTGCGCTCCACGTAGGCGCGGCGCCCGCGGAAAAGCGGCGAGACGAAGAGGTCCTGCGCCACCGCCCTGCGAGCCGCCTGCTGCCTCACGCAGCCGACGAGGCCGACGCGTCCCTGCGGGCCCCGGCCGGGCGCGGTCACGCCCTCATCCCCCGCGCCGCGGTCTCCCGCGTTCGCGTTCGTCTACTATCATCGCCCTGGCCCATGACCGACCTTTCCCTTGCTCGCCGCCCCGACCTCGAGGCAGACCGTCCTCCGATGCCGGCGCCAACGTATCACGAGACAGCGGGGGCGAGGGCTGACGCCCGGCCCCGCCTAGTCTTCTTCGCGCGCCGCCTGCGCCGCCTCGCGCGCCTCCCCGACCGCGTCGTGCGCCTCTCCGGCCGCCTCGCGCGCCGCCACGGCCCGCTCGATGCGCGTATCGGGGATGATCCACATGAGCGCGACCAGCACGTAGATGCTGTAGGCGGCCCACGGCTGCACGAACGCCATCGGGATGGCGATGGCGTAGAGGATCGGCGACGCCTTACCCTTGAGGTCCCTGCCGATGGCCTCGGCGAGCAGCGACCTCTCCCCCTGGCTGTGGATGATGACGCGCTGCAGGAGGTAGTAGGCGATGGCCGCCATCAGCAGCACCACGCCGTACAGCGCGGTGGGGGCGTGGGCGAGGCTGTTCTCCCCCATCCAGCCGGTGACGAACGGCACCAGCGAGAGCCAGAACAGCAGGTGCATGTTGGCCCAGAGCACGCCGCCGGTGACGCGCCCGGTGACGTACAGCATGTGATGGTGGTTGTTCCAGTAGATGGCGAGGTAGGCGAAACTCAGCACGTAGCCGATGAACACGTACCGCAGCCCCCACAGGTCACCGAGCTGGTCGCCGTGCGGGATCGTGAGCCCCAGCACCATGATCGTGATGAGGATGGCGATGACGCCGTCGCTGAAAGCTTCGAGCCGGTTCTTCGTCATGCTGGCGCTCCCGGATGCGGCTCCGTCAGGAGTCAGAGGGACTTGGGGCTACGCCGCTCTTCCTTCCCGGGGTGCGGCGTTCGGCAACCTGGCGCCGGGACCCCCGTCGCTCCACACTCGCCTGACGGCGACGAGTCGCCTACGCAGCCGAGGCGTGCAGCTTCAGCCCCAGCGACTGCAGCACCTTCAGGACGGTGGCGAACTCGGGATTACCCTCAGGCGAGAGCGCCTTGTAGAGACTCTCGCGGCCGAGCCCCGTTTCGCGTGCGATCGCCGTCATGCCGCTGGCGCGGGCGATGTCGCCCAGCGTCGCCGCCACCAGAGCCGCGTCGCCCTCGTCAAGCGCAGCCTCGAGGTAGGCGGCCATGTCGTGGCGCGACTGCAGGTGCTCCGCTGCGTCCCACGTGCGCGTCCTTGGCTTCGCCATCACCCCTCCCGCAGTTCGCGGGCCAAGCGCCTGGCCCTCTCGATGTCGCGAGCCTGGGTCCGCTTGTCGCCACCGGCCAGGAGCACGAGCACCGCGTCACCCAATCGGGTGCAGTAGACCCGGTAGCCCGGCCCATGCTCGACTCGCAGCTCCACAACGCCACCTCCGACAGGCCGCACGTCGCCCGGATTGCCGAGTGACGCGCGGCGGATCCGCACCAGGATGCGAGCTCGCGCCTGGCGATCGCGCAGCTGCTCGAACCAGCGCGCGAAGGCCTCGGTCTGTCGCACCTCGATCCCGGTCACAGTGTATCTCTTGGGATACCATATGACAAGGGGTCACCGATCTCGGGGCAGGGCCTCTGGACACGGTGGGCGCGCACGAGGCAACTCGACCTGGACATGTGCAAAGCGTAGGGACGCCGGCAGGCATGCGCGAGGGTGACGGCGGGCCCTGGCGGTGAACGCTGACCGAAGCTGCCGGGAGACGTTGCCAGCGAGGCTGCGCTACCGGCGGCCGTTCACGTCCCCGAACGTCGGAGCGACCTTCGAAGCCGCCGCCAAGCTTCGTCGCGCGGCGCCCTCGAGGCGGTTAGATCGTCGTCTCGTCATCCTCCTCGAGGATGGCGACCGGCTCTTCCGGCTCGCTCTCTTCGACCGGCGCCGCCAGGTCGAGCACGCGCTCGGCCTCGTCGTCGGGGAGCTGTTCCACCGCGCGCAGCTTGCGCTCCATGGCGCGCGTGCGCACGCCGGTGTGGTCGATCGTGTTGCTCGCGGCGTCGAGCTGCCGTTTGACCTTGGCGAGCACGTCTTCGAACCTGGCGAACTCGGTCTTCACCCCGCCCAGCACGCGCCAGACCTCGACGGCCTGCTGCTCGATGGCCAGGGTCTGGAAGCCCATCCGCAGGCTGCTCAGCAGCGCGGCCAGCGTGGCGGGGCCCGCGACGACGATGCGGTAGCGCTGCTGCAGGTCGTCGACCAGCGCAGGCTGGCGGACGACCTCGGCGTACAGCCCCTCGGTGGCCAGGAACATGACGGCGAAGTCGGTGGTGTGCGGCGGCTTGACGTATTTGCGGTGGATGTCCTGGGCCGCCAGGCGGATGGCGCGCGCCAGGGCTTCGGTGGCGCGCTGCGTGGCGTCGCGGTCGCCGAGCTCGGCAGCGTCCTGGATGCGCAGGTAGTCCTCCTGCGGGAGCTTGGAGTCGATGGGCAGCCACACGCAGCTCCCGGGCTCGTCCTTGGGGCCCGGCAGGCGGATGGCGTACTCGACGACCTCGGCGGCGCCGGCCTCCACGTGGACGTTCTTCTCGAACTGCCCGGGCGCGAGGATCTCGCCCAGCAAGGCGCCGAGCTGCACCTCGGCCCACGTGCCCCGGGCCTTCACGTTGGTGAGCACGCGCTTGAGGTCGCCCACGCCCGTGGCGAGGCTCTGCATCTCCCCCAGGCCCTTCTGCACGGATTCGAGCTGGTCGCTCACCAGTTTGAACGACTCCCCGAGACGCTTCTCCAGGGTGGTGTGGAGCTTCTCGTCCACCGTCTTGCGCATCTCTTCGAGCTTCTTCTCGTTGCCGTCCTGCAGCTCGCGGACGCGGGCATCCACGGTGACGCGGACACGATCGAGCGACGCCTGGTTGGACTCGCTGAACTCCTTGAGGCTGCGGGACATGCCGTCGAGCTGGGCGCGCTGGACCTCGCCCATGCTCTTGAGCGTCGCCGCCAGCGTGTCGTTGGCCGACGCCAGCCCCCTGGTGAGCTCGTCGCGAGATTCGCGTGCCGCGCGGCCGGCCTCCTCGCGCCCCATGCGGAGCTCGTCGCGCAGCGGGTCGGCGCGGCCCCGCGCGCCGCGCGCAGAACGCGCCAGGAGGGCGACGAGCAGCACGGCGTTGAGCGCCGTGATGGCGAGGAGCAGCCAAGTGACGACTTCGTTCACGACTCACGCCCCCGTGGTAGATGGCAGCGACCGGACGATGGCGCCCGCACACCGAACTGATTCTATCCAGCTGCCGGGACGGATGCGTTGTCCGGCGTGGCGCCACGCCGACTCCGGACGCGGATGGAGAAGGCCACCACCGGTGGACATTGCCGCAGGTAGGAAGGGGACGGATCTCGACGGTCTTGCTCGCCTGGATGCGCGGGCGCCGGTCGGCTTGGCCGGTGATCCTGATCGGGAAGTGCGTCATGACCTGCTCGATATGGCCGACCACGCTCGGCCAGCAGCACCAGTACGTGGCCGGCTACAACCTGACCCTCGGGCCGTGAGCGCGCCGCCAGCGCCCGGCGGCATACCCCGCTGCGGGCCGCATCGAGCCCGGCCTGAAGGCCGCAACGACAGCGCAGCCGGCTTCTTGGCGATGACGAGATGAGCGAGGTAAGGTAGACGAGAGGCTGTGTGTCCGACGGGATGACCCGGATGGGAGGGTACTCATGAGACCGTCATCGATGGCGCGTGCGGTGGTGCTCGCAGCAGCGGTGCTGGCCGTGTGCCTGACCGCAGCGGCCTGGCACGCGGCGCCCGCCGCCGCGGCCGTCGACCACGCGCCCGACCACGCGACCTTCTTCTACGACCCGAGCACGCACGAGGACGAGGCCCGCGCCGTGGCGGTCGGCCCCGACCAGAGCATCTACGTCGCCGGCACGCTGTGGGATCCCGTCAACCTGTCGCTGGACGCCTCGCTCGTGAAGCTGTCGCCCGTGCACGCGGCGCAGTGGCTCATTCTGAACTGGGGCATGGCAAACCTGCGCGACAGCGCCAGCCAGGTCGTGGTGGCCGGCGACGGCTCAGTCTACATCGCCGGCGAGATGGAGTTCAGCGACGACGTCCACGCGGTGTTCGTGCGGAAGTACACGGCGGGCGGCGCCTCGATATGGTTCGTGCTGGATTATGGCCTGGGCCACGGGCAGTGCTACGCCAACGACCTGAAGCTCGACCCTGACGGCAACGTCCTTCTGGCGATGCAGTTCCGCGGGCCGGACGGCAGCGACGATGCCGCGCTCATCAAGTATTCGGCCGACGGTAACCAGCAATGGGTCAAGAAGTACGCCGGGCCGTCCCACGGCGACGCTGTGTGGTACGAGATCGTCACCGCGGGGCGGCAGATCTACGTGGTGGGCACGAGCGACACGATCTCGGACGTCAGCCGCTCGCTGGTGGCGCGCTACACGACCACTGGCCAGCGACTCTGGCTGCACACGACCGGCACCAGCAGCCAGAGGCACCGCACGCTCGCGGCGGCGAACGTGCCCGCCGGCGGCGTCTACGCCGCCGGCCTCAAGACCGGCGCCGGCGGCAGGCGCGGCCTGCTGATCAGCTACCGCG